>Ga0307515_10002675_pt1 | contig 38162 bp, 41 predicted proteins | sample 17_EM_MG_FD_194513 | JGI IMG/M metagenome (GOLD analysis project Ga0307515, IMG submission 194513) | Populus trichocarpa ectomycorrhiza microbial communities from riparian zone in the Pacific Northwest, United States - 17_EM | ecosystem: Host-associated > Plants > Roots > Unclassified | place... | reverse complement strand
GCTGGGATGGTGGCTTTGCCAGCAGGAAAGCCCAGCCAGAAATACCAAATCTCCACCCAAACTTTGCTAAGCATGTTCAAAATGCAAGTAACTGTGGTGTCTCAATAATGAAAGGCATCATTTTGTGCAATTCAATCACCTGTAAAGGAGAAAGGTAGGTAGTGGGTTGCCAGTTCAGAGAGCGAATTTTGGAGGGGCAGTAAGACTTACAAAGTCACATCACATATAATTTACAATTCACTTAGATAGAAAGTTTTATTTGCTACTAGAGAAGACTTGATAAAAAGGAGGGCCTCTGACGACCATTTTTGGACGTGTGGCGAGGTGGCTGCGCGGGCAGCCCGTACGGACCGGGAACCGGTTACGATCCAGGGGATACTCCGCTTCCATGAACTGCACATCTATAACACCTTAAGGCAGCAGAGATAAAGAGTTATTTGCAAGTTGTTTAGAGGTCAGAACGCCGCTGGTGTATATCAACCCACCAAAACTTCAGCAGGCAGCGGTGCATCTTTCCGTCTTCCAAATGCATCGTGTTCAACCAACACCTTCTCGGGCCCCTTCTCAAGATCAAAAAGAGGGGTCAACTTCCCAGTCTCAAGCTCCTTCCTTACCATCTCTGATACTGCCGGCCATTTCTCGCGCGTATCCGCTTCGGCATCAAATGGATACAACCAACGATTCTTGATCTTGACATGATCAGGGACAATCTTTGTGTTCTCATCCAGCTGCTTCAGCGCGTTGTGCCATCTGTCCCTGACATCCTCCCCATTGAGCTGTGCCTGCCGTACCTACGCGCAATACACTCAGTACCAAGGCCCCTAAATCGACCACATAGCTTACTCACCCGTCCAAAGCGTAGCTTCTCATAGACGCGTGTGGCGAGCGGGATATTATCTTTCCCGGCGAGTTTTAAGCAGAGGGCCAGGACGGCGGCAGACTCGGTGGCTTGGGAGGCACCTTGTGCTGAGGTGGGAAGATGCGGATGGCAAGAGTCGCCAAGAAGCGCGATGGTAGACGACGACGAAACCCATGTGGGAATCGGGTCGCGGTAGCAGATCTTCCAGTCGAGGCAGGACGGTGTTTCTTTGACTGCTGCTACTATCTGCGGATCCCAGTCCGCGATCAGCGCTTTGACATCTTCCATGTTACCGGGCTGGAACCAAGACTCGGCGATGTCGGTCGTGTCCTTGTGCGTCAGGATCCAGTTAAATTCCTCACCGTCTCGCAGTGTGTTTTGAACTAGATGCATGTCGTGGCTATACTGTCAGATTGGAAGGAGAAATGGGTGGATGTTGTTACGAACCCGATCCAAATGTTTACACAATCCTTCTCAACGAGCGGCTTACATAGCGGAATAAATTTCAGATGCTCTCCCTTGAAGTAGGCTCCTGTGCCAATGCTAATAGTTAGGTATCCACACACAGAAGACTAGAGGAAATCTTACGGTAGCAGGCATATCCTGACGACTTCGGTTTATCTTCGAAACCCAGGACTAATTCTCGAGTTTGAGACTTGATACCATCTGCGCCAATAACCACATCCGCAAAGAACTCTCGGCCATCCTCCAAAACCACACTCGGCTGTTTCCCTGGTGCCTCCTTGAAGCTCACAACCTGTTTTGTTCCCCTTCGCATCAGCTTCGAGAAAGAATACAAGAACTGTCTGTATGTACCTTATGCCCCATCCTCACTGTCATCCCCAGCTCCTGCACACGCTTTAAAAACTCCGCATGGTAATCACCCCGGTGCCCAATATATCCTGCCATATCCATGAGCGGCTGTACCGCTAGAATTTCGCCGTCGTTCCACCGTCGGATCTGCATGTTTGGAGATTTGTTGCCAATATGGATCAACTGTTCATGCAGTCCCCATCGGGCGAGAAGACGCAGTGCATTTTCTCCGAGACCGAGGGAGTCACCCAAACGCTGGAAGTTGTGGAGCCTTTCGAAGATGGTTACGTGAAAGCCTGCGGGGTCAGTCAAAGATGAAGGTAAGGATGGTTTAGGGATGGACAACTTGCCTTGATGGTGCATTGCCATTGCTGCTGCGCAGCCACCGAGTCCAGCGCCGATGATGATCACTACGATGCCATCGTGTCAGAAGGTTTTTGGAACGTGTTACTAGTGGAAGGAAACATACCTCGGAGCTGATTAGGATGCGGAGGTGAGGAGTATTGTGATTGGGACATTATAACGGTTGGTGTATAATTGGTAGATTTGAATAAGCTTACGACTTACTTGACTCGACTTGTGCTTTATCTTGGTGCATATATAAGAATCCTCAAGCTATAGTTACTGCCAATTCCCCCGCTCCCCGTGCAGTTTTGCCCCGCTGCCATCGTTAAAGGTTGAATCCGATATATTTTGTGATGTCCCCGCCGAAGACATCTACATTGTACTCGGAGATGCAATGAAGTGTGCATGTGGGGAAGTTTCCTGGCCTGATGCGGTAGTGGCTTTACCCCACTATCCCCGAGCATAGACGCTCACCCAACAAACTATTATAAGCATACGTTGTCTAACCAAGACTACCCCAGGGGGAGATGTATTCGCTAGCATGCTTTGACATGCTGCCAGGCGCGGCGGGGAAAGCTCGGATCAAAGTCATAGGCAGGGGACAGTGGAGCACTCTACTTACCATGCTCAGTTGCTACCCGTACTTTAGCTACCCCTGCTAGCTAAGCCCTTACTCTAGCGCATGAGTGATGCACGATGTTGTCAACCGCCGTTAACATACGTCGCCGTCGGTAACACCATAAGCGAAGCCAAGCGAGTGGCATTGTACATAGAACACGCGAGGGTGCTGGAAATTCTGGATGGTTTATATGATAGGCTCTCTACTTCAAGTAGGGCGCCTTATAACCCACGACCTTCGATGATTTAGACTTTAAGGTTGAAAAATATTGCATGTAGTAGTCGTGCCAGTTTAAGAGCTGTGCCAGTGTGACATTAGGGTCTTTTAACTAACCACGGTTAGTTTACTTTGTTCCAGGTTTATGGCCGCTCCATATGTATTGGAATTGGGTTCGAAGACTTTGCAAGCATAGCCTGTGAGATGATTTGCAATCCAATTGTTATGGTGGGGATTCTAGGTGGAGTCGGCAACTCCGTCGGAACTAGTTTCGTCGACTCACAATTCTTGGACCGTTCGCCTGGGTTTTTGTGGCGTTAATCGACATGCATAAGCTTCAAATTCCATTCTTTCATCCTCCAAGACTGGGGAAAGGCGCCGCTAATCATGAGTTAAGCGACTGATGTTTATACCTAGTACGTATCTCGCTATGGAAAATCCCTGTGTTTGCTCTAAGTTTTGCAACAACAATGTTGTATATAAAGACTCCTCTACTACTCAAAACTACTTGACTGCTCAGGAAGTGTCAGCACCAGCGAGTCCGTTTGTGATTCTCGCATACATACTTCTCCTCGCAACAATAAACAATGTCAGACTCTGACACCAGAAAGGAAATGACTACCAACCATGCTGAAGATGTGATGGAAGAGAATGGGGCAGTGATCCTTGACATTGAAGATGCGGGAGATAAGGGTGCAGTCGCCGGGCTGAAGCTGGCAAAGGATGGTCATGTAAGTTTGACATCTGCTGCTGTGAATGACTAGATGCTAATGCGAAGATAGACCGTATTGCAGCCCCAGCCTACTGATGACCCCAATGACCCCCTGAACTGGTCCAGCTTCAAGAAACATGTATGTGCCAGCTTCCAACTTCTGCATAATCACCACTCTAACTGAAGCAGATGATTCTAGGCATTGTGGCACTCAGTGCATTCGCCGGTGATTTCGGCAGCGGCGCAGGTATACCGTGTATCGTGCCGCAGGGCAAGGAATGGAATATGCATCCAAATCTTGTCAACCATGCAGGAAATTTGAATGTTATCTTCTTGTACGGTGCACCCAAATCACCTCTGTAGCCTGTTACTAACCTGAAGCCAGGGGAATCGGCGGGCTCTGGTGGATTCCCTTCGTCTACTTCTGGGGGAGAGCACCGGTGCTGTTTTGGACCACACTTTCCGGCGCTCTATTTACCCTTGGGTGCACAATTACCACTGATTTCACAACATTCTACGGCATGCGAGCAATGATGGGATTCACCCTAACCGGTATGTTGAATATCCCTCTGACTCCTCGCGTTTCACAAACTAAGTGGAGACAGCTTGTCAAACTATTGGTCTCAGTTTCATAAAAGATATGTTTTTCTTCCACGAGTGAGTCCTCTCCAACATATGATACCGAACTGTACTGAAATCCAACAGAAGTGCTCGGAAAATCGGTATTTGGGCTTCCATCTTCCTTTCCGCCCCTTACTGTGGCCCGTTGTTTGGAAATTTCATCATTGCGCGTACCGGAGAATGGCGCTACGTGTTCTGGCTCGTCTTCGCCGTGTGCTGTATCGACCTTGTCCTCATCGTTCTCTTCGCCGATGAAACATGGTACAACCGCACGCTCCGCGTCCAACCCCCGCGCGGGTCCAGAATAATGCGTATCGTTGGCATCTGGCAGATTCAGAACCACAATGGAAACTTCATGACGGTTTCGCGCTCCGTATCTCGACTCACTGAGACGCTCTTCAAGCCCGTCGTCATCCCGACTATGCTCTACTACACCATGTCGTTTATGTGGGCTGTCGGCATCAACATCACGACATCCATCTTATTTGAAACCCCCCAGGAGCTAGGGGGCTACGGCTTCTCGAGCATGGAAGTAGGCTTCCTCTATTTTACGCCTGTAGTGGCGGTGGCAATCGGCGAGACGTTCGGTCACTTCTTCAACGACTTCATCGCGGTGAGGTATATCCACCGGCACAAGGGAACGTTCAAGCCCGAGGTGCGGCTGTGGACAAACTATATCGCGGTAGTGTTTATGATCCCGGGATTGATCCTTGTGGGCCAGGGACTGCATCGGCATCTGCATTGGGGAACCCTCGTCGTCGGCTGGGGAATGTATGTGTTCGGCGTTATGACAGCGTCCGTGGCCACTACCGCATATCTATTGGATTCCTACAATAGCGCTTCCGGTGAGGTGGCGGGTTGGTTGAACTTTGCCAGGGTCGTTGGTGGGTTCTCGGTAGGCTACTTTCAGATGCCGTGGGGTTTGAAGGTTGGGTATGATAAGAGTTTTGGAACGCAGGCGGCTGTGGTGGGTGCGGCGTTGATTGTGTTGGTGTGCGTTCAGAGGTTCGGGCCAGCTTTGAGGGCGAAGGGAGGTTCTGTGAGCTTTAAGATGTGAGTGTCAAAGAGGCCATGATGTAAGATCGAGGTATTTCATTTTATATTGGGCTTTCTATTTCATTTTTTAATGAGCGATATAATGTGATGTTCCATACCTCATACCTATTCATAGGGCAGGGAATATAGCTTACACTATCGAGCTCCATGATTTATCGATTTCCAATTCATAATACAGCAACCAAAGGGGCTCCAAACACCAAGACCTATGCAGGCTCTATAAATGTTTGGTGCAGTTCCCTAAACCCTACGAGATTCTGTAGTACCCGTGCGATTTTTGGGGCTAGGAGTTTTAGAGCTAGCCGCATAGTGTCTACGTAATTCTCCAAAAAGCCCAAAACTTTTGTGATTTGCTTAGTATAGAGAGCATCAGAATCACTATTTCAGCAACTTGGCTTGAAATCCAGACTCCGAGTATAAGCCAAAACTAATATTGATATCCCGCTAGTTATGGCAAGGGGATTTTGAACAAGGCTCTGAATATTGAGATGATGTTTAGGTGATGTTACAGATCACAGAGCTGGGAACATTGTCCACCACAATTCTCCCAAATTCGTGGTCAACAATAACATCTGTGAGCTTGGAGCTGTTGCATTTGAATCGCCCGAGCCGGCTCTCTTCCTTCTACACCATTGCTGGGATTCTCTGTCGTGATATTTATTCTATACCATTTGCTGGTCATATGGGCTTTTCAATCTAGAAATATCATAATAAAAAGAAACCTGACACAAAGCTAGACAAGAAAACAAAAGATAATGCGCCAAACCCGGATTGAACGGGTGACCTTCAGATTACCCCGAGTTATTTGACTTCAGTCTGACGCTCTCCCAACTGAGCTATTAGCGCTGAATACGGGTTTTCTCAGTATTGCACTCTTGAAACATTTTGTGCATCGTCTCGAGGTAACGCCAAAGTTTTTACATTCTATATTATCGAGCAGAAGCAGATTCAACCATAGGAACAAGTAGAAATCCATCATAAGTCTTTCGCAACTTTTCAAACAAAGCGTTGAACGAAGCCGCAGATCTACATAGAAAAAAGAAAAAGCAAGACACAGATATCTCCACCCCGGCCTGGGTTGTATCTGGGCTGAGTTGAGCATTAGCGAACCCCACAGGATTCGTGTGCAACGCAATGTGGTCGCGGGCCTCTCACTCTCCCTTGACTTCAACCCTATCCTTAAAAATCTCCATTTCCCTCAGAGCCGCCTTTCTGGACCTCCCCATACCCCACTTCACTGCATCAAGAACCGTATCAACCGTGGCTCTAGGCTCATGTTTCGGAACCGTTCCAGGTTGATAGACTCCAGTCTTCACAAGAATAGAGCACCACTCTTCATCGACATGTTCATGGAACTCGTTGGTGCCTTTGATATCTATCACGGGGTTAGGACACCCGCCGAGACGAAGAGACGCGTAATTTTTATACCTGATTCCGGAGTATCGCCCACAAAGTAAACAGTTTGTGGCGGGCCTTCCTCGCCGAATACATCCTTTCTCCACTGCTCTAGTACCTTTGTTGCATAACGAAAGGTCCCAATCTGCGGTTTCCCGAATGACGTAGCCGTATTCAGCGTCTTTCCAGTCCTTTCCTTGTACAAAGCTTCAATCATTACCCTCAAAGCTCCCATCCCCAAGCGGTTGAGATCAAAGTCTGTTGCCCACACAATATCGTTATGCGAGAAGTAAATCGGGGGCCCCTCGTCAAATGTTTCTGACATAGTTCCCATGCGTCCGTTCTTGCTCATAAGGAGATCCATAATGATCTGAGTATCATCTCCTGTAACCCCATTGTTAGTATGAAAGGAGCGATCATAACAGGAAGGCATTAAACCAACCCCAATGTCTTGAATCAGCATACACAAAAATTGCATCGATGTTAACCTGGGAGAAATCGCGCTCTCGCGAGTTTGTATATTCGTCGTTGGTCAAATTTCGGAATGGTGTGACGGCAGCTTTCCATTTCATAATGTCTCCCGGTGTGACAACATCTTTGAAGCCGTATCCTTCGGCTACGTTTCTGCATTTCTCGCCTTCGCCACCAACAACCAGAACCGTGCCGTATGTTGTGGCCATTTCTCGCATGGGCGTGTGGCCACAGATAAATTGACCAGGAGATACGGGTACTTCGAGTTGCTCACTCAGCATTTTGCAACGTTCTTCCTCTGGCCTTCCACCGCCCTATTCAGAGACATTAACACGCGAGAAAGGGAGGCACCCTGGGCAAACTTACATTCGTAACAAAGATGTAGGGAACTTTGACGCCATCCGGATTCTCTCCGTTAAGAACTCTCATGGCCTCTTTGGCCTCCGGAATAACCTGACCTCCCTTCAAAAGCACGCCGTCAATATCAAAGGCAAAGGCGTAGGTGGGAATTACGCCTTTGATGGAGGTGGCGGATTCGTCGTCACTTGATGTGTCGTCGTCAATAGTGGCATCCGCATGGGCTCTGGCGATTGCAATGGTATCGGGAATCGTAGAGGCCATGTACGAAGCAGGAGGAACCACGACTGTCGGGCCAGAGAACAGCTCTTTTGTTGCCATCGTCGAGGAAACTCTTCGAGCATGGCTGGACTTTGTAGTAAATGAGATTGTATCAGACATTGGGTAGAACGTGAACGCTAGTCGAGACTTGTAGGGGTAAGGTGAGGAATAAAAGCCCAGCTTTTATATGGCAGAATGTTGGAGATTTGTGAGAGCTACCTCGAAGCCAGAATATGGGTAGTTTTTATAGAAACCAGTGGCCTGAATTCATTCCACTTCATACCCAACAAAAAACCTAGAAGTCCGCTGATCCACCGGCAGCTCACCTAAAAGATACGAGGTAATATTCTTCTCAAGTCCCTGAAGATCTATGCAGGAATCCTTACAGCTTTACGAAATGGGTTAGAGAAGACTGAAGTTTTCGTGTGACATCATGGGAACCCTCACCTCCTCTATGCCCGTCATCACCATAGCCATCTTTAGATAAGCCATTAGTGCCTGATAGCCAAGATAGTCAGGTCCATTCCCGCCGTCTGCAACGTTCCCTTCGTACTTCGGCCTTAGATCCATGTTGTTTTCTACTAGGAACAGTGCATATTTCTCCGCAAGGGCGCTGCTGAACGGCGAAACAAGCTCAGAGAAATGGAAGCAAGGGCGCTAGGGTGGCTAGGGCGCGCTGTGCCCACAAGCCGCCAATTCGGCGCACCAACAAAGCCCGTGTTTAGCTTCGAACAATTCAGAATAGTTCGGCTGCCGCGAGTTAGGCGAAGAGTCTGTATGAACCCCTTGCTGCTGCAGGGTCGTGGGGCGGGAGTGTATAGTACATGTCAAAATAGTACCTACTCTACCGATACGACGAAAATCCAGAAATCGGCCGCCTGTCGGTAAGTCGTTTCACGTGTATAACGGGCCGCGAACTTTCCAGTAGCATCTCCATCACACCAATCGGATACTATCGGATACTAGTATCTCTGTATCGCAGTCAAACGTACGGCTTTGAACCAGAGTTGTCGATCCAGTCTGCCGAGCCCAGCAAGGATAAAGATAGGCCCGCGCACGACCAAGAAACATAACGAATTCACTAATCCATTTGGTTTGCTTTTTTCAAATTTCGACGCACAATGACGCCGAATTCAGAGATTTGCGGAACCACTGCCCAGATTCGAAGATGGGACTGATGGACGTTCCTAATGAGGGAAGCAGACTTCTATCGTTCACCAAACAAGCCGCATGTTATTCCACTAGGCCGCAATCGGTGATGATTACCGTCGTGATCTCATCTTATCGCGCTTGGAATCAATAGATATCCCTCAACATATGGAACCGGTCATCAGGAAGCGGTAGGCGACAATGAGCTTGTAACTAGGGCCCTCCATGGCTCAATTGACAATGCCGGGGTAGTTACGCTCCGAATTCACTTCCTCTTACACATCGAATGCAGCCCGCCACCAGCAAAGACCGAACATGAAACAGCAGTCGCCGTGTCAGAGTGAATCGAAAGATCGCACTTTCTTGTGGATACTAGAAGATTTTCTTATTGCATTCTAAATACAGCTGTACGCCAGGTGTTTAGGTAAGGCCCAAATATCTTTCCCGTGGATGCTGAAGAGTACAAGTCGGTCAATGAATGAAGGGTAGAATCCGTGTCATCCTCTCGCTTGGACTTCCTAGGCTTCATTTGTCCTAGTCTCAGAGACTGTCCAGTATTCTCGTGACTACGCCTTTCGTCTTCTTGCTGATATCACTCTTCCACAATGAAGGTTCATTGACATAAGTTCGTCATTTCCATATTGTGCAACACTAAAATGGGTATTGTGAGAAATCTTTACGAACCTCTTCTGTTAATAGACGGGCTTGAAGCACTTATGTCACGGGGGCGATAAGGCTATTATAAAGTACAAAAGCAAGAGCCGGATTTGGAGTATCATGCTAACCGGTGAGAGGTCGCGGGTTTTGCTATGCAGCATTCGTTAGATCTGCCGAATTTTAACATACCGATACTCTATACTTGGCGTGTATAAGTCAGTCCAGTGGGACAGATGAACTTTCAGTTGCTGATCGGCCATCCTCTGCACTGGTAGAAACCTAACATTTACTAAGGCTTTCCAAGGGCCGCACCCATTGGCCTCAATATGTCGCGTGAAGTGACTATAGCTATCAGAATGGATTGTGTCAGAATGAGCTCGCCAATGCCAAGTGCACATTATAAAAAATAACGTAGAAATGCTCTTTTCAACCCATATGAACTAGGTTGTGAAAATTTACCATTTCATACATTTTTTAAGGTTTTGACTATTTGTTCGGATCGTGAACATCACACGGGGCCGGACGGTCCAGTGGGACACTTATCCCCATTGCACTAGATATGTTCCACTAAAACATTGTGGCTGGCGGACGGTTGGCAGAAACAAGGGGAATATCCAGTACTCTAGTCAATTTGGCTGTTAGGTGTATTTGAGGCCCTAAAATTTACCGGTAATAGTTGTCTTCTAAAAGGACATTAAGATATGTACCTAGTGCTCGTTAACACAACGGACGCAAAGCTACAGTACCAGGGATTCTCGCATGGTCAGCTACTGCAGTGCTAACTTAGCGATGTTATGCTTAGATATGGCTGAACGGATGGGAAGCCTTTTGTTCCTCTAGATTTGTCCGTATCCCACAGAGGTGATCGTGATAGGGATTCACTAGAAAAGCTAATGCCACGTTTTGGGGTAACGTTCAATAAGGGCTAGGGTTCCGCTTTGGGAATTTCACACATTTTTGGCGCGCTACTGAACCACACCGACTGCCTATCTTTATCTTAGCTCTACCTTATATCGTGAGTTATTCTAGAGGTTCTCGGGAGGGTGGTAGAGGTGGTATAAAGGAGTTTTGTACTTCTCCCTCGGGTAGTAATGGTGATGAGGATTTGTCTATGTCTGGTTTCCGTATCTCGGTGTGAGTCTGTGTTGCTGGTAAATCAATGCACGATGCGGCACCTCACCCGCTCAATTTTCCAAGAGTCTTTGCGAACATCGGACTTCTATTGATTTCTATGGATCGTACCGATAGCTAAGGTTACTTAAGGTAGCCATAATACTTTGCCACAGCATCTTGAATTGTAGATAGACAAGAACACCACGGCCAAAGACTCCCGTCTTCCACACTCTCACAGAGGGAAAAGTGTCCGAAATATTTGGATGCAATCTGTCATATGGCTCATGGTCACTGGAATCATCGCTCCTCAAAAAGGCAGTAGCTGTGTAATAGACTGATATATATGGATGGCGGCCGGTATGTATGTACCTCGAGAAAGATACCGCACCAGACTAAGACTTTACTAACAGCAAGAAAGAACATCATGTGAGATAATGAATTTTGGGTAAATTATTCCTCCTCTTTAGGGAATTCAGCTTCGAACCGAGAATCACGGGTGATCACAGCATGTAAATTCAATCATATGGTATCACTCATAGACTTTATGTTCAACATGTTGCATGTGTACCTGCATCGTGAGCCTCACTGCTCAGGCCCGTTTGATATGCAGTTGATGTATGAAGATATGCCTCAGGAGAGCGGCTCATATCAGTGCAAACAGATATGCAAACGGATATAGATATGGAGACGAATGTGGATATGGATATAGCAGTCAAGTCTGTATATATACGGGCCTTCGGCCCTCGAAAGATCAAGTCAAACAACAAGTCTTTCAAGCATCCAAAAGTAACACAACATGTTACGAATGTAAAGCGGAAGAAGTCTATTCTACTATCTAAGGGAGAAGCTCTGTCTTTATATACATGAGGGCTTGGAACTCTATGGAAGTCTATGGAAATTCACAATTGCAAATACCAATGACGAGTGAAAATTCGTGTATGAGTCTACAACTGTGAATCCGCAGCTTGTCCGCAGCCTGTGAGTCAATTCGGCGATCTCAGTGTATCGGCGACTTCCTTTCAGGCCATATAGTAACACAACAATCGCCATCGTAATATATTCTCAGCAACTAGCATAGGAAAGTATGGTGGTAGTTCCCATAATCTCTCCAGAGAGGCCGGGAGGAGTTATTCTGGCTAACCCACTGGTGAGCCTGCTGTAGTCCAGCAAACAAAGGTGTAGCAGTAGCTCTCCGGACTATCACCCTCACTATCACCCTCGCCATCACCCAAGAAATTTTATTTTATCGCAGTGAAACGCGTTTACTTACCAGGTTTTATTTTGCAAAATACGTTGTATCGACATTCTCCCTGGCAGTTCTGGGGAAATGCAGAGTTCTTCGCAATTTGTTCAAACCCATGCCTAGTGCCCAGTAACCATGAGAAATTCGAAAGGGAGAGAGCCACAAATCGAGCCTTGTTGTACACTCACTGCCCACCTAAGACACTGGGTAAGATGACATAACTAGCTCTTGAAAGACGGTGGGAAACAGTCATGAGAAGCTGCTCAAGAAGGCACTTTGTCATTGTAAGAACCTAAGTTATAACATCTTCCTGCCATTTTCCCTCCATTTTCCCTCCCACTACGCCCTTTTCTGTCTTTTGTCCCCGCTTCTACTACTATATTGAATGCAACCAACCATATATATTTATATTTAAACCGCCGTGACTGCGCAATTATGAGCCCAAAAAGTCTCATTACAGTTCTCATTGTGTGGTACAGTGTATCTTCTAGACTCTAGTTAAAGCACAGATGGGGTTGGCATTTTCGGCGTGTAACCGCAGTAGTCTTGGGGTGATAGCGAGAGTGATAGTGAGGGTGATAGTCCGGAGAGCTCCCGAAGGTGGAGTGCGAGAACGTGCATGATTCACCTTATCTAAAGGTTCAAGCTTGCATTACTTCCGGCTTTGAGAAACATCGCTAGTATCGTCGATAGGGCCTTAGACTCTCAGGATCACTAGGCACTTGATATTCAGGAAGTATGTACCAGATATGGAATTGGACAACTTCGCATAAGTCGTAGGACCCCTGTTACGGCATCTGCATAATGGCATTTTACGGTGCAGATTCTGTGGCTTTTACGCATGGGCATTGGATGGTAAACATTTTGTTTCGCAGTGACAAAAGATATACTTGATACCGTCAGTAATTGCAAACGAATGTCTGCTTTTCAGTCTAGCACTCACCTTGGCTTTAGGTTTTGTGGGAGTTATTGATGGAGGTGCATTCAATAATGAGCTGCTATTGGGAACAACGGGGGTGTTGGCGAGCTGAGATCGAACTTCATCTTGTATTGTTTTCCTCTTGATACTACTGTTAGCGATGGATTTTAATAATGATTTTGTTGATGCTTCCTCGCTGACGACTTTACCTCCTATTTCCTCGTATTCCCATACTTGTCTTGCAGACAAATCTTCGTCCAAATTATCCTGCTGCGTCCAAGGAGACCTGCTGTCCGCACGGCGAATCACTTTTTCTATATCAACAAAATTACTTTTAATATGGGCGTCTAATGCGGCTTTAAACTTCACGTTCTCTGCCTTCGAGCTCTCATTCTCGGCCCCGGGACATTTCTTATGGGCGCGTGATCAATTCTCAATTCTTTACTCTCCGTTCTCAAGCTAGTATTCTCGGCTTGGAGATTCCTATCTGCCCTTTCCGCCGCTGTCTTCAATTTAATATTTTCGAATCTCAGCTTTGCGATTTCAGCTTCCAAACACTGGTTCTTCATTCTCAAGCCAAAATCCACGGCCTAGAGATTTCTACCCACCGTGTATACCGCTCCTTTCAATTGAGTTTTTTCGCATCTCAGTTTTGCGATTTCAGCTTTCAGCCGCTTGTTCTCAACGGTCAATGCTGAGTCGCGAGACTCGGTGATTTTGCGCCGTCGGTAGGAATTCTCGTAGATTTCGCGATGAGTGTGGTCAGGGTCGAATAGTTGGGTATTAACTTTGGTGTTGCTGGGGAGTGACCAGGGGCCAGAAGGTGAGAAAGCGAAATTGGACATCTTACCGGTATTGTTTGATAATGAGTTTCGGCACGTTCAGCGCGATAGGATGGATATTTCAACCGAGCTCTACGACGGTGGATATCCAATCATGAACTATCACCTGGGCATAGTTACTGTACCGGTCATGGTGGTTGGGACGCGACAGTCTGCTGACGAGGATTTTTGTATGGGACGGCCGTATCTGACAGGTTTGGCAGGATGGGACATAGAGCTGGTAATGTTTGTGCTTGGCCATTTTTTGACAAAACTAAATATCAACGATGTTTCTACCTGCCCATTCTCTTTGTCTCACCATCATTTCATCTCACTTTCCATTCCAGCCAGCTGTTGGACCAAATCCTGGCGCAGAAGGAAGCATACGGCGACTTATGGTGCAGCTGCCAAATTTGGTGATGCGTATATTGACTTGTCTATTCACTTAATTGACACGTACACAAGTAAAGTGAATGCGGCTCTGCCGCTCAACTCTAATCCAATGCCACATGATGACCGCACTCGAAATCCGCCCAGCAACAATGCAATCTAGTGTACACAGTACAATCCTTCGGTAGTAAAATTCCCTGGGCTAAATTTGCTCAATATGGCCTGGCAAGGAACCAAGATAATAGCTTCAGATGGAATTCACATTTTGCAGTACCTAGTTCAATTGAAGATTGCTGACAGCACGGCTGTATGGACAACAGCCTTCTGACGCTGACAGATATTATGAAAATCTGGGACGGACACCATCTGCTGACTGCTGACGTCCCAACCACCATAACCGGTACAGTATCTTGAGACGGCTTTATATAAGAATGTATGATACTACTAAGCGCGGAGAATTGTTAATAGGCGCCTGTTCGGGCCGCTATAGATTCTCCTGGATGTATGTAAAGCACACGCATTCCGCAGCTAAAGACTATTTTTTCTTTACAGAGGTGGTCAACAGTGGGGTCGTGCAAGGGACATGAAATCCGTTAAACAACTGACCGTCTAAATAAGGTTATTCCAAGGGCTATATGCCAGTGGAAAGAAACCGGCTGATAGACTATCCAAGCCACACAGCTACTGACCTGGGTTTCGTGAACATCGTGATTTTCGAAACCCTAGGTACATTTACCCGGCCTCTCCATGTCTCGCAGTCACGCACCACAGCAGCTCCCACCCACAATAACTTTTTCGTCACAGTGCCAAACGAGATACCCATCAACAAATCCCGACAACAGCATCGTGCAGGTTAACCACTACTTTGCATCCATCCCCGCTACTCCTTCCTCACAAACTCCATTACCGGAACAATGGCACCCATCGTACGTCCCCCGCATGCTTTGCTGGTCGGGCGAGAATGAAAAATTTCTCTGCCCCGATGATCAGTAGGCAGATGGCTGAGATACCGGAACTATAGAAGACTGCAAAAGGCGGAAAGAAGGAGAAGGTCACGCACAAGGTCGGCTATCACCACGATGTCACAGCAATGGAATTGAGGGAAATTTACAATGTGTACAGTTCGTGATCGATGCTTCCCAGCCTGCCTCCGACAAGATCTTCGACGTCGCTGCTTTTGAGAAGTTCCTGCACGACAAGATCAAGGTCGAGAACCGCACCGGTAATCTCGGCGACGTCGTGCAGATCTCCCAGGAGGGCGAGGGAAAGATCGTTGTTGTCGCACACACCCAGTTCTCCGGACGCTACTTAAAGTACCTGTATGTTACCTACCCAGGAAGATTTAAGTTGCACATTCTAATGAGAGTTTGTGTACAGTACCAAGAAGTTCCTCAAGAAGAACCAGCTCCGTGACTGGCTTCGCGTTGTCTCCACCTCCAAGGGTGTTTACCAGCTCCGCTTCTTCAACGTCGTTAACGACGCTGAAGATGACGATGAGGAGTAAATTCTCTTTACCCCCCAAATCAAAAAATCCGATAGCGAATCGCCGTTTTGTTTCCGACACGGAAAAGCGATGGATCTTGGAGTATTTGTAAAGAGTGTTCCGGGAATCTCGGCTTGGAAGGTCAGGAAAGGAATGGTGGTGAGGGAATACCTGCGGGATGATATTTGTATGCTGTGATCTGAAGCAATCAAAAGTCGTCTCGTTGAACAAAAAAGATGGCATAACTTGTGTACGCGTAATCTATGTTGTGTGTCCAAGAATTCCTCCAAAAGCTAGAGATGTTTTATCCGTTTGGTTCCCAGCAACTCTAATCATTGTGTCAAAACGGAGCCATGATTCTGTACCAGTACATTATTCTAGTAAGGCCTTTTTTACAGCATTAATTTCAAAGTATCGCTTGGTATTTACTTCGAAGCCGGAGATGGCTCGATACGGTTACGCAGGCGTCGGCGGCGGAACAATGTTAAGGCCCTGCATGTGGGGGATAAAAATCGTGGGCCCTCTGACATGAATTTTACTTCACCATCCTCCTCTTCCTCCTTCCTTCCTCCCAACCACACCCGCAACCATACCCGCAACCATACCCGCAACCATGTCTCTCTCCCCCGACCTCGTCGACGAGCTCGAAACCCTCACCACCTCCCTCCGCTCGTCCCTAAAACAATATCCCGACTTCCCAATCCCGGGAATCCTCTTCGAAGACATCCTCCCAATCTTTACCTCACCCTCCCTCCACGCCTCCCTCCTCCGCGCCCTCGAAATTCATCTCACCGCCACCTTCCCGCCCACGCTCTCCCCTCCCTTCGCCGGTATCGACATTGTTGTCGGCCTCGAAGCCCGTGGCTTCCTTTTCGGTCCCTCCCTCGCACTGAAACTCGGTGCCGCCTTCGTGCCAGTCCGGAAAGCTGGAAAGTTACCCGGGGAGTGCGTAAAGGTTGGGTATAAGAAGGAGTATGGGGAGGACTTTTTTGAGATGCAGCGAGGAGCGATACGGGAGGAAAGTAGGGTAGTGATTGTGGATGATATTATTGCTACTGGAGGAAGTGCACAGGCGGCGGAAAAGTTGGTTGCGATGTGTGGGGGTACTGTTATGGAATTTTGTTTTTTGTTGGAGCTGGGGTTCTTGAAGGGGCGGGAGAAGTTGGGGGCGCCCGTGTTTACGTTGTTGACTAGAGGGCGGGTATAGAATTTTCGGTTAGTGATGGAGAGAAGTGGTACGAGGTGTATGTATAAATGGGAGCAGGTCTCTAATAGAGTTGGGATAAAGCCAATATATTTTGCCGTGTTGTGGATATACCGGTGTGATTTCAGGTTCGAGGAAGTAAAATGCTGAGACTGCGTTGGTATAGTAACTAACTGGCGGGACTTGAGGATCGCAGGACAAGCAAGTGGCATTGATCTATCATCTCTACCTAACCCACGTGCAAGCAAGACAAGCAGACCCTACAATAAACTCTTCACCAAAGGTATAAATTTATCATCATCGTTCAATCGGATATCCCATTGCAATAGAACTTCTCTAGTCTTCCTCCGTCTAAGCAGCAACGCCCACCCTCCTTCCGCCTCTCCGCCCTCCTCTTCCGCTTCCGCTCCCACCAGCAGTAGTCGGCGCTCTCTGCGGCAACGTATACTTCGCAAACGCTCTAGCCAGGCTCTTTTTAACACTAACCTTTTGAGCCTGCACAAAACTCTCCACCGTGACCCTGATGGCCGCATCCACATCTCCCGTGCTGACAAACTCCGACAACCTCATTTTTGCAAACGCCTCACTCAACCGGAAAATACTCTCCAGATGTCTGACGGTAATCGGGAACGAACCCGTGGCCAACGACTCCCTTCGAAGGTCCGCGTACAGCCGTGATATCTTGTCCTGGTCCATTTGATGGAGTTTTGGAGAGACGCGCTCGCGGGCGTAGAGGATATATTTCCTCAGCAAATCTTGAGGAATTGGAGAAACAGTCTTTTGGGAGGGGGTGACGTTTGTTCCGGCAACCGAGGGGTGGGAACGGCCATGGGATTCCACCACGAATTGGGCGAGCAGCTCATCGATAGCCGGGTCGACGGTGTCGCGGACCACACAAAGGACGTCAAAACGAGACAGGATGGGCTCCGTGAGCTCCACGTTCTGCGCAAATGGAATGGTAGAGTTATATCTGCCACCGATCGGATTTGCGGCCGCAATGATAGCGCAGCGGGCTTGAAGAGATGTGACGATACCTGCCTTAGAGATAGAAATGGATTGTTGCTCCATGGCTTCGTGAATGGATGTACGATCTTGGTCGTTCATCTTGTCGAATTCGTCGATGAGACAGGTTCCCTTATCTGCCAGTACGAGGGCACCTCCTTCGAGAGTCCATTCGGATGTCATGGGATCACGGCGTACGGAGGCTGTAAGACCGACTGCGGAGGCACCCTGACCAGTGGCAAAAACAGCCCTGTGGGCAGTCTTTTCAATGTATTTGAGGACCTGGGATTTAGCGGTACCGGGGTCGCCGAGCAGGAGAACATTGATATCACCACGGATGTTGTGTTTCCCACCAACGTTCTTCGGCACGCCACCGAAGAGAGAACATGCAACTGCAGTTTTGATGTCCTTGTGACCGTAGATACTGGGTGCGATGGACTCGATGATTTTGTCCACAACATCCTTATCTTTAGAGAGGGAACGGATTGCCTTCTCGTCTTCATCGGTAAGACGAAAACCAGCGAGCTCGTCGTGAGACTTGATGACATTATTTGCTTCTAGGATTGTGGCAAAGACGGGGAAGCCGTTTTTGGAATTGAGTTGAACATCGTAGTTGTTGCGGTAGATACCCGTGACTTCAACCTCTTCTCCCGGCTTTGCGGAGTCGATTAGGTCCCAAAGAAGGATTACTTCTCGGTGGCGGGGAAGACGACCGGCGGGAACTGTACCGGGTGATTCCTGCAATGTCATCTTTTGATAATTTCGGTAGACCGTCTTCTCGGAATTTACTGAGAACGGCCCGCGGGATTGACAGTTCTGGCAGAAAGAAATCTTCACTTCGACGTTCGACTCTTGTTGGAAAGGTCCCAAGGTAATACCGCACTTGGCGCAATCGAATCTGACGTACTTGAGCTGAGGGAAAACGCCTGTTCGCCTTGTCACAACTCCACGGACACGGACGAGGGCATTCAGATGAGCCTGGCGGAGTTCACGAAGAGTGTAAGAAGTTGGCAGATCCGCAACGCGCACATGGATTTCCGAGTGAATACGCTCGTAATCCGGATAATCCATGCGTACAGCGTCCATGGCAACCTCGTCAAAAATCTTTAGTGTTTCCAAGGGAGCGTTAGCAAGGAACAATGCAAGTGTAGCCTTCGATTCGGCCAAATGCTGAAACGAAATCTCCAGAGACTCTGCGTTGATCTCTCCGAGTGTTCTAATCCTAGCGCCGTAAACAGAAGAGCCATGCTCATCCGTGTATTCGAGCAAGAAATTCCTGAAATGCATTGCAACACTGCGGTATACGTTCGGATTTGACAACCAATCGGCAACGTTGGCCGCTTTAATGTCCCCCAATTGCTCGAGCGAAAGTTCTTCATCCAACACGCCATCCATCTCTTCGTCCTGCTCTTCATCGTAGTGGTGTCTGCGACGGCGCGGCTGCATCGAGAGATCCATCTCATCGTCTTCTTCGTCCTGGAGGAAAGCCGCGGGCATACGCCGACGGAGAGCAGCATCACGCTTGTTCAGCTGCGCATCAATTCGGCGACGAGTGGCGGCATCCAATTCATCGTAATCACCATCGTCAACGTCAGCACCTTCATATTGATCGAGTCGGAGGTTTTGCGTGTAGTCCCTATTAACCTTCAGCGGCTATTTCATCAGTATATTAAATAATAGACAGACCGCTCCATGTTCTCCATCAAATCCTCCCCATCCATTTCCTCTTCCATATCGTCGAGGTCTAGGATCCCATCATTCTCATCGATTTCCCCATCGTCATCCAACAGGGGCGGTGAGGAGCGAAAGTTGTTAGGAGTCGACGGAAACCCTCCGGGTGGACTTGAAGGAACACCGGCATTCATATCCTCATCATCGTCATCATCGTCAGCGTGACCGCGCTTTCGCGAACGCGGGTTTGCTTCTGGCGGGGGTGATGACTGTGGAAGGGGCCATGGCGAGGACATTGTAGTAGGCGGGACTGATTCAATTGAAATGGTCTAAGGATGGGAATTAGATACTGTCAGGCGGACGGATGAGCGGCGTGGTGGATATTGAAGGTGAAAGGTGGGGGAAATATTGGAGACGCGATGAAGTGAAAAGGAGAAGCCAAACACGGCAACCGCGTTAAGTGATTTTTAGTGCGACAACGAAAAATGTATAAAACAGCTTCACAATAGTGTAGTTGTTTGTGGAAATACATTTCTTTGATCTGGCATGTTTCCAGGGGCAATTTCATATTTATCCTTGGGTTCTATAGAGTGGAGGGCCTTCAACGACGTTGTGTCGCTCGATAACCTCTCACAATCGATAAGCCTTGCTTGACCTTAATACTAACTCTCAACTGCAACAACCCCAGCGTCACAAAAGCCATGAGAACAAATGCCATCATATTTCTTTCATCTCCTCTTTGAGCTCTACACCCCAAAATCCCCTTACTGCCGGAACCTCACAGATCTTTCCGCCCTATCCGGTCAGCAGCTCGTATCACTACCGGCTTGGATTCCCCCGCCAAATACCGACATCTTCGCTACAGCTTTACCTTCACACCCCCGCCAATCAGCATCAGATATCTCTCAGCTGAAGCCCAGACACATTCGACAGAAGAGTAAGAGCAAGGAGAAGGAATCAGCTGCAAACAGACACCCGGATTGGCGTTTTGGACGTGTTAAGGTGGAATCGATCGATATGGCGCCAACTACAAAACCTATTTCGGCACCGGGAGCCCTGAGCGCCGGCTCGACTTCTCCGTTGACAGCAGGTGCTGCGGCTTCGAAGGCTCGGTTCATACCATTAGAAACGCGGAATACAGAATTTGGTTATGGGGTGGTGCATCTTTACCGCGATTCTCACGAGACACCAGGGCTTTATGATCCACCTCCCGAGCTGAAAGAGGAGGAAGAGGTGGTATCGGATGGTGAAAAGTTGAGCGAAGAGGCTCTGACGACGGTTGCGATTCTTGCGGTTCCGTCGTACATGACACCATCCGATTTCATGGGATTTGTCGGTGAGGGAACAAGGGATGCAGTTTCACATCTCCGGATGGTTCGGACAGGAAAAGCAAATCGCTATATGGTGCTTATGAAATTCCGAGATAAAAACGGCGCGAGGAAGTTTGTAAACGAATTTAATGGAAAGGTCTTCAACAGTATGGAAGTATGTGATCGCATTGTTCGAACGGCATCCCGGTGCATGGCTAATGGACCTACAGCCAGAGAACTGCCATGTAGTCTACGTAAAGTCGATACAATTCACCTCACCATCAGCGGCGGTTGTATCTCAGCACCAACGACCAGGCGTCTTTCCAGAACTCTCGAATGATCCCTTCTCGCCATCTCACTCACCTGTCCCGACAGAATCCTCAACAAGTCCATCAACATCTGCGGCCCCTCACCTTAGTACCAAACCGGCACCACCGCCTACTCCTTCACTTCTAGAACTCCCCACCTGCCCTGTCTGCCTCGAGCGGATGGATGAAACGACAGGCCTCCTTACAATCCTCTGCCAACACGTTTTTCATTGTGCCTGTCTCTCCAAATGGAAAGACTCCTCTTGTCCCGTCTGCAGGTACACACAGTCGTCACATCCCCCAACTTCAGACGCCGACACCGAAGAAGACGAAGAAGATAGCTGCAACACCTGCGGAGCAACCCAAAACCTCTGGATCTGCCTCATCTGCGGAAATGTGGGTTGCGGTCGGTATGACGATGCTCATGCATTTGCACACTATCAGTCTACGTCTCACTGCTACGCTATGGACATTGAGACGCAGCGGGTATGGGATTATGCAAGTGATGGCTACGTTCACCGTCTCATACAGAATAAATCAGACGGGAAGTTAGTAGAGTTACCATCGGCACTCGTAGCTTCGGAATACTCGCAATCAGAAGGTGACCTAATTCCCGCTGCTAAATTAGAAAATATCGGAATGGAATACACGTACCTGCTTACCTCACAGCTCGAGTCTCAGCGTCTATACTTTGAAGAGAAGGTAGCAAAAGCTGCTGATAAAGCCTCTTCCGCCACCTCATCTGCGGAAAAAGCTACTGCTGAAGCAACCGCCGCTGTGGCCTCCCTCAGGTCCTTCGAGGAGAAATACAACCATCTCACGCAGGAGGTTATGCCCAGTCTCGAAAAGGCAAAGGCAAGAGCAGAGGCTAAGGCGCAGAAGTTTGCCGAGATGGCACGGCACATGGAGAAGGAGTGGAAAGAAGAAAAGAGGGTGAATGAAGGGTTACTGGAGAGGGTCAAGTTTCTGGATAATGAGAATACAGAAAGAGGGAAAGAGGTAGCAGAGCTGAAAGAACAAGTTAGAGATTTAATGTTTTTTCTACAGGCGAGGGAGAAGATGGGGGACGTTGGTGAGGACGTGCAAGAGGGTGTTATTACTGTGGGAGATGCGCCTAAAGAGGGGGGTAAGAAGAAAAAGGGGAAGGGGAGACGGTGATGGAGTAACAAGGAGTTGCGGCGTTTGGGTCCATTTGCTTGCAGCAAGGAATGGTTTTATTGTTTTGATTTAAATTCATTGCACTGATCGGTGATATGGTTCATGCGGTGCATGCGGAATCACCTGGAGGTAGTCTGTGTCTGTCATACGGCTTTCTATCACTAGGGCTACGCAACGCCGTATCCAAGCCTTCTGACAAACTAACCTGGAGGCTGGCTTTTAGATATCCCATCAAGTAATGGAGTTGAACTATTACTTGAACTGCGTCTCAGGGGGCTGGTCGGTGCTATAGGCACTTGAAGTACGAGGAGCTCAGCTTTGGTTTAGCCGGAGGATTTGTTGACACCCTGTTCCACACTGTTGCGCTGTTGCTCTTGGGTGTACCCATTGAGTGTATTCTTCAGAATTAGTGGGGCGAAGATACGGTGCAATATCATGGGGGTGGCCACAAATCCACATTTGGACGATCTGACATACCCGAGTGAGCCTTGTGAATGCCCTGTACCGGTATACTACATCGATCAGCGCTAATAGCTCAGTTGGGAGAGCGTCAGACTGAAGTCAAGTGTATAACTCGGGGTAATCTGAAGGTCACCCGTTCAATCCGGGTTTGGCGCATCGATCTTTTGTCCTTCCTCATAGAGGTCTGTGTTTTGCGCCTTTGTGGACCATATTGGAGTCAGCGAGACAAAGCCGTTGGCTAGTCTAGTGATGCCCACTCTCGATGTCGACAGCTTATCCCTATACTAGGTTGGTTGTTTGAACGCCACCATTCAATTCCACAACGCATTCTCTGACATCAATTGACTTTAGTTCCTTCCACGTTGCAGCCATACGCCGATATCGACCCCCGGATCTCCATATTATGCATAAAGCTTGGCTGTTATGTAAAGTAACATTGCTAGGCCGATCCTAACCTCCGTCCTCTTCTTTACTGACTTTCCCGGTGTGCTCTCCTCAACCCTCAATTCTCACCTCCCGCCGGCCGCCCGAAATGTCTTACCCAATGACACAGCTCGGCAGCCGAGGTTCGCTCGCACCTCCCTCTTACTCGCGATCCTGCTAACCCACTTCTCTGTCAGCGATAAACCACCTCTCCTCCGCCACCGACTCGGACGAAGCGGAATATGACCGGCTGCGCGGCCTCGCGCGCGCAGAAGCATCCAAACGCAGTGCACTCCTGCAGCGCTCACAGGCGGCTTACCAAGCGGGTGACAGAGCGGCGGCACACGCGCTCTCACAGGAGGGGAAAGCACACGGGCTGCAGATGGAGCGATACAATCTGCAAGCGCGCGACTTCATCTTCCGCGCCAACAACGCGGACCAGCCGGCGGACACAATAGATCTGCATGGACTATATGTGGAGGAGGCGGAGGATATACTGGAGGCTAGGATCAATGCGGCTACCAGGAGAGGTGACGAGGGTTTGCATGTTATTGTCGGCCGCGGGAATCACAGCGTCGATCACGTTCGCAAGCTGGCGCCCGCCGTAGAGAGGATCTGTAGAGACCTTGGCTTGAGGTATCGTGAGGAGGAGAATGAAGGAAGAATATATGTGTGGCTACGCCCAGGAACGGGAGGAGAAGGTGTTGTGCCACCGGGTTGGGGACAGCAACAACCATATCATGGGCAGCAACAGCATCATGGGCAGCAACAACACCATGGGCAACAACAACACCATGGGCAACAACAACACCATGGGCAGCAACAACAGCAACATGGAGGCTATCCCGGTGGTCATCACCAACAGCAGCAGCAGCAGCCCGATCTGCTGGAAGAAACAGCGAAGGCGATTCTGCCAAAGATCTTCAAGAAGATGGGGCAGTGCTGTGTTATCATGTGAAAGCAAGCAGTTGTATGTATATATTTTTTGTTTATTTGCTTTGTATTTGTTGAAGTAGTAGTGCGTTGATATCATGTATATATGAAGCGGGTAGATACCTACATGTAGAACCTAGTAGTAGTCATAGTTATGAAGGCATGTATTATGATCCTCAAGAATAAACTCAATGAACTTCTCCCTTCCTCACAACCACCATTAGTCTGAGACCAGATCTGAAGTTCTGGATGGGCTACGTACCGATGCCTGAATTTCTGAAGTTTGCAAGACTCCGAAAATACTTATACACTCCCCGAGCAAAAGAATTCTCCAAACCCGGAGAAACAGGTTCCACAACGTAAAGAGCAAAAGAAATGCGCCAAACCCGGATTGAACGGGTGACCTTCAGATTACCCCGAGTTTTTACTTGGCTTCAGTCTGACGCTCTCCCAACTGAGCTATTAGCGCTGAATGTGGAAGTGTTTGCGCTTTGCACTCCTGATGGTAACTGCCCTTTAAGGCATATTCTTTGAACAATCTTCCCAGGAAGAAAGCAAAGAAATCCAGAGTACTGCCCTACTCCTGCGCGATCCCGCACCGCAATATCTGCATATTAGGTCAGACTCTACTGCTTAGCCGGCCAACCTGGACGCCTGTTTTACTGGCTGCCTTTAGCGTGATTATGCTCATATCTAGCCAGACTATCAGCTACAAGATACTAAAAATCTAGCGTTCAGTGAGTTATGATACCGTACCATCATTGAATAAACAAAAGCTGGTCACTTAACTCAGCCAGCAAAGCATGATTCTCTAAACGTCATGGTGCTATAAACGCCAAGTACCCGAAGCGGGTTCAAAACCCGTAGTGCTCATTGTTTTGCCTTTTTTACTGATGAGTGTGTTAGTACAGCTGGCGTTTGGTGGCTCTAAATACTATGAACAGTGAAGCACGGGAGTGGCAGTTTGAGATACCACAGAGCAGTAGTCCAGATTTAACCATTACCGAGGCCCAGCCTATATCAAGGTAGACCCTACAGGAAGGAACCTCGGCTAGGCTAGCTACATGTTTGTAAGCTGGACAGAGTTTCTGCAATTCGACATCCTCCTAGATTAGCCTATGCCAAGGGTGGCTTCAGATGTGATGGCCTAGAGTAATCTGACCGTCCGCGAATCTATGAATCTATGAATTGGCTGGCGGTTGAACTGAGACACACTCGGAAGTGAGTATGGTATCCTGTGAGTTTTCTGATGCTAAGAGCTGTCCTTCTCCGAATCTATTCCACGCCACCAGCGCTAGGACTGCTAGAAGAATACGGGGTTCAAGTGGGAGAAGAAGATAGTTATTTGGAGATCCGCATACGCATCGCCATTCTCGAATGCTTCCCCCCTTTCCGCCAGAAGGCCTAGACGATCAAATCTGCGCCACTCCCTACGTTCACATCTGCGCCCCACAAAACTGCTGCCCTACCCACTCCTTTTGCTGCTATATGCTGTGCAGATGGTTTGCGTTCTAGATCAAGCATGTACCCGCCCCACAATCACTAACCTTCAATAATGTCTACGTACGTATATACAAGTGAAGAGAATCCCATATTTGTATGGATAATTTGGCGTCTATGGTGGAATTCTACTCATTTATTTCTTTGGATCAAGGCTGTGGTGGCGGCTGTAGGCCAACAGAACGCCATGAAGTCAGCGCTGATACCAATATTGGTAATTACTTCCTGCATATATCCCGAGGAGTCCATACGCACGTTATCGGGCGATGAACCAAGATCAACATCGTCTGCAGCGACAAACAGGAAGGGACCAATGGCAGAACCACAGGGCGCAGCGAGTATCTAAGGTTTACAGAAATTCGGGTTACAATCACAATATTCCCCAGCGAGGTTTATGTAGATCTCGATCAATCCGTGGGGGTACTCTTATAATTCCACTCCGTTGTTATAATTCAGCTCCACAAACCACTCAGTAAATGTGCTTTCAAGCAATAATCCGATAACCCCACTCCCAATCAAAGATTACAAAGGTACCAATAATCCGTCTTCTGCCCACCAAAGTAATAAAACAAGTAACAAAAACTGTCCTCCAAAAGTAAACGCTTGCACCTTCCCGCCCCAAAAAGGCTCAATCAAAAATATCAAAATTCTTCCACAAGCATGTTAATCCAGCCACTGCCACTTGATGGGAATTCTTCCCGCGTCTTCATCTCCAAGGACATTATACGCTGCCGGTGATAAGTCCAAATCATACTGTTTGCAAACCGGGCATCTATCCACAATTGTTATTGTCACACCGCCACCACCTTCCTGTCGTTGCCATAGATCCATTTCCAATTTAGGTGGCGGGGTAATTCCTGGCATTGGTGGGTTATCCGAATACTCCTCTTCGTGGTTGTTTCCAGATTCGTTTCTCGACGGCGCCGGACCCTCAAGACTCACCCTGCCAGTAGACAGTACAGACCGTCGTGACCAGCGTTCATTCCGGCTTTTCTCCCAGCTTTCAATACCGCCTGTCACGTTCCCTATGTCATCCCATCGCCTTCTTTTACCACCGGCCGCTTTTACGAACGCCTTCCTCCCACAGTATGGATTGTTGTTTGCATTAGCTGATCCAGTTGCATCGAAAAGAACCTTACTCAATGCCGCCACATAATCATCGTCTGTAGCTTCAGTACCGCATGATCCTAAACCTGGTGCATAAAATGTTGCTTCTCCTTCAAATTCTTCACCCCCACCCCCACCTCCTCCGCCGCCGCCGCCACCTCCCCCGCCACCAGCTGAAGACGATGCCGATGACGATGAGGGTTTTGCCCCAGCCGATGACGACGAAATGGGCACAGAGGTAGAAGTCGGAGTCGCGGCGTTGGTCGACGCAGTATTGGTCGTTCTTGCAGTTGACGGCGCTCCATCGGTGGCGGTGGCACCCCCAGTATCGGACCTAGTCAACACCAATGAAATTAGATCTCACTTAAACACATAAGTATCAACAAAACTAACGCTGACGCAGCATCCGTTGGGTTAATGGTATTGTCTCCAGTAGCAGTAGCACCAGGTTCGGGAACGTCGATACTGGTGAACACCTCTCCGTTCTCATCAGTAGTTACTGACACATCATCGAACAACGTAGTTGTCAGCGCCTCTCCCTCATCATTGGTAACGACTGACGGTTCGCCGAAGACCAATGTCTGCTCGCTGACACCCTCGTTAGAGTGGGTAATCAACACCGGACTTCCGATTAATGTTTTAGTCTCAATATCCCCTTCGCTATTCGTTATAATTGATAGACTTGCTTGAACAGTTGTCTTCTCGCCATTCTCGTCCGTAGTCAAAACTTCCGTCAGACCACCTCCCCGTTGGAATGTGGTCAGATATGCAGATGTCTCTGTTGTAACTATTGTCTGACCATCAGAAACTAGCGTCCGAATTCTTTCCTGTGTTATCGATTGAACTACTAGCTGTCCTACAATTCCCTGTTTTGCGCCTTGAACTTTAGCACTTCGGAGAGATGACTTGACTCCAATGCCCCCTCCTACGGCTGCAATTAGTAGCAAAGCGCCTACCCCAGCTGCGATATAATAGAAGTTCATTTTGCTGAAGCCGAGGATTTTGAGGGACTTGGCTTTTGTCGTGCCGCCGAAAGTATGGGATGCATACCATGCTCGAAGTTTTGCGTTTGGATGTAGCTTTTGCTTGAATTCTGAGAGCCGACGAACCATGGTCGCCGAGAAACGGGTAGACGACGAATCGGATTGAAATAAATATCAGCAGAAGTTGAGACAAGATAGCTTCGGTGGATTGCCGCCAATGGTGATAGGCTGATGTGGGAATTAAGCAGGGTTGGTGAACCAGCATCAGCGTCCTCAATATTATCCTGCGTGGTGAACAAATAGCTACATATGCAGGCAGGTCTTGGTTTCGGTGATGATGATAGAAGCAAAATTGAAATCAAAAGCGAGGTTGCAAAGACCAAAGTTGGTGTTGACAACAGCAGAAGTCTTCGTTGGAGTCAAAATCAGGTGGATGGTTTAGGGTTGGGACAGAAACATCTGAGCTTGTTGCTCTCCATGTTGTTCATGTTCAGATGCACCCCTCCACGCCATCCTCTACCGATTACTATTCACTACCGTTTTACTCAACATTTGAGTGATGAAACGCTAGGCGCGTCAGGCGGCTTCCAAGTGTACGTACTCTACTCTGCTCTGCATATTTTGTGGGGCTGCCATCAAAATTAGGCTTGTGAAACAGAATGGCACTCAACGGCTCGGCTGTGGCGCAGCAAGGCATAGTGAGACGTTACACTACATGCAGTCAGCCTTCTCTGCGCAGTTGGAAGCTTCAGACCATGCGGCAGTTGCGTGATTGTGCGACACAAATTCACGGCCTTGCTGTACACGCACATACCCGTTCGACTCATATCGATAACTTTGAGCTACCAGCAGCTCATCAAGTCGAGTGTTGGAGAGTCTTGACCTGAGGATGGTGTGTAGCTGAATCCTCGAAACGCCTTACCATTAAGGGAAAGGCAAATACCGATATAATTAGAGATTGATATCGAGCCAGCTGTTACCGGAGAGCATCAGGTCCCATCTTTGCGAAGTCTAAATTGCTATAACGATGGTGGCCAGATGGTGGCAATGAAGCTGCGTCGCCGTCGTTGTCGCATTGACAAACCAACTTTGGAGATTTCCGCCTGTACCCGACACGCCAAAAACTCGCAACAAAGTTCAATCCTGGTGAATCTTCAATGTCGATGCACTTATGGATCGCCACTGTTAACCTGTATTCATGCACTGGACATACTCGCCATCTTCGTCAAGCGCATTCAAGTAATTTGAGAATTACGGTGTGCGAGAACCGACATGTTACCTTTGAATACATCAACGCCACGCTTCCTGTGCGTGCGCATTCCCAGTGCAGACAAGTGCTTCTAATTTGTTTCCCCGTCATGTGCATGCATACCTTCGCACTACTCTGTACGTTGAGAAACAAACACAGCTGACTTCTTTCATGACGAAGGACTAGACTACCATCTTAGGGAGCGAGAAAATGCGTGCGCCAGAAATAACACCGAAGACGAAGCACATAACCTGATCCTATCAACGTCAGATGAAAGATCTTCGTATTAGGTAGGTATTCGGGAAGGTTACGTCGATGGTGACAGTTCAACGGCTAGGTCGGGCGGTGCTTTCAGCTCTGGGTGAATGGAATAAACGAGCTGCAGGGTTTCATGATGCACTGTGGCTGAGACCGACATGGATTGGGTTGGAGACAGTAGTGCAGCAACTATACTTGTTTACCGACCTTCGCCCAGCTGAACTCCGCACAAAGGATGTGTGTTGTCTCCGGATGGGGCGATAACTACGATACAAAAGAGGCGGCTCGACCACCCAAGATTCAACATAGCAACAATATACAACTTTTCCCCTCCTCATAGCCGTGCATCATACGACGACTCTTGATGAGATAGACGCCAGGTCTTTGATTCCTTCATCACCATAGTCACTCGTTAGCATTTGTATTTGAGAGGTACGTTCTAGATTTTATTTCAATATTGCTTTGAACAAAGTCCTCATGAGACAAACAGTTGCACACCTCCACGACCACAGCTACGAGACAGCTACCAGACAAGAAGCTACATAACCCTATACATTCAGTCGAACGAGCACAGCCCCCAAGATGCCAACCCTTCCAACATGGCGGGGCCACAAGGCTTTGACCAGCAGCTTGGTTTCCGGCTTTTTTCTTCTTTTAACGTCTCTCGTCGGACCATTCATACTACGTACATTCGAACGGCGACGCATAACCCCAGCGAACAACCCCACCAAGACGGAGGTAAAGCCCAGACCCGCAGTCGCCGAGAAACCTCGCAGCGGTTCGTCCGAAAAAGATGGAACAACCGCCACACCCACGGAATCACTCCAAACCCAGAGCTCCCCAGAGGCAGAATTGGAAGCATACAATGCCTTCATTTCCCAGTTTCCACTACCGTCGTTAGCCTTTGCCACAGCACAAGCCACAATACCGGATTGTGGGGTAGAATTGGCAAAGCAACAACGAATGTACAGAGACATTTCTCCATCGGGGCAGGCCCGAACGGTGCTCGAGCAGCATCAGGACTTTGGTAATGGAAGGCGTTTCAGACGGAAAATGGTGGTTTATTCCGGGGGTGTCGGGGGTTCGGGAAGGACGCGGAGTTGAACGGAAGGGACGGATTACTTATTGAACTTATACACATAATGATGATGACTTTCTTACTGTTTATTACAATGTGCCAGAAACCGGTGGGGAATAATGATTACGGTATCTAATGCGAGGGAAGGTACCACAGGTTATTTATATGCGAGTTACGTTGTGTCATATGTACCTAGGCAAGAATGAACTTACAAATTAATGCGGGGTTTGCTTAGTTTTTGGTGGGGGTTTTTTTGGCTGTTATAATCGGTGCTTATGCGGGGTGGGACTGCTGAGCAACTCTTTTCGATCCTAGACCCCGCCCTATTGTCACTTTCTCAGCTGAAAGATCTTAAGGCTCTCAGCTGCCAGACAGTTAGTGTCCCGGTCTGCAGTTTCACAACAATGAATCATCAGGCATGCAAAGAAGTATGTATAATAAGCGCTAGTTGGAAGTTTGGATGGATGTGAAACCGAAATAACTATTGGCTGATATAAACTTAAGACGGGTGATGTCTCATGCGCCGCGGCCGCGGGTATTTCTCATTTTGCGCGCGGATGAGGCGGGATAGATGCGCTAGTTGTCTTGCATTGTCTCTCTTCAGCTAACAATGTGCGGCGCAGCAGCTCCCATGGATGAAGCAATAGAGTCGTCTTGCCACACGCGCATTCGACCTTTTGCTCTCATAGTCCCGGATCTCGGCCGGCAGTAGTGCCGTATGGTAACTACATCGTGACCTTAACGCAAAAGATTCCTCCTACCCCATTTACAGATCACATCTCAGCACCCGCTGTGTTGTCACTACATGCCATACATATATTGTAGTAAGTCACGATGCATACTGCAGCACTACTTCCGGCCAAGATCCGGGACCCTAAGACCAAAAAGTCAAATACACGGGTGGCTGGACGACTCTAATATGACGTGCATGTGTTGCTGCTGTCTCAATAGTATGTAGTCGCGGGGTGGCGTCCGATACTATGCTGCTGTCTCATGCGAGGAATCCGAGTCAAGCAAGGTTCGCCATACAGCTCATATACAGTGCTGTACCCGACAAATAAGGTTCGGTCGGATGCCTTAGACTTTTGTATTTGGACAGTTACAATGACGACTGGACCAAGGTTGACTGACGCTCAATTAGGGACAAGTGACAAGTATCGCTGGGGTAAACTTTCATGACCCAGATACTGACTTGCCCTGGGATGTTTCGGGTAGTGAGATTGAGGAGTATGTAGAGCGGGGAGCGGTTGCACTATTTATGCAGTGACCGGATAATCTTTATTAGTGAACTTCGGACAAAAAGGTTCTGATGGCAGATGACGTCCGAACCTCATCTAGTGGCATAGTATGGCCGGGTGATAGAGTGCGGAAAGACTTGAACTGGAAATCTGCACACGACCAATCAAGGGACGAATGTAGCCGTTGGACAGGATCTGTGGCCTCAACTAACATCAGCTAAATCTGGCGAGAGGATTGGGGAGAGAATACTACTCTAGTCCCGCCCGGAGGATAATGAAGAGATTGAGTTCTGTATCGGGATGTGGAGATGGAAGATGCAGTATGCTTCACTGAAACTAGGAAGCCGTGTGCCATGAGACTGTTTCTGCAAGTGAAGTCGGCCGTACCATTGCTCCTTAGGGACAGCCATGAGGCTGATATTCTCGTCGTATTCTGATGAGGCTATGTGTACCGCAGTCGCAATCGGGAATCACTAGGCTGTTCGTAGACGACGAGAGAACTAATAGGAGGGTGGAATCTGGAGGTCCCATCGTGAACGTTTTGGCCTCGGACCTACACCGCCGAAACGTTCTGTCGTATGTATCGGCTCCGCAAGTAGTAGTGACCTTGCCGTGGAAAAGACGAGTAACTCCAACTGTATACACAAAGAGGGACTAACGGATCAAGATTATCGCCCGCAAATTCCTCTTGTATTCGCCATGGTATAGAATGATTCTAGGTGGTGACTTTGCTGTAGAAAAGACGAGCAATGGCACAATTGGGTACATGAAGAGCAGGGTTCCAAATGGACTAGCTGATCAGATTGTTATCCACAAATGTCTTTCGTCTCCGCCATGGTATCAGAGACGCTCACCCATCATGCTCCGATAACGTCAGTTTCGTTGGAATACCCAGAGTCGTTCGGGCTCGCCAGCGGTGGTTAGGCATGCCGCTTTGTGAAAGGCGGGGTTAAGTGGCACCGTAGATTCTAGGGCTTGGTCGTTTGTCGCTCGCGTACTTGGCCACTGCGGCAGCATAGACCATATGTCATGTGCCCCAGACTGTCAAGCATCGGTCCAGTACTGGAGTAGATGTAAGAATCTGCTCACTACACATTGGGCTAACTTGTGGGACAGCTGATAGGATTTCTGCGTGCGCTCGTATACCAGCAGCTTTTTTCGATCCCGGCAAAAGTAGCTTGCGAAATCTGGGAACGAGAGCAATATCTGCGCTGGTTTTGCGGGGGGACGCTGGCATTTTGGGTTGTGTGATCCGAAAAAGCCACCATCCATCCGCCTCATTTACTCGCCCAAATATTCTCTTTCTCCACTCATCGTGCACCACCTCCGAAGGTGTGCGCATTGCAGATCTAGAGGTCCGGTCCAGTAGCGCAGCGAAGGCCATGGAGTGAGGCAAGGTGGTATCCACGAACATAACGAATGGGGGGTGGAGACTTTCGGTTTCGAAGTGTGGGGTGTAAGTGAACTGATTGGGTATATGTAGTGCAGGAGGTGTTCAGAAGAGAGCCATAAAGTCAAGTATGATATCTCCTCATATCCACTCTATGCGGTGGCAGATGAAGTTCCAGGTGGACCTATTCCATTGCATACGACGTCACTCGCTTTTCGGTAATGCAGATTGCAAATATTAATATTCCCCATGGCCCCGACCAGTTAAATTATTTCGGGTTGTATTCGTGCTCACATCCGGAATTAGAAAAAACGCATTCGTCTCTACTGCCCTCGCTTCGCTTCCGGCTCGTATGTGGGTTCTGTGGGATACGAACACCGGACCACGTTCTGCATGCACCTGGATGTAGAAATAAGTCCGGCTCCCGTCCCATGTGATACGCACCTAAGCAAGCGATCGAGAACATGGCAATCCCGGCACCTCCGGCATCCATCGCCTATTGTTACATGTGGAAGTTTGGAACTGCGCATGTTACACAAGATCCTCAGCCGTCTATGTTACATGGGTACATGGGTACAGCAATGCAAAAAAAGAAAACAATGATGACATTCCCAGCTCGAAATTTAGGAAATTTCTATGGTCGCCCTGGCCTTGGTCACTCGTCGCCTTGATGGGCGACAAAGAAGTTTCGAACTGGCGAAACAATATTCGCCAAAATAAGGGAATTGTCCTTGGGCTGGAACCCACCGTGGCGGCACCTTTGGAATATGCATTGTACCATCGGCACGAGGGTCGCTGGGTTTAGTGTAGTAGCAGATCCTTCCGTAACGACTCAACATTCTATTGTCGCCTGGGACATATAGTAGCAATCGCGCTCTTCCTGTTTGTCATTAGCCATAGGTGTAATGGCGGTGCCCGAAGTTTCGAGGTTAACGTTGCTGCTACTTGAAAAGTTGACTCCAATCCGAGTAAGCAGTAAGTGTACCCTGTATCTGCAAGCTTCTGGAGTAACTCGTAGACCTCTCCGGCGAAACCCTTCTCAGGGATTTTATTCCATATATTCAGTAATGGCGTTGATTTTCAAAGACTCGAGTGAGTGCGTTGTGGTTCCATCTTATCCAATGCTGTTGGAGCTTTGGCTAGTGTTCCGCACGTTTTAATCGTCGTTCCATTGATGTTCCCTAGCTTTGATTAGACAGCAAGTTCTTCATTATAGCTTCAGTTAGGTTAGTAATAGAGAGTACAATATAATAAGGTGAAAAACTTACTCATACCAATCTGCCTTACTCCCATTGGGCCACACTTCCGCATGGACGTAACGACCTCCCAAGATTCCTCGAAGAAGCACTTGACCTTGATCCCATGTGATAAACTCTTCGCGGCTCCAGCTGGTATAGCATAATTCAGGGTTGGTACCAGTTTCGTAGTCCACGGAAATTTAATTTCTCCGGGAGGTATCGTCTTTGCAGCAAACGCATCCAAACACAAGCCACTGCGTTCATTTTTGCTTATTGCCCGGACCACAGGAAGAGCAATGTTCACAATAAATCTTCCCGAGACGTCTACCTCGCAGGCTGTGTTGAATTCTTCGGGGACTAATGGAGCACCCCGCTTGACAGTACGCCACTTCTTCATCCAGAGCCTCCCAGCATCTCAGACAAGCGTGGTCAAGTGGGCGGGGTGTTTAGCGTACCATACTGTTCTATGTATCGGCGAGTAGGAAATCCGCAGTGGCGGGAATCAAGGTAGACATAAATGGCTGTGCGGACCTAAAATTCAGTTAGTACTCGTGCTATGTAGATGCACATAGACTTTGTATCAATGAGTAGTTAGAAAAGTATCAAGGGTGCCTAGGTAATTGAGGCGTGGTATTAGGGGCTGTAGGATTCAAGAGGAGCGTCATGCAAGCAGCGAATCTAATGGACATACATGAGGATTCAACGGATATCACCAAAATTCAACCAACTCTTTGGAATGCAACGGGGAGGGGGATGGACAGGAAACACGTATAGCGTACCTTAGATTCAGTTGAACTCTGCGCCGTGACATGCTATGCTTGGTGAGGCGTAGTTGTAGGTGAAGAACTCTGCGAAACGTGAGTAGCAGGTACCTAGTGGGAGGGAGTAGAAGCCAGGGATTGGTGAAAAATAACAGCTCTGAACTTAAACTCTAAGTCCCGGCGCCAAGTACTGAGAGTTACCTAGAAGTTTTATAGATTGTAATAGCTCTTAGTGTACTGTAAGAAAAAGTGGGAGATTTCGCAGACGGACGCAAGTTAGTCCATTGGGATGAACTGTTGTTGAACTGTCACCATTGCATTCAATGGCGGTCAAGGGACTGTTCTTCGATTGTTTATCCCAACGCCCGACTTGCGTCCGTCTGCAAAAATTGCAATTTATTCCTACGGTAGATAGTATCAGAGCTTTAATCTTTATAGCGACACATAGCAAGCTTAACGGTTTACGATCTTTTTATGCCCTCTCAGTACAGGCGAAGTTTGCTGCGCACTTCAGCATTCATATTCTCATCTCTCCGTATCTTCTCACACCTACGCCGCGTAATAAACGCGTAGATTACCTAGGTAGTCTGGGATCGTGTAGTACACGATATTACAGATATATAAATTGACCCTTGGCACACACGTGGTTCTTTTTTTTGGCCATACAGCGGACGTTGGACATTCCTTCTGCAATGCAGCTAATTTTTAGCAAATTCATTGCGTCAGTTTAAAGTTATTTCCCTCTGACCTTCCTCCTTCATCGCACCCAGCCTCACCAACGTTGCACTTAATCATCTTCTCTACCAAATTGTGGAGGCCCAACGCCGAGTTATCGGTTCCGAGCATCACCACGTTGTCCTAGGTTACGGCCATCGTTGCAAACGCACTCCGTCTGAATGATCGAAAGTTTCTGGTTCGTTCCAGTGAGCAGACAAGACAGCCCAAGGCGCTCCAAAAGCTGGCACTTAAGCTGTGTGCTGAAGCAAATATCCAATCATACAAGGTTCCCAAAGGTACCGCCAAGTGTCTGGAGAAGTCTTCTAAAGGGGTCCGACGAATCTAGCTCATAACCAGCCTCATACCCAGGCCCCACACTTAATTCTACCGTTAAGCTCGACGAGTTACATCTGGGAGCTCCGAGGATGCTGCTTCATGTTCCGTGGTCTTGAAGGCGACCTCGATGCCCCAAATTGCTTCGTGGACGACGCAACCGTCTACTTCGATTCTGGCGCCCATATGCCCACTGTTACTAATTCCCTTCTACCAGCTGAATTTATCGAATGCATCAAAACTCATAACGACAATGTGGATTATCGAGACGACGCTGGTACCACCATCCAAATTGACACTTGCATACGCTTTAGCAACGCGGATTTCGACATCAGCAGAATCGCCAAAGTCATCCCCCAGTCAAGGATGCCCAATTAGTCAGCGTGCATACTCCTTGGCCAGCATACCTTCCTTAACAGAATTCAATACGAGTCAATTCCTCAAGGCCGCGCCGCCGTTGGTGGCGACTATTATGGAGAACTTATCATCAAGGGTTACGTGGATCTGATGGAGGAATACCATGGGTTATAGACTGGATTGCTGAGCTGGGGTGTAGAAATACCTGAGCGAAGCTGTGGTTCTGTGGTACTTGTTCTTTTACATGCAACTGACTGCCTTATATTTCTCGAGGTGACAACTGTAAAACAAAAGATCATGTTTCTGACAATTTGTAGGCTCTACCCGAATATAGTGATGGTGCACACGATTAAGTATCGTTGAGTTCGTGATGCCGGCTAACAACAAGATCTTGTCAGAAATTATATTGGTAAGATACTCGACAGAGTGTGGCCGCACTATTTCGAGGTTACTCGCTCGGTTCCCGTGACCGTGGAACCTAGTCAATCAGGGCGCGCCAGCCGAGACCCGGTGCGGGTCTCTCGGTTCGACAGCTATCCTATCGGCCCGACCTTGTTCCGGGGAGCGTTGCAGTTTTGTATTCCTTCGGTATGGCTGCTTCATCGGTAGATAGGTGAAGTACCAGGCCTCACCGATCTTTGGAAGCTTGGATCTTTGAACTGCGAAGTAAGCAGAAAATCGGCCCTCTTTTGGCAGAGTAAAATCGCGGTTGCTTTTTTGTAGCGCCACAAATGAGGCGCTTGGAACACCAAAATTTACATTTTCATTCACTCAATAAACGGAGTACCTTGTTGGTCGAGTACTGTACTCTCGGTTGTCCAACGTCAAATTGTGGTGGTACAGACCACACCAAAGCTTGCAGGTTGCTGCACCTCAGATTGTTTCAGAGACCCCCTGCCTCCATATTTGCGATTGGGCTCGCATGCAGCCAAATCTTTGTACCCAGGTAAGCCACTCGCTATCGAGGACCTGCTCGGTGCCAGTTATCCATTGGTTAGCTACAGCGAGGGGTGCGTTCAGCCTGTTGTTGGAGGCGAGGAATATAAGACAAGCCGAATGGGCAATCTCATAAAGGTTTTATGGAGTGGAGTTGCGCTGTTGTCATGTCGTGCTGCTAGGTTATGCAGGTAGGTAAGTGAGTGTTTCTATTCCGTCTGGATTTCTGCCGGATTGGAAATTGAAAACTGGGAATAAGGAATGCTGATTTATTCATTTTCTTTCTTCTTTTATAGAACCTGTCGAAGTATCATTGCCCACCAACGTGGATGCTGTGAAGCAGACATGATAACTTTCTGTTTGTTCCCCCGAACCGCCACCCACCGCACCGAAATCATGCCTCGACATTTTCCGTACATCCTCCTTTTCCACCACCACCTCGCGCTCCTCCTATTACTGTCAACAAAATCTACCTCTCACCTCATCCCCCGCTCCTCCGACCCAACGCCCTCACCAACCCCCTACCCCAATGACGAAGCCCGCGAAGAACAAGGAAAAACTGAGAACCCGACGCTCTCCCTCGCTCTCAAGATCTGCTTCGGCCTCTTTGGCGCGCTGTTTACAGCAGCAGTCCTATTCTTTGCGTGGCGTGCTGCTCGACGCCAGCCGGGCGACGTGAAACCGCCGGCAGACGAGGATCGGAGCGTGGGATTTCTGCCGCCTAGGTATAGTAGGGATGGTGAGCCGGGGGAGGCAATGCCGCGACATCCGGATGATATTTTGGGTGTCCCCGGCACGGAGAGGGGCCAAAGGGTAGTGGTGAGGGCGAGTAGGGCGAGTAGGGCGAGTGGCGGTGAGGATGTGAATGGCGTGAGGGTGCCGGAAGGTGCGCATACGGTAGATCGCGATGAGAGGGTTGTGTCGTGGATCAGGGAAGTGGAGGGTCCCGCACCGCCGCCGCCGTATGAGCTTAATGGAGGAACTACGGAACGATGACGGGGTGGTACAGGGTTGTATTTAGAGATGTCTGCTGTGCTTTTGTGTGT
>Ga0307515_10002674_pt1 | contig 38174 bp, 5 predicted proteins | sample 17_EM_MG_FD_194513 | JGI IMG/M metagenome (GOLD analysis project Ga0307515, IMG submission 194513) | Populus trichocarpa ectomycorrhiza microbial communities from riparian zone in the Pacific Northwest, United States - 17_EM | ecosystem: Host-associated > Plants > Roots > Unclassified | place... | reverse complement strand
TCGTTTATTCTATTTTCTATTTTCTTTAGTATTACTTAGGTCTATTAGCTTTACGCTATACTATAGTTTCTAACTTTAACTTTATTAATGCGTACTTTACGCCTTATATAACTATAGAACTTTATTTTAACCCTTCTTAGTCTACTCTCTTTAGTAGATTTTATTATTAATCTTAATTGCTTAATTAATTAAATCCCTAAGAGTATCCGCATCTTCTATTAGGATAATTACGTACTAGACTTTTACTTTAAGTCCTTATTTATACTATGCTATAAGCGCCTTATTATTCCATTTAACTTATATTACTAATATTTAAAACTACGTCGTATACTTAATTACTAAAGTTATCTATACTAGGTTTTAAAGCTTTCTTTCCGCTATAATAGTCGCCTCTAGGTCTCTAAATATTTGCGTTAAGCGTTCCACAAACCCGCTTTAACTTAAGAAAATATATTATACCTCCTAATTAGTAGTCGTTATCCTATGCTCTTATACCTCTATAAGGTAAGGCTTAAACTACTTAAGTGCCCTTCCTATTAAGAACAGTCCTACGTAGGCGACTTAATCTATATGCGTTTCTAGTTTAACTCCTTCCTACGTAACCTTAAAGTGCATTTACGTAAGGAATCCCTTAAGTTTTAACTTCTCCCCTAAGAATTACTCGATTAAGGATAACTTAACCTTAGCTACTCCAATTCTATTAATCCTTTCTTTAAGTATCCTATTATTATCTGTTAATTAATTAACTATTTTCTATAGCTGTCTAACGGTAACTAGCTAAGAGTTAGTATTTATTATACTAGTGTCGTTATCTAATCCCGAGGTAGTCACTGCCGTTAACGCTATTATAGCTGCTACTTTTAGTGGTATATTATTTAACTTTATTAATACTATAACTTTAGTAGTAAATATATAATAAAGCCTTATAGCAAGAACTACGGTAGACTTATTAATAGGCTAGGTATATAGGTAAATAAGAAGTTAACAACATAATAATAACTAGTAGAGTAGTTGCCTAATAGATTAACTCTAATTATATTCTAAATTTTACTATAAAAAAGAGAAACTATCTATAGAGACTGTATATCCTTAAATATATAACTCCTCCCTATAGTAAAGGGTTTAGTATATTGGTACGTTAGTACGTTAGTACGTTATATTTCCACATTCCTATATTTCTACATTCTAAACTTATAACATAACTAGCCATATAACTCAGCTACCTTTTATCCTATAGCTTGATTGGTTCTAGCGCCTCCTATACTATCTTAACCAACCCGTTTATGTCTATTTTTAGTAGTCGCACTACTGCTAATATAAGGTCTATAATAAATTTAACGGCAATCTACGGCATTCTGCTATATTCTACTAAGTTCTATTAAATTCTACTAAGTTCTACTAGGACTATAACCTAAACCCTATTCTGCCCTATATATATATTAACTAACCAACTAAGTTAACAATATATACCCTTTCTTCCCGTTTTCCTACCTTCTTTTCTTACGCAACGTCTTAACCTTCTTATATAGTTTATATATATAGCTTAATAATATCTACCTTACTATATATTATCGTCGCTTATACTTACTCTGTAACAACGACCCTACTACTATATCACTAACTATTAATACCCCTTAAGATGTTATTGCAGAGGATAGTAAATTGCTACAACGTGCCGGTGGATATAATAATTAGTTCCTATATTATACTAACTTTAAGGACGCGTAGAGTAGAGATAAAGATAAAGATTTGGTTAATAATAACGACTAAGATAAGGATTTAGTTAATAATAATAATTCATTGCTTAACGTCTAATTTAGATCCCTATTAGGCCCACGCGGACTACTCCTTATATACATATAGGGAGAAAACTCTATTTAAGAAAACCCTGTAATCTATCTCCCTGCCTTTTAGGACTCGCCTATAAGGCGCCTACGAGTTACCTATAGTGCTCCTACTACCTTACTTTTTAACCTCTTTAGGAACCACTACTGCCGTAATAAGCCTACGGACGCGCTAATATTATAAACTTTACTCTACTACTATAGAGTTATTAGGGGGCGCCCGTTGCTTACCCCCCCGCCCTTTATTACTATTTTCTTTATAACCTAGAACTAGTTTAGTACATTTTAGCTAATAAGCCACTAGGTAACCGCCTTAAGGCCTTTTTATATTAAGAGCAGTATCTTATAGTTCTTTATGCCAGCTACTAAGAGCATTACTTCTTAGTTAGTACGTAAGGGGCATAATAGTATTATATATTTTGGTGTCTGTCTTAGCTAGCTATATTTATATTTCGGGCTACCTACTAGAATACCCACCCAGTAGAGCCAGTCTTTTAGTCCTATTATTCCTGTTCTTAAGAGTATTGCTATTATATTTTTTACCTTTATTAGGCCTTCTCGAAGCCCTAAAGTATTTACCCCCTATAGCGTTAACTATGCTACAGCTTAGGTTCCTCTCGCCTTAATTAGCCTTTATACCTTTAACTTCTATATACCTCTTTAGCGTTAGTCTAGCCAGTATTATATTACAGTAGATAGTTTCCTAGCGTTCTTTTATACTCTACTTTAGCTCCTTTCTCTCTCTTACTATTATCTTTGCTAGCCTCTTACGCGTCTCCCTTTCTCCTCTGTATAGGCCTAGGCCCTAAAGCAGCACCATTTTTCTTCTACTTTCTTTACCTGTTTCTCTAATATATCTTCCCTACTTTAGGGTTATTAGTTTATTCTCCTATAAAGCGCCCTAAGGTCCCTCTATGGTTTATTTAGGCGTGTCTTAATATACTTTATAATATTAGAGTTACGTTCCTTTTACGCCCTTTATATTATAGCGGCTTTAATATATAGTTATAAGGGGGGAATATTAGCTTCCTTCTTAAGTAGTACTGTGGCCGTTTGTTTATATCCACCTATTATACTCTAAAGGTAGGCTATTTAGACCTTTTAGAGTAGTTTAAGGAGTGATTTAGGGGGGCCTTTTTTAGATTCTCTAATGGCCCAAATACTAAACCTATACATTATAGTTGGCTAGACAACTACTATATATAATAGGCGTGACCTCTAAAAGCATAGACCCTATATAGAGTTAACGATCCTAGATAATGCGATATACTATACTTAGCCCTTATAGGCCGCTTATGCCGCATATACGCTCTACTAAAGCTTACTGTCTACCTATACTCCTAATACTCTTAGGCCCTAAACTAGTTAACCCCTAAAGCCTTAGATATAAATTATATACTAAAGATCTATAGATTAGTTGCGTTTTCTTATAAAATAGATTAGCTAGTATTTCTCTAGTAAGAATTAGACTCTATATTATCTTACCTATTTTATATAGGTATTATAAGCTTTCTCTAGTATTCTACAATTCTCTGCAGCTATTGGCCCGTATATAATTAGGTTTATATTATTAACGAAGCCTACCCCCTAGGTCGCCCCTTCTTTAAAGGAGTTAAGCAGGTTGCTTATAAAGAAAAGGAAGAGTATAGGCGAGAGGGGTAATCCTTATAGTATTTCTGTTGCAACTATAATAGGGGGGCTTTAGTATCCGCTAAAGACTAATAATGTTTCTTTTTAACCTATAAACCCTTAAATAAATTATATAATCTATTTTAGGAAGCCTTTTACCCTAAGGATATATAGGAGACGCTTATAGGGTATATTATTATAGGCGCTACTAATATTTAGGCTAAGCATTAATACTATAAAGTCCTTTCGCATCGCCCATATAGATTTAATAGTAGTAGCGAGTAGCGTAAGTACTAATAGTGTTAAGCGGTTCTTTCTTACCCCTATTTAGCTTTATAGTAGTAGGGCGTATTCCTTAGCTATATCTGCTATACGGTCCGCTATTACCCTTTTTAAAATCTTGCTAAGGGTATTCTCTAAGGCAATAGGGCAGTAGCTCCCTAAAAATAAGTAGTTTGCTTTACCTTCTTTATATAAAATAAATGTTATTATAGCTCTTCTAAGTCTTAGGTAGTAGCCTATTATAAAGTATACTCTAGCTATATCCGTAAGCTAAGGTGCTATTAGTAGTCCGCAAGTCTTTAGGGCTTTATTTAAGATCCTATTTAGTCTTAGTGCTATATTATTTAAAAGGCGGCTAATAGTTCTGGCCATTCCTTTAGTTATTATATCGCTATTAACCTTTAAGCGAGTTACCGGTGCTTTGCCTATAATATCGCTAAGGTCTACTAAAGCTAGTTAAGGGGAAAATCTTTCTATAAGGATCTTTGCCTTCTTATTATTATTGTTTATAGCTAGTAATTTACCTAGTCTTCGCAGGGGCGGAAGGTGTGGGTCTTTGTTATAGGACACCCCCGTAATACCTTGCACACATCTACCTATTTCTACTGACTTAGCAATTAGAGACTAACCGCGAAATAGCAATCTAATGGCAATCTAATAGCAATCTAACGGCAATCTACGGCATTCTGCCATATTCTGCCATATTCTGCCAAGTTTTACTAAATTTTGCTAAGTTTTGCTAGGACTATAACCTAAACCCTATTTTATCTATATACGTATTAACTAAGCAACTAAGTTAACAATATATACCCTTTCTTCCTATTTTCCTACCTTCTTTCCTTACGTAACGTCTTAACCTCCTTATATAGTTTATATATATAGCTTAATAATATCTACCTTGCTATATATTATCGTCGCTTATACTTACTTCGTAATACTACGTTGCATTAATTACCTATACTACTATTAATATATAGAATAAACCTAAAGCCCCTATAACGGCCGCCGGTATTATATCCGCACTCTAAGAATAATTAGTAGAGATATAAAAGTCTTTTATAGACGCCCTTAAATAGAACTAAGCTACTTTAAATTAATAATAAGCTAAATAAGAAGTACGATACTAGCAATTAATTAAGGACCTCTAAGAAGAAGTCCGCGCCCTTAAGATGCCTACGCTAGGACCTTAAGACTAAATGCTATCTCTAGAGATAAATACGCGGAATGCGAGCCCTAAACCCGCAGTAGCTACTTACCCTAAGCTAACTACTACACTGAAATAATCTAAACGACTACTAGACCCCTTAGTATTTATTAGTAAATAATAAGAGCTCCAATTATTTCTAAGCTAGCTTAAAAATAAGCTAACTAGTAATACTAACCGTTATCTAACTAAAGCTAACTAACTTTATTACGCCCTAAGTTAACTAGGAAAAGATATAGCTAACCTTATTAAACCGCTTTAGCTAAACTTAGTACAAAGCCTAGTTATACTTCTTAAAGCTATATATAGTAACCTAAACCGCTAAGCTACTGCTTAAAGAAAGATAAACTACATAACTTAAGGAACGAAAAGTTTCCTAGTATACTTCTCCAAATTTAACCGTTACGTAAAGAAAATAGGCTAGAATAACTCCGCACTAATTAACAGCCTTATTAAATCCCTAAGCCTTAAACTAAAAACCTCCCTAATAGGCGTAGACCTACCAGGAGCCCTTAATGCCTGCGTAGATGTTATTAATAAACGATATAATAATATACTACGCCTAATACTAAAGCCCGCTCTATAATACAATACGGCAACCCCGTAAATGTTTACTAAATTATTATCTTAGCCTAAGCACCCTAACGCTATAGATATTAACACTAGAACCCTAGGGTACGCCGTACTAGGGTCCTTTAAATAAGAACGACGCATTAAGCTAGGCCTCTACTTTAAATATAGAAGTAGCTCTTACCTCTCTAACCACTACTTTATCCTTATACCTAAACATAAATTATAAACGGCTAATACTAGCAGCCGTTTACCGCATTAATCTTCTAGTTACTATCCCTAATCTCCACCTAGTTCCAGCCCTGCATTTAGTAAGCACTATTTATAAGGACAAAGCTACAGCTAACGTCCTATAAGAACCCTACCCTAATCGCCTCTAAAAGAAAGGTCCTAGAGTTAAGTCGCTTTCTAGAATAGCTCTGCTATAGGATCTCGTTAAACGCATTTAACGTTATAAACTCTAACTCTTAGGACTATAGCATAACCATTAACTGCCGTCTTTAGTAAAATAGTTAATAGGCTAACGCTTAAATTCTAATTAATATAGGAGCTAGCGGTATAGGATTTATTAATAAGATCTTTATATAAAATAATAGTTTCACCCTAACCCCCCTTAACTAGTATATTAACGTATTTAAATTTAATAGTAAACGCACTATCTTAGGCTGTATTACCTATATAGTATTCCTAAGACTCTAATACCTAAACTATAAAGAATTAATTAAACTTTTCGTTACTACCCTAGGTCACTCGGTAATCTTTAAATAACCCTAAATAAAGCTATATAAGGTAACTATTAATTAGAATAACCTTAAGCTTCTATTTACCGCCTCCTGTTATAAGTAAAAGTGCCTTATAACTCGCTGCTTAGACCTAAATCTAAAATCTAAAAAATCTACTACGATCTACCAGTCTAAAATTTCTATAACTGTCTACCCCGTACCTAAAAAATCTACTAGATTCCACTAACCCAGGAATTCCACTAAATTCTATTAATATAAAAATTTTACCGACATCCACCAAGGATCTAAAAACTCTACTAAATTCTATAAGTTATTACTAAGCACTACGCCGCCCCGAGCTAAGTAAAAGCTTAAGCTCTATATACGAAAATACTAAAAGGACTAGTATTCTACTATAAAAAGGATTCTTAAAGAACCCGAACCCAAATCTAATACTAACTCCGTACCTAATACTAAACCTAAACCTAAATAAAAAACTATAGACAATCTAAGCGAGCTTAGTACCCTAGATATCCGTATAATTGGAGCTACCCTATTAGCGCAACTTACTAAAAAACCCGAGTATACGATCTTCGCTATTACAATGGCCGATATTAAAAAGGCCTTAGCACTAAAGAAGTACACTAACCCTGCTATAAAGGTACTAATAGAGTATTATTATCGCCTAGATTCATTTTTATGAAAGGAAGCCGATAAGCTACTAAAATACCGACTATACGACCATAAGATTATACTCGAAGAAGGAACTTAGCCCGGATTTAGACCCTTATATAGGATTTCCTAAAATAAACTCTAAGTACTACAAAAGTATTTAAATAAGAACCTAAGTAAAGGATTTATTAGAGTAAGCTCGTCGCCTATAGCCGTACTAGTGATCTTTATTAAGAAACCTAGCGGCGGTCTACGCTTCTATATAGACTACTAAGCTCTTAACGCCGTTACCATTAAGAACTAATATCTAATCCCGTTAATATAAGAGACGCTAAACCAATTAAGTAAGGCTCGTTACTACATAAAGCTTAATATTATCTCTATATTTAACCGTCTCCGTATTATAAAAGGGGATAAATAGCTTACTACATTTCGTACCCGATATAGACTATTTAAGTACTTAGTAACACCCTTTGGCCTTATAAACGCTTTAAGCTCGTTTTAATATTATATAAATAACACCCTACGCCCCTACCTAGATATCTTCTGTACTACTTATATTAACGACATTCTAATATATAGTAATAACCTAACTAAATATTAGAAGTACGTTAACCTTGTCCTATAAGCCCTATATAGAGCTAGTCTATAATTAGATATAGATAAATACGAGTTCTATAAAACGGAAGTCTTATACCTTAGACTCCTTATTTCTATAAACGGTATATAAATAAACCTAAAGAAAGTTAAGGTAATTATAAACTAGTAAGAACCTAAGAATGTTAAGGATATAAGAGCCTTTATAGGATTTGCTAATTTCTACTAACGGTTTATTAATAACTTCTCCGCCCTGGTTTTACCCCTTATAGCTTTAACCTAAAAAAATAAAGTCTTTATCTTTAATAAGGAATGTAAGAAGGCCTTTACCTATCTAAAGGTTATGTTTACTACTGCGCCTATACTCTAATACTTTAACCTAAACTAAATAAGTGTTATAGAAGCCGACTTATCTAACTACGTTACTAAAAGCATCCTGTCTTAATATAACGAGGATAGAGTATTACACCCTATAGTATACTTCTTAAAATAACTAAGCCTAGCCGAATATAACTACAAGATCTACGATAAGGAATTATTAGCTATTATTAAATGTTTTAAATAATAGCGACCTAAACTAGAAGGCGCTGGATTTCTAATTAAGGTCCTTAGCGACTATAAAAACCTATAGTACTTCACAACCACAAAATAGCTAAGTTATTATTAAGCCCGCTAGTTAGAATATCTATTTTATTTTTAATTCTTAATTATATACCGCCTAGGCGTTTAAGGCTAGAAGCCTAATACCTTAACCCAACACTTATAAGACGCGCTAGCCCTAGAAAAAGCGCGCTTTTACCGAAATTAGACCCTACTTCGCCCTAAACTATTTAACCCTCCTACTAAAGATCTTATGGTATACGTCCTTAAAATAACTAATTAATTAATTAAATAGATTATAGTTAATAAATACCCAAATAACGAGTTTATCTAAGAGACGCTTAAGCTAATACAAGATAGTATTAGACGCTTTAAAAAGATTTCTCTAAGTAAATATAAAGCCTGTAGAAACCGCTTATATTACTAAAACCGTTTAGTTATCCCTAATTATAATAAGCTTAAGCTTAAACTCCTTAAATACGTATATAATCTACCTATCGCCGGCTACCCGGGCTAAGGAAAGACCCTAAAACTACTCTAACGGGAGTATTATTAGCCGAATATGTATAATATAATATAAAGGTATATCTCTAGCTGCTACACCTGCTAATAAGCTAAAGCCTTACATAAGACGTATAACGGTCTTTTAAAGCTACTACCTATTCCAGACTAAAGATAGAAGGATATTTTAATTGACTTTATTATTAACCTTCCTAAGAGTAGAGGCTGCACGAATATTATAGTAGTTATAGACCAACTATCTAAAATAAAACACTTAATCGCCTGCCCTAATATGTTAACGCCTACCGTCGCCTAACTATTCTTAGATTATATATAGAAACTCTATAAACTCCCTAAAACGATTATCTCTAATAAAGGTAGCTAGTTTATCTTAGTATTCTAAAAAGAACTAACTACTCGACTCTATATTAAAGCACTATTATCTACTATATATTACTTAGAAACGGATAGTTAAATAGAACGCGTAAATGCTATAATAGAATAGTATATTCGGATATACACGTTATATTTATAGGATAACTAGATTAACTGGCTCGTATTCGCTAAGTTTACTATAAATAACTCCGTCTTAGAAACTATAAAAGTCTCCCCGTTTCTAGCCAATTACGGCTAGTACCTATAAATAGGTTTTAAACCCTTTAGTAATGTTCCTTACCCCGCTTATTACGCCTTATAAATTGCAAAAGTAAATAAATTTATAAAGAAGATAGAGGAACTATAACAGTTCCTTACTAATAAGATAATATAGGCTTAATCTGTCTATAAAGCCGCAGCGAATAAGAAATAAACCCTAGTACCGGCTTATTAAATTGGTAATTTCGTTTAGCTAGATATAAGAAATCTAAATATAAAACGACCTATTAAGAAACTTAATTAGAAGAACGCTGGCCCTTATAAGGTTAAAAAGGTTATCTCTTCTTACGCCTACCGACTAAAGCTCCCTAATACGGTTAAAATCCACCCCGTATTCTATACGTTAGTCCTCCACCCTACTACCCTTATATTAGACGCCCTGCCTAAATAGATATAAAACCCTCCCCTATTAGTTAAAGTAGATAGTAAGAACGAGTACTTTATTAAAAGAATTAATAATATTAAGTATAATAAACGGAAAAGCTAATATATATATCTTATAAAATAGAGAGGCTTTACTAAGTCCTTATAGGAACCTATTAACTCTATAGGACTTATATAAGCCGCAGAAGACTTTTATAAACTCTACCTAGAACTACTATAGCCCTATCTCGCAGAAGCTTAAGTTTAAAGGGGGGGTACTGTTATAGGATACTCCTATAACACCTTATATACGTCTACCTATTTCCACTAACTTAGCAATTAGAAACTAACTATAAAATGGCAATCTAATAGCAATCTAATAGCAATTTAACGGCAATCTACGGCATTCTGCTATATTCTGCTATATTCTACTAAGTTCTACTAAATTCTACTAAGTTCTACTAAGACTATAACCTAAACCCTATTTTGTCTATATACGTGTTAACTAAGCAACTAAGTTAACAATATATGCCCTTTCTTCCCGTTTTCCTACCTTCTTTCCTTACACAACGTTTTGACCTCCTTATATAGTTTATATATATAGCTTAATAATATCTACCTTGCTATATATTATCGTCGCTTATACTTACTCCGTAACAGTCTTCTACTAAACGTCCTACCTTTTTCTTTACCTATTTTACTATCCTTTAGAGACCTTTATTATAGGGGAGGCTTAGGTTAATAGTATGCTTATTTATAAACTATCTCCAGCTATTCCTTACTTCTTTTTTTAGGGTATTCTTTAGCTAGTTTCTTATGTCTTTATATTATCTCTCGTTTTTAGGATTATAGCTACTTATATATTTATAGATACGCAGCTACGGCGGCCTAGGTGCGGTTCGCCGGTAAGGAGGGGTTTTGTTTATTCCCAATTTTACTTAGCCATTAGAGGATTTAATTAAGGGTTTGCTAGAGGGGCGCCTAAGGTTCGCTAGACTAGCGGAGCCATTCTGCTAGCTATATTAGTTTATTATAGCTAACGGTTGCTCCCCTATAACTATAGATACTAGACATATCTAATAGGCTTTATATTTTGTTAGATGCCTTTTTAATAGAGGCCTTTCCGCTTTATAGTGTGGTATTCGCTTATTCTTATTGTGAAGGGCTATTACTAGGCGTGGTTTTGGTGGACGCGCGCGAGTGCAAACTACCGTCGTTTAATGTGTGCCTCCCCTATAATGCATGCATCTTAGGGGGATTCTCTAGGTGTTTTTTAGGGTTCTTTTGGTTGGTTTTAGTCTTTTTGGGCCGGGTGTAGTAAGAGCTCTAGTCTAGAATCTATCTTATACGGCATTGGATTTAGTTAATAATAACGACTAAGATAAGGATTTAGTTAATAATAACAACCAAGACATAGATGTAGAAGAAGAGGTTAACTAGTAAACTTTTTTAGCCTAGCTCTATAAGGCCGGAAAGGACAACCTAAATAGCGTACTAGCGCACGTAACGGAGGTGGATTTTCTACTTACCCTAGAGTATTTCCTACTTATCTTATTAAAAGCACTTTCCAAAACTACCCTAATTAAACTCCCTAATTAGGGCCTCGCATTAGGCTTTAAATTTAGCCTATATTAAGTGGTATATATAGCTTAGGCATTTAAGTAAAAGAGGATAATTAAAGAAGGTAATATTTATATAGATAAACCTAGCGCGGGCAAGACTATATAAATAATTACTTAGTAGCTAATAAACTACTTTTATTATTAGAACGTAATAGATATTTTAAAGGCTTAAGCCGCTAGAAACGTAACCTGCTACTTAAAATATATCCGCCGGATATAAAATACCTATAGGTAGTAAAGTAGCCAATTATATACTACTATAAAGATAACTTTAAGAAGCTATACCTATAGCGAGGCTACTTAGTTATCCTTACGCCGACCCTAGGTCTGCCAAAATTCCTAAAGGACGTAAGTAAAATATTATAAGACGGCGCGATTATAAAGCGCCCTAACCCGCCCTAGATTACAATTCTCGCCCCTAGCTATAATATAATTAAGATATTTAGTAAACTAAAAAAGGATAAATAGCCGTAAATCTATAAGGCTCTTAAGTGGACTAATAAGGAATAATAGAAGAATAATAACAATATATATCTGGTTGGTAAGACTCTCCTATTATACCTATAGGGTAAAGCTAGGTTTAAGAATAATTATTGCTCTGCCCCTAATATAACAGAACTATTAGCGCTAAGATACTTAACCTAATTCCTTTTAATTACTACGCGAAATTATATTACCATATAACTAATATGCGAGTTTATTACTATACGAACTAGTATATAGAAATACCTAAATGGCCAAACCCCTAAATTGTATTAGAAATTAAAGAGTGTAATATAGGTCGGGCGTATCCTCTATAATAAATGTTACCTAAACGCAATTGGTAGAGTCTTAATATTGTTTATTAAGGATATAGTTAAGGAGTACCGTATCGTGTATAATCGCAGCCCTACTATATAGGGTGCGTTTAGTACGCCTAATAATGGGAACTTAATGCAACTAATGTGGTTTATTATAGTAGGATTAAAGAGGCCTAAGTAGAAAGAAGTAGATAAGCTAAAGGAAACGGAGTTTAAAGTATTGCTTAAGCTTAAAGAAGAAAACATCTAGCTAAAGAAGAAGGAATTTAACCACATTTATAAGGATACGAAGACTAACCTAGCCAAAGTAATAACAGATAAAAAATTCGGCGAATTAGCTATATTTTTCTATACAGTTATTTTAACATTTTAAATACGTAGAGGGGAGTTAATACTCCGGTTTAACTAGTAAAAGCTTATCCTAAAGAATAGCTATTTTAAATTAGTTATATTATAGGCTAACCCTAATAATACTAAGGTAGCTATAATTATAGCTATAGAGGAGCAAGTAAGGATAAAGTAGAGGCGCTAATATAAGGAACTTCTAGCTATATAGGAGGAAGATAGCAGTAATCTAAATACTAAACCTAAGATACTAAAACTTACCTAAGCTAAATTATACACTAATGCAAAAACGGTAGTAAGCGTAGCCTAAGTTGTCTAATACTAGGACTAGCAAGCCCCTATTATAATTAAGTCCGATAATAAATACCTAAAAACTTAAAGTTGTATACCTAAGGACCTAATTATTACTAAGTAAACTACTAACCTACTTAGTAAGGAGTTTACTAATATACTTAACCGCTATTTTTAATAGAATATAAAGTTCTTTAAAGCTAAAAAAATCTATAATTACGTTTATGTCGAAAAATGGATAGATGGTTTAGCGTATAAGATTATTATTACTACTTGCTTACCTTATATACTAGCTTATTAGTTTAATAGGCTATATAAAGAATATAGTAAAGATAAGGTGCTCTACTATATAGCTAGTATGTTTAATATTAAGAAGGCTAAGGCTAGGTAAACCTTCAATACTAATAATTCTAAGTAGATCCTACTTTATACCTTTATATTAATTAGGCTGGCTATTAACCTATAGCGCGTAAATTATACTATTATAGTCGAGCTAAGCTATAAGCTCTCGGAGGTAAAGTAACTATTCGCTTAGATAGATTAACAAGGATAAACTAAGCTTATTTACTATAGTACTATTATAGGAGGGTACGACCTCTCTAAGATAGGAAAGTGACAGTGCTGTCTGTCTGTCTATCAGTCGGTCGGTCGGTCAGTTAGTTAGTTGTAATTAGTTAGTAGAACAGGCAGTAAGAAAGAAAGAAAAGAGTGTATTGTATATCTGTCGTACCTATTTAAGTTATTGAAGACTCTAAGGGCTCTAGACCAATCTATATAACTTATATAAGGCCTAGGCTCTCCCGAAGCTATGCCTAATCTAGATATTAAATCTAGGGGCCAAATCACACCACTATATACCTCCCCTACCTAAGTCGTTGTCCCCTAATGACTTCTAAAACTTTAAAACTCCTTATCTTCGAAATAAAGGCGCGGTAGGTAATCGTATGCGTTCCTTGCCCTTACTATAAACCCAAGATAGTAAATGAGGAGACTCCGTTCTGGTTAAATAAGACCGTTTTCGTCTACTTAGCTAAGCAGCAAGAGAGACTTTAGACTGGCGGCTCTTAGATAATATAGCTCTTTCGCACCCTTCTATTTGCTTAGTTCTGTCCCACAATTCTTTAGGCAACTTTATATAACTTTATCCTTCTGTAATAACTGGGGGCACTCTACTTAGATTTACCGTAACAGCTAAAGGATCGATTCTATTATCGATGCAGTAAAAGTAAAAGCGGCTATTAAAGCGTTCCATCTTAGTTGTACGCATTAGCTTAAACGCATCTTTATAATTCTTGACGGCCCTAAGACGGTAGGAATGTATCTATTTCCTAACTTCGTTCCCGTTACTATTAAGAAGAAGGTTATAATCTTAAACTACCGCTAGAGAATCCCATTGTTATTTACTAAGAAGGGTGTTAGATAGAGCGCTAGCAGCTATAAGCTTAACTGCTGTAGGGAAGCGATATAGAATTACGCTGTAGAGATTGGTATGTCTAGACGGCGTATAGGGTGGCGCTTTTAAGTCTTAGTGCGTATTTGCTAACTCTGCCCAAGTACCTTCTTTAGTGACCTTAAGGTTATTATAATCGTCCTAAATACTAATAAACTATAGTAGTATTGTTCGCCAGGTTCTAGTTAAAGGTCCTTTCGCTCTATAAGGAAGGTAAGGCATAGTTATACGCACATCTCCTTTCTTATATAGCTGAGCTACCTAGTCGGTCGCATACTTTTCTACGTCTTTAGTAGTCCAGTCTTAGTTAAAGATCTTATAAACGAATCTGTTGCCCTTAGTTAATCCTTACGCCTTAAGATCCTCCTACTATAATTTTAGGTGGTAATATATGCTGGGTAGAATAATCGTGTAGTTGTCTTTAGTCTTATTATCTAGAGAAACGCTCCCTTAGATTATGTTAGTACTGCGTCTACTTTTAAGGAGCGAGGGAATATTAACGTTAATGTAGCGGAAAGCTGTAGAGTCTCCTTTAACTGCGAATTTCGCATAATAAGGGTAGGAAATGAGTTGCCACTAGCTGTTAGGTCTAAGGGCGTAATAGAGACGATAATACTAAGGGTTTTATCTTATTAGCTGTTAGCAGAGACTATAGACTATCGTTCTTAACTAGCCGTAATTTGGCCGCCTATTAATTAGACGCTAATAGTGGCGGTATATATGCATTTCCTTATTAATTATTGCTAAGATACTAGAATCCCACTACTATCTAAATACGTTCAAAATTATAGATCCTTCTTACTACTATACTTCTTAGTTTTCTGGTAATATTATCTAATTAAGCAAAGCCTCTCTGTTGTATAAAAACCTTGGCGCTGAGTTGTAAATAAACTTATACGGTCCTAAGGAATTGGATGGAACTAGAGGTCTATAAGCCTTTCTAAACTAAGAGTATATAGTAGGATCGGTTTTTATAGTGCTAAGGTAGTTATAAGCGTGATATATTAAACGGAGTCTATAACATAGCGCGGCGTAGTTTAGACCCTTTATTACTAAACCTATACGTCCTCCTATAGCTTACGTATGCATCTAGCAGACCTTATATATCTCTGGATTAGAATTAGCTACCCTATACTAACTACACAAGAGCTTTATAACCTTAGTTAGTTTAATTTTAATGGTTTGGTTTAGGGACGCCTTAAGATAAGCGGGTATATTATCCTTGTAGTTATACCCTCGTTTTGCGTGGAGTATTGCTATAGTATCTGCGGCCTCCTTAATATACTCCTTATTATCTTTCAGCTTAATAACGTTTTTATTAAATATTAATTCTACTTCTAGCCCTCCTACTTCCGGGTAAGCAATCGTTAGCCCTCTTCTTAAATTCCTTCTTAATAAAGATACTAGCAGCTATAAGGGCGAGCTAATAGGCGTTCTAGCTGCGAGAATGCTTTCGTTTATAGATAATAAAGGTAAGTCAACTAATATAGGTAATCCTTATTAGGACGGACTTGGTATAATACTAACGCCTCCTCCTTAAATAGGTGTTAATGGCTAAAAGGCTAAGGGATTCATTACGTTAGAAGTATATTATGAATATATTCGCAGTATAAGAGCTAAGCTTTCTCCTGCTTATTTAATTCCGATATTAGTAACCTCTAGCCCCACAGTAGCCAGTCTTTTACTTCTTGGCGGTAGGTCCTTATTTAGAATAAGGAAGCTAGTTAAGTGTCTTCCTAAGCTATGCTTATTCACTACCTGGTCTAATACTACCCTTCCTGGCATCTTTAGCGCGAGCGCGAAATCGGTCAGCTGTAGTTAAGTAGTGTTCTTAATGCTATGTCCTAGATGTTCGAGCCTGTTAATTAGGGCCTTATTAACTTATGCCGTTACTTTATAAAGTAGGTAGACGGTAAGCTTTCGGGCGGTAGAAAGGAAGTGGTAGGAGACTACGTGTTTAAGTAGACCGTTAAAAATACCTTGTCCCTAGGACTTTCGAATAGTTTCTCTAGCTTTATTACACTAATTTCTTTAGTCTTTTGCTATCTTACTAACGTTAGAGATGTTCTTAAAGATTAATAAGAACGCGTCCCTTTCTAGAGACGCTTATAGCCCGTTATCCTAGTTAACGAAATTAACTATTACACTAGTAGCATCTGCGTAGTTTTCTTAAGAGAGTAGAATCTTGTTATAGATTTAGAGGAGCACTACCTAACGCTAATTAACTATAAAGCCTCTAATTTCTGTAAGGACGTCACTGATCTATTACTTAGCTCCTTTATATAGTACTAGAGGTCTGCTAGATAAAGACATCGTAAATATACTATTGTTAATTCTGTTTAATTTGTAACTTTAACTAATTACGGCTGTGTTTAAGGTTTATTAAGGGCAAAAAGGTAAAGTTTTAAATAGGGCTTTCTAATCTAAATGGTCTACCGAATCTAGGTAGCGGTGTGGAGTTCTACCGGCTTTAATTATTAAATAGACTAATTATAATTTTCCATCCCCGGGATGGAAAATCGCTATTAGCTTAGTAAAGGCGGTAAGCGGAACTAACATCTTTGCAGTAAATAATACTAGATGGTTATACGCAAACATTCTTCTATTCTTACCTCACTACTACTACGCATTAGATTCCTAACTAAAAAAGTAAATAAGAAAGTATAATAGAAAGAGCTTTAGGAAATACGGCAAATAAACGGACGGATTACACGGCTGTTATCTACATCCCTTCCCCTACCTTAGAACTTAACTGTCCCCTAGTTAAATATTTCATACTTAGTTCTGTTAAACGATCTTTCTAAAACACGCACTTTTTAAACTACACGGCGTTACGATACTGGTGGATTTTATATAGCATCCTCCTTAGGTTCTAGCTCTGCTATTATTTCTTATAGTATAGTTCCGCCTAACTGGTTAAGCTAGTCTTTCTAGCGGACCTTAGATATCTATTATTAATAGAACTTCTTTAATCTATTCCCTAGAGTTTGATTATAGAACGACGTGCCGTTAAGATCCTTAATTAAGTACCATCCTTTATAAGGGTAACTCTTACGTACGCGGAACGGGCCTAGCCATTTTAGATCTAACTTACGACTGCTAGAATAGTCTTACTTAAGCTACGTGTTATAAAGTATAACTATATCTCTAACCTTAAATCCGTCCTAGCGAATGCGGTAGGTGTTATTAAAGTACTCCTTATTTACTACCCTTAGTCGTCTTATACGCGTAATAGCCTCTTTTATATCTGCGTCTCTTTAGTCGAACTACTTTATATAAAGTGCTAGTAGCTCTATAGTAGTCCGGACTGTTTGCTAAGGTAGCGTCTACTAAGTAGGTATATAGAGTTTAATAAGAAGGATATGCTTATATCCGCATATAACTCTTACCGGTATCATTCCTATAGGCCGCTTAATAGTTATCCTATCTACCCATAAAACGGTATAAAGATTGTCCAGCTATAAGCCATCTATCTTCGCTAAAGCGTCTATTATAGGTTTATGGCCTCGCTCTATAAAGCCTTGCGCCTAAGCGTAGTAAGCGGAAGCTATAACCCTCTTAATATTGTAGAGCTCTACAAGCGTAGCGGTAACATTAGCATTCTCTCCTCCACTATCTATAGAGAGCTATCCAAATACTCCCTATTGGCAGATAACATCTTCGTAGAGGAACTTTGCTATACTTTTCACATCCTTATTTTAAAGGGCCTAAGCTTCTACCCATTTAGATATATATTCTTAAGTAATAGCTAGGTACTGGAATCCGAGACGGCTTAGAGGTATAAACGTAATATCTACTACTACTCATTGCTATAAGGTGGACTCCCACGTAGGGTATATTGCTTCTTCTTCCTATCCTAGCTATTGCTTCTAGCATTATAAATATAACTTAATATACCACGATATTTAATTCTATAGCCCTAGCCACTAATATTAATTTAAGATCCTCTAATACGTTCCTTCTTGTCTGTAATATCCGCTTTAATTATAAAGGCTTTTAATAATCTCTTGCTGAGCGTCCTTATTATTAACTACCCTTTGCATTAGTACATTTTTCGACTATTGGTGGAAGAGCTGTTAATTACGCACTAGGAATTTTAGCGTATATCGTTTAAACTTTTTAAATTCTTTAGTATTTATTTCTTCTGGACGTTATAAGGTCACTAGCCATTTTATAATCTTTTAAGACTCCCTAGAATACGAGTCTTCTAGTAGTAAATCCACCTTTATTTTAACTAGGCTAGCTGTATATTCTAAAGCACTTAGTTCGCAGTTAATAAACTCTTTAATATCTTTAGTTGGCTTATTAGGTCGTTCGCTATCTGGTGGTCATTATAATAGTCTATTAGCTAGGCTATTCTTCTTCCCTGGAATATGCCTAATATTAAAGTCCTATAACTAAATCTATACTAGCTATTATGTTATTAAAGCTCCTGGTAAATCAGTAGCAGCACAATTTAGTTACGCGACTAAGGTATTTATATCCGTCTTAACCGTAAAGCGGACGCCGTATAGGTATACTTAACACTTCTTTAATATATGTAGCAATGCCTAATATTCAAGCTTTCCTAAATTGTACTTCTGCTCCGCTTAAAACTAAATGCCGCTCTTATATTAACATGGGTGGCGATAACCTTGCATATTTAGTTGTATAAGACCGCATTCCTACCTATTCTTATATCCGTTAACGGCGAGAATAATTAGCCTAGCCCCCTTACTATAATCCAGTTAAACTAACGCGGGTACGGTAGTAATTATATGCTTTAGAGTCTTTATAGTAGTTATCTACTCTATGCCCTATATAAACAGAACGTTTACTTATAGTAGTTGGAAGATTAGCTCTGCCTTTATTATAAAGTCTTCTACCTATATTTGGTAATATATAATAACTCCTATAAAGGCTCGGGCAGATATAACGTCTTTACAGTCTCTCTAGTAAATAATCTTTATAACTTTTAACTTTTCCGGATATCGCCCCTTTCTATTATAGTGGTAACTAACCACTATAATCTCGTCCTTGCAGAAATAAGACTTTACGCCTAAGATCGTACACCTAGCTCGTTTTAAATCTGTAAGTACTCCATCTAGCTATATAATGTATTCTAGAATATATCTGCGCACGCCTAGAAGGCTTTCTTCTCCATTATATATTATCTGTGGTCCTTTTACTATAATATTATCTAGAAACGGTAAGGTATAGTATGGGATATATCGCTCTAGAATTTTAGTAATTGTCCTTACGAACTAGGCTACCGAATTTATTCCTTTTATAGGTACCGTTATTTATTATAAAAGTCCTAGAGGTGTTATAAAGGCCATTAGGTTCCTGCTTTCTATATCTAGCTCTAATTAGTTATATCTAGAGAAGAAGTTTACTAGAGATATAACTTTACACCCTATAAACTCCTTAGAAAACTCATTAGTATACGGCGGCAGATTTGCGTCCCTAATAGTTACTTAGTTAATATTTATTACTGTGTTAATTAGCTAGTACTTCTTATATTCCTTTTTACTTATAAGAAACTATAAATTCCTATATAGGCTTTCGCAATATTCTAAAGTCCCTTAAGCTAGTCGTTCTTATAATATATTTATTACTTCCCCTTATAGGGCTCTTAGTATAGGGAAGTTTGGCATTTACTATGCTTTATACGGTACAGTCTTAATCTTTAATAGTGGAGTTATATCTCTGCTAACACGACCTATTTTAGAAAACTCCTATGCTAGAGCCTCTTCTCGGTTAAATAATATGGCCTTAAAGATTTCCCATTCTCTTAGCTGGAGGTCCCCTATAATTACACGCTCTAATTATTTTAGCTTTAGCCGTGTACTATAGGCCAGCTTAGTATACCGCGGCTTAAGGAAATAATTATATAGACTAAGGGGCAACCCTTAAATAGACGCCTTTTGCTAACGCAAGGCCACTTCTCGCCACTCTATTATTTCTCCTATAACCGTTCTATCTAGTGCTAACAAATTAACTAGGCGGACCTTTTCTGCCTTTTGTTTATACGCAGTTGCTATACTTATAGCGTTCTGTCGGGCCTTACTCCTATAGCCTTCTATTTATATTATAAATAGATTCATTATCTTTAATATTTAATATATAAGGGATCCGGCCTTTGCTTTAAACACTAGCTTCTGCCTTTTTCTTAAGTGCTTCTTTAGGACTTCCTTTAACATTTCGCTGTTAAGCTTTCTCTATCTAGCGTTATACTCTTCTTCCCGTTAATTGCCCTATTTAGCGGATATCTAGAATAGTAAATATCTTTATTAAAGTCGCACCTTATTTCCCTCCTTTCTATCCTTAACGTCCTCCTTATCCTAATATACCGGGTTATAAATAACCCCAGATATAATCCTAGCGGTCGCACCGGTTATATATTTCCTAAACTACTACCTATACTAATTCCTTTATCTAGTCTAAGGAATATTGCGTCCTTATAGAATATTAAGAACCTTATTTTAACTCCGCTATCTTTTAATTAAATAATATAAGATACCTGGCCTATTGCGGTTCGCTACGTTACTAGCCTAGCTCTTACCAACTATAGCTTACTAAGTATTACCTTATATAACATTTCTCCTATAGTAATAAAAGTTGTGGATATTAAGACGTCCCCTATAACTATAGCGGCTATATACACTAATCTAATAAACTTAGACTAAGTCCTATTTATAAACGTTAGATATATACCCTACAACTATAGGGGCAGACTTAATATCGGCAAGCCATGTTATAGAGCCACACTTTCCTTAATAAGGTTAAGCTCCGCTCCAGAGTTAATTAAGCACTTAACTCTTTTATCTCCTATCTATGCTTCCACCTTTAGACATTATTGTTAAAACCGGGTAAATCCTACTTCCCGTTTAATCTAGTCTACCTCCACAGTTATTAGGCCAGCTTAATTAGCATAAAACGTTAGGTACGCCAATAATATAGATGCCTTAACGCCCTCTTACTTTTATTAGTAAGGTTCTATAAGAGGTAGCGGAAGCGGCTTAAAGAATAACCTTATGACTTTAGGCATATACACAAGGCAGTCACCAACAGTAACTTTAATAGTTTTTAATAAGATCTTATCCGCCATTATAGTTGGGCTTAAGACGTTCCCTTTTAATATATCTATTATCCTAACCGGCTTTAGTCGCGGTGCTTTAGCGGTTATAGTTACTTCCGTTCCTTACTCTGCTTCTCTTCTTAGCTATTTAGCATAGTCCATTTCGTTAGTCTTTTTATTATTTACTAGTAATTAGGGGGCCTACCGCTATAGTCATGGTGCGATTTAGACATGTCCTCCTAGTTATATATTTTAAACTATTGCCGGTTACAAACCAGTTAGTTTTAGAGGTGGTTTTATTACCCTAACGTCTCCTCTTAGCTTCCTAAGATCGTATAACCGTGTTATAGGCTACGACTGGGTTACTGCTCCTATTAGATTAACGTATACTGACTCTACTTAGTATACATCTTCCTAGGACTTGCTAAGCTCTTCTTTACTTTTAGCGCTATTACTTTCTACGAGCTCTACTAAGGACGCATTTAGTTAGATGCCTGTCGCTATTATATTAGGATTAATATTCGCATTCTATCTTAACTAGTCTTTAAGGAACTAAATTTAATAGCTGCTCGGTAAATATAGGAGCGGATTTCCTAGGCGCTAACGTATTCTAGTATAGATTTGGTTGTTCTTATTTATATATAGAAACCCCTAGCTAACTAGTTCTTAAAGCTCTGGGCATTAGTTAATAAAATAATAAAGGCCTCCATATCTATAATACGTTTTATCTTATGCCTAGTATGCACTAGGGTTTCTTGGTCCTCTATACCTTCCTAAACCTAGCTTATATCGCTTTTATAGCGCCCCTTTATAGGACGGTAGCAGTCCGTTATTATTTATTACTAGTCACAGACCTGCTTATTCTTAATGCGCTAACGCCTTATTTAGGAGCTATATATACCATATTAGGTCTTAGCGAATTCTATTAAGGAACGGCATTAAAGATATAACGCTTACTAATTTAACTGTCCTAAGATTAAGCTTCCGGAGTTAACTAGTAAGGCTCTCCAGCTTAGGGTCCGTCTCTTAGGTTATATAATGGGCACTTACTAACTTATTTAGCTAAGAGACTACGGGCGGCCGAAGAGTAGCATCTCTCTGGTTTGACATAGCTGGCTGCTGCTTATAAAATTGTCTGACTAGTTAACGGAGACCTTACTCCTTAGGGTTCATTATTAATAAGCGGTCTGCGCCCTTATGCAAATTAAGCCTGTCTTCTATAGCCCTTCTTAGTAGGTAGAAGTTAAAAGACTTTTATCTATCTAGGTTAGCTCCTGTTTTAGTTATAGTATATTTTTAATATTTAAATAGGAGTCCTTTTGCAAACTAGTATCCTTATTTACGGTTTTCTAAATTACTAGCTTTAGTAACCTTTTAGGAAATTAGTATAAATTGTTTATAGTACTCGCGTATACTACTAGGTAGGTTATTCTTATACTGCAGTATATACACTTCTAAGAATTCCACCGTCTTAACTTGTTAAAAGTAGTTACTTCCTTAGTAGTCTGTCTAAAGCTTTCTTATAAGTTCCGTCTATCTACTAATAATAAACTTAAGCAGACTTCGGATTTAGGTCCTTATCTAATAGTCGTAATATTCCGGAAGTCCTTAATGCTTTTTATTGTCCGTAACACGGTGTCGAATGCATAGTCGCTTGTATTGTTTAATAAATTGTAATATGTTTTATCCCGTAAAGTAAGAAATCCCTAAAGTCCCTAGAGCTGGTATAGGCTAGGCCATAATATATACCTTATCTTATTCTATTAGTGGTTTATCGCAAAGTAATAAACTGGTAGTTTCTCCTAGGATAGGTAAGTTAACCTCCTAGTTCTCGTCCTCTCTTTGCTGAAGGTTATTGGTTTTAGATATTATAGGAGTTAGGTCTAGTACCGTATCCTCTAAGTTAGGAAAACTTTGTAGGTTAGTAGGCTGCCTACTTCCTTCTCCGCTGTTATTATAAAATGGGCCTAGCATTCCTAGTATTCCCTTTATTGGTCCTATCGCCATTACTCTTATAAATTTAAGGGAGGCTTATATAAATACTAGAAGAATCGTATAGACCGTTGCAAATATAGTAAATAAAAAATTAAAGACTTCTTTCTGCTGGTCCTAATATATTATAACCCTCTTTTTTATCCTCCGTCCTGCTATACCCCATACTTATATTCCCACTCCTAGTTGTCTATTCCGTCTACTATAGGTCTTAAATAATAATCTCTAAAAGTATTATTAACTTATCTTAATAATGGTAATGCCTGCGCGTACGTCGCTAGTAGTTCCGTGCTCAATTTCTACACCTATTAGTGACTTAACGGCTTCCGGTAATGGTAACTTAATAGTTTTTAGTGGCTGCAGCACGTTCCTATGCGTCTCCTATGTATATAGCGCTAGACTTCTAATCTAAAGAGCTTGCCGTCGTCCCCATGTGGAATGCCATAAAATATATAGGAGGGTACGACCTCTCTAAGATAGGAAAGTGATAGTGCTGTCTGTCTGTCTGTCAGTCGGTTGGTCGGTCGGTTAGTTAGTTATAATCAGTCAATAAAACAGGCAGTAAGAAAGAAAGAAAAGAGTGTATTGTGTGTCTGTCGTGCCTATCCGAGTTGTTGAAGACTCTAAGGGCTCCAGACTGATCTATATAACTTGTATAAGGCCTAGGCTCTCCCGAAGCTATGCCCAATCTAGATGTTAAATCTAGGGGCCAAATCACACCACCACACTATTATAGCTAATTAGAAGTTAAGTATTAAGTAGAGGATATTAAAGTTAACTAAATTTACGTTATTACTGCAGAAGTTAGTATACAAGAAGAAGGTTAATTTAAGCTTAAAAGTAGGCTAAGGTAAAGAGGAAGACACTAAGACTATCTAGTGCTAGTAATAATTATAAGAGTATAATATAACTATAGATAGTTCTAAATACTATATAGCAAAACCTATTATAATTATATAGTGGTGTATACGTAGGCTAAGGGACGTATCTTTTAGTAACTTATAAGTAGTAGCGTAGCGTATATAGTAAACTTAGTTAATTAAAATATTTCTAGTATTATTATTTTTAAGAGAGTATTAAGCTATGTTATAGGACTAACACGCGTTATTATAATTTAGCTTATAAGCGTACGCGTATATATAAGCACGGACCTAACCCCTAAACAACGCATATATATAATACCTTACCTCCTATATAGATTTTTACGCGACATTAATTATATACTTTTACCTTATACCTTAATAGTTAGCTTATATTGTAATAGTCGGCTTATACTATAATAAGCGGCTTATACTATAACAAGCTGCAGCTTACAGCACTATTATTATTAAGGCAGCGTTTAGCTATAAATTACAGCATTATTATTAACGGTATAGCATATAGCCGTAAAATACAACTAAGTGCGGCTAAATACAAAAATTGCTAGATTAGCATAAACCTAACTTAAGATACTAGTAAAAAAATTTATAATATAAAGCCTTAGCGAGATTTTTATAGGGGTAGTAATTTTAATATTTATTAATAAAGTATATATAATGTTACGGAGTAAGTATAAGTGGCGATAATATATAGTAAGGTAGATATTATTAAGCTATATATATAAACTATATAAGAAGGTCAAGACGTTGCGTAAGGAAAGAAGGTAGGAAAACGGAAAGAAAGGGTATATATTGTTAACTTAGTTGCTTAGTTAATATATATATAGGGCAGAATAGGGTTTAAGTTATAGTCCTAGCAGAACTTAATAGAATTTAGTAAAACTTGGCAGAATATAGCAGAATGCCGTAAATTGCCGTTAGATTGCTATTTTATAGTTAGTCTCTAATTACTAAGTTAGTAAAAATAGGTAAATATATATAAGGTGTTACGGGGATATCCTATAATAGTACCCCCCTTTTAAACTTGAGCTTCTGCGAGATAGGGCTATAGTAGTTTTAGGTAGAGTTTGTAAAAGTCTTTTATAGCTTATATAAGTCCTATAGAGTTAATAGGTTCCTATAAGGACTTAGTAAAGCCTCTCTATTTCGTAAGATATATATATTAGCGTTTCCGTTTATTATACTTAATATTATTAATTCTTTTAATAAAGTACTTGTTCTTACTATCTACTTTAACTAGTAGGGGAGGGTCCTATATCTGTTTAAGTAGGGCGTCTAATATAGGGGTAGTAGGATAGAGGACTAACGTATAAAATATGGGGTGGGTTTTAACCGTATTAGGGAGCTTTAATTGGTAGGAGTAAGAGAAGACGACCTTCTTAACCTTATAGGGGCCAGCGTTCTTCCAATTAAGTCCCTTAGTAGGTCGTTTTATATTTAGATTTCTTATATCTAGCTAGATAAAGTCGCTAATTTAGTAAGCTGGTGCTAGGGTTTATTTCTTATTTACTGCAGATTTATAGATAGATTGGGCCTATATTATTTCGTTAGTAAGAAACTATTGTAGTTCCTTTATCTTTTTTATAAATTTATTTACTTCTATAACTTATAAGGCTTAATAAGCGGGGTAAGGAACGTTGCTAAAGGGTTTAAAACCTATTTGTAGATACTAGCCGTAGTTAGCTAGGAATGGGGAGACCTTTATAGTTTCTAAGACGGAATTATTTACTATAAACTTAGTAAATATAAGCCAGTCGATCTAGTTATCTTATAAGTATAATATATATATCCGAATATACTATTCTATTATAGTATTTACATATTCCATTTAACTATTAGTTTCTAGGTAGTATGCTATAGATAATAGTGCTTTAATACGGAGTTAAGTAGTTAGTTTTTCCTAGAATATAGAGATAAACTAGCTACCTTTATTAGAGATAATTGTTTTAAGGAGTCTCTAGAGTTTCTATACATAATCTAGAAATAGTTAAGCGACGGCAGGTATTAATATATTAGGGTAGGCGATTAAGTGTCTTATTTTAGACAGTTAGTCTATAACTACTATAATATTTATGCAGCCTTTACTTACGGGGAGATCCACAATAAAGTTAATTAAGATATCCTTCTATCTTTGGTCTGGAACAGGTAGTGGCTTTAAAAGGCCGTTATATGTCTTATGCGAAGCTTTAGCTCGTTAATAAATATAGCAGCTATACCTTCATGTTATGTTATACATATTCGGCCAGTAGTACTCCCGTTAAAGTAGCTCTAAAGTTTTTCCTCAGCCTAGGTAGCTGGCTACTAGTAGGTTATATACGTGTTTAAGGAGCTTAAGCTTAAGTTTATTGTAATTAGGGATAACTAGACGGTTCTAGTAATATAAGCAGTTTCCGCAAGCTTTGTATTTACTTAAAGAGATCTTCTTAGAGCGTCTAACGCCGTTATAGATTAGCTTAAGCATCTCTTAGATAAACTCGTCATTTAGGTATTTATTAATTATAATCTGTTTAATTAATTAATTAGTTATTTTAAGGGCGTGTACTATAAGGTCTTTAGTAAAAGGGTTAAATAGTTTAGGACAAAGTAGGGTCTAGTTTTAGTAAAAGCGCGCTTCTTCTAGTGCTAGCGCGTCTTGCGAATATTAGGTTAGGGCATTAGGCTTCTAACCTTAAATACTTAGGCAGTATATAATTAAGAATTGGAAACGGGATAGATATTCTAACTAGCGGGCCTAACGATAGCTTAGCTGTTTTATAGTCGTAAAGTACTATAGATTCTTATAGTCTCTAAGGACCTTAATTAGAAATTTAGCGCCTTCTAGTTTGGGTCGCCATTGTTTAAAATATCTAATAATAGCCAGTAACTCTTTATCGTAGATCTTATAGTTATATTTAGCTAGACTTAATTATTTTAAGTAGTATACTACGGGGTGCAATACTCTATCTTTATTATACTAAGATAGAATGCCTCTAGTAATATAGTTGGATAAGTTAGCTTTTATAACACTTATTCAGTTTAGGTTAAAGTGTTAAAGTATAGGCGCGGTAGTAAATATAACCTTTAGGTAAGTAAAGGCCTTCTTATATTCCTTATTAAAGATAAAGGCTTTATCCTTTTAGGTTAGAGTTATAAGGGGCGAAACTAAGGCGGAGAAGTTATTAATAAACCATTAGTAGAAATTGGCAAATCCTATAAAGGCTTTTATATCTTTAATATTCTCGGGTTCTTACCAGTTTATAATTACTTTAACTTTCTTTAGGTCTATTTATATACCGTTTATAAAAATAAGAAGCCTAAGGTATAAGACTTCTATTTTATAGAATTCGTATTTATCTATATCTAATTATAGACTAGCTCCGTATAGGGCTTATAGGATAAAGTCAACGTATTTCCAATATTCGGTTAGGTTATTACTATATATTAGGATATCGTTAATATAAGCAGTATAGAAGATGTCTAGGTAGGGACGTAGGGTGTTATTTATATAATGTTAAAACGAGCTCGGAGCATTTGCGAGGCCAAATAGCGTCACTAAGTATTTAAATAATCTATACTAAGTACGAAACACAGTAAGCCATTTATCTCCTTTTGCTATATAGAGGCGGTTAAATGCAGAGATAATATTAAGCTTTGTATAGTAGCGAGCCTTACTTAGTTAGTTTAGTGTCTCCTATATTAACGGGATTAGATATTAGTTTTTAATAGTAACGGCGTTAAAAGCTCGGTAGTTTATATAGAAGCGTAGACCACTACTAGGTTTCTTAACGAAGATTACTAGTACGGCTATAGGTAAAGAGCTTACTCTAATAAATCCTTTACTTAGGTTCTTGTCTAGATACTTCTATAGTACTTAGAGTTCGTTTTAGGATATCCTATATAGGGGTCTAAATTTAGGCTGCTTTCCTTCTTTAAGTATAATCTTATAGTTATATAATCGGTATTCTAGTAGCTTATTAGCTTCCTTCCGTAAGAATACTTCTAGGCGGTTATAGTACTCTACTAGTACCTTTATAGCAGGGTCGGTGTGCTTTTTTAGTACTAAGGCCTTCTTAATATCAGCTATAGTAATAGCGAAGATCGTATATTTGGGTTTCTTGGCGAGTTGCGCTAGCGGGGTAGCTCCAATTATATGGATATCTAGGGCGTTAAGCGGGCTCTAGTTGTCTATAGTTTCTTATATAGTTCCTTACTTAATTTTAGGTTTAGTATTAGGTACGGAGTTAATATTAGATTTAGGTTTAGGTTCTCTAAGTATTCTTTTTATTATAGAGTACTAGTTCTTCTAGTAGTTTTATATACTAAGGGGCGATGTAGTACTTAGGGTCTGTTTGTAGGGTTTAGTGGAATTTTTTAATCCTTAATGGATATTGGTGGAAATCTTATATTAGTGAAATTTGGTGGAATTCCTAGGTTAGTAGAATCTGGTAGGTTCCTTAGGCATAGGGTAGATATTAGTGGAAATCTTAGGCTAGTAGGTTTTAGTAGATTTCCTAGATTTTAGTTTAGGGTCGGGATAGTGCGTTATAAGGCACTTCTGCTTATAACGGAAGGCGGTAAATAGAAGCTTAAGGTTGTCCTAATTAATAGTTACCTTATATAGCTTTATCTAGGGTTATTTAAGAATTACTAGGTAACCTAATGTAAGCTTTGCAGAGTAAAGGATTGAATGAACGACTTGATTGTAAATGTAGCTCTAGAGGCTCTATATATACACGAAGAAGGTAGAGGTAATAAGACATAATGGGGTAATAGGTAGCTGAAATGGGAACGGTGATCTGCAAGCAATATTGATCTGCGATCAATATATAGGGTGGCGTTGACGCCGTCTTGGTGACGATCTTGTGTCTCGACACAGTGTCGGTAGTCGGTTACACCTAAGGTAGTAACAAAAAGCTTAATTAGTTCTTTGTGGTTTAGGTGTTAGAGTCTTAAGTATACTATATAGGTAATTTAGCCTAAGACCATGTGTTTACTATTAAATCTAAATACGTTAATATGCCGGTTAAGGGGGGTTAGGGTAAAACCATTAATTTACGCGAAGATCTTATTAATAAATCCTATACTACTAGCTCCTATATTAATTAGGACTTAAGTATTAGCCTATTAATTATTCTGCTAAAGACAATAGTTAACGGTTATACTATAATCCTAAGAGTTAGAGTTTATAACATCTAAAGTATTTAATGAGATCCTAAGGCAGAGCTGTCCTAGAGAGCGACTTAACTCTAAAATATACCTTTTAGTGGCGAGCGGGAAGGGGTTCCTATAAAACGTCGGTTGTAGCTTTACCCTTATAAGTAGTGCTTACTTAATATGGGGCTAGAACTAAGTAAAGATTAGGGGTAGTAACTAGAAGATTAATGCGGTAAACGGTTACTAGTATTAGCTGTTTATAAGTCATTTTAGGGCGTAGGTAAGGGGATAAGATAGTATTTTAAGATATAGTCCTTACTTCCGCACTTAAAGCAGAGGCCTAGCTTAATGCGTTTTTCTTATTTAGGGGACCCTAGTAGGGCGTACTCTAGGGTTTTAGTGTTAATATCCATAGCGTTAGGGTGCTTAGGCTAAGATAATAACTTAGTAGACGTTTATAGGGTTACCGTATTATATTAAGGGGTAGGCTTTAGTGTTAGGCGTAGTATATTATTATACCGTTTATTAATAACGTTTATATAAGCATTAAGGGCTCCTAGTAGGTCTACGCCTATTAGGGAGGTTTTTAGTTTAGGGCTTAAAGATTTAATAAGGCTGTTAATTAGTGCGGAGTCATTCTAGCCTATTTTCCTTATATAACGGTTAAATTTAAAGAAGTATACTAGGAAACTTTTTATTCCTTAAGCTATATAGTTTATCTTTCTCTAGGTAGTAGCTTAGCGGTTTAGGTTACTATATAAAGCTTTAAGAAGTATAACTAGGCTTTATACTAAGGTTAGCTAAAGAGGTTTAATAAGGTTAGCTATCTCTTCTCCTAGTTAACTTAGGGCGTAATAAAGTCGGTTAGCTTTAGTTAGGTAACGGTTAGCGTTACTAGTTAGCTTATTTTTAAGCTAGCTTAGGAATAATTAGAGTTTTTATTATTTATTAGTAAATACTAGGGAATCTAGTAGTTGTTTAGATTGTTTTAGTATAGTAGTTAGTTTAAGGTGGATAGTTACTATAGATTTAGGGCTTACGCTCCGCGTATTCATCTCTAAAGATAGTGTTTAGTCTTAAGGCCTTAATATAGGCATCTTAAGTATGCGGATTTCTTCTTAGAGGTCCTTAATTAATCGCTAGTATTATGTTTCTTATTTAGCTTATTATTAATTTAAAGTAGCTTAGTTTTATATAAGGACGTTTATAAAAGACTTCTATATTTCTACTAGTTATTTTTAGAGTATAGATATAATACTAGCGGCCGTTATAGGGGCTTTAGGGTTGTTCTATATTTTAGAGGTAGTATATAAAGTTAACGTAATATAGTATTATGGAGTAAGTATAAGTGGCAATAATATATAGCAAGGTAGATATTATTAAGCTATATATATAAACTGTGTAAGGAGGTTAAGACATTATATAAGGAAAGAAGGTAAGAAAACGGGAAGAAAAGGTATATATTGTTAACTTAGTTGCTTAGTTAATATATATATAGGGTAGAATAGGGTTTAGGTCGTGGTCCTAGCAGAACTTAATAAAATTTAGTAGAACTTAGCAGAATATAGCAGAATGCCATAAATTGCCGTTAGATTGCTATTAGATTGCTGTTAAATTGCTATTTCACGGTCGGTCTCTAATTGCTAAGTTGGTAGAAATAGGTAGATATATATAAGGTATTATGGGGGTGTCCCGTAATATATAAAATATAAAATATATTAAAATTATTAAAATTATAAAATTATACTTTTATGCATGCTTACTAATATTAAGAAAGTATATATAAAATATATAATTTATACTTTTATATATGCGTAGTAATCTTATAGTTAGCACTTAGTAGCTAAATACTAAGACTTAATTATAAATGCCGCATTTAGTAGCTAAATGCTAGTACTTAGTTATAAATGCTGCATTTAGCGGCTAAATGCTAGAAATGCTAGAAATGCTAGAAAATGCTAGGAAATGCTAAAATGGCTAAAAAGTAAAATTAAACGCTAGTAAATTTTTTTCCTGACGTAATTATATTATCTTTAAGTAGCTTACTAACGTCTTTTTATTTAAGACTAAACTACCTATAATATAGCTTAATTACTCCTTAACGGCTAACGTAGGTGATAGGGTTATGACGGTCGGCATAGTTATGACGGTGTGGCCCCACCGCCTTCCTAATTAGGCTTACTGCCTACCTAGTTTAGAACTTCAAAATTCTGCCAGATGCCCATTTGAATGATTTGGAACATCAAAACTACGTATAGATGAAATTTGTTAACTATGCCGACTAATATAACCCTATTACCTACGTTATGCGATATATCTATCTTGCACGCCTCTGTAAGCCATTGTAGAGGCCCTAATAGAGTTGCAAGCTCTGCGTCTGCCCAGAGCCGTAGAGCTTTGCAAGACCTCTGTCGAATGAAGCTCAGGGGGAGACGTGCACGGAGCTCTGCAAAATCTCTGCACGAACCTCCGTACGAAGCTCTCCAAAGGCTCTGCTCGGAGCTCTACTCAAGGCTCCGCTTAAAGCTCTGCTTAAAGCTCTGCTTAAAGTCCTAACGTAGGTAATAGGGTTATAACTATCGGTATAGTTATAACAGTTCCTACCAAATTTCGTTTATGCGCAGTTTTAATATTCCAAATGGGTATCTGGCAGAATTTTGAAGTTCCAAACCGTATATTAATTAGGCAGGCAGTAAGCCTAATTAGGAAGGCGGTAGGGCCCCACCGTTATAACTATGCCGACCGTTATAACCCTATTACCTACGTTATATAAACTACTCTATAGTTAAGTTTCTCTTAAAATATAAATAGAATAATATATAACTTGTTTTCCTAATACCTATTGTAACGGCGCTGGAGCGCGTCACCTAGTCAGGGGTTCGCTTAAGACTTGGCATATGTATATAGACGTGGCCTCACCACCTTCTCTTGCTCCTTAGCTTAATATCTTCGTAATACAGCATTCGTTCGCTTAATCTTGCAAGCATTCGTTTAAGTCTCTAATAAGACATTTAATAGTTCAAGCCATCACACCTATTTAACGTATATACTATAAACACTAGATCTATTATACTTCTTTTTTATTAAATTAAAGTATTAAAGTAAATTATAGATCTTATATCTCTTAACGATATAGATTTAATTAGGAAGTACTACTGTGGGAGGGTACGACCTCTCTAAGATAGGAAAGTCTCAGTGCTGTCTGTCAGTCGGTCGGTCACAATTAGTCAGAATTAAGCAGTAAGAAGAGAAAGAAAAGAGTGTATTGAAGGAAAGTTGTGTGTCTGTCGGTGTCGCCTGAGTTGTTTGAGACTCTAAGGGCTCCAGACCGACCTATATAACTGTAGAAGGCCTAGGCTCTCCCAAAGCTACGCCTAATCTAAATATTAAATCCAGGGGGCCAAATCACACCACTACACTACTTTATTAAGTATTATTATAAGGTCTAAGAGGAAGGCCTTATATTAAGGGTAATTAAACCTAGACAGCGTATCTTTAGTATTTACCTATAGAATCCGCGTAAAGGCCTTATATTTTTATAAGTTAAGAGTAAAGCTCTAATTAGGGTTTTAAGCTTTAAGAAAGTGAAAAGTAATTAATTTAACATTATAGTTACCTTAAAGAACCCCTAGAATATATATTAGATAATTAAATCCTTAATAACGATTATACGTCTAATTGGAAGACTTAGTCGCTTTTATAAAAAGTAAGCCAATAGTTTAAGCGACTTATTATAGAAACTATATAAGGATGCTTAAATATATAACCTATAATCGCAGCTTAAGGACTTTAAAGGCCCAAAGATTTATAGGCGGGTAGCTATAGATTTAGATATAAAGTTTATAAATATATATTTAATTACGTAAGCTATAAAGGAGGTAAAGGAGGTAGAGGCTAAAATAAGGGCAAAGAAGCTAAGTCTAAGGCCTTAAAGGGTGTAAGGTAGGAAATCTAAGGCCGATGTATTAAATAGTACGTAGGGGTGGAAGACTAATTTAATTTAATCAAGTGTATATGCACGACTCCCTCCCCCCCCCCCTTTACAGTCGCTTTGGAAAGAAACGATTAAATGTCAGAACCCATAATCAAAAATAGAAATTTGCCGAATCCTTACCTGTTTAAACCCTTTTTCTATACTCGTGCATGCCACCACCTATCCTCCATACTATTATATCGCCATCGTCTATTTTTTAAAGCCATTTAAAACCTATATTATTTCCTATCTTAGTTAGCGCTATAGCGCATAGGAGGAGAGCTAAAGCACCTAAGAATACTATAAGGAACACTTCTAAAGCGCCTAAAGAGGTAGACCTTACTATTAAACCTACACCACCTATACCGACGCCTTCTACTACTATAAAATAGCCTAAAGATCTTCGAACCTTTCTTCTAAATATAATCGTATACGCCAATACTATAAAGATATTTAGTAATGTTCTAGCTACCCTATTTAGAGCCTTTAAATACTAGAAGTTTGTCGCCTAAAATATATATTAAGCTAATAAATATTACAGTCTTCGTTCTTTCCAGCTTAATTAATTAACTGCTATTATTGCGTTATTAAATCTAAAGGATCCTATAATATCTAAAAAGGTAAATAATATAGACAAATAGCGCAAAGTAGAGGGAATAATAGAGGCACAGTTAAAGTACATAAGAAGGGTATAAAGGGTTAATCTTACAGTTAAATATAAGGCCGCTACTACACCTATTAACGCGTTTACTAATACTAGAGACGCTAATTTTACTACGGCTATTAATGCGGCGCTTTAAGTAAGAGGTATTCTAATTAAAGTAGCGGCTAATAAAGAGGCAGAGTCCTCTGGCAAGGATTATAATAGTATAGTAGAGGAAGTTACTAGTAAAAAGAAGGCGATAACTACCACCAAAATATAGAAAGAGGTTACTAAATAGTATAAATATATAGAAGCTAAAAGCAAGCATCTATATACGCTGCTTAAACGCTATTACTACCTTTAATAGCACTATAAGAATAAAAAGCACGGTACTATATACTGTTTTAAATTTAACTTAAAGCACTACCTAATACTATTTTACTACTTAACGCGCTAGTTAGAAGTAATAAAATAGAAGAAAGCTACAGTTAATATACTAAATTTATCCTTACTATTAAAGATTAAGTATAGTAAGCACCTATAGGATAAAGAGGATAAAAAAGATATAAAGGCGTCTTTAGGCAGCTATAAGCACTATTAAGGTAACTCTTATAGTATAGACAAATTAAGCTCTCTACCCCTAACGACGGTAGTAATAAGAGGCTTATATTATAGTTATACAATTACCAGCTAATCCTATTTAATAACAAGATCCGTTACTAATAGTATTAACAATTTTAATAAACTAAATATAGTAGTAGACGCTATAGTAGTTATAGAGTGCTATATAGATAGTACTGCCTTCTTCTATATTACTAACTATTGCCAATAGTTATTTTATAGTGGATTCTATACTAAATATAAGACCTTCTTTAGTGCCTTCTTTATGGAGCGCTCTATCTAATTCTACTCTATCCTCTAAAACGCCTATTAGTCCTTACTATCTACTCTTAAATATGCCTTCTACTAGCTTACTATCTAGCAGCCCCGCTTATAGTAATATTAAATAATTAAATAGTAAGCTTAGCGCCTTTATTAAATGGCTATAAAGCCATTATTTAGCTTTTGCCTACGCCTTTACTAAAGCGGAGTTAATTTTAGTTAATAAGTACTTGTTACGGAGTGAGTATAAGCGGCGATAATATATAGCAAGGTAGATATTATTAAGCTATGTACATAAACTGTATAAGGAGGTCAAGACGTTATATAAGGAAAGAAGGTAGGAAAACGGGAAGAAAGGGCATATATCGTTAACTTAGTTGCTTAGTTAATACGTACATAGGGTAGAATAGGGCTTAGGTCGTAGTCCTAGCAGAACTTAGCAGAATTTGGTAGAACTTGGCAGAATATAGCAGAATGCCGTAGATTGCCGTTAGATTGCCATTAGATTGCCATTAAATTGCTATTTTATAGTTAGTCTCTAATTACTAAGTTAGTGGAAATAGGTAAACGTATATAAGGTGTTACAAGGGTGTCCTATAACAGTACCCCCCCTTTAAACTCAAGCTTCTGCGAGATAGGGCTATAGTAGTTCTAGGTAGAGTTTGTAAAAGTCTTTTATGGCTTATATAAGTCCTATAGAGTTAACGGGTTCCTATAAGGACTTAGTAAAGCCTCTCCATTTTATAAGATATATATATTAGCGTTTCCGTTTATTATACTTAATATTATTAATTCTTTTAACAAAGTACTCGTTCTCACCATCTACTTTAACTAGTGGGGGAGGGTCCTATATCTGTCTAGGCAGGGCGTGTAATATGGGGGCAGCGGGATGGAGGACTAACGTATGGAATACGGGGTGGATTTTAACTATATTAGGGAGCTTTAATTGGTAGGAGTAAGAGGAGACGACTTTCTCAACCTTATAAGGGCCAGCGTTCTTCTAATTAAGTTTCTTAGCAGGTTGTTTTATATTTAGATTTCTTATATCTAGCTAAACAAAGTTACCAATTTAGTAGGCTAGTGCTAGGGTTCGTTTCTTATTCGCTGCGGCTCTATAGACAGATTAGGCCTATATTATTTCGTTAGTAAGGAACTGTTATAGTTCCTCCATCTTTTCTACGAATTTATTTGCTTCTGTAACTTATAAGGCTTAATAAGCGGGGCGAGGAACGTTGCTAAAGGGTTTAAAACCTATTTATAGATACTAGCCATAGTTAGCTAGGAACGGGGAGACCTTTATAGTTTCTAAAACGGAATTATTAAGAATTGGAAGCGTAATAGATATTCTAACCAGCGAGCCTAACGATAACTTAACTGTTTCGTGGTTGTGAAGTACTATAGGTTCTTATAGTTGCTAAGGACCTTAATTGGAAATCCGGCACCTTCTAGTTTGGGTCGCCATTACTTAAAGTATCTAATAATAGCTAGCAATTCTTTATTGTAGATTTTATAATTGTATTTAGTAGGGCTTAGTTGCTTTAAGAAGTATACTACGGGGTACAATACTCCTTCTTTATTATATTAAGACAGAATGCCTCTAGTGACATAATTAAATAAGTCGGCTTCTATAATACTTATTCGCTCTAGGTTAAAGTGTTAAAGTATAGGTATAGTAGTAAATATAACCTTTAGATAAGTAAAGGCCTTTTTATATTCTTTATTAAAGATAAAGGTTTTATCCTTTTAGGTTAAAGTAATAAGGGGTAAAACTAAGGCGGAGAAGTTATTAATAAACTATTAGTAGAAATTAGCAAATCCTATAAAGGCTCTTACATCCTTAACGTTCTTAGGTTCCTACTAGTTTATAATTACTTTGACTTTCTTTAGGTCTATTTATATACCGTTTATAAAAATAAGGAGTCTAAGGTATAGGACTTCCGTTTTATAAAACTTGTATTTATCTATATCTAATTATAGACTAGCTCCATACAGGGCTTATAGGATAAGGTTGACGTGTTTCTCATATTTGGTTAGGTTATTACTATATATTAGGATATTATTAATATAAGTAGTATAGAAGATGTCCAGGTAGGGACGTAGGGTGTTATTTATATAATATTAAAACAAGCTTAGGGCATTTATAAGGCCAAATAGCGTCACTAAATATTTAAATAATCCATACTAAGTACGGAATGTAGTAAGCTATTTATCTCTTTTTACTATATAGAGGCGGTTAAATATAAAGATAATATTAAGCTTTATATAGTAGCGAGCCTTACTTAGTTGGTTTAGTATCTTTTGTATTAATGGGATCGGATATTAGTTCTTAACGGTAACAGCGTTAAAAGCTTAGTAGTCTACGTAGAAGCGCAAACTGCTACTGGGTTTCTTAACGAAGATTACTAGTACGGCTATAGGCGACAAGCTTGCTCTAATAAATCCTTTGCTTAGGTTCTTATCTAGATACTTCTATAGCACTTAGAGTTTGTTTTGGGATATCCTATATAGGGGTTTAAATCTAGGCTGCTTTCCGTCTTTAAGTACAATCTTATAGTCGTATAATTGGTGTTTCGGTAGCTTATCGGCTTCCTTCTATAAGAATGCCTCTAGGCGGTTATGGTACTCTACTGGTACCTTTATAGCAGGGTTAGTATACTTCTTCGGTACTAAGGCCTTCTTAATATTAGCCATAGTGACAGTAAAGATCGTATGTTTAGGTTTCTTAGCAAGTTATACTAATGGAGTAGCTCTAATTATGCGGATATCTAGGGTACTGAGCTCGTTTAGCTTGTCTGTAGTTTCTTATTTAGGTTTAGGTTTAGTATTAGGTATAAAGTTAGTATTAGATTTAGGTTTGGGTTCTTTAAGTATTCTTTTTATTATAGGATACTAGTCCTTCTAGTAGTTTTATATGCTAAGCTTAAGTTTCTGCTTAGTTTGGGGCAGTATAGTGCTTGGTAATAACTTATAGAGCTTAGTAGAATTTTCGGATCCTTAGTGGGTGTCAGTAGAATTCTTATATTAGTAGAATTTGGTAAAATTCTTAGGTTAGTGGAATCTGGTGGATTCCTTAGGTATAGGGTAGATAGTTATAGAAATTTTAGACTAGTAGATCCTAGTGGATTTTTTAGATTTTAGTTCTGGGTCTAAGCAGCGAGTAGTAAGGCACTTCTGCTTATAACGGGAGGCGGTAAATAAAAGCTTAAGGTTGTCCTAATTAATAGTCACCTTATATAGCTTTATCTAGGGCTATTTAAGGATTACTAGGTAACCTAAAATAGTAACAAAAAGCTTAATTAGTTCTTCGTGGTTTAGGTATTAAAGTCTTAGGGCTACTATATAGGTAATACGGCCTAAGACGGTGCGTTTACTATTAAATCTAAATACGTTAATATGCTAGTTAAGGGGGGTTAGGGTAAAGCTATTATCTTATATAAAGATCTTATTAATAAATCCTATGCCGCTAG
>Ga0307515_10002672_pt1 | contig 38207 bp, 37 predicted proteins | sample 17_EM_MG_FD_194513 | JGI IMG/M metagenome (GOLD analysis project Ga0307515, IMG submission 194513) | Populus trichocarpa ectomycorrhiza microbial communities from riparian zone in the Pacific Northwest, United States - 17_EM | ecosystem: Host-associated > Plants > Roots > Unclassified | place... | reverse complement strand
CTGGACGCCCATTGGCGCAGTCACCCTCAACCCCGAACGCGACTCGGTCGTCGCGGACCACTCGAAAGCAGAGCTTATGCAGCCGATGGCCGCATAAATGAGGCGACAACTACCTTGACGCGCGCCGTGTTGATGCCGAAATACTGAACAAGCCCGTCTTTGGCTTCGACCTTGAAGCCGCCTCCGCTCTGTCTCGTGATGCGCGTGAAACTCTCACGCTCGGTTCGGTACTGCGCGGCCGCGGCCCAATACGCGTTGTCGTCCGCAGGGTTGGCTCCAGCCGTCGCGAGCAGAAGGCGCTGGCCATCCAGGCACAGGCGGTCTGCGTTGTCGAAACTGATGCGGCCCGACGTGGCGTCCTGGGCGAGGGTCTTGCTGCAGCGGTGAATGGTCGACAGGCCGGACAACCCCCAACCAACGCCCATCAGCCCGCTGCTCGACTGGCTGCTGTAGCTCAAAGACAGCTTGGGCGACATGCCAGCGGTACCTGGCGGCACATCGATCGGAACGGAGTAGCTCGCCGAGCCGTCGGGGCCCACTGAGAAGCCGCCGGGCAAAGTGCCCGCATCGGCATTGCCGAGGTGCGGCGGTGTGATGGCGACGGGCGTCAATTGCGCGTGCACCGGCCCGAATGCGAACGCGGCCGATAGCGCGAACACGAGGTTGACCCAGCTGGCACGCCCAAGAGGCAGTATGCCCTTCGAAAACAGCTCTCTTCGCTTGCCGCTGATTTGGGCGTTTGGCTGAGCCGGAGGTCGAGCGACCGACTGCCTGGCCCGCGAGAGCAGCCCGCGGGTGCAAGAGTCACGCTTGAAGCTGCCACGGCACGGCCGTTCGCGAGCGCGAAATTTATTGGGTTCAATTCAGATCCTCCCTGGCGCTCGACCCTCTTGTGCGAATCCCTCCAAAGGATTCATGGGATCGGCGAATTGTTGACAACTCGGCGGCATTGACACATGCCGCACTTGTGATTGGAGGATACGAAAGCCGAGTTGGCTGCGCAACTCCCCCACAAAGTGATTCAACGTGAAGGCTGCGTCAACGCCTATTCAGGGGCGCTGTGAAAAAAGGAACCCGTGGGAACGGAGTAACACCGTTTGCTGGCGAACCGGTCTACTTCTTCGTCTCGGCACCCGCCTCGACCTTGCGGATCGCCTCCTTGAACTGGTCGACCAGCTCATTCGGCACCGCGATCGACAACTGGTAGTGCAGGATCTGCAGACCGCTCGCCGTTCGCTGCACCACGCCCGAGGCTTGGCACACGCCCATCTGCGTGTCGAGTTGTTCGTCGAACCAGATGAACTGCTTGTCGGCCGAGAAAGCCACGTTGCGCTTGGTCGGCGTGAAGGCCCAGGCCGACGGGCGCTCGAAGTACTTCTTCGACCAGGCCTTCAACTCGTCGCGCGTCCAGCGCTCGGTCTTGTCGGTGCCGATGTAGATGGCGCCGGGCGCCATCTTGTCGAAGAAGCGGAAACGCGCGTGGGCCGCGTCGTCGTGCCATTCGTCGATGAAGGCGTTGACCTGCTGCGTGTCGGTTGCGATGGGATCGGCCGCGAAAGCAGGCGATGAGAAAACCACCAGCGCGAGCCCGAGGGCAAGCAGGGCGCGGCGCATCTACTTGGTCCCGAACAGCCGGTCGCCCGCGTCGCCCAGGCCGGGGACGATGTAGCCGTGCTCGTTGAGTTCGCGGTCGATGGCGGCGGTGTAGACCGGTACGTCGGGGTGGGCTTCGGTGAAGTTCTTCAGCCCCTCGGGCGCGGCGAGCAGGCAGACGAAGCGGATCGACTTGGGCTTGGTCTCTTTCAGCCGGTCGACCGCGGCCACGGCCGAGTTGCCGGTGGCGAGCATCGGGTCGAGCACGATGGCGTCGCGCTCGTGCATGTCGGCGGGCATCTTGAAGTAGTACTCCACCGCCACCAGCGTCTTCGGGTCGCGGTACAGGCCGATGTGGCCGATGCGTGCGCCGGGCACCACGTTGAGCATGCCGTCGAGAAAGCCGGCGCCGGCGCGCATGATGCTCACGAACACCGTTTTGCGGCCTTCGATCACCGGGGCCTGCATCTTCTCGAGCGGGGTCTCGATCTCGATGAGCTGGGTCGGCATGTCGCGCGTGACTTCGTATGCCATCAGCATGCTGATCTCGTTCAGCAGGCGGCGAAAGCTGTTGGTGCTGCGGTCTTTCTGCCGCATCAGCGTGAGCTTGTGCTGGATCAGCGGGTGGGTGATGTGGTGGACGGGCGCGGTCATGGCAAGGGTCTCCTGTTGATGGCCAGCATATCGGCTTCGGCGTACGTTGAAGCTGCGCTTCGTGACAGTTTTGGCATTTGCCGCTTCAAGTTTCCCCGATGGGCGGTCGAAAATGACGATAGGACGGTTCGGCCGATGGCTGGGCTCGTCGCTTGTTCGCAATAGGCGTTCCACCCTGATCGAGGTGTCAGTTCGTATGAGCCGGATTCTGTTCCCTCGGGTGCACGCCCGCGCGTTGCTGCTGGCGGCCCTGGCCTGCTTGTCGATGCGCGTCTCGGCCGCAGACGTGCTGCGCATCGTGACGGAAGAACTGCCGCCCTACAACATGACCCAGAACGGGCAGGTCACGGGGCTGAGCACCGAGGTCGTGCGCGCCGTGCTGAAAGAGGCGGGGGTGCAAGGGAGCATCCAATCCATGCCCTGGGCGCGTGCCTACGACATCGCGTTGAACGCCGAGAACGTGATGATCTATTCGATCACGCGCACCGCGCAGCGCGAGAAGCTGTTCAAGTGGGTGGGTGTGATCGCGCCGACCCATTGGTACCTGTATGCAAAGCCGGGCAAGAACGTCCGGCTCAAGAGCCTGGAAGAAGCGCGCAGGTACCAGATCGCCACGGTGAACGAAGACGCAGGCGAGCAGTACCTGGTGGCCAAGGGCTTCGCGACCGGCAAGAACCTGCAGTCGAGCAACAAGTACGAGCTCAACTACGAAAAGCTGAAGCTCGACCGCGTCGACCTCTGGATCTCGAACGAACTCAACGCGCTCTACCTGGTGCGCCAGGCCGGCGACGACCCGGCCAAGGTGATCACGCGCGTGCTGGCCCTGCCCGACCTGGGCACCGAAGGCGGGCTGGACATGGCCTTCAGCCTGAAGACTCCCGATGCCGTGGTCGAGCGCTTCAAGAAGGCTCTGGAGACGGTCAAGAAAAACGGCACCTATGACGGCCTTCAGAAAAAGTGGCTCTGACGCGGCCGGCGACGTAGCCCGCACCCGCGCACCGGCACGCTCGCTCGGCCGCCGGCTGGTGCTGGCGACGCTGGCGTTCTGCATGGTGTTCACGCTGGCGGCCGTGGCCGTGCGCACCTGGTCGGCATGGCAGCGCAACCTGAGCACCATGACGGCCGAACTGGCGCTGATCGACAAAGTGTTCCAGCGCACTCTCGCCAAGGCCATCTGGGAGATGGACCGCGAGGAGCTGCAGTCCCATGTGGACAGCGTGTCGCAGGTGAGCCCGGTGGGGCGCATCGAGTTGCGCATTCCGCGCGCCGGCCGCGCGCCCGAGGTCATCGAGCGCCGGCAGCTCGGCGTCGAGCCCTCGCAGCGGGCGCCGTCCCTGCAACGCGTGCTCACCTTCGAGCCTTATCCGGGCGCGCGCGAAACCGTGGGCGAGCTCACGCTGGAAGGCGACGAGCGCGTGCTGTGGGTGCGGCTGCGCAGCGAAGTGGCCAGCATCGTGGTGACGCAGGTGATCCAGTCGGTGCTGCTGGCCGGGCTGATCATGTGGCTGTTCAACCGCACGGTCACCGTGCACGTGCAGCGCATCGCGCGCCACCTCGACAACATCACCCCGGACACGCTGGACCAGCGCCTGGCGCTCAACCGCCGCGCCACGCGCCGCGATGAGCTGAGCCTGCTGGAAGCGGGCGTCAACCAGCTGCAGAGCAACCTGTCGGACTACCTGGACCGGCAGCACCGCGCCGAGCGCGACCTCGCCGCCCACCGCGACCGCCTGGCCGAGCTGGTGGACGAGCAGACCGCCGAGCTGCGCGCCGCCAACGCACAGCTTCAAGAACTCTCGAGCAGCGACCCGCTCACCGGCCTGGCCAACCGCCGCCACTTCGACGAAGTGAAAGACGCCGAGTTCCGCCGCGCCCAGCGGCTGAACCAGCAGCTCTCGGTGCTGCTGTGCGACGTCGATTTCTTCAAGCGCTACAACGACACCTACGGCCACGCGCAAGGCGATGAATGCCTGCGCGCCGTGGCCGACACGCTGAAGCAGACCTTTGCCCGCGCCGGCGAGCTCATCGCGCGCATCGGCGGCGAAGAGTTCGCCGTGCTGCTGCCGGGGGTGGACGCGGCCGGTGCGCGCGCCGCCGCCCAACGCCTGCTCGACGCCCTGAAACTGCGAGCGCTGCCGCATGCCGACTCGCAAGCCGCCGCGCACGTGACCCTGAGCGTGGGCGTTGCCGAGTTCGACCCCGAGACCATGGACCGCTTCGAAACCCTGCTGCACCGCGCCGACAAGGCCCTGTACCTCGCCAAGAGCCAGGGGCGCAACCAGATTGCCGGCTAAGAATCACACGGAGAACCTCGATGAAGCACCGTTCGCTCAGTGTTGCCCTGCCGGCGTCGGCCCTTGCCCTCGCCCTGGCTTGCACGGCCGCCCCGGCCCAGACCATCAGGGCGGTGACGGAAGCGTCGGCATTCACCTACCCGAAAGGCGGCAAGGTGAGCGGGCCGGCCAGCCAGATCGTGGAGATGGCGCTGCAGCGCGCGGGCCTCACCGACTACAGCATCTCGCTCTACCCCTGGGCGCGTGCCTACGACATGGCGCTGCGCGAGCCGCAGGTGCTGATCTACCTGATCGCCCGCACGCCGGCCCGTGAAGAGCAGTTCAAGTGGGCCGGCGAGTTCATGCGCGTCGACTACCACCTGTACAAGCTGCGCAGCCAGAAAGACATCGCGGTGCGCAACCTGCAGGACGCCAAGAACTACACCATCGGCGTGATGCGCGACGACGTGCGCCACGAGTACCTGCAGGCGCAGGGCTTCAACAAGCTGGTGGTGTCGTCGCAGAACATCGACAACTTCAAGAAGCTCGTCAACGGCCAGGTGCAGCTCGTTCCCATGCCCGAGCGCGACGCCACACTGCTGTGCGAGGAGTCGCGTTTCGACTGCGACAAGCTGGAGAAGGTCTACACGCTGGACGCGATGTCGACCGGCGTCTACATGGCCTACAGCAAGTCGACGCCGGACGACATCGTGCAGCGCACCCGCACTGCGTTTGACAAGCTCAAGGCCGAAGGCATGGTGGCGCGGCTGATGAACGCCAAGCGCTGAGCCCGGCGCCTGGCCGTCAGAACACCGTGCCGTCGCTCTCGATCTTGAGCGGCGGGCTGCCGCCCTCGCGCAGGGTCTTGGCGATCTCGCGCCCTGCCGCCCAGGTGCCGCCTTCGAGGATGCAGGCAAGCGGCATCTCCTCGGCCGATTTGCTGAGGCGCTCGCGCACCAGCGGCGCCACCTCGTCGAGCAGCGCCACGGTGAGCGCCCGCCATTCGATGATGGCCTCGTCGGCCGCGGTGTAGCTGCGTGACGCGAAGGCCGGGTCTTTCGGCACGATCACGCGCGCGTCGAGCAGCAGGCCGCCATTGCGGTATTCGGGCAGGCCGGTCAGGCCGTCGATCTCGGTCAGCGTGATGCCGGCCCACTCGAAGGGTTCGAGCAGCGAGTAGGTCAGCCACTGGCTCAGCTTGTGGAAGGGCACCCAGCCGGCGGTGAGGCCGGTGCCGCCCGCGAGCGGGTGCTGCCAGCAGTCGCCGAGCGGCACGCCTTGCAGCTGGCTGCCTGTGAGCCAGATGGCGCCGAGGTGGTCGAGCAAGGCCTGCAGCACGCGCGGCGCGGGCAGCCGGTCGAGCTGGCCTTGCTGCGTCAGCGCATCGAACAAGCCACCGGGCCGGCCCTCGGCGCCGAAGACCTCGGGCTGCGCGCGCATCGCACTGCCCAGCCGCTGCAGCAAGGCGACGCGGCCGTCGAGCCCGACCAGCGGGTTGTCGCTGCGCAGCTGGAACACCTGGGCCAGCGTGGCCGCGTCGATCTGCCGCAGCGCCGCCGCATCCACCCGCAGCGGGTCGGCGGCATCGGAAGAAAAACGGCCCTGCATGAAAGCGCGAAAGCTCGCGACGCCCAGGCCTTCGGAGCGGCTGAAGGCTTGCCCGCTCTCCGCCTCGGCATAGCGCCACGACGGGCCGGCACCGGCATCGAGCAACACGCTCACCAACGTGAGGTCGATGCGCGCGCGGGCTTGGGCGGCCGCATCGCGATCGGCGAGGTGCGCATCGAGTTCGGCCTTGCGGTCGACGTCGCCCGCTTCGAAATGCCGCCAACGGCTGTGGTACGGAATGCGCAAGCTCGGGTAGTTCTGCCGCGTGACGTGCTCGACGCGGCGGGCCACTTCGTCGAGCTGGCTGCGGTTGAGCGTGAAGTGGCGCGAGCGGCCTTCTTCGACGGCGCGCAGGATGTTGCCGCAGCGCTCGCGGATCGTCGCGGTGGAGCGAAGCAGGGCGACGACCTGGGGCGTTTCGGCCTTCATGCGTTCTCCGTTCGGGTTGCCTCTGAGCCCTGTCCCGGGGAGCCTGTCGAAGCCCATTTCCGCAAGGCACGAGGCCCTTCGACAGGCTCAGGGCGAACGGAACGAATGGCGTGCTCAGGCAAGATCGCGGCCCTTGGTGGCGGCTAGCTTCACGTCATCCGGCACGCTGCCGTCGGTGAAGTAGCCCGCTGCGATCTTCGCTTCGATCTCGACCTTGGCATCGGCCGGCACCAGATCGTCGGGAATCTTCACCCGCTCGACGACCTCGATGCCGCTGCCGGTGATGGCGTCGTATTTGTCGTTGCTCATGCTCACCAGGCGGTGGATTTTCTGGATGCCGAGCCAATGCAGCACGTCGGGCATCAACTCCTGGAAGCGCATGTCCTGCACACCGGCCACGCACTCGGTGCGCAGGAAGTACTTGTCGGCGCTGTCACCGCCCACCTGCCGCTTGCGCGCGTTGTAGACGAGGAACTTGGTGACCTCGCCGAGCGCGCGGCCTTCCTTGCGGCTGTAGGCGATGAGGCCCACGCCGCCGCGCTGCGCACCCAGCACGCACTCTTCGATCGCATGGGTGAGGTAGGGGCGGCAGGTGCAGATGTCGGAGCCGAACACGTCGGAGCCGTTGCACTCGTCGTGCACGCGCGCGGTGAGCGTGACGCTCGGGTCAGCCAGGTCGCGCGGGTCGCCGAAGATGTAGAGCGTCTGCCCGCCGATGGGCGGCAGGAAGATGCCGATGTCGCTGCGCGTCACCAGCTCGGGGTACATGCCGCCGGTCTCTTCGAACATCACGCGGCGCAGGTCGGCCTCGCTGACGTTGAAGCGCTTGGCCACGCCTTCGATCCACCACACCGGCTCGATGGCGATCTTGGTGACCATGGCCGACGAGTCCTCGAGCAGGTACTTGCCGTCGGGCTTCAGGCGCTGGAAGGCGATGGCCTGCTTGATCTCGGGCAGGTGCACGTGTGCCTGCGTCACCGCAATGGTGGGCCGGATGTCGTAGCCCTGTGCGAGGTAGTCGGCGAAGACCTCGCCGACCGTGGCGCCCCAGGGGTCGAGCGAAACGATCTTGTGCGGGTCACTCCATTGCGGGTACGGCCCGATCGGCGTGGTCGGCGAGGTGTTGGTCAGGTCGGCGCGGTGGCCTTTCGCCAGGTTGCCCGCCGCCACCGCGAGCGCGCGGTAGATGCCGTAGCTGCCGCTGTGCGTGCCGACCACGTTGCGCTGCGAGCGGTTGGTTGTCGTGCCGACCACCGGGCCGCGCACCTGCGGATCAGCCGCGCCCCAGTTGATCGTGGGCGCCCCGCTCGTGCCTTGCTGGCCGGGGTGGGAGGTGAGGCGAATGTGTTTGGTATTGACCTTGGCTTCGCCTGCCTTGTCACTGCTCATCACGTGGCTCCTTGGGTGACAGCCGATCGCTGCGCGAGCATACGCCGTTGCGTCGCCGCCGATCACTGCGCGAGGCCGAATGCAAACGTCGTGCCGCATGACCCTGCGAAGCTCATAGGTGAGTGCTTGGCCGTGAACACCGCGTCAAGCCATGATCGAGGCCGCTTTCATCCACCGCGCGCCGCGCGCAAGGAGACACCCGCTTGAAGAAACCACTTCCGTTCGTGATCGCCGGGGTTGCCGCACTGGCCTTGGCCGGCGCTGCGGTGTTCCTGCTTCGCCAGAACGTACCGCCCGCGCAACCGGAGCCCGCATCGGCACCGCCCGTGGCACAGCCTGCTGCAGCGGCACCGGCTGCGTCCGAGCCGGCCGTCAAGTACCCGATCGCGGCTGCGTCGGCCGCGTCGTCGGCAGCACAGGCGCTCGATCTCGACGGCGCACTCGGCGAGTTGTTCGGCCGCAAGGCGGTGCTGTCGCTGTTCCAGCTCGAAGACTTCACGCGGCGCTTCGTCGCGACGGTCGACAACCTCGGCCGCTCGCAAGCCTCGCCCAAGCTGTGGCCGCTCAACCCGACCGCCGGGCGCTTCGTGGCGCAAACGCAAGCAGGGGCCGAGACCATCGGGCCCGACAACGGCCTGCGCTACACGCCCTACGTGGTGTTGCTCGAGAGCGTTGATCTGCCGCAGGCGGTCGCCGTCTACACGCGCTTCTTTCCACAGTTCCAGGATGCCTATCGCGAGCTCGGCTACCCCAACGGCTACTTCAACGATCGCCTGGTCGAGGTGATCGACCAGCTGCTGGCGGCCCCCGTGCCCGGCGAGGTGATCAAGGTTCACCTGCCTCCAAGCAATGGCCTCGCACCGCCGCCGCGGCCCTGGGTGCTTTACGAATTCGACGACCCCGCGTTGCAGGCGCTCACGGCCGGCCAGAAGCTCCTCGTGCGGATGGGCTCGGTCAACGAGCGCCGGGTCAAGGCGCGGCTCACCGAGCTGCGCCGGCTGCTCACCGCCAGCAGCGCGCTGCCGAAGTAGCGGCGCTCCGCTTTCAGCCGAGCGCGAAGCGGTGCACCAGGCGGAAGGGCTGGCCCGGAGCCGATTCGACGAAGAGGCTCAGCGCGTCGCAGCCCAGCGGTTGCGACAAGGCCGAAGCGAAGTGCTCGGTGGCCGCCGGTAGCAAGACATCGGCATGGCGATCGGTCAGCGTCATGTGGAAGCGCCAGTGCTCCAGCACATAGGGGTAGCCGTGGCGCTGCAGCGTGTCGCTCTCTCCGTCACTCAACACCAGCGCTTGTCGGCGCTGCTGCTCTTCGGCCGAAGGGGGTGCGCGCAAGGCGTCGAGTTCCGTCACGCAGGCATCGGCCAGCCGGCGCAGCGGGTGATCCGGCTGCAGCGGGTGGACCGGGCGCAACGCGATGAAGTCGCCCAGCGGTTGCACCGACAACGGCGGCATCTCGAAGCGTGGCGTGCGTTTCGCCAAGTCAGAGAGCGCAGTGCGCAGGTTCGCTTCATCGCGGCCGTCGATCAACCGCATCGGCGGCTTCAGCGTGGCGTGGAAACCGTAGCGCCAAGGTTCGTTCACGCCCACGCGCGCCGGCGGCGTGACGGCTGGCACCGACGGGTCGCGCCCCAGCCATTCGCAGCCGGCGTGCCACAACGGGTGATCGGGCGGCGGCGTGTAGTAGATGCCGTAGCGGGCGCTCATGTCTGGTCGGACTCCGCGGTGAGTTGGTTTCGAACGCAGATCTGCTGGCCAGCATGCCACACGGCTTTGCCGATGGACGAGCCGACCTCGTGCTCGACGAGCCGCAGAATGCGTATACGCAGTCAGTGGTGGCGCCTTGATGGCCCGCACAATAGAACGAAAGATCCACGATGAACGAACTGGTGTTGAGCAATGCGCGGCTGGTGCTGGGCCACGAGGTGCTGCTGGGCAGCGTGGTGATTCGCGGCGGGCTGATCACCGCCATCGACAGCGGCACCACCGCCGTGCCCGGTGCGCTGGACCTCGAAGGCGACTACCTGCTGCCCGGCCTGGTGGAGGTGCACACCGACAACCTCGAACGCCACGTGACGCCGCGGCCCAAGGTCAACTTCCCGATGCTGGGCGCCGTGCAGGCGCACGACGCCGAGGTGGCCAGCGCCGGCATCACCACCGTGCTCGACGCCATCGGCGTGGGCGACCCGTACGGCGACGGCTTTCGCTCGCGCGACCAGAGCGAGCTGCTTACGGTGCTGGACACGCTCGAGGCCGCCGGCCTGCTGCGCGCCGACCACCTGATCCACGTGCGCTGCGAGTTGCCCGCGGCGAATGCGCAGGCGCTGTTCGCGCCCTTCGCGCACCACCGCCGGCTGCGGCTCATCTCGCTGATGGACCACACCCCCGGCCAGCGTCAGTGGACCGACGTCGAGCAAGCACGCATCTACTACACCGGCAAGAAGGGCTGGAGCGACAGCCAGTTCGACGACGAAGTGCGCATCGCACCGCAGCGCCAGGCGCAGCACGCGCAGCCCAACCGCGCGTGGTTCACCAGCTTCGCGCGCACGCACGCGGTGGCGCTGGCCACGCACGACGACACCACCGTCGAGCATGTGGACGAAGCGCATGCGCTGGGTGCCGGCATGAGCGAATTCCCGACCACGCTGGCAGCGGCGCGCCGCGCCAAGGCGCTGGGGCTGAGCACGGTGGCCGGCGCGCCGAACGTGATTCGCGGCGGCTCGCACTCGGGCAACGTCTCGGCGCTGGAGCTGGCGCGCGAAGGCGTGCTGGACGCGCTCTCGTCCGACTACGTGCCCGGCAGCCTGCTGCAATCTGCCTGGCGGCTGGTGCGCGACGGCGGCTTCTCGCTGCCCGAAGCGGTGGCGGTGGTCAGCCGCAACGCGGCGCGGGCAGTGGGCCTGGCAGACCGTGGAGAGATTGCCGCAGGGCTGCGCGGCGATGTGATCCGGGTGAAGGTGCTGGGGGATCACCCCAGGGCACATCCCACGGAACACCCGGTGGTGCGCGAAGCCTGGGTGGGCGGGCGCCGGGTGGTGTGACCACGCCTTGGCGCGGAGCCCGCGCTTGGCGCCGGTAGCTCAAAGGCGGAGTCGTCACACCGCGTGCAGGATTTCGATCCGCCGATAGCAAGAACAGGACGCTGCTTCAAGACCCTTGCGGTCGAGGATCTCCATCTTGCCGCGGACGTAGCTGATCAGGCCGCGTGACCGCAAAGAGCCGGCTGCCTGCGTGACCGACTCGCGCCTCACGTTCATGACCGCAGCCAGGTACTCCTGCGTCAGCGGGATTTCCTGCGACCTCGCTCGGTCGCTCGTCATCAGCAGCCAACGAGCCAAGCGCTGTTCGAAGAGGTGAGAGGCCATGCAGGCGGCGGTCTGCCTCGCCTGAGCCATCTCCACATGGGCACAGCGGTACAACTCGCGCCGCAATGTCCGTCCGCGCAGCAACTCATCGATGAAACATGCGGCGGACATTCGCTGCGCGGCACCCGCGACCTGCACCAGGGCACGAACCGGCGAGATGTCGACCCCGAGCGCGAGCGACATCCCGACCATGCCCTCATAGCCGACGAGTCCGGTCTTCACTGCTCGACGATCGTCCGTTTCCGTCAACAGGCAGACAACGCAATCGACCGGAAAATACACATGCCGGATCAACGCCCCCTGCTCCTGCAACACATCGCCGAACTTGAGCGTAACCGGCTCGAGCTTGGGGAGCAGCCGCTGATACTCCGCCCGCGGCAAGGCGGCGAGCACATTGTTGGCCGCCGGGACCGCCGCTTTCCGGCTTGCCGCAGAGACTCGGTTTTTAGCGACACGCAGCGCACGCCGCGCTGCAGGAAACATGATGACGTTGGCACTGCTGTAATCGATGACAGCGTCGATCTCGCCTGCCTCGACGGCTTGCCGTTCGAGCCCGCCCTCGGGCAACTGCCGAAGCACTTTCTGCAGAGTGGACCTCGGCCCTGCGAGGACGCTCACCGAGTTGCCGTCATTCAACATGTGGCTTCAACCCGAGGGCGAACAAGACCCGCGTCTTGTCGCTGAGGTTGCCGATCACCTGCGCCGCCGGTTGCGGCGACAGCTTGTTGAGGCTGGGCGTGACCAGCACGCCTTCGGCCATCGCGCGCCGTGGGTTCTGGAGGACGTCGACGACCTCCAACCGGTGCCCGTCCTTCAAGTATTCCGCACAAATGGCTTCGAGATTGGCAATGGCCTGCATCGAGTTGGGCGCGCCACCAGCGACATACAGGCGCAGCACCACGACCGTCGTGAGCTGTGCGGTCGCTGGCTTGGATTTGCCCGTGAGCCGATTCATTTTGCCGCCCCGTTTGCGCTCTTGCGCACCGCCACCCCGACCGGGTCGGCGCCGCGCCGGTGACGCAACTCGCGCTCACGCTGGCTCGAAGAGGCGGTGCGCACCTCATCTTCTCCGGAGTACAAGGCCAATTCAGCGCGTTGCCGCTCCAGGTCCAGTTGCAGTGCCTTGATCTGGGCGCTCGTGCTGGCCTCAGCGAACTGAAGCTCGCGGCGCTTGTGGTCGGACTCGACGCGTTGCCGAATCTTCTTGGCGATCTCTTCGGCTTCCTTCTCCCAGCGCAGCGTCCCCATCAACACCTCGCCCCCGGCGGTGTAGACATCAGACAGCGACGGGCCGGAATCGCTCAAGATGAGTTCGCGCACCTGGTTGGAGTGCGCCGTTCCGCGCGACTTGACGATCGTGAGGGCGCGGTTGCGTTCGCCGCTTCGCACCAGGTAGGACAGATGAATCCAGGTGTCCGCAATGGTCGAGATCTGCAGGTCGGTGGCCTCGCCTTCCGGCCCGTCGGTTTCGCTCAGGGCGGTCACCATCAAGGTGATGGCCTCGTCCTTGACCATGTAGATGAGCCGGTTCGCGACCGTGCGCGCAGCACCCAGGGCGCCGGCCTTGGCGATGGCGGTCAACGGATCGATCACCATGCATTGCGGCTGATACTCGCGGATCAGCGCGCTGATCTTCAGCAGATGTTCTTCTGCACTGATGCCTTCGGTGCGGGCCGAATGCATGCGCAGCAGACCCGACTTGAGGTGCGCCTTGAGCTCAATCGCGACCGACGAGAGATTGCGCATGATCTGTTCGGCGCTCTCGTCGAAGCTCACGAACAGCGCACGTTCGCCGCGCCGGCAAGCGGCTTCGATGAACTTGCCGGCCAGGGTGGTTTTTGATGTCCCTGGCACTCCCGTGATCAGCGTGCTGCTGCCGCGAAAGACGCCGCCGCCGAGCATCACATCGAGCCGGTCGAAGCCGGCGCTCAGGCGTTCGGTCGAAGCCTTGTGCCCGATGCCCGGGGGTTTGGTGGCGCCCACCTCGATGCCGGAAGGGCCGAAACTCACTGGGAACTCGGCGGCCGCGTAACCCGATCCACGGTACTTTGTGATCTGCAGGGTCTGTACCGAGATGCGATCTTCCTGGCGGCGTTCGAGTCGCACCACGCAATCGACCATGAACTGCAGTGCGCCGTAGTGCATGGCTTCGGTGGATCGACTGTCCGTCTTGGCAGTCAGGATGGCGGTCAGCGCGTTGTCCGCAAGCCAATCTCGCAGGCGATAGAGCTCGCGCATCTCTGCCGCCGGGTCTTGAAGCAAGGTGAGCAAGACGTCGATGCCGTCGAACACGATCCACTGCGCGCCCATCTCCTGCTTCTTCTCCGCGAGCATGGCCAGCATGCCGACCAGATCGAAGTCGCCTGCCTTCACGAGCGTGGGCGACAAATGAGCGTCCATGAAGAACAGCTTCTTTGCCGACAGGCTGGTCAGCCCCCAATCGAAGGTGGCGCCGTTGGCGATGATCTGGCGAGGGCTTTCCTCGAATGCGACAAATATCCCCGGCGCTCGATGCTGGCGCGCGGCATTGACGAGACATTGCAGCGCGAACACGGTTTTACCCGCGCCCGGACCACCGATGAGCAAGCTCGTGCGGTGGAGCGGGAATCCACCGTGGCTCAGCTGATCGAATCCCTCGATGCCGGTGGGTAGTTTGGCCAGCGGGTGCGGTGGCGTTCTTGCGGTTTTGATTTGAGCCTCGCTTTCGAGGGGATCGCAGTCAGCCGCAAGCTCCCGACTGGCACGAGCGCGAGCTGCGCCCCCAAGCGTACGTATACACACGCAGACGCTTCTTGTATGTCTGCTAACGCACATAGCGATGCGAGGGCAGGAAGACGGGAGGTGCGTCGTCTGCCGAGGGGCAACGATCTTTCAGGGCTGGGCCGTCTTTTCGGGGGCCTTCTCACCATTCCCCGAATGGTCTGTCAGCTACGACATCACCACCAGCACTTCGGCATCGCCCGGCCCCGTCGACAGATAGATGTGCCCGATGCCGCTGTCGAAGTACGCGGTCTCCAGGCGCTTGAGCTCCACCCTCTCGCCCGTCTCGAAGCAGATGCGCACGCGGCCCTTCAGCACGATGACGAACTCCTGGCCCGGGTGGCGCACGTAGTCGGCGAACTCGTCGGTCCGACGGGCGACGATCCGGCCGTGCAGCGGCGTCATGCGCTTGCCCGCAAAGCGTGTGGCCAGCATGCGGTAGTTGTAGTTGTCACTGTCGTAGCGCGGCGATTCCTCGATCGTCGAGCGGACCACCCGCGGCGCAGCAGCCGAGGCGATCGCAGCTCGCGGATCGAACAGCTCGCCGATGTCGGCCCCCAGCGCGCGTGCCGTTGCCGCCAGCTTCTCGTAGCCGACCGAGATCTGCCCCAGCTCGATCTTCGACAAGGTGCTCAAGGCCACGCCCGAGTGCTCGGACAAGGCCTTGAGCGTCAGCTGCTTCTGCTTGCGCAGGAGCCGCAGGCGCTCCCCGAGGCGTTGGCGATCGGGGGCCGCGTCGGGTCGCGCACCAAGGGGTTTCACGGGCATGGGCACAATTCTCGCATGCGAGAATTCTCATATGAGGGAATTTGACGTCGCCATCGTCGGCGCCGGCATTGCCGGTGCATCGCTCGCCTTCCGGCTGGCCGGGCAGCGCAGCGTGGTGCTGCTGGAAGCGGAAGCGCAGCCCGGCTACCACACCACCGGCCGCTCGGCCGCCATGTTCATGGAGAGCTACGGTGCACCGGGTGTGCGGGCCCTGACGCGCGCCAGCCGTGCGTTCTACGAAGCCCCGCCGGATGGCTTCACCGAGGCCGCGCTGCTGGCGCCGCGCGGCGCGCTCTACGTCGCCACGCATGAGCACGCGAGCCTGCTGCCGCAGATGCAGCGCTCGCTCGCCGAGAGCGGCGGCCAAGTCGAGCGGCTGGATGCCGAGGCCGCGCTCGCCCTCGTGCCCTGTCTGCGGCTCGACGTGATTCATGGTGCGCTGCTGGAGCGTGATGCCCAGGACATCGACGTCCATGCACTGCACCAGGGCTTCCTGCGGGGCATGCGCCGCGGCGGCGGCACATTGCAAACGCAGGCGCGGGTGGCCAGCGCGCGCCGCGACGCCGAAGGCTGGGAACTGCGCCTGGACGACGGCGAGGCCCTGCGTGCGCAAGTGGTGGTGAATGCCGCCGGGGCCTGGGCCGACACACTGGCCACGGCCTGTGGCGCGCGGCCCATCGGCGTGGAACCGCGCCGCCGCAGCGCGTTCACCTTCCCGGTGCCGCAGGGCATGCAGGCCACCGATTGGCCGGCGGTCGTGGGCATCGACGAGAGCTGGTACTTCAAGCCCGATGCCGGCCGGCTGCTGGGGTCACCGGCGAATGCCGACCCGACCTTCGCGCACGACGTCGTGCCCGAGGAGCTGGACATCGCCATCGGCATCCACCACATCGAGTCGGTGAGCACGCTGCAGATCCGCCGCCCCGCCAGCACCTGGGCCGGGCTGCGCAGCTTCGCGCCCGATGGCGAACTGGTGATCGGCTGGGACGACGCCTGCCCCGGCTTCTTCTGGCTCGCGGCGCAGGGCGGCTACGGCATCCAGACGGCCGCCGGCGCTTCTGCACTCGCGGCAGCTCTGCTGATGGGCCAGCCGCTGCCCGAGCCCCTGCTGCGCCATGGCGTGGACCCCGCCATCACCGATCCGCGTCGCCTGCGCTGAGCGCGCGCCCCCGCGCTCCTTCACCCCGAGAGGACCCGACCATGAAACAAGCCTTCGTTGCCGCGTGGCTGGCCACAGCATCGCTGATCGCCGCCGCTGCGCCCGCCTACCCCGACAAGCCGGTGACGCTGGTCGTGCCCTATCCGCCCGGGGGCGCCACCGACACGCTGGGCCGCATCCTCGCGCGCGGCCTCGGCGAGCGGCTGGGTCAATCGGTCGTCATCGACAACCGGGCCGGTGCCGGCACCGTGATCGGTGCCACGGCGGTGGCGCGGGCCGCGGCCGATGGCTACACGCTGCTGATCAGCTCCAACACCACCTTCACGGTGAACCCGGCGCTGCGCGAACGGCTGTCCTATGACCCGCAGCAGAGTTTCGAGGCGATCGGCGTGGTCGGCACGGCACCGTTGGTGATCCTGGCCAACAAGGCGCTGCCGGTGCAGAACGTGAAGGAACTGGTGGCCTTGGCGCGCAGCAAGCCGGGCCAGATCTCCTACGGTTCGTTCGGCAACGGCACCACCTCGCACCTGGCCGGTGAAATGCTCAAGCTGATCACCGGCATCGACCTGCTGCACGTGCCCTACAAAGGCAGCGCACCAGCCATGACGGACCTGATCGGCGGGCAGGTCCAGCTGACCATCGACACCAACGTTGCGGCCTTGCCGATGCTGCAGGCCGGCAAGGTCAACGCCCTGGCCGTCACCACGTCGAAGCGCTCGCCGTCGATGCCGGATGTGCCCACCGTAGCCGAGGCCGGCTATCCTGACTACGAGATGGTGCCGTGGATCGCGATCGTGGCCCCGCGCGGGCTGCCGGTGCCGGTGCGCGAAGCGCTGACCAAGGCACTGGCCGACACCGTGGCCGACGCCGGCATCCGCGCAGAGCTGAAAAAGACCGGGCTCGATGTCGCCTACGAGCCCGCCAGCGCTTACGGCCGGCGCGTGGCCAAGGAGCTGCCCTTGTTGCGTGCGTACGTGCACAAAGCAAACATTCAACCGGAGTGAGCATGCGTCCCGACACCGAACTGCCCGAACGCTCCGCCGTCGAACTGAGGAGCCTGATCGGCCGCCGCGAGATCTCGCCGGTCGAGTTGATGCAGGCCTGCATCGCCCGCATCGAGCGCTTCAACCCGGCCATCAATGCCATCGCCGCCACCGACTTCGAGCGCGCGCTGGCGCAGGCCCGCGAGGCCGAAGCGCAGGTGATGAAGGGTGCGCCGCTGGGGCCGCTGCACGGTCTGCCCTTGGGCGTGAAGGATTTGCAGGACACCGCCGGCCTGCTCACCACCCATGGCAACGTCGCCCTGCGCGGCAACGTGCCGTCGGCCGACAACACGCTGGTCGCTCGCCTGCGCGCGGCGGGTGCCATCGTCACCGCCAAGACCAACGTGCCCGACATGGGCGCCGGCGCCAACACGCGCAACCCGGTGTGGGGCGCTACCGGCAACCCGTTCGACCCCACGCTCAATGCGGGCGGCTCATCGGGCGGCTCGGCCGCGGCCCTGGCCACCGACCTGCTGCCGATCTGCACCGGCTCCGACACCGGTGGCTCGCTGCGCATCCCGGCGGCGCTGTGCGGCGTGGTCGGCTTGCGGCCTTCACCGGGTCTGGTCGCCAACACCGCGCGGCCGCTCGGCTGGTCCGTGTTGTCGGTGCTGGGGCCGATGGGCCGCAACGTGGCCGACACCGCGCTGCAACTGTCGGCCAGCGTTGGCTTCGATGCGCATGATCCGCTGTCGATCCCGGCCTCTTCTGATGCGCTGTGGCCGTTGCCGCCGGTCGATCTGTCGACGCTGCGCATCGGCTACACCGAAGACTTCGGCATGTGCATCGTCGACCCGGAAATACGACGTGTGTTCCGCAGCCGCATCGAAGCGATCCGCCCCTGGGTGGCCCGCTGCGAGCCGATCGCCTGGCAACTTGGCGACCCGGACCGCGCCTTCGATATCCTGCGCGCGGAAAGCTTCGTCGCTGCCTTCGCCGACACCTACCGCCTGGCACCTGAGACGCTGGGCCCCAACGTGCGCGCCAATGTCGAGATGGCGTCGGCAATCACGCTGGCCGACCGCGCCTGGGCACACCTGGAACAGACCCGCATCGCGCGCCGCTTTGCCACGGCCTTCGAGCAGTTCGACCTGGTGCTCGCGCCGACAACGCCGCTGACGCCGTTCCCGTGGACCGAGCTGTACGCCGGCCGCATCGACGGCCAGGCCATGCGCAACTACTACCAGTGGCTGGGCCTCACCTACGTGGTGACGTTAGCCACGAACCCGGCCTTGTCCCTGCCTTGCGGCCGCGATGAGCACGGCATGCCCTTCGGCCTGCAGGTGGTGGGGCGCTTGCGGGGCGATGCCGCGCTGCTGGGTGCGGCTGCGGCGCTCGAGCAGGCCTTCGATGGCGACGATGCGTTGCGCCGGCCACGGCCCGAGTTCGGCGCGCTGCAAGCAGCGCAGCCGGCGCTGAAGTCCATCGTCACGCATCCGCCTTTGCAGGGTGTTTTCAGCACCATCGCACCGGGCGCGACCGCCGTGTAGCAGTTCACCCCGGTGTTCTGAGGTTCATGCTCAGATCTGAACCCGCGTCCCGAGTTCGACCACACAGTTGTGCGGCAGCTTGAAGAAGTCGGCGACGCTGCCGGCATTGCGCGACATGGTGGCGAAGAGCGCTTCGCGCCAATGCGCCATGCCGGCCCCTTTGGTGGGCACGACGATCTCGCGGCTGAGGAAGTACGAGATCGCACCCTGGTCGATGACCAGGCCATGTTGCGAACAATGCTCAAGCGCCTTGGGGATGTCGGGCTCATCCATGAATCCATAGCTCACCTGCACGCGCCAGAAGCCACTGACCAGCGGCATCACCTGCACGCGCTCGGCCGGCTGGACACGCGGCACTTCTTCGAACTTCACCGTCAGGATCACGTTCTGCTCATGCAGCACCTGGTAGTGCTTGATGTTGTGCATCAGCGCCTGGGGCACCGTATCGGGGTTGGCCACGGCGTACACGGCGGTGCGCGGCGTGCGATGGGCACCGGTGTCTTCGGCCAGCGAGGTGATGAAGGGAAGGAGCTCCGGGTCGTCGCTGCGGATGTGCTCGATCAGCAGCTCGCGCCCGCGCTTCCAGGTGGCCATGACGGCGAAGATGGCCGCCCCCATGACCAGCGGAAACCAGCCGCCCTGCCAGATCTTGAGCGAGCACGACACGACCAGCACGGCATCGACCACCAGGAACAAGGCGGTCGCGGCCAAGGCCAGCGCCAGTGAATACTTCCAGACGTAGCGGACGACGAAGAACGTCAGCAAGGTGGTGATGAGCATCGTGACCGTGACGGCGATGCCGTAGGCCGAAGCCAGGGCCGACGAACTGCCGAAGCCCACGGTGGCCAGCAGCACGGCCACCATCACGACCCAGTTCACCAGGGGCACATAAATCTGGCCCACTTCTCTTTCGGAGGTGTTGAGGATGCGCATGCGCGGCAGCAGGCCAAGCTGGATGGCTTGCTTGGTCATCGAGTACGCACCCGAGATCACCGCCTGCGATGCGATCACCGAGGCCGCGGTGGCCAGCAGCACCGCGGGAATCAGCCAGGCCTGCGGGAAGAGGCGATAAAACGGGCTTTCCAGCGCAGCCGGGTCGCGCATCAGCAAGGCACCCTGGCCCATGTAGTTGAGCGCGAGAGACGGCAGCACGAAACCGGTCCAGGCGATGCGGATCGGACGCGCGCCGAAGTGGCCCATGTCGGCATACAGCGCCTCGGCGCCGGTCAGTGCCAGCACGATGGAACCCATGACGACGAACAGGTGCCAGCCGCGCGCCTGCAAAAAGGCAATGGCTTCGAGCGGATTGAGCGCCGCCAAGATGCCCGGCTGCTGCACGATCTGCAGCACGCCCGTCAGCCCGAGCACGGCGAACCAGACGGTGATGATGGGGCCGAACAGCTTGCCCACTGCCTCGGTGCCGAAGCGCTGCGCCAGGAACAGGCCCACGATGATGGCCACCGAGATCGGCAGCACGTAGGGCTTGAATGCCGGCGTGATCGCCTCCAGGCCTTCGACGGCACCGAGCACCGAGATCGCCGGCGTGATGACGCTGTCGCCGTAAAACAGCGCGGCGCCGAGCACCCCCGTGAGCAGCAGCAGCGTGCGGCGCCCCGGCGTGCCGCCCGCCGCCAGCGCGGTGAGCGCCATGATGCCGCCTTCGCCGCGGTTGTCGGCCCGCAGGATCAGGATGACGTACTTGAGCGTCACCACGACCATCAGCGCCCAGAAGATCACCGATACCGCGCCGACGATGCTCTGCGCGTCCAGCGGCACGCCGTTGGCGGCGTTGAAGACTTCCTTCATCGTGTACAGCGGGCTCGTGCCGATGTCGCCGTAGACGACGCCCAGGGCGCCCAGCGTGAGCATGCCCAGACCCTGTCGGGTGCCATTCGTGTTCATTCTTCTGCCCGAACAATTTGAATGTCGCGTTTATAGGCGATCTTCAAGACTCGCATCGAGCGATGCCTGCCGAGCAGCGGCAATGCGATGCCTCTTGCAGCGCCTTGATGGCGATGTGGACCCGCACCGTGTGAATCTCCACTCGTTTCTGATTGCGACCCGGCGCACGGCTTGCTTTCTACGGCAAACTAGGGTTAACCCTTTCGGGATAACCCCGAAACCTTTGCCTTTCCCCTTTGCACATGAGCGAACAGAAGATCGAGTTCTACAAGAGCCCGGCCGGCGGCTGGGGCGCACTCAAGAGCGTCAGCAAGGCGCTGCTGGCACAAGACATCCCGCTCAAAGGCGCCAAGACGCTGCTGTCGGCCAACCAGCCCGATGGCTTCGATTGCCCCGGCTGTGCCTGGCCCGATCGCAACCATGCCTCGACCTTCGAGTTCTGCGAGAACGGCGTCAAGGCGGTGGCGGCCGAAGCCACGGCGCGCCGCGTGACGCGCGAGTTCTTCGCGCAGCACACCGTCACCGCGCTGGCCGACCGGAGCGACTTCTACCTCGAAGACCAGGGCCGCCTCACCGAACCCATGGTCTACGACGCAGGCACCGACAAGTACGTGCCGATCGCCTGGGACGACGCCTTCGCACTTGTCGCACGCCACCTCAACGCGCTGCCCGACCCGAACCAGGCCATGTTCTACACGTCAGGCCGCGCCAGCAACGAAGCGGCCTTCCTGTACCAGCTCTTCGTGCGCGAGTACGGCACCAACAACTTCCCCGACTGCTCGAACATGTGCCACGAGCCGAGCGGCTCGGCGATGCGCCCGCAGATCGGCGTCGGCAAGGGCACGGTCACGCTCGACGACTTCGAGCGCGCCGATGCCATCTTCATCTTCGGCCAGAACCCCGGCACCAACCACCCGCGCATGTTGGGCGAGTTGCGCGCGGCCTCGAAGCGCGGCGCCAAGATCGTGAGCCTGAACCCGCTGCGCGAGCGCGGGCTCGAGCGCTTCGCCGACCCGCAAGACAAGCTCGAGATGGCCACGATGGGCTCCACGCCCATCAGCACCCACTACTTCCAGCTTCGCGTGGGCGGCGACTTCTCGTTCGTCAAGGGGATGATGAAGCACGTCGTCGAGCAAGAAGACGCAGGCGGCCAAGTGCTCGACCACGCCTTCATCGCCGAGCACACCGTCGGCATCGACGCGCTGCTCGACGACCTGCGTGCCGAATCGTGGCCGCTGCTGGAACAGGAGTCGGGCCTGTCGGAGGCGCAGATGCGCTCCGCCGCCGACGTCTACCTGAACGCCAAGAGCGTGATCGCCTGCTGGGGCATGGGCATCACGCAGCATGCGCACTCGGTGGCAACGATCCAGATGATCACCAACCTGCTGATGCTGCGCGGCAACCTGGGCCGCCCCGGCGCGGGCGTGTGCCCCGTGCGCGGCCACAGCAATGTGCAGGGCGACCGCACGATGGGCATCTGGGAGAAGCCGCCCGCCGCCTTCCTCGATCGCCTCGGCAAGGTCTTCGGTTTCGAGCCGCCGCGCGAGCCGGGCGTCGACGTGGTCGAGTCCATCAAGCTGATGCTGTCGGGCAAGGGGCGCGTGTTCTTCGCACTCGGCGGCAACTTCGCCGCCGCCACGCCAGACACCTACGAGACGTGGAAGGGCTTGCGCCAGTGCGACCTGACGGTGCACGTCACGACCAAGCTCAACCGCAGCCACATCGTGCATGGCCGCGAGGCACTGATCCTGCCGTGCCTGGGCCGCACCGAGATCGACGTGCAGGTCGCCGGCGCGCAGGGCGTGACGGTGGAAGACTCGATGAGCATGGTGCACATCTCCGTCGGCATCAACCCGCCTGCGTCCGAGCAGCTGCTGTCCGAGCCCGCCATCGTCGCGCGGCTTGCCGCGGCAACGCTGGGTGCGCGCAGCAAGACGCCCTGGCTCTGGCTGATCGAAGACTACGCACGCATCCGCGACAAGATCGAAGCCGTCTTCGACGACTTCAAGGGCTTCAACGAGCGCATCAAGGTGCCTGGTGGCTTCAGACTGCGCAACACCGCCGGCGAGCGCGAATGGGTCACCGCATCGAAGAAGGCGCAGTTCTACACCCACGCCGTGCCGCTGGACACGCCGGTGCACCGCGCGCACGAGCGCCAGCTCGACAGCGTCGTCTTCACGCTCTTCACCACGCGCTCGCACGACCAGTACAACACCACGATCTACGGCAACGACGACCGCTACCGCGGCGTGTTCGGTCAGCGCCGCGTGGTCTTCATCCACGCCGCCGACATCAAGCGCCTCGGCATGAAAGACGGCGACTGGGTCGACCTTCGCACCGCCTGGAGCGACGGTGTCGAGCGACGCGCCGACCGCTTCCGGCTGGTGGCCTACGACATCCCGCGCGGCTGCCTGGCGGCGTACTACCCTGAGACCAACCCGCTGGTGCCGCTGTCGTCCACCGCCGTCATCGCCGGCACGCCGACGTCGAAGTCCATCCCCGTGATGCTGAGCCCGCACGTCACTGCCAACTCGACCCAACGCGCCGACACGACGTTCGCCAGCGCTTGAACCGACGCGAGGCGTCTTGGATCTTCTTCACGACACGGGCCTCGACGAGCTGTCGATCGGCATCTTGGTTGAACTCGCATTGGCGCAGCCCCGCGCCGGCATGTCATTGCCGCGCCTCGGCAAGCAGCTCGGCGTGGGCGTCAGCGTGCTGATGCGCCGGCTGTCTCTGATGGGCGACGCGAGGATCGGCGGCATCCCCGGGCCGGGCTGGGTGCGGGTCACCCAGCTGAGCGACCGCTGGACGGCTGCGTTGACGGACGCGGGGCGGGCGTTCTGTGCCGAGCACCTTTGCCTGAGTTGATGCCCGACCCTTCTACCTGAACGGATTTCATGGTGTGGGGCGCCTTGTTTCTCAAGACGCCTTGCGAAGTGCAGTAGCCTGCCGCGATGGACTCCCTGATCGCCGCGGCCGCCCGCGCTCTCGCTGCCGGCGACTCGCTCGGCGCCCTCAAGCGCGTCGGCCTGCGCGATGACCCGCCGGCGGTGGCGCTGCGCGGCATCGCGATGGCCCAGCTCGGCGAGTACCCGCGTGCCCGCGAACTCCTGCGTCGCGCCGCCCGCGGCTTTGGTGCCCACGAGGAGCTGGCCCGCGCGCGCTGTGTCGTCGCCGAGGCCGAGGTGGCCCTCGCAATGCGCGACCTCGGTGGCTCGCCGCGCACGCTGGCCGCCGCCGCGGCCCGGCTCGACGCGCGCAACGATCACGCTAACGCACTACACGCACGGCTGATCGCGGTGCGCCGGCTGCTCCTGCTCGGCCGCCTCGACGACGCGGCCACCGCCCTGGCCGGGCTCGATGCGCGCGGCCTGCCAACATCGCTGCTGGCAGCGGCCGAGCTGGCCACTGCCGAGCTGGCGCTGCGCTCACTGCGCACGGCACCAGCGCAGGCCGCACTCACGCGCGCCCACGAGGCGGCTGAACGCGCAGGTGTGCCCGCCCTGCTCGCCGAGGTGATCGAGGCACGCGCCGCGTTCGATCGCCCCGCAGCGCGCCGCCTCGAAGCGGGCCAGGAACAGCTGCTGCGCCTGGACGAGGTTGAAGCACTGCTCGCCTCGGGCGCGCTGGTGGTCGACGCCTGCCGCCGTGGCCTGCGTGCCGGCGCCACCTGGCAGCCGCTAGCGGGCCGCCCGGTGCTGTTCGCGTTGGCGCGTGCGCTGGCCGAGGCGTGGCCGGGTGAGGTCGATCGGCAACTGTTGATCGCGCGCGCGTTCCGCGTGCGCCGCCCCGACGAGACGCACCGGGCACGCCTGCGCGTCGAGATCGGCCGCTTGCGCGCACTCGCCGCGCCGTTTGCGCGCATCGAAGCCAGTGCGAGCGGCTTCGTGCTCACACCGCAGGCCGAGCGCGTCGTCGTGCTGTTGCCGCCGATCGATGGCGACGGGGCGTCGCTGCTCGCGCTGCTGGCCGATGGCGCGGCCTGGTCGACCTCGGCATTGGCGCTGGCCCTCGGCGACAGCCAGCGCACGGTGCAGCGCGCGCTCGTCGAGCTTGAGACGGCCGGTCGGGTGCGCGCCATCGGCCTTGCACGCGCCCGCCGCTGGCTCGCGCCGCCGCTGACCGGATTCACGACAAACTTGTTACTCCCTGCTGCGCTGCCACTTGGGTAGATTGGGTTCCGCGGCGCCACTCCGAAGAGCCGAAAGGAACCCAGCCATGCCTCTCATCACCGACAAGCCCTCATCGAAAGCCCCGGCGCGCGCCGCCGAGATCGTGCGCGAGTACGGCCCGTTCGCCGGCGCCGACAACATCCACGGCGTCACCCACGATGGCCAGCGTGTCTGGGCCGCCACCGGGCCCAAGCTCTTCGCCTTCGACCCCGAGAGCGGCCAGCCCACGCGCACGCTCGACTGCGCCGGCGACGCCGGCACCGCCTTCGACGGCACGCACCTCTACCAGATCGCCGAAGCGCGCATCGACAAGATCGACCCCGCCACCGGCAAGGTCGTCGCGTCGATCCCTGCGCCCGGCCATGGCGGCGACTCGGGGCTCGCCTGGGCCGAAGGCAGCCTGTGGGTGGGGCAGTACCGCGATCGCAAGATCCACCAGGTCGACCCCGAGACGGGCGCCGTGCTGCGCACCATCGAGTCCAACCGCTTCGTCACCGGCGTGACCTGGGTCGACGGCGAGCTGTGGCACGGCACCTGGGAAGGCGACCAGAGCGAGATCCGCCGCATCGACCCGGGCAGCGGCGCCGTGCTCGAGCGGCTGGAAATGCCGAGCGGCGTGGGCGTGAGCGGAATGGAATCCGACGGCGCAGGCCTCTTCTATTGCGGCGGCGGCGCAAGCGGAAAGATCCGCGCCGTTCGACGCCCGAAACACGAGTGACCCCGTGCGCCCGGCGAGGGCGCGTTGATCCACCCACCACGGCTCTTCGAGCCCAAGGAGCACACCATGAACACTGCCACTGCCCCAACGAACACCCTGAACCATCCCACCGTGTCCGGTGACCAATGGGTCGCCAAGCGCAAGACGCTGCTGGCACGCGAGAAGGAGTTGACGCGCCTGCAAGACCAGATCGCCCAAGAGCGCCGCGCGCTGCCATGGGAGCGTGTCCAGAAGAACTACGTCTTCGACGGGCCCGAAGGCCGGCGCACGCTCGCCGAGCTGTTCGAAGGCCGCCGCCAACTGATGGTGCAGCACTTCATGCTTGGCCCGGGGTGGGAGCAAGGCTGCCCGAGCTGCTCTTTCATGGCCGACCACGTCGACGGAATGAACGTGCACCTGGTGCAGCGCGACGTGACGCTGCTCGCGGTTTCACGCGCGCCGCTGGCCGAGATCGAGCGCTTTCGCCAGCGCATGGGCTGGCAGTTCAAGTGGGTGTCCTCGTTTGCCAACGACTTCAACGGCGATTTCTGCGTCAGCTTCACGCCGGAAGAACGGGCCCAGGGCGAGGTCTACTACAACTACGGCCTGCAAGCCTTCCCGGCCGAAGAGGCGCCCGGTATCAGCGTGTTCTACAAAGACGACGCAGGCGCTGTCTTCCACACCTACTCGACCTACGGCCGCGGCGTGGAAGTGATGATGGGCACGTACAACCTCCTCGACCTCACACCCAAAGGCCGCGACGAGCGAAACGTGGACTACAAGATGGAGTGGGTGCGGCACCACGACCGCTACGAGCCGGCACCGAGTGCGAAGGCAGCACCAGCCGCCGGCTCGTGCTGCGCAGCGCACGTCTGAGCCTGCACTGCCTCGCCTGTACGGATGCGCCATGGCAAACCTGTGGCCCTGGCTGGCCATCGCCGGTCTCGGTGCCCTGCACGGGCTGAGCCCGGCGAACGGCTGGATGTTCGCCGCTGCGTGCGGCGTGCGTGCGCGCAACGCCGGGCAGGCACAGCGTGCCCTGCTGCCCATCGCGTTCGGGCATGCCGCATCGGTCGCGGTGGTGGCTTGCGCCGTGGCCATGGGGATGTCGATGGACCGCACGCTGTTCCAGCGCTTGGCCGGCGCGCTGCTCGTCGGCATGGCTTGGTACCGACTGCTGCACGGAACCGGGCAGCGCAGGCCCATCGGCACCGGGGCCGGGCATGCCGGCATCGCGCTGTGGTCTTTCCTGATGGCCACTGCACACGGCGCTGGGCTGATGCTGGTACCGGCGCTCGTGCCGCTGTGCCTGGCCGGCAACCCGGCGCGCGAGATCACCGCATCGGGCTCGCTGGGGCTGGCACTGGCAGCCGTCGGCGTCCACACGGCGGCAATGCTGGGCACGACCGGCGTCATCGCCACCGGCGTGTCCCACGGCGTACTCCGCGGTGCCGCGATGCACCCCCGCCTGCTGAGCGGCAGGGCGCCGCGCCAAGCCTGGACGGCCGCACTGGCCGTCACCGGTGTGCTGTTGATGGCACTTCGTTAGCGGGCCACTCCGGTGGCTACCGATTCGCGAAGACGAAGACGGCAGCCACAACGACGACGAAAAGCAGCACAGCCGCGCCTGTTCCGATCGTCGAAGTTGCGTCGTCACGCAGGTCATCTGAAGCACGCGACCACAGGTGCTCTGCCACCTCGCGCCCACCGACAAAGCCCGTCACCGCTCCCGCAAGAACAAACCACTTCACGTGGCCCGTCAGAGACCAGTGACCACTGCCTATGCCATAGCGAGGCGAGAAGAAATCGAAACCAAAGTAGAGCACCGCACCTGCTGCTGCGCCAAGAACTGCTGCGGCGATACGGTCAAACATCCGAGCCTTCCGAAGGTGATGCGTTGATCCAGAAACGTTTGGCTTGCCATGCGGCACGTCCGCTCGAACGGTCGGGCACCTGTTTGCACACGGTCTGATGCCTATGAACCAAGCGCGCGTTTCTCGCGAGACTTTTCATGGCATGTGTCGCAGAGCTTGCGTGTCTGGTGCAGGTATCTTTTCTCCACCTCATATGCGTGCTTCTGATCCGAGGCAGTGAAGACGCAAGGCGTCTCACACAACCCGCACCAATAGAACTCGTCGTAGTAGTGGACCTCGGCATTCGGTTCATACGATCGAGACTGTTTGCTTGCTTCCGACCAGAGAGACTGGTCGGCCGGAACGGCGGCGTCTTTGGATGAGTGGCGCCACTTTCTTGAGCACAAGACACAGAGGCCGCCAGTCATCACTGCGGTTACGGCAAGTATTTTGGTTCTGCAGTTCGTGCAACTTCGTTGAGTCGACAGCATGGGCGGGCCTAACGTTCAGACAAACTTCGAGTGAGACGGATGAACTCATCGCCAGGCTAGCGCCTGAAGCCCGGCAGCCGCTGGCGGCGGCCTTCGAACCAGTCGGACAGGCTGGTGTCGTCGAACTTCACGGCCAGCGTCTCGGCGCGAGACAGGGCTGCTGCCCCCTCATCGAGCATGCCCAGCCAGACACAGGCATTCCAGCGCTCCAGCTCGAAGAACGCGCGGTCCACGTCTTCGCTGTGTGTGCTGTCGTGCGCATCGAGCAGTGCCAGGCCGGCGAGCGTGTGGCGCCGCGCGAGATGCGGTTCGCCGAGCGCCGTGCAAGCGACAGCACGGGTGTAGAACGCGCGCTCGTGCTGTACCCAGGGACCGGCGTGCTGCCACAGGCGCTGGGCCTGCTCGGCGCTGCGTGCCGGATCGGCATCGCAGCAGGTGTGGCTTCGTCCAGGCGTTCGGTGTCCGTGCGCATGGCGGCAACTCTAGCTGAGGCACACTCGCTGCATGCCAGTTCGCCTTTACCTGGAGCAGCCGCTTCAGACCGATTCCCTCATCAGTTTGCCGCCCGGTCCGGCGCGCCACGTGCAGGTGCTGCGCCTGCAGCCTGGTGCCGACATCACGCTCTTCAATGGCCGCGGCGGCGAGTGGCCGGCAGTGGTCAAGCAGATGGGCCGCAGCGAGGTGCAGGTGCTGGTCGGCCCACACGACCCCGTCGATCGCGAGCTGCCGCATCGCATCACCTTGGCCGTTGGCATGCCGGCCAACGAGCGCATGGATGCGCTGGTCGAGAAGGCCACCGAACTGGGTGTCGCTGCCTTGCAGCCTTTGCTCACCGAACGATCGGTGTTGCGGCTGAGCGGTGAGCGCGCCGAGAAGCGCCTCGCTCACTGGCAGGGTGTGGCGGTGGCTGCTTGCGAGCAGAGCGGGCGCACGCGGGTGCCGGAGCTCGCGCCTGTGCGCACCTTGGCTGAATGGCTGCGTGGGCTGTCGGCGTCTGCCTTGGAGCAGCGATGTCTGCTCAGCCCTCGTGCAACAGCAGCACTGACGCCTTCGGCCGGCCCGATGATCTTTCTCAGCGGACCTGAAGGCGGACTCAGCGACGCCGAAGAAGCGCTTGCCGTTTCAGCAGGATTTGCGGCTGTGAGCCTCGGCCCGCGTGTGCTGCGCGCTGACACGGCACCGCTGGCGGTGCTCGCGCATCTGGCGCTGTCGGCCCGTTAAGCCGGGCGGCTGCGCGCCGAGCCGGCGACGAGATCGAAGCGGAACAACCGGCATTCGATCGGCCCGTTCCACATCGGCACGCGGCGCGATTCTTTCAGGCGCATGGCGCTGGGCAGCTTCATGTCGGGGCTGAGCACCCAGGCCGTCCAACCGGCGGGGTGCTGCGTGTAGGCGCGCTTCCAGTGCGAGGCGAGGCGGGGGAAGAAGTCGTCGGGTGTATCCCGGTCTTGTGCTGATGGCCGTGCGGCCTTGCCCGCCACGTCGATGCGCTCGCCATACGGCGGGTTGATCATCAGCGTGCCGTGCAAGCTGTCGGGCAGTTGAGGCGCGGGCCGCTCCAATGCGTCGCCGCCGTTGAACTGAATGGCGTGTTCTACGCCCGCGCGCTGCGCATTGCGGCGCGCGAAGTCGACCATGCGAAAGGCCACGTCGCTTGCGTAGATGGGCACGGCGCTCGCGTGAATGCGCGACTGCGCGTGGCTCTTCAGCCGCTGCCATTGCGCGCGCATCTCGGCGTCCGCAAACGGCAGCAGGCGCTCGAAGGCGAAGCGGCGTTTCAAGCCGGGTGCGATGCCGCAAGCGATCTGTGCAGCTTCGATGGCGATCGTGCCCGAGCCGCAGCAGGGGTCGTGCAATGCGCCGCCGGCATCCGCGGTGCCTTGCCAACCAGCGGCGGCCAGCATCGCGGCGGCGAGTGTTTCCTTCAGCGGCGCATCGCCCTTGTCTTCGCGCCAGCCACGCTTGAAGAGCGACTCGCCGGAGGTGTCCACATACAGCGAGGCGTGCGTCTCGCCCAGGTGCAGCACGAGCTGCAGGTCGGGGTGCTGCGTGTCGACGTTCGGGCGCTCGCCGGTGGCTTCGCGCAGCATGTCGCACACGGCATCTTTCACGCGCAGCGCGGCGAAGTTGAGGCTGCGCAACGGGCTGCGCTGCGCGGTGGTGTCCACACGCAGCGTGTGCTGCGGGGTGATCCATTGCATCCAGTCGACGCTGCGGGCCAGGGCGTACAAGTCGTCTTCGCTTTGGTAGGGGCCGGCGGCCACTTCGGCGAGCACGCGCTGGGCCAGGCGGCTTTCGAGATTGAGCGCCATCACCTCGAGCGGCGTGCCGTCCACGCCGACACCGCCGCGACCGGTGTGCACCGTGGCCTCAGGGAGCACGCGTTGAACTTCTTCGGCGAGCCAGGCCTCGACGCCGGCTGCACAAGGCAGGAACAGGGGCAGCGCCATTACATCGTGCGCCGCAGGTTCGCCGGCGCAATGCGCAGGGCTTCGCGGTACTTGGCGACTGTGCGGCGCGCCACCTGGATGCCTTGCTCTTCGAGCATCTTGGAGAGCTGGCTGTCCGACAGCGGCTTGGCGAGGTCTTCGGCCGCAACGAGCTGCTTGATGAGCGCGCGCACCGCGGTGCTCGAAGCGTTGCCGCCGGCATCGGTGTTGAGCGAGGAGCCGAAGAAGTACTTCAGCTCGAAGGTGCCGAACATGGTGGCCATGTACTTGGCCGTGGTCACGCGCGAGATGGTCGACTCGTGCAGGCCCAGCTCGTCGGCGATCTCGCGCAGCACCAGCGGCTTCATCGCGATCTCGCCGTGGGTGAAGAAGCTCTTCTGCCGCTCGACGATAGCCTGCGAGACGCGCTGGATGGTGTCGAAGCGCTGCTGAATGTTCTTCATGAACCAGCGGGCCTCTTGCAGGCGCGAGCTGAGCGCCGCGCCCGATCCGGTGTTGGGCGAGCCGCGGCTGTGGCGTATGGCCTGTGCATACAGGTCGTTGATGCGCAGCTTGGGCATCACGTCGGGGTTGAGCACGACCTTCCAGTTGCGGCCAGACTTCTGCACGATCACGTCGGGCACGATGATGTTGGCCTCGGCGCGCGCGAAGGGGCGGCCGGGTTTGGGCTCGGTCGCGACGATCAGCGTCTGCGCCTGCTTGATGAGCTCTTCATCGGCGCCGGTGGCCGCCATCAGCTTCTTCATGTCGCGCCGGGCCAGCAGCTCCAGGTGCTGCTTGCAGATCATGATGGCGATCATCTGCGCCTCGCTGCGCGGCTGCGCACGCAGCTGCAGGATCAGGCACTCGCCCAGGTCGCGCGCGCCCACGCCCAGCGGCTCCATGTTCTGCAGCCACTTGAGCGCGCATTGCAGGCGCTCGAGCAGTTCTTCGCGCTGGTCTTCGTCGTCGGCGAGCTTGGAGGCGATCTCTTCCAGCGGGTCGTCGAGGTAGCCGTCGTCGTTCAGCGATTCGATCAGCACCGTCACGGCCGCTGCATCTTCGGCGCTGAGGCGCATGCCCATCAGTTGCTGGCGCAGGTGGCTTTGCAGGCTCTCGCCGACGCTGTTGCGCTCGTGGGGATCGAAGTCGTCGCTGTCGTTGCTGGTGCTGCTGCCACTGGTGGGCAGTTCACGGATGCCGTCGAAGTCGTCGCGCTCGGTGCCGTTTTCCCAGTCTTCGCGTTCGGTGGTGCCGAACTCCGCGCTGTCGACGCCGGGAGTGACCTCATCCGGTGCGGAGTCGGCATTCGGCTCGGCCACACGCTCGGCCTCGCGTTCTGCAACGTGTTCCGAGGGCGAAATGCGCTCGGTCATCGGCTCGAAAGCCGCGGCGGCCTCTTCCTCGGCTTCGAGGAAGGGGTTCTGCTCCAGCATCTGCTCGACTTCCTGGTGAAGCTCGAGCGTGGAAAGTTGCAGCAATCGGATGGACTGCTGAAGCTGCGGTGTCAGCGCCAGGTGCTGCGACAGGCGTACCTGCAATGACGGCTTCATACTGCGTGGTCCGTCAAAAAATTACATTCGGAAGTGTTCGCCGAGGTAGACCTTTCGAACGTCGGCGTTCTCCACGATCTCACCCGGTGTGCCTTCGGCCAGCACCCGGCCCTCGCTGATGATGTAGGCGCGGTCGCAGATGCCCAGCGTCTCGCGCACGTTGTGGTCGGTGATCAGCACACCGATGCCGCGCGCTTTCAGGAATCCGATGATGCGCTGGATCTCGAGCACCGCGATCGGGTCGACGCCGGCAAACGGCTCGTCGAGCAGGATGAAGCGCGGCTGTGTGGCAAGAGCGCGTGCGATCTCGACGCGGCGGCGCTCGCCACCTGACAAGGATGGTGCGGGGCTTGCGCGAAGCTTCTCGATGCTCAGGTCATTGAGCAGGCCGTTGAGCAGTTTGTCGATCGTGGGCTTGGGCAGCGCACGATCGTCGGGGCCGTGTTGAAGCTCAAGCACCGCGCGAATGTTTTCTTCGACCGTGAGCTTGCGAAAGATCGACGCCTCTTGCGGCAAATAGCTCAGGCCCAGGCGCGAACGCTGGTGAATGGGCAGGCGCTCGACGCGTTGCCCGTCGATGCTGATCTCGCCCGAGTCGGCACGCACCAAGCCGACGATCATGTAGAAGCTGGTGGTCTTGCCGGCACCGTTGGGGCCCAGCAAACCGACGACTTCGCCGCTGTTGACCGCCAGGCGAACGTCTTTCACCACCTTGCGCGCGCCGTAGCTCTTCTGCAACCCCACGGCCACCAGCCGGCTGGTGGTCACCTCGGACGGAGCCGGCGCGTTCAACGCTTGGGCCCCGAAGCGGCGGCCGAGGCGGCTTCTGCGGCGGCGGGCGAATCCGACCGCGGCGTGAGCACCGCGCGCACTCGGCCGGTGGGGTTGGCCGGCGTGGCAGCCGAGGTGCCGCCCGAGACCGTGAACAGCTCGGCCGTGTTGTCGTAGGTGATCAGCGCGCCGGTCACCTCGTCGGCCACGGCGCTGCCGCGCAGGCGCTTCACCGCTGCCTTGTTGATGAAGCGGATGGTGTCGGCCTTGCTGTCGTATTCGAGGCGCTCGGCCTCGCCTTCGATGAACTCGTTGACGCCATCGCGCTTCTGCCGGAAGCCGGCGGGTTGGTTCGGGCTGCCGATGGCGGTGGCGTACTGGTAGCCCTCGGGGCTCTCGCGCACCTCGATGCGGTTGGCACGGATGACCATCGTGCCCTTGGTGACCACCACGTTGCCGTTGAACACGACGATCTGGTTCTGGAGGTCGACCTTGCCTGGCTGGTCGGACTCGACCTCCATCTTTTTCAGGCGGTCGGCCTTCTCGGCCTGGACAGGAGTCGCCATGGCGCCCAGCAGCAGGGCGCAGAGGGGAAGCAGGCGGAAGAGGGAGAAGCGGAGTGTGTTCATTGCGGCATGAAACTTGCAGGCCATTCTAGCCGACAGTTTCATGCAGCCGGGGTGCTTCGTGCGGGTTCGCCGCTCACGCGGCGTGTAGTAAAGCGCCTTTCAGCGCCCGGCTCTAATGCGTCAAGCCTTGCGCAAGGTCTGCACCAGGTACTCGGTGACCACCAGGGCCTTCTCCGGCGAACCGGCGAGTGTGCCCGAGGTGAAGAAACGGCCGTGGATGCCCATGGCCGGCACGCCGTCGATCTTGTAGCCCTCGGCCAGGCGGGTGGCCTGCTTGGCCTTGGTCTGCACCGAGAACGAGTTGAAGACTTCCAGGAACTTGGCTTTGTCGATGCCGTTCTTTTCCATGAAGGCCGCGATCTCGTCGACCTTTTCCAGGCGCTGGCGATCGTTGTGGATGGCGTAGAACACGCGGCGGTGCATGGCGTCGACCTTGCCCATGGCTTCCAGCGCGTAAAAGATCTGCTGCTGGGGCGCGTAGATATCGCGGAAGGCAACCGGCACGCGGCGGAACGCGACGTCGGCCGGCAGCTTCTTCTGCCAGGCATCGAGCGTGGGCTCGAAGGCGTTGCAGTGCGGGCAGCCGTACCAGAAGAACTCGATGACCTCGATCTTGCCCGGAGGGGCGCTCACCGGCACCTGCGTGCCCAGGCGAACGTAATGGGTGCCTTCCACCGGCCCACCCTGCGCCTGTGCGGGCAGGCCCATCGACAGTGCTGCCGTTCCCAAGCCCAGACCCACCAGCTGTGAAGAGAAATCGCGACGGTTCATGTTGTATCTATTCAAAGTCAATGACGGATGTGGAGTACGGCAGCGCCAGATAAGTTCAGAGCTTCACTTCTGCACCTGGACCAGCGCCGACTCCACACCCACGCCTTCCAGCTTTTCTTTCATCTGCGTGGCTTCGTCTTTCTTGTCGAACGGCCCCAGGCGCACGCGGTAGACGGTACGCCCGGCTTGCTCGCGCTCGGTGACCTTGGCCGCCCAGCCCGACATCGCCAGCTTGGCGCGCTGGGCCTCGGCGTCTTCGACACGGCCAAACGCACCTGCCTGCACGAAGTAGCTCAACGCATCATTGCCCGGTTTCGTGGACACGACCTCGGGTGGCTTCGCGGGCGGAATGGCCGGCGGCGCGGCTGGCAGATCGGGCTTGGCCCCGCTGGCAGGCGGCGGGAAGACCGGCGCAGGCACCGCGGCCACGACGCCGCTGGCCGAACTGCTCGGCTTCACCGGCGTCTTGCCGTAGAGCGCGCTGTTCGGGTCCCAGTTCTTGTTCTTCTCGGTTTCGGCGGCGTCCTGCTCGGCCGTGCGCTGGGGCACCTTGTTGACGAAGGGCACCGGCACCTTGGCAATGTAGAGCGCCACGCCGAGGGCGAGCGCGAGGCCGACCAGCAGGCCGACGATGAGGCCCAGCACGAAATTGCCGCGCTGGTGGATCCGGCGGGGGGGGCTGGCAGGGCGTTGCATCTTCATTCCATCTCCATCACATCTTGTCGGGGGCACTCACGCCCAGCACGGCCAGCGCATTGCGCAGCACCTGGCGGGTGGCGGCCAGCAGGGCCAGCCGGGCTCGGGTGAGTTCGGCGTTGTCGCCCACCAGGAAACGCTCGGCGGCATAGTAGCTGTGGAACGCCGCAGCCACATCGCGCAGGTAGAACGCGATGTCGTGCGGCGCCAGGTCGGCGGCGGCCGAGGCCAGCATCTCGGGGTAGTCGGCCAGCCTTTGCATCAGCGAGATTTCGCTCGGCGCCGTCAGCAGCGAGACATCGGCCTGCGACAGGGCGGCCAGATCGCCTCCATGCTCGCTGGCCCAGTCGCGCAGCACCTTGCTCATGCGCGCGTGGGCGTACTGCACGTAGTAGACCGGGTTCTCGTCGTTCTGCTTGACGGCCACATCGACATCGAAGGTGAACTCGGTGTCGGCCTTGCGGCTGATCAGGAAGAAGCGCACCGCGTCCTTGCTGGTCCAGTCGATCAGGTCGCGCAGCGTCACGTAACTGCCAGCGCGCTTGCCGATCTTGACCTCTTTCCCATCGCGTACCACGCGCACCATGGTGTTAAGCACATAGTCGGGATAGCCCATCGGGACACCCATGTTGGCGGCCTGCAGACCGGCTCTGACGCGCGCGATGGTGCCGTGGTGGTCGGTACCCTGCACGTTAATCACCTTGACGAAGCCGCGTTCGAACTTGTTCAAGTGGTAAGCGATGTCGGGCACGAAGTAGGTGAAAGTGCCATCGGACTTGCGCATCACGCGGTCCTTGTCGTCGCCGTATTCCGTTGTGCGCAACCACAGTGCGCCGTCTTCCTCGTATGTCTTGCCGCTGGCGACCAGCTTGGCCACAGTTCCCTCCACTCGCCCGGTGGTGTACAGGCTGGACTCGAGAAAGTAGTGGTCGAAGCGCACGCTGAAGGCCTGCAGGTCCAGGTCTTGTTCGTGGCGCAGGTAGGCCACGGCGAACTGGCGGATGCTGTCCAGGTCGTCAGCGTCGCCTGATGCGGTGAACTCGCGGTCGTCGGCCTTCACGGTCTTCTTGGCCATGAAGTCGGCGGCGATGTCGGTGATGTAGTCGCCGTTGTAGAACTTCTTGCTCTCGGGGTTTTCGGGATCGGTGGGCCAGCACGCGTCGCCCGGCTTGAAACCCTTGATGCGCAGCTGCGTGCTGTGCGCCAGCGTGGCGATCTGCACGCCGGCGTCGTTGTAATAGAACTCGCGCTGGACCTTCCAGCCCTGCGTTTCGAAGAGGTTGCAGATGGCATCGCCCAAGGCCGCCTGGCGCGCATGGCCCACGTGCAGCGGGCCGGTCGGGTTGGCCGAGACGAACTCGACCATCACCTGGCGCGCCTGTTGCGGCCCGCGGCCGAACGAATCGCCGGACGTCAGCACCGCCGGCACGACCGCCTGCTTGGCCGCGGCTTTCAGGCGCAGGTTGATGAAGCCCGGGCCGGCGATCTCCATCGATTCGACCCATTGCTGCACAGCCGCGCGACGTGACAGCGCGTCGATCAGTGCCTGCGCCAGCTCGCGCGGGTTCTTCTTCAACGGCTTGGCCAGCTGCATGGCGGCCGTGCAGGCGAGGTCGCCATGGGACGCCTGCTTGGGCGACTCGAAGGCGGCGGGAACGGTGCTGCCGGGGTTCAGTTCGGCAAGGGATTCCTGCAATGCGAGCAGCAATTCCTGTTTGGCTTGGATCATCGGCAGATTCTAAGTGGCGCATCTGCCGGGTCGCTGCCCACGCAGAGGCTCTGATAAGCGCAACGTTTTGTGTCCAATTTGACATGCAGGGCGGGTGTGACAGTGCCAAGATGCCAGTCCCGATGTCCTCGCTCACACCTCACCCCAACAGCTCGTTCGGCGGCCCGCCCCTGCCGGCGCAGATCGGCAAGTACCCCGTGCTGCGCCGCCTCGGCGAAGGTGCGACCAGCGAGGTCTTCCTGGCCCGCGACGACTTCCATCAGCGCGACGTGGCCATCAAGCGCGTGCGCGCCGGTGCCACCAATGACCCGACCGACGGGCGTTACTTCGAGCGCTTCTTCGCCGCCGAGGCGGCCCTGGTCGGCCGGCTCAAGCACCCGAACGTGGTGCAGATCTACGACGCGGTGGTCGACCCGGTCGAGTCGTATCTGGTGATGGAGCACGTGCCGGGCAGCACGCTGCGCCCTTACTGCCGGGCTGACCAGCTGCTGCCGCTGGAGCTGATCGTCGAAATCGGCTTCAAGTGCGCGATGGCGCTGGGCTACGTGTACCGCCAGGGACTGATCCACCGTGACGTGAAGCCGGCCAACCTGCTGGCCGTGATCAACAACGGCAACATCACCGACGTGAAGATCAGCGACTTCGGCAGCGCGCTCAACATGGCGTCGGAGACGACCCAGGTCTACCGCGTCGGCTCGCTGGCCTACATGTCGCCCGAGCAGCTCGACGGCAGCACGCTCGATTGCCGTGCCGACATGTACTCGCTCGGCGCCGTGCTCTATCACCTGATCGCCGGCCGGCCGATGTTCGACTCGAACTCGCAGTCGGCCATGATGAACCAGATCTACACCGCCGAGCCCACGCCGCTCAGCGCGCTGCGCTCGGGTGTGGCGCCCGGTGTCGACAGCGTGATCCTCAGCGCCGTGGCCAAGCGGCCCGACGACCGCTACACCGCCTGGGACGACTTCGCCCAGGCGCTCTCCGGCCTCATCACCAACCAGCAGGTGCCGCGCGGCCACTTGCAGGGCGTGCTCGATTCCGAGCGCTTCAACCTGCTGCGCTCGCTCGACTTCTTCTCCAACTTCGGCGACGTGGAGTTGTGGGAAGTGGTGCACCGCGCGCGCTGGCAGCGCTTCGCCTTCGGCCATGCGCTGTACAGCAAGGGCGAAGAAGGCAACAGCTTCCACATCATTGCGCAGGGCGAGGTCGAGGTCTTCCGCGACGGCAGCAAGGTGGCCCAGCTCGGCTCCGGCACCTCGGTCGGAGAGATGGCCTATCTCGCGCCCAGCCCGGAGCTGCGCCGCCACAGCACGAACGTCATCGTCACCGACCCGGCCACCACCATTTCGTTCACGCCCGAGACGCTGGCGCAGGTCAGCCCGAACTGCCGCCACTTGTTCGACGAGGCCTTCATCCGCGTGCTGGTGCGCCGCCTGCATGCTGCGCACGAGGCCATCGCCCACCCGCGACGCATCCTGTAGCGCTGTGTGGCTCACGCGCCGTGTCGTCCCGGCGCGGCACCCGCGCGTTGAGCCCCTTGCTGGGCGCCGGAGGTGGTGCTCCAATCCGACCCGGCGAACTCTTCGTCATCCACACCCCGGGAAGGAAGCTCCATGAAACATCTGATCAGCGTGTTGGCCCTCGCCGTGTCCGCCTTCGCCATCTCGGCGCATGCGGCCGATGCCGCTTCGGCCCCCACCAAGCAACAGTCCAAGATGACCACCTGCAATGCCGAAGCCGGTGACAAGAAAGGCGACGAGCGCAAGGCCTTCATGAAGACCTGCCTCTCCAACAAGCCGGCCGCCGCTGCCAGCGGCAAGACCGCGCAACAAGACAAGATGAAGACCTGCAACGCCGATGCCAAGGACAAGAAGGGCGACGAGCGCAAGACCTTCATGAAGACTTGCCTTTCAGCGTGACTTAGCCCCCCAGTCGCTGGCGCTCCTGCCCCCGAGGGGCGCCAACTCTACGCTCGGGAAACCCGTG
>Ga0307515_10002671_pt1 | contig 38212 bp, 39 predicted proteins | sample 17_EM_MG_FD_194513 | JGI IMG/M metagenome (GOLD analysis project Ga0307515, IMG submission 194513) | Populus trichocarpa ectomycorrhiza microbial communities from riparian zone in the Pacific Northwest, United States - 17_EM | ecosystem: Host-associated > Plants > Roots > Unclassified | place... | reverse complement strand
ACCGGCAATCCATATCTCTATCCCACCAGCCGTAGGTCCTTGTGTGGGGTGCACCTTCTCCAGCGTCACACCTTGATTCGACGGCGCGTTGACAGCCTGGCTGAAGCCCGATTCGATCTGGGGCTGTGGGTTGGCTTGAGGGGGAACCGGAGGTAAAGGCTGAGGAATTCCTTGCTGCCAATGGAGGTCGTTGACAGCCTGGCTGAAGCCCGATTCGATCTGGGGCTGTAGGTTGGCTTGAGGGGGAACCGGAGGTAGAGGCTGAGGAATTCCTTGCTGCCAATGGAGGTCGTTGTAACGCCAGGGACTGAGGACATGGCCATGAGTGGCGACAGGGGGATACGGCTCTTCGCTAGTCCAGCTGCCCTGAAGGGGCTGCTGGTTGGTGCTTGGGTTGTCGTGGAGGGGTAGTTGTTGCTCTGGTTCCATGACCTGGTTTGTGCGATGAGGTGGACGGGGATAGGTTCAGAGATTTGACCGTGCAGGGGAAAATTTATTCTCAATTCCTATGATGTCATGAGTCGAAAAAGCAACGCATGGCCCAAATGGCCGAATTTTGCTGTATTCACTATTTATTTATGCAGTTACTGGATGCTACGAGAAACCATGATAGGAGACAAGCACCTCCCAAAGGCGTTTCGTAAAGACCTTTGTACTCGCATTTGACTTCGAAGTCAAATGCGAGTCTTTTCAGGCCGGGCTCCAAACTGGACAGGACAAATTATGTGCCCCCTTGAGAGGTTTTGATGGGGCGAATCAGATCTCCATTCTCACTTGGCCCGACTCGCGTGCCTTTGTTCGCGAAGCGGGCACGCGGCTGATATGGAACCGTGGGGCTCCACCAGTCGAAATGGATTCACGATCGATAGGATTAGGTGGGGATGAATGAGTGGCTCACGCATCCTCTGTACGTACGAAATACCAACTTCGTCCCACGTATGGCTCAAACGCCAAAAGTCGAACTAGTCGAACTAGCTACAATCCATACATTGACTATTCAAGATGTATCTCTGGCTGTCCAGTCCAACGGGGCCTCTTTGTGTCCGATCGTTTCAGAGATTTTACACCATAGAAAATTTTGGACAACAGTAAGGTCACCCGTCCTCTCTTCTGAATGCTCCACAACAGGACCGATGTTAATAGAAGAGGTTCCAATTGACCCAGAAGTCATGGCTGCCTTTGAGGGGCTGGTTTATTCCGTACGCGAGTGGAGTACCGCGCGGGTGTGCAGGTGCAGTAAGCGAGGGATCCCAAGTAACGTAAAAGAGAGACGTACGAGGGTAAGCGTGCGAGCACCCAGAGGATTTCGCGGATGCGGAGCTTGAGCTATTTGTCGATTGCTCGAGGTCCAGGTACTCTACACCGAAAAATGGTACTCGCATGATCCATTATTAAGCATATTGAGTACGTCATGAGACGACGCGTCGCTCCCTCGCCCGTCACTTCTGCGTCCAGTGGTATCACTCCGGTGGGACTCCACGGAGGGCGGCGGTGACCACGATGATATCCTGACGTCCGCCACAGCTGAGGACAAACGTGGGTGTATCACGATCTCTCTCGCGGAACGACGGCCGGCTGCAGTGCAGAGTGTTGTCTACAGCGAATGAGTACGGCTTCTTTTATGCACCATGTGGCAAAGCTGTATTATGTGGAACCTGTGTTGAGATTCAAGAGGACGGTAAAACGAGTCCAAGAGCAGGTGCTTTTCGACGCTCGAGGGACGAACATGGAGTTGTGGGTGAGAGGAAGGACAATCGCAGGGGTCATGAACGGGGTATTGCAGTGGGTGCAAGAGACAGAGTGCTGAAAGCGTGGTACGAAAGGCAGAGGTCACTAAGTTGCGAATGCTGGTCGAAGCGGACGTGCAATCTTGCAGTGGTAGCGGACGCAACACAGATGATAGCAGCTGCCCTCGAGCTGTGAGAAAAATTATCAATGATCAGCTCGCTGGCCCTCGGATGGTAAGCCTGGCGCTGTTGCTCACCAGCAGCTCGGAGACCCAGTACACGGCGTCCAACCCCACCGCCCCTTGAGAAGGTACGTGACGAGATGAATACCATCATGCGGTGGGTTTGGTCCTTTTTTCGTCTTATCCGCACTTGTGGATTTACTGGCGCGGGCTGCAGCAAGGCGAAGGGCCAGTCGTTGCACTTGTACGCGGATGCATCTTGCAAAGACGTTCTAGGCGTATTTACTGCAGAATATAGGAGCAAGTCAACATGTAAGTCGCGTTCGTGAGGTTGAGGTTTTACTAATGCAGGTCTGACCAATAAATCGAAGTGGGTAGGTTTCCGTGATTTAACAGGGATTGATTCGAGCGCACTGGGAGGCCGCATGAGTCAGGGGATGTTGAAATGAACGAGAATGCAGCATTGCGTCGATCCGCTCACCACACGGAAACTTGTACTGTGGCCTGACAGACAGGAGAGCCTTCTCAGGCCGCACTTCCCGTAGGCGCAGACTGGACGGGACAAATATGTACCTCATCGGGAGGTTTTGGTGGGGCAAATTTGATCTTGATCCTCCTTTGGCCAAACTCGCGTGCCCTTGTTCGCGAAGCAGGCGCGTTGCTGGGATAGGGCTCGGCCAGACGACATCGATTCACGATCGATAAGGCTAGGCAGGGTCTAGTGAGCATCCCACGTATCCGCGGCGCGTACGAATTAGCGACCTCGTTCCTCGTACTGCTTAAACGCCGAGACGCATAGTAGTCGAACTGGCTTCAGTTCATACATTGACCTATTCAAGAGGTATTTCTGGCGGTCTAGTCCAACGAAGCCCCTTTGCGTCGTTTTCAGATAAATAACTTAGATCCTACAACATAGGAAATGTAGACGCTTGTAAGGTCACTCACCCTCTTCGCTGAATGTTCCTCAACAGAGCTGGTATTAATTGAGGAGGTTCCAATTCACCCAGAAGTCATGGCTGCTATTGAGGAGCCGGTCTGTTCCGTACATGAGTGGAGCGTCACGCGGGTGTGCAAATGTAGAAAGCGAGGAATAGTGAGGAATTCAAAGTAGTGTAGATGGAGACCTATGAGGGTGAGCATGCGAACGCCCAGAGATTTTCGGGAATGAGGAGCTTGGGCTATTCCCCGATTGCTCGACGTCTAGGTACTCTACACAAAGACGTAGTACTAGAATGGACCATTAGCAAGTGTATTGAGTTCGTGATCAGACGACGCACCGTGCCCTCCCCCATCTCTTCCGCATCAGTGGTATCATTCTGGTGGGGCTCCACATAGATCGGCGGCGATGGCGGAACCCTGACGACTGCCACATGCCGAGGAAGAATGGGGGTTTATCACGATCTGCCTCGCGGAAAAACAGCCGGAATCCACCGCAGCGCAGCGACTTGACTGCAGCGAATGGCACTGACGACTTCGTTCATGCACCTGACGTATATACACGAAGCCTATGCTCGGATTCGAGAGGACGGCGAGACAAGTCGGAGAGCAGGTGCTTCTTTGAAGTTCGTTTGAGGGACGGACACGCAGGTGACAACCACAGGCCGTCAACAGAGTATTTCAGTGGGGATCCCTTGCAAGAGACAGAGTGTTCCCAGCGCGGTATGAAAGACAGAGGACAGTTCGTGAACTACGTTGCGAGGCCCGTCCGCCGCGATCTTGCAGAATGGTAGAGAACGCAAAGCAGAAGATAGCAGCGACCCTCAAGCTGTGAGCAAACTTATCAACGATCAGCACGCCATCCCACGGACAGTAATGTTGCTCACTGGTAAAACGAGTTTGGAGGCCCAGTTCACGGCGTCCGATCCCACCCCCGTTTGAGAAGCTCCTTGACGAGGTGAATGCCATCGCGCGGTGGAGTACTTATTATTATTATTTTGGTGTTATCCGCTCTGGTGGATAGTACTCGCGCGAGCCGCAGCAAGGCCAATGGCTAGTTGTTGACTTGTACATGAATGCACTTGTGAGACGTTCTACGCATATTTATGGGAGCGAGTCGGCAAGTGAGTCGGGTTCGTCGGGCGAGATGGAGGTCAAGTGTGATTGGGTCCAGTTTAAACCGTAGGGTCGAGGCCAGCCTGGCTCTCAGAGAAGACACCACCTGACATGTACTCTGTCCTTGAGAAACCACTATTCGTACTTCAACGCGGCATTATTGGGGATGCGTGAATGACTCAGAACCCTTGAAGATTGGCCAACAAAATATCTCGACTCTCAACTTGACCGATCTCATCAAACAGCTTCAATTCATACATCGAGGCAACTAAGAATCTCTCCTGAGGAAAGGGCAGCGTGGATCATCAGGCTGTTCGGTGGTCTTTGGCACCTGGACAAACAAACGATTTCAACAGGAATGATTTCGATAATGACGCATCGAGGAACGCCGCACACAATATTCTTTATGCACCCGCCGTATCTTCACAAGTTATTGTTTAGCGGATGGTTGTCACGAGCTTCTTTCGTGCCCGCAGCGGGGTATTCGAGCTGTAGGGCGACGAGCCTCTCCACGCAAACTCGCCATAAGGACGAGTGAGCGACAATGGAGATGCAGATGAGAAGTGGGTGACGAAGATCAAAACCACTGTCCATTGAACACCTAGACTACCACCAGTTATATACTAGAGCTGCAAGAAATGTAAGAGCGATATCACGAGCCACAAGAAGGCAACGAAAGACAATGAAATGGAAGGACAACGAAATGGAATGGAAGGCAAGACCGATGCGCGCTCGTTTTGCAGTGTATCTATTTCCAACAGTGGGATTGCAGGACTGCGATCGACAGGAGAGGGAAGGCCCGTTGGGGGGTTCGTCAAAGGGGAGTGCGACCTCACGTGGTCGTTGTAAACATAACAGTCAAGTATGTCGAAAATAGGCCGAGGGGTGAACCAAAAATCAATGGATAGCAGACCATCCACCTCGGGAAGGAACAGAAGCAGAGAAAGATCGATGTCGGACGGAATGGATCACAGAACGGAGGAGGAAACCTTGTTCTAGATGAAACATAGGAGCGTGGGCTGGGAATTAAGATGCTGCTCGAGTGAGAAGGAACAACCTATCCTTCGAAGACGAAATCGGACTGCGCCTCTGCCGTGAGAGGTACGTCCCAACCAACCTCGTCGCCGACATCTTTCGTCGTGATGGACGCATCCACGACGCCAGCCTATCTGTCGGCCCACAAGCTTACCATTCGCATCGTCCCGCTGTTCGTCGCTTGCCCGTCGAGGTCGCACATGAACCAATGACTATCACTCAACATCCATTTCATCCTTTGAAGGCGTGACATATCTCCTAAATGTCCTCGCCGACCAGCCGAGCTTGTCACCACGCACAAGGGTCAACGCTCTGACCAAATATTCAGGGCAACGGCATGCGTGGGGTTCGCTCAACACCTTCAACACCTAGCAGGAATCAGCTACCTCTCGCTACACGCGTGTTTTGTGCAATTTCTGGAGCTGGCCTTGCTAGCGGATGTTGGCGTGAAGACAGGCAAAGCGGAGACCATTTCCCTGTCCCAAAGATGAAGATATTTGAAATACGCTGTGTCAAGGATTCAGCTCTCGCGGCGCATTTTGAGGAGGTCCTCAATGGCTGGAACAAGGCAAGGAATATCAAGGGGGCGCGATGTCATCTCTTCAACCCTTTCTTCGCACTGCTAACTGCTCTGACGGTAATCCGGAATGTCCAAACGAATCGGAAGCGCCGCGAAAATTCGCCGCGTCGAATCAAATTCAAATACAAGCGCCAAGGTACATGCTTATTTCGAAGCAGAGACAGCCAGAGCCTGGCTCATCACGTCGACACAGGTCGGTTGTCAAATAGACTAGACACTTTAGGTAAAATCGCGCACCCATATGGCCCACATGCGCGATGGTGGCTAGTCTACTCGCGGCGCATGTCCCATTGGATGATGAGGTAGCGCCAAAGTTGTACCCAGACAGAAAGCCCGCAAAAAGTAGATATATATCAACCAACGTATGAAACTGATATATTGCAGGAACAATCACACTTCACTAATCGAGCTGACAATTGAATCGGAATTCCATATGACGAGAACAATAGTATTCAGACAACAGAAAATTGCATTGTGAGTTTCTCCCTCTAGAGGCCTACCAACACCGGCATTGACCTCGGCATCCCAGTCAGATGCAAAGTATCTGCAACGAATATGAATGGTGGACTCGTCCATCGGGAGAGGAGGCGATGTCCGATGTGTCCTTACGATGCCCTTCGCAATTATGGAGAAAATACGACAAACATACCGGTCCGGAAGCAAATACTCTAGAACACAAGCTGACCGGGTCATCTTGTAAAAGGATGACCCCGGCAAGTCCGGTATTATCAGCTTCGAGATGCGAACCTATACTGCACTTCGATCCAGTTGAGGACCGAGGCGAATAGGAGTACCCTGATACTCCGGGGGAGGAATAGCGACCTCTAGAGATGATGTACCACCTATCGGAGGAGTAGGCGACAGACGAGACGCCCGTACTATACCCCTCTGGAGGTTTTCGAAGTGCAGTACGAGTCTCGGCATCCCAGGTTTGGGTCGTCTTGTATAAGGGCCCAGAGATGAGTTGTTGCCTATCGGAGGAGTAGGCGACAGATGAGATGCCCACACTATTTCCCTCCGGAGGTTTTCTAATTGTAGTACAGCTTCCCAGATTCGAATGGTGCGGTGAGCCTTCTCCTATCCCAAATTCTCCATCTGGCCAATCCGACAAATATGATCCCTCCAGCAACAGGCCTCTGTGAAGCTTTCCCAGCTTGAATTCAATAGGGGTGAGCGCCCTCACTCTCAGAGGAACTCGTATGCTCTCCCGGTCCTCTTCCAGATGGGCACAATGATGCGCAATCAAACGGCTGATGTCGGGAACTGTCAGGTCGATCCTCCACTCGCCCAAATGCGTTAGTGAGGACATATAGCCGTGTAGAGTGGATAGGTGCGCTAGTATCTGACTGGAATCGTTGCTAGTAGAGACGATGTGATCGAAGTGGGGGTTTTCGGGCAGCAATGGGAGTACCCTGAGGAGAGATGATTCTGCTTTCCCAACCTGTAGATTATTAGAGTCCTGAGGGGCGTGGTCCTCTTGTAGGATTCTGAGTAGGGCGTGTGTGGTGGGAGTGAAGTCGGGCCATCTTTCCTCCTCCATGCGCAGTAGAAGTGGGATACTGTGGAAGCAATTAAACGATGAAATGGCGAAGAGTAACTAGACTCACAGCGGGGCGTGGTCGCTTTGGTACACAAACTCAGCACTACTCGTTCCATACTCAGGAGCTCCATAATGTACTGAACGGGATAGTGTAACCTTCACACGACCGGCATTGCTCACGGAGGGAAGTACACATAATAGCGTATTCGAATTCTGAACCGCCTAATATGCAAATTAGCTGAGTGATAATGGATGAAATATCGGGCTTACTGTCGCAGTGACCTGGGTGCCGAATCTGGCGTATAGTGTGAAAGTCGTGGGGAGATCATCCACGGCCAGCCGAATTTCGATCCCTCCAGACACTGGGCCAATACGTGGGTTTGTATCACGGAGAACGGTAGTGATTGGTTGACTAGGTCGAGTAGAGGTTTGGTGTTCTTGTACTGTGCGCAGAGATGGGTCTGGCGGAGACACCCAGGAGGTCATGGTGGTAGGAGCATTAGAAGTGCCACTCGAGGAGAGAACACTGTCAATAGTGCTTCCCTGCGTAACTCCAGGCCCTATGGCTGTGGTGAATGGCGGAGAACGAGAATGATGTGCGGGAGGAGCCCCGGGCCCTTCGGCACTACTACTATGGGTACCGTTCCTTTGCTCGAGCCTATATCTCATACGACGTCTCCCAGTAGACCCCAGTGAGTCCCCGTCCAGATCGGCTGTAGCTCGACCCCGCTTGCGCTGTGGTGGTTCCACAACCGCTTTTGCTCCCAGGCTACGGGCCGCCAGGACTTGAGTATTGGAACATGGCACGACAGAGATCGTTTGGTCCTCTCCCTCGGTAAGAGAAGATGACCCTGGCAAGGATGGTATCATCGGTTTCGGTGAAGGAACTCTCGGCCAGGGTGATGTAACATTCGCAGGAGAAGCAAGGGCGCCTTGACCACTTAGCCGCTTCCCAACCTTGAAATGCCACGGAAGACGACAGGTAGCTATCATAGTCTGTGAAGGGACTGTTTGCCCTTGATACTGCTCTTCAAACAGCAAGACTTCTAGCCTGTATGAAATGAGTTCGAGTCCTGAATAGCTGAAGACGACTCACATGTAGGCACTTTCGTTCGGGCTCTGGTGCTTCGGATAGCAGGAGAACTTGAACTTGACTTGCACTAGCCCATCATCGCGCACTTTGATGACGTTGCTTGCAGCATAAAAGTCAACCAGGCTCAGCTCTCCTTGCTTCTTCCCCTCCCGTCTGCTGCATGCTTTGCAAACGGACTTGTATTCACTCCCAGTGTCTGCGCCGAATACTCGCACAGAGAGTCGCACCGCATCCCCCTCACTACAGTAATCCTTGGTATTCACATTGGCGGTCGATGGGATGACAAAGTTCTTCCATGTCACGGAGTGTTGTCCAAGAAGAGCAAATGCTTCCTTCAATTTGATATCAAGGATAACCTGGCATTCTCGTTGAACCCATACGACTTGATCCTCAGGCTGTGGTAGAACGAGAGAGAGCCAGGGTGGAAGGCTAGTAAATACTTCAGTATGTATCACTGGGGCGGCAGTCAGAGGAAGCCTTGGGATAAGGACTGACTGGTTGGTAAAAGACGCCTGTCGGACTGGGAACGCAGCCGATTGATCATGATTCGTCGGCTCATGGTTCGCTCTGACATCGTGTTGCTGAGGAGTCGCTGTGTGTCCCTTGTTCTGGGCTCCGGGACCGCAATTTGCCTGGGCACCACTATCAAACCCGCCACAAGCGAAGGATTTGGGGGATTGCTGCGTCTCCAGGTTATTTTTGAGGTCGTGTACAAGATAACCCACGTTTGGTTGTCGTATGTCCGGTAACGGGACTGCAGCGCCCTGCCAGACGGCGAAAAAGTCATCCATGAAGGATGAAAAGGGAGATATTTGTGATAAACTATAAGGCGCGGGTGGAGGCCAAACCCATTGGAAGTCAGGAGGATGTGGCAGGTGTGGGGGAGGTGGTGGAGGCAATGAAGGCGATGGAGAAGCATATTGATTCGTGGCCGTACATCCGTCCTGGTGACGATAAATTGGAGGAGGTGACTGCGGGTTGTAGGGAATCAGAGTGATAGGAGGGGCGCGGGAAGGGTCGGCGGGGACTGCTCGGATTGCTCCTGAGGGACTGTATGTGGCGGGTGAACGTAAATCAGATGTCCTTGACGGTTCCTGACCACGCCGCAGGGAGAGCATGGGTGGCAGGCGAATCCCGGGAGATGGTGGATGCTGCACTAAAGGTGTCGGAGAGAGTGGTGGGTGTGCGGGTGCTATAGGGAGCGGCGGCGAACGAAGCGTACTCTGGCTGTTACTGGTAGCATTTGAAGACCGACTCTGGTCTATTGGATCCTCTAATTCGGCCTTGTCCATAGACTTCTCCTCACCTGAATTCGATACTCCATGCCAAGAATCCGCGCTTTGGAGGAGAGAGGGCGCGTCGCGCTCTTGCTCCATCTCAAGTTGGTCATCTGAGGCCGTGTCACTATCGTAGTCGTTCAACGAAGCGAAGCCTTCTGGCATCAGGTGGGAAGGCGCTCGTCCCAGTGCGTCCAATACTGTCTCCGATGCCCCCTTCTCCAGAAGGAGATCAACGCAGACTCTGTCCCCTTTCTTGTATGCGAAATGGAGTGCCGTAAAGCCATTGACATCCGCAATGGAGAGGTCTATCTTCCATCCCACCAGCCGTCTGAGCAGGTCGGTATATCCGAATTGGACTGCGAAATGCGCGAGGGTCTGTTTGTAGTCGTTGGTTTCCGAAATAACCTCTTCGAAGTCCTGAGTGTTCTGGAGTGGGGCCAGTGCTTGAATGATTGCAGTTTCAATCTCGTCATGACGAAGGTCTCCTCCACTTGGGGGCCGCTTCAAAGTGGGCTGCTTCATCTCCTTGTGGAGGCGATCCAATGCATCTGCAACTTCGGGGGTACAGTGCTTTTGGATACGGATCATGATGGGCATCCTGGACAACTCATATGAGCAACGGGAGTAGATGGTGTCGAGACTCACATCTCATCCAGATCATTGACGTATTCGAATTGACAAATACTTGTGCCCAGAACAGGAGCCCTGGGGTCGGGACTGCGAGATAAGGCTACTTGAACCTTGCCTGGAAAGTCGGCTGGCGGTAGAGAGCAAGAGAGCAGGCCAGGTATTTGAATGGCCTAGAAGTGGTCAGGTACTTTACAAAAGAAGGTGATAGTACACCTACCGCACGGGCGGAATTACTCCCGAATCTTACATACAGTGGCCTCAGGTCTGTTGGGAAGTTCGAACCTGAGATCCAAATCTCCGGCCCACCAGTCGTTGGCCCCTGTTTAGGGTTTACCTTTTCTACCACGACACCTTGCCCATCTTCAGGTTCATCGTTCGCTGGCTGGCAAGATGGCATGGGGACTTCCGCGGGCGATACAGGGTCAGGGTTATCCACAAGAGTAGCAGGAGGTCCACTGGAGCCAGACGATATATCATCTCTTGCGCCTCTAGAGTCCCCCGGTGAGAGCTCATTCAGGCGAGAAGGACCAGGGCTTTGCGACACCGGACCTCCAACACGATCAACACGGCCAGGACCTGTCCTAGGCAATTTAGAGGGAGGTGGAACCGCAGCATCTATGGCATCCACAGCTTCTGCCTGGCTTCTCGCCCGTGGGGGAAGCTTCGTCACAATATTGAAAAGAAACGGGAGTTGATATCGGATAAGAGGGATATCTGGGCCTCCATTTAAAATGACTTCCAGGCTGGAAATGACGGGTTAGCCACCCATTCATTGGTCGAAGAGTCACTCACCAATATTCCGAATCGCGGGGCTTGCGATGGTTGGAACAGCAGGCCAACGTGAAGGAGACGAGTACTCTTCCGTCCCTTTGTGGAGCAAGTATATTGCTCCTAGCACGAAAGTTGGGAAAGGCGTCCCTATCTCCCTCCCTTTCCTTGCATTTGCCACATAACGTCTCATATGGGGCCTTGGTTGTTGCACCAAGGACGCGGATCTGAAGACGGAGCAGGTTTTTTCCCGTTTCACTGCCCTCGCTTCTGACCGAAGGCGTTCTCGGGATCTTCAGACCACGGTAGGTGGCTGACCCACTGGAGAGGCTCCCCATATCGAAACTAAGAGTGATACATGTGTCCCGCCTTGTTCGAACTGTCGTCCCTCCATCCTCTGGTCGCGGGCTTTCAAGCTGAATCCCTCGTACGGCGCTATGACATCCATCAGGAGTAGTGCTCTATAATTAACCGCCACCTTACCTTGGGGGTAGATTAGTGACCTGCGGCGCTGACTCGTCAACGAGGTCATGGAGAAAGCTTGTAGTTGCAGCCTCCAGTTGAGGACCAAATAAGGTGTTTTCAAGAGAAACGCCTACGAGGCCCGATTCGACCCGGGCTTGGGACTGCGGATGAGGACCAAGGCTGCTTTGAGGCAGGGAAGTGCCCTGCTGCCAGTCGTAGAGAGAGAGGTTGGTTGTGCGTATGGCCTGTGGTTGCTCGACATATGGATACTCCAAAGTCCCCAAGGGCTGCGACGCGTTTCCATGCTGAAATTGCAAAGAGGTCGCAGGAGTGTCAAGACTGAGCGGGTCGTAATATATGCCTTTGTACGGAATATTGGGTATATTACTGGAATAGGAGTTCACGTCAATCGATGTCGAGAAGGGGCCTATATTTCTGCTTACAAGGTGGAAGTTACCCCGTTCCCTCTTGGCATGGATGGCTCAGAGGAGAAAATGGGTACAGGGTCCCCTTGAAACATTCCGGGCCACATAGATGTCCCTTGAGCGAACGCGGAGGGATCGGGCAAGTACTCGTCAAACTGGCCGCGCTGAAAGGGCCACTCGTCGGTACTTGCGGGGTGAAGCGAGCAAAGTGGATCGCTGGGAGGAGTGGTGGGAGCATTGGATGGTTGCTCTGCCTCCATCGTGGGCCTGCGAGATGTTTCTTCGCCGGCGCGCACCTGGTAACAGGTTCAGAGGGTCAGAGACTTGAGTTTGCACGGGAACGATTACTCGACTATATATGTAGTCTCAAGTCAAGCTAGCCAGACTTGTTCTTCATATTGTTCTTCATCTGTCGCAAGTCTTGAACCGGGCAAGTCCCGAACCGGGCAAGTCCTGAACCGGGCAAATCCTGAACCGGGCAAATCCTGAGCCGGGCAACACCTGGAGAAGCTCGATTGGTGGGTGGTTTTCAGCCTCCGAGGAATGCCGGCTTAGCAACAGTATTAAGGGTAAATAAGTGCCACCTGCCACCCTCCCATCGGTGCATCAAATGAACCTCTCCAGTGCAAGCTGATGGAATAAGGAGAGACAAGCGGAGGTTTAATGGTGATGTTCGACTGATGTATGGTCAGATGTTATTCGGGTGAGACCACATTAAATTGATCAAAGTGCGTAAATAGGCTTCACATGCGTTGTTCTATTTTATATGCTGTAGTCTTGTCAACACATATGTACAAAATATATTCATTTCTTGCAATTTGTATACGGCAGTAAATGATTGGAAATTGGTGTTCTGGCTTCCACAGTGAAGTCTTCACCAAACAGGGCTCACTCGGTTTGTTTCCAGCCAAACTACATTTAAAGTCTCTGAAGCCATCCCCATCCACTTCATCGCACATGCCAGGCCAATGGGATCAGGTCAACAACTGCCCTCGCTAGCCCGGCTGCTCTGAAGGGGCTGCTGATTGGTGCTTGGGTTGTCGTGGAGGGGCAGTTGTTGATCTGATCCCATTGGCCTGGCGTGTGCGATGAAGTGGGTGGGGATGCATGGCTTCGGAGACTTTGAATGTAGTTTGGCTGGAAACAATCATTTGAGGAGATTTTAGACCCTGGTTATGCATATGAAGTCCAAGAAGTGACAACAACGTACGAAGGGGCCAAAACCCTGATATCCATTGAGCACCGAGATCACGAGTAGTTATATACAAGAAAACAAGAACCAAGAATCACGAGCCAAGCAACAAGGAGTGGAATGGAAGACACATGGAATGGAAGGCAACGAAGAGACCGACGCTCGGTGCACAGCGCTCCATCTCCAACAAGAAGCCCCCCAAAAAGCCAGGACAGCCGTTGAGTCCAGGCCAACCACAACCCGGCATTTCAGATGAGACCTGGAATCAACCAACGCACAGTAGAAGTCAGAGAATAATCGTTGTTTTGCTATACTCGACACACCACGCAGGGATCGTTTCCCATTCTTCATATCACGAGTCTTCACCTCCTTCTGGAGAACATCCAGCGCAGCTGCAACCTCGGGGCTACAGTCCTCTTGGATACGAATAAGGACTGGCAAGCTAGACACCTTGGTAAGCAGCGGCCAGAGTAGATGGTTTCGAGACTCACATCTCATTCAGTTCAGTCATATATTCGAATGTACATAGGCTTGTGCCCATAATAGGGGCGTTAGGGTTAGGACTGCGGGAGAGAGTTACTTTAACCGTGCCTGGAACACTGGCGGGCGGGAGTCTGCATGAGAGCATGGTAGGCACTTCAGGAAACTAGAAGCAATCAGGTATTTTCCAAAAGAAGGTGGTAGCATACCTACCGCACGGGCAAATTTATCTCCAAACCTCACATACAGTGGCACATTGTCTGGGAAGTTCGAGCCCCTGATGTAAATCTCCGGTCCGCCAGTCTTCGGTCCTCGATCAGGAAGTACCTTTTCTACCACAACCCACCCATCCGCAGTCTCTTCATCGTCAGCTGCGTTGACAGTTTGACGGCACCGGCGAGGCGATATAGGAGCTTCCACGGATGATGCAGAGTAATCGTTATCCACGGAAGAAACTGGAGGTCCGCTGAAGCCAGACGATGAATTAGCCTCTGGTCTATAGTCCCCAGCTGAGAGCTCATTCAGGCGAGAAGGACCAGTGTCTTGCGACACAGAGTCTCCAACACGGCCAACACGGCCACGGCCTGTCCCAGGCAATTTAGGTGGGGCAAGGAAGGGAAATGCGTCATGCATCGTGACGCCCGTGCGCCGTGTGCGAGTCCTAGGCAATTTAGAGGGAGGTGGAACCGCAGCATCTATGGCATCTACCCCTTCTGCCTGGCTTCTCGCCCGTGGGGGATGCTTCGACACAATATTGAAAAAAAACGGGAGTTGATATCGGATAAGAGGGATATCTGGGCCTCCATTTAAAATGACTTCCAGGCTGGAAATAACGGATTAGCCACCCATTCATTGGTCGAAGAGACACTCACCAATATTCCGAATCGCGGGGCTTGCGATGGTTGGAACAGCAGAACAACATGAAAGAGACGAGTACTCTGCCGTCCCTTTGTGGAGCAAATATATTGCTCCTAGCACGAAAGTCTGGAAAGGCGCGCCTATCCCCCTCCCTCTCCTTGCATTTGTCACAGAATGTCTCATATGGGGCCTTAGTTGTTGCACCGAGAACGCGGATCTGAAGACTGAGCAGGTTCTTTCCCTCTTCACTGCCCTCGCTTCTGACCGAAGGCGTACTCGGGATCTTCAGTCCATCGTAGGTAGCTGATCCCATTGAGAGAATTTTCATATTGAAGCTCAGGGTGATACGTGCGTCCCGCCTTACTCGAACAGTGGTTTCTCCGTCTGCTGGTCGCGGGTTTTCAAGTTCAATTCCTCGTACGGCACTGTGGATTTTATCAGGAATGGTACTCTATAGGCAACCGTCACCTTACCTTGGGGGTGGACTAGTGACCTGCGGCCCTGACTCGTCAACGAGAAGGACTGTAGTTTGTGGGACTGGGACCGCGGCTGTTTGGTCATGATTCATCGGCTCATGGTTCGTTCTAACATCGTGTTGCTGAGGAACCGCTGCATGTTCCTTGTTCTGAACGCAATCTGCTTGGGCGCCACTATCAAACCCGCCACAAGCGAAGGATTCGGGAGATTTCTGCGTCTCCAAGTTATTTTTGAAGTCGCGTCCAAAATAAACCGGTGACGGGACTGCAGTGCCCTGCCAGTCGCGGAACGCCGCATCCATGAAGGAGGGTAGGTTTAGTGGTCTTGGGGATGAAAGGGGAGTGATTTTTGATGAGCTATAACGTGCAGGTGGAGATAAAACCGTTTGGAAGTCAGGAGGAAGTGGCGGATGTGGGGGAGGTGGAGGCGATGGAGAAGCATCTTGATTTATGACCGTACATTCGTTCTGGTGGTGCCATATTGGAGGAGGTGACTGCGGGCTGTAGGGAATCAGAGCAATAGGGAAGTCGGCGGGGACTGCTCGGATTGCTCCTGAGGGACTGCATGTGGTGGGTGAACGTAAAGCAGATGTCATTGATGGTTCCTGACCATGCCGCAGGGGGGGCGGGGGTGGCAGGCGAATCCTAGGAGATGGTGGATGCTGCACTAAAGGTGCCGGGGAGAGTGGTGGGGCGGGTGCTACAGGCGGCGGTGGCGAACGAACCGTACCCTGGCTGTTACTGGCAGCACTCGAAGATCGACTCGGGTGCATTAGATCCGCTAATTCTGCCTTGTTCATAGACCCCTCGTCACCCGAATCCGATACTCCATGCCGAGAATCAGTGCTTTGGAAGAGAGAGGGCGCATCGCCCTTTGGCTCTATCTCGAGTTGGTCATCTGAGGCGGTGTCGATATCGTGGTCGTTCAACGAAGCGAACCTCTCTGGCATCAAGTGGGAAGGCGCTCGTCCCAGTGCGTCCAATACAGTCTCCGATGCCCCCTTCTCCAGAAGGAGATCAACACAGGATCTGTTCCCCTTCTTGTATGCGCAGTGGAGTGCCGTAAAGCCATTGACATCAGCAATGGAGAGGTCTATGTTCCATCCCACCAGCCGTCTAAGCAGGTCGGCATATCCGAAAAGGACTGCAAAATGCGCGAGGGTCTGTTTGTAGTCGTTGGTTTCCGAAATAATATCGCCGAAGTCCTGAGCGTTGTGGAGTGGGGCCAGTGCTTGAATGATCGCAGCTTCAATCTCGTCATGACTAGCCTCCCCTCCACGCAGGGGTTGCTTCAGAGTGTGCCTCTTCATCTCCTTGTGGAAGTGATCCAATGCATATGCGACTTCGGGGGTAAAGCGCTTTTGGATACGAATCATGATGAGCATCCTAGACACCTCATGTGAGCAACGGGAGTGAGTGGTGTCGAGACTCACATCTCATTAAGATCAGTTACGTATTCGAATTGGCAAATACTCGTACCCAGAACAGGAGCCCTGGGGTTGGAACTGCGGGAGAGAACTACTTTAACCATGCCAGGAGCATCGGCTTGTGGCAGAGTGCACGAGAGCAGGACAGAATGGTAAACGGCCTAGAAGCGATCAGGTATTTACAAAAGAAGGTGGTGGTACTCCTACCGCACAGGAGGGATTACTCCCGAATCTCACAAACAGTGGCTTCAGATTTGTTGGGAAGTTTGAGCCTTCGATCCAAATCTCCTGCCCACCAGCCATAGGTCCTTTTCTGGGATTTATCCTTAATATCACGACACCTTCTCCATCCGCGGTTTCATCGTTAGCTGTGTTGACAGCTTGACGGTGCTGGCAGGACGGTATGGGAGCTTCCGCGGGCGATGCAGGGTGATGGTTGTCCACAGGAGCAGGAGGCCCACTGGTGCTAGATGGTATATTATTTGTTGGGCCTCTAGAGTCCCCATCCAAGAGTTCATCCAGGCGAGAAGGACCAGGGTTGGCCGAAACACGGCCAGGTACTGTCTTAGGAAGTTTAGAGGGAGGCTGATCTACATCTTCTGCCGGGTTTCTCGCCCGGGGGGGAAGCTTCGACACAATATTGAAAGAATAGGGGAGTTGGTATTGGATATGAGGGATACTCTGTTCTGCGCCTCCGTTTAGGATGACTTCCAGACTGGACATGACGGATCAGAGGCCTATTCTATTGGTCGAAGAGCCACGCACCAGTACTCCGAATCGTGAGGCTCGCGGTGGTCGGAACGGCAGGCCAAGACGAATGAGACGAGCACTCTGCCGTCCCTTTGTGGAACAAGTATACAGCTCCTAGCACGAAAGTCGGGAAAGGCGTCCCTGTCCCCCTCCCTTTCCTTGCATTTGTGACAAAGTGTCTCGTACGGAGTCTTAGTTGTTGCACCAAGGACGCGGATCTGGAGATGGAGCAGTTTTTTTCCCGCCTCACCGCTCACACTTCTGACCCCAGGCGTCTTCGGGATCTTCAGCCCATCGTAAGGAGCTGAGCCACTGAAGAGGCTCTGCATATTTAAACCCAGGGTGATGAGTGTGTCAAGCCTTGTTCGAACCGTGGTTTCTCCATCTGCTGGCCGCGGGCTTTCAAGCTCAATTCCTCGCACGGCGCTATGAAGGTAATCAGGAATGGTACTCTATAATCAACAGCCACCTTACCTCGGGGGTAGATTTATGACCTGCGGCGCTGGCTCTTCAATGAGTTCACGGCGAGCGCTTGTAGTTGCAGCCTCCGGTGGCGGACCAGATAAGGTATTTTCAAGGGAACAACCTACGAGACCCGATTCGACCCCCGCCCGCGCCCGGGGCTGTGGATGAGGACCCAGGCTGATTTGAGGTAGAGAGGTGCTCGGCGGCCAGTCGTGGAGAGAGAGGTCGGCAGCTAGAAATGGGTGTATGGTCTGCGGTTGCTCTACATGTGGATAGTCCAAAGCTCCCAAAGGCTGCGACCCGTTGACATGCTGAAATTGCGGCGGAGCGCCAAGACTGAGCGGGTCGCGATCCGTATTTGTGCACGGAACGCTGGGTATATTATGGAATAGGAGTGTACATCAGCCGGTGGCGAGAACATGCCAATCTCGCTACTTACAAGGTGGCAGTTGACCCGTCGCCTCTTGGAAAGTGACTGTACAAGGGGTGGGGCATGGATGACTGATGCGAGGGACCGGGTAAAACGTTCCGTTGCAGTATCTCGGGATGGGTAGATGATCCATGTCGAGAGGGCGCGGAGAGATCGAGAAAGATCCCATTGCCCTGGAAGGGCCGTTGATCGGTGCTTGCAGGCTGAAGAGGATAGACTGGGTTATCGTGGAAAGTGGGTGGTTGATCTGGTTCCATCGTGGGGCCTGATGGCCTGACGGCGTGGACCTAGTAACGGGTTCAGAGGTTCAGAAGCTTGAGCTTGCACAGGAAGGTTTACTCGACTATATATGTAATACCTCGAGTTAAGCAGTTCAGCTAGCCAGGCTCATTCTTCATACTTTTGTTCCTGAGTCGGGCGGCACGTGGCCCAAACCTCAATGGGCAGTCTTGCTGAGAGGCTGGGGCGAGCATGATTGGTGGATAGCCTCGACTTTCGAAATCGAATCGTATGCCAGTGTAGCAAAAGTATTACACTATCCACATTATCCATTTTCATCTGCTAAAGCGGGTGCCAGGACAGTCTGCTGCTCACGCACCAAGTCCATTACTCGTACTATAGTAGTTAGATACATCTCTGACTAATGTACCGCAGAACTTCGTCTAGGTATTTAATACATGTGGAGTTTGCTACTCACGCGCTGAGTCTAACTTCGTCTATTCCCAATAAAGGATTCGAATGATTGGAGTCGCCAGGTTAATTTTTGAAGTCCTGTCGGAATATTAATGTTCTTGTCGTGATTGTTACGGTTTCGTTTTTCCCAATAATGGGGACTGAGCTTCGGTCATAGGTAGAGTTACAGACCCAGTCTTTGTACGTTTGGCAATATCCAAAGTAGGTGCGACATATGCGAACGACAGGTGCGATGAATGCGAACAACAAACATAGAGATAAAAGTTCGAGGGCCAGGCCAACCACAAACCAGCATTTCAAATGAGACCTGGAATCAACTAACGCACAGTAGAAGCTTGGGAATATTCGTTGTTTTGTTTGGTCACAGCGTGCTTAAAAAATCCTCCACCAATTGAATTGGGCTTTTCGAATTGTCTTTGTCACCATTTGTGGATGCATATGGGGTTTAAAGTGCTTCCACGACTTTGCTACGACCGGATCGCGGTATGTTCCCGAACCCAACACCCTGACCCTGACGTCGTTGGCATCGCAGGTGACATCGACAACGGACAGCTGCCTGGCTTTGACCCCATCCTCCGCGGCGCTTACTATTGGAGTCATACAAAAAACACAAACTGGTGTTGAATCGGTCCCCATCCACGTTGTCCACATGCAGAAGCAGTTTCGCCGCCTACGGAGAGGTTGCAAACGCATTTTGAGGGGTCTCTGTCTCATGCGGGCTCCTCGGCCATTGGAAGGAGGAGATCCCGAAAAGCCAGTATACTCTCAACGTGTATTTAATACATCTAAACCATCCATCGACAGTCCTCCTGTCGACGATGATGGTCCAACGTATCCTCGCCATTTCCCCTTATTACAGCTCCCGGTCGAACTCCAGTTGGAAGTCATTGATCGCATCTACGACATCTCCAATGCGTCCGGTGATACAACTGAGAGAGCGCTGCTGCTGAATTTAAGGCTGTATGTCTTTCAACTTTGGACTCGCTTACTCCGCTTGATGGTCTTACGCCCGATTCATCTAACCCAGGACCTGCAAGTACCTTGCTTCGTTATGTTCCTCGCTAGCTTTCAGAGCGATGGACCTTACCCGTGCGTATAAGACTCCAAGAGCGCTATTGTACAGCGCACCCCACCTTGCCAAACACCTACGGATCCTTACCGTGGAAACCTGGCCTCATGACCCCCCCATACATGATGGAGGCCTTTGCCTAGAAGGATATCAAACCCTCGACTTTTCGCTCGTCAGACTCATGCGTCACACCAAAAATCTCGGCGACCTGACAATATTGTTCAACCCAATCGACCTCTGTCCTCATGATACTCTTCTCTCATTTTTATCACATCGCGCCAACCTCCCTCGACTACACAGTCTCGAATTTTACGAGATCGGGATCGACTACGAACGGTACTACGCCGAGCCCGACCAAGAGGACATCCCCAAGACGTTCTACCACAACCTCACACAGACCATGATCAAGACACACGCACCCTATCTCCGTCGCTTCATCACGCATTCCTCCCAATCATTCCATTCCTCGACACTTTCCCTCTTACGACAGACCGCGTCGCGGCTTACGTATCTGCACATCGGGATGGGACTGGGCATCGCGCTTCGTGATCTCTTCGAAGAGGACGTGCCCTGGGCGTGCGCCGAGACCCTCGAGCACCTCACACTCAGGGACTGTCTCGGCGGCCACTTAGGCATCGTCGCGTCTCACGTCGGTCGTGGGTATATGGGCACGAACCTCAAAACTCTCAACGTCGTCGTATGCGGTGACCCCTCCGATGACCAAAAGTCCCCACGGCCTCTTCAACCACAGGAGGTTAAGCTCCACTCTCCTCTTCTTCAAATGCACATCGATCACGCCGAGGCATGGGAACTCAGAAAGCTGGCCAGTATCCCTGTCGAGGAGTTGATTGTCACGAGGGTGTTTCGGCCAGAGGTGATCGAGGTGCTAAGTGTGGAAGGAACATGGCCCGGAATAAAGAGGCTAAAGGTACCGTCTTATTCTACAGAGGTGGACGATCAGCTCGAAGACCTCTGCGAAAAGCGAGGGATTCAACTCGAATTTACGGGCAGGGCATGGGGTCATTGTTGGTGTCATCCACAAGATTGAGTTGATTTTCTTCAGAGGATTGCAAGGGGAAAAGGGATCTTAGTAGGGTCGCGAGTTACATTATGGATTTCACCCTATCGATACGGTGAAAGCATTTGTTCCTGGTTCACAGCGCTCCCAAGAGGGGTCCTCCTTCGACTGGAATGTTTGTGTACAACTGTGTATAGACTTTCTAACTAAGCTAAGCAAACATGCGGGTCATGGGTCATGGGTCATAGGCCATAATGTACAAAGGGCAGAGTACGATGCAATGGGACCCGTGCCTTTCGCAACGTTTCTACCCCATCCACGAAACCATCAAGACGCTTCTCGTCCCCGTCCCAATCTACGGCGCCGCTTGGAGAGGTTCTCCCAGGGAACATCCTCGTATACACCCTCTTGGCAATTGCCGCCGAATCCTCCGTGGCCGCGGTCCATAGCGCGCCCACGACCGAACCCACACCGGAGAACTGCATCGCCCCCGCCATCGTCAAGAACTCGCGGCCATCGACGGTCGGAGGAACGCTGTCCATTCTATTTCCACCTATCTCATCATCCTCATCCTCATCACCATCGACGAACCGGAGCGAGGGGCCGGCGATGAACGCAAACTCGGGCATGGTGTCTCTCCCGGACGTCGTGATCGCCAGCACATCCGCGAGCTTGACGTGCCCGCCGTCCGCGCCGACCCAGGCGCTGTTGGGGAGCCGAACCGGGTCGACTTGGACCGGCAACGAGATATGCAGCACGTCAACCGCGTGTTCGGCCGGTTTGAGGGACCGGCATATGTTCGTGAACGTGGCTTGTGCGGGGCCCTCGAGCGCGACCAGGTCGACATTGTCCATCCCAGCGACGTGGTTCTTCAGGCATTGCACGCTCGTGCCGACACCGCCGAGTAACGACGTTGTTCGGCGTGCTGGCTGAGCGCCAATCGCGAGGATGTGGCGCGTAGGAGAGGTTTGAAGCATAGCCTTCTGTGCGGCGCCGTGCAACGGGCGGAGAAGCGATCGTAGCGTTACAGCATAGGACGAAGCCCAGTCGGTAGGAATGATCGGTTCCGGCTCAAGTCCCAGGGCGTCGCTGCCCCCAGCCTCGGACAACATCTTGAGAGGGGGGGCAGCCGCGTGAATCGGAAGCCAGGTGAACGCGCCAGTAGGGATCCACCATATCCTCCTCGGACATAAAGCCATCTGCTGCTGCTGCTGCTGCCCAAGGCTCTCCGTGACAGGCCTGACGACCGCCTCCCATAGATGTAAGGAGATAGGACTCAAAACGTCTCTGTCGAAATCGGACCCGGTGATACGGCCCTCGGAAATATCACGAGAGCCCTGGATGAACGTCTTGGTGAGGTCTTCGAGAATCGTTTGGTTCGTGCGATTCGAGAGGGGGACGGAGTGGAGATGTCCGGATGGGGCGAGGACGATCGCGTCGCACCGTAGTCGGCTGCAGTTCAGGAAGACGATGATACCGTCGAGTGGTAGACCGTCCTTGATAGTCTCAAACTTCCACGGCCGCATGAACCCTCCAAAGCCTTCCTCGGCCGCGCGTACGGTTCCTAACGCAGCCTCCCAACGATCCTCCAGGTCTGTCTTGGTCTTGGCCTTCGTAGGCGTCTTGTTGGGGATATGCAGGTACAGCTGTGGTTTAGAAATTGGACTATGGGGCGACGCGTTGCTGCCTCTCTCTTGCTCAAAGGCCAACTCTCGGACATGCTTCGCCAGGTGACGGTTGACTCTCTCCAACTTGTCGACTTCCGAGGGGAGACCCAGCACCTGGGCCCATAGCACATTCCGCGCCTGCTCGAGGAACTCGACGGCGGTCTCGAGCTGGTTGAGCTGGATGGCGGCGGCAGCGGCGTCGGACGCTAGACTCAGCGTGTGAAGTGCGAGTTCGGCGTCGGCGTCGTCGTTGTCGTTGTCGTTGTCGTTGTCGTTGTCGTTTCCCCTCCCCTTCCCCTTCTCTTTCGCCACATGAGGAGTAACTCCAGCAATAGCAGCTCGCGGCGCGAGGTCGAGGAGGACCTTGTACGCTTCCACAGCAGCCCTCATCCTCCCATGCCGACACGCAGCGTCTGTCCACCTGAGAGCGGCCCTCATGCGCACACTTAATGCCAGGGGCGATACGGCCGTGCCACTCGAAGGACCGCCGCCGCCGCCAGAAGCGACCTTTTTCCACGCATTCATCGCATGCTCGAGATCAAGATCTCCGGTCAAGCCTCCTCCTCCTCCTCCCGCACCGACGGACGATCTCCGACCCTGGCCCTGGCCGCCCTCGGCGCTCTCGAATCGCGTGTACTGCAAGTGGGCGAGCCGTAGCATCAGCCTGCCCCAGCGAGGGTCACGCGCCGCAGCGGCGTGCTCTACCTCCTCTCGCGCCTGGTTGATAGCCTGGTCGATATCGATATCGAGCCCACTCTCCGACGCGGCGCCGACCGCGTAGGCGTAGATCGAATAGTACATGTCGTACAGCGGGTGGTCCTTGGATGTCGCGTGGAGAACAGCCTCGGCATGCACAATCGCCCCGTCCAAGTCGGCCTTCTCCTTCTTGCGTTTGTACCGCGCACAGAGCACGCCGCTGAGCAGGAACTGGTAGAGCGTCTTGCGCGAAATCGGCGCGTCGGGGCTCAGCCCGCCGCCTGTTACTTGCTGTGCTGCGAGATCGAACGCGAGGCGGGACTGGACGAGGGAGTCCTCCAGGTCGTCGTCTTGCCCGTACTGCTCGAATCGCCGGAAGAGCGCAATACCGAGCGCATACCTCTCCGCTGCGCTGGGAGGTACCTTATCGGACCGCTGACTCGCCATGTTCAGTGCTGCTCGAGCATACGTGACTGCATTATCGAGGTCGGCGGCTTCCCGTTGGTACTCGAAGCGGGTGAGGTGTTGACTCGAGAGGGAAGTAAGGTGGTTTGCGAGTTCCGCTTTGGTAGTATCCTTTACTAACAGGCTGGTGTTTACCGTGAGTATTTCCGAAGCAGTGATACCATGCGAGATCGACTCGTTGAGATCATCGAGGTCGCCAGTCCTCTCAAAACGCTGGTATGCTCGATCCGCCAAGTTTTGATGCGCGGCCTGCCGTTCGAGCGGTTTCCCACCGAGTTTGTCTGCTGTAGAAACAGCAGCGCGGGCGTACTTGATCGACTCTTCGAGGTCCCCGTCATCCTCCGTGCTCTCGAATCGCTTGGCGAGTGTCTTGCTGAGGAGAGTGTATCGATCCGAGTCGTTCTGAGTGGGGGTCGGTGCAGGGGCCGCTGCTACGGATTTAGAGAGGTTGATGGCCTCATTGATGTCGTCGAGTGCGCCTTGTTTTTCAAATCTCGAGACGAGCTTGCCGGCAAGTTCGGTCTGATAGCGAGGAATGTACCGATGGTTGTCAGGTAGGGCCTGTAGCGCAGATCGACCCGTGCTAATAGCCATGTTCAAATCTTGCACGCGACCAGTAACATTATGTCTACGGTAGTAGAGAGAGCTACTCATATACTGAAGGGCGATTATGAGGAGAGGATGTTCGATCACTGAGAATAGAGACCTACCTGATAAATAATCCAATGAGGATCTTCATAAGTTAGTCCATTGACAGATTCCCGTATAGCGTCGACAGCTCGATTCAAGTCGCCGAGTTCTGCGGTGTGATTATATCTTGCGAGAAAGACGGCAGAGATGTTCGAGTAGTAAGAGGGCTTGTCGGGATGACCCTCCTCAAGCGAGGACACGGCAGTTTTCCAAAGGGCCAAAGATTCATTGAGCAAGGAGGTATCTTTGTGGCGTTCGTAACGGTGGAGGAGGGAAGTTGCCAAGTTTGCGCGATACCACGCCTTGTCAGCAGCAGGACTAGCGACGTCGCCATTGTCTGCAGCTTCGAGAGCGGTCCGACAATGACTGATAGCGCGTTTGAGATCGGCGTCTTGATGGGTGTGTTCGTATCGGACGCAGAGTAAGAGGCCGACGTTCGACTCGTACATTGGTTTGTGTCGGTGTCTTGGGGGAAGGATACGCATAGCGGTTGAGAGTGCGGCGATGGCCTCGTCGAGGTCGTGCGGGTCGTTGTGTTTTTCGAAGCGAGCATGGAGAGCGCGACCCAAGCGTGCGTGACGGAGAGCATTGTTCGAGTCGCTGCCGTGAGACTTGTGCTGGTGGATAGAGTCACGAAGACGCGTGACTCGATCTAGTCGTGCGACGCGTGCTGATGCTGATGCTGATTTTGATTTTGGAGGTAAAGCCGTGGTTGGGGTGCACTTGTCGCAGTGCAGGTCGTCTGCATCGGAGTCTGACGATTCTTCACTACCACCAAACTGAGATATCATCGCCTGTAAATGCGAGCCGCTGTTTAGGGACATCGACAAGAGTCTGGAATGTAAGGTATAACGTACACCGACGGCCTGGATGGGTCTGAGCAGGTTCTTGACGGTGCTGGGGACGGAGATGGACATCTTGGACTGCGGTGGGAGACGCGCACGGATTTTGTTTCCAGTCGTTTTATACGGTGGGCAACAAGCAGCAGCACGACTAACACGAGGCGGCGGGATGCGGGATGCATGGGCAACCTCAAGGCCGAAGCACGTCGACTCGAGCATCTTAAGCATCTTAAGCGTCTCACGGCTTCTATTCTCGGGTGACATCCTACCGTGCGTTGTCCCTCGCTTTCACATTACATTATTATTCGGGTGATAGTCGTACTGAGATTGTGGCTGAGACTGAGACTGCGACTGAGCAACTGCATCCGAGTCCAAGCCAGGACTCCCTTTGTCTCAGGGGCAACACCCATAGCCGTAATTCTGACTTGCCTCTCTTATTGGATCTCGGCCTCTTCACCGTAAACCGGCCTGGGCAGAGATTTATCCATACAGGCTCATTAGCACTCGCCGATTCAATTCCAACTCACGCTGCAACTCTGAATAGACGGCTCTAGACTTTCATTTGGTAAAGGCTACACTGATTACAGGTCTATTGGAAAACACACGACGAAGAGAATCAACGGATAAGTTATGTCAAGCAAGAGTGAAATGCAAATAATATGTCTGCTTTCTTTATACGATGTAGTAGTCGTCCACCAGAGGAGATAAATAGATCGTTTTAGAGAAATCATGTCAGAGACGTGCGTGCGTCCTTGAGAAGAGGTCTGCCAGTATCACGCCCGCTTTGACTGACGTTCAAACGCCTTCAGAGAGTGAACACCTAATAGTGGTATTCGACTGTGTTTGTCGTTGACCATCCCTGCGCCACCCTTAGTCTGGGTTTCCTCTTTGACCTGCACGGCAAGGCAAGCGCTATTGGACAACTTGGACGAAGGGGACGTGTCCACTGGAGAAGGAAGTGAGACGAAAACAGGCTATAAAAAGATGAGTCAGATTTGGACAATGGTTGTAGCATGTAACATACCTCGCAGCCAGTGTGGCAGACGCCATCAAGATAGATCTCATCATCATGCTCCATTGGCTCATCATCAGACGTATCCTCTTCGAGATAGTTATGGTGCTGGCTCTCCACGTGCTCCCGGAGATTGAACCAATCAGGTCGGCGGTCCACAGCGTTGGCTGTTAAAAGAGCGGAGAGCGCAGACGCCCTTTGCGCTTGGTCCGAACCCGAGCGGGTCGTCTCAATATCGGGTCTCGGTACAGCCATAAGCCGAGCACGGCGCTTCCATCCGTCGGACCAACGACGGACTTTATCGAGAGTTTCAGACTGGAAAACGTACATCAGCATCATACGACTCGCTAGGGACGATAGCACCACGTACCGTTCCCTCAGACACGTCCCTCCGTTTTGCCCTGACTCTATTGCGGACTTGATCACGTCTCCGTTCACGCGTAACAGGGACCTACACGCGGGACGTTAGTCGGGGGGGGAGGGCACATGAGAAGCCTCAAAAGAAGGCAGTACGTACCAACGAAGGAGTAGATTCATTCGTTCTCTTGGCTCCAAGATCGCCCACGACTCGATGCCGATGTACGTTCGAGCGAACGCTTCGCAAACATCTCCGGATAGAATGTGATTTTTCTAGCTCGACCGAATGCCTTCGACTGGGATTTTTGAGTACTCGTTTCAGAGGAGAAGTCCTCAACAGCGCCTTTTCCAACTGCACTTCGACCTTGTCCTCCTCTTTCCGCTTCGAGTCCCAAAGTCTCACCTCGAGGTAGACCATCGAGGGCATGACTCTGGAACGGTGGACCCAGTCGTCTCCAACACCTTTTCCGACGCGCTTCAGGCAGCCTTTAAAGTCGATCCTCTGTATCGCAATATGTAAAGCACTGGACGACGATATTTTCTCGGTCTCGTTCCCGTTAACGTCATGGGCGGGATAAGTGGACGCGTTTTTGCAGAGCACCAGGCGACGGAGACCATCACCGTGTAGGACGCGCTGAGTCTCCACTGAGCAGCTGCGAGGTGACTCGGGGGTTGGAGGGGGTGGGGCGAGTGAAACTGGCTTGTGGAGGTGGTAACCAGCGGCGCGAGCCTCGGCAATGGCACGCTCCAACGGAGAGAGGATACCAGAAAGTGGGAAGGAGTTCGAATCGAGTTCGGTAGCCACTTCGGACACCGCTTCGACAAAGAGGTTCTTCATAGCTGGAGTTACCAAGGAGGTGCGGTTGAGGGAATGGCTAGGGGGAGTGTGACGGGGGAGAGGCGGTTGTGGGGAGACCCCCGTAGATTTCTTAGGGCTACCGGCAGCTCGGTTTACTGTCAATGTAGTTGCCAGAGCCATACGGAGCTGAAGACTCAGTCCCTGGTGCACGATATTGCCAAAGATATCTGATACTTTCGGCTGGAGGGCTTCAAGGGGCGGCGCCTTGATTTCCATAGGAGCTGGAACCTTGAAAAGCGGTGACTCTTCTGGAGGAACTGGGATAGGTGAAGCAGATCGAGGAGTATAAGGTAGGGTAGAGCAAGGAGGTGGTATATTCGCCGTAGCTGGAGGTCGGGTAATCATCCGTTTTAGGGACGAGAGGAGCCCAGGACGTGTGACCTTCAATTCGGAGGTTTCGCCAAGGAGGAATAGGAGGTGTTCGTTGTGTCGGTTGGTCACGACTCGTTCTTCTATGGCGATAGGAAATAAGGGGTCGCGAGAATGGTCGTTCATCCTTGAGGTTCCCTATAGACTCGAACTCTGAGCAAACAGGGAATACGGAGGAAGGATATCAGTCAATCTCACCTGCGCTCGAGGACACATATCTCCAGGGATGGAGGCACCCTTGGGTAAACCGGCCTTCTCTTGCACCAGGGCGGGTGGCATTATTCGACCAGTGGCCACTGGACGGTTCAGGTCGATCGCATCGCTTGGTACCATGGCTTTCATGGAGCGGGTTGTGCGTGCGCGAGACGAGGGGAGTGACCTCACAAGGGCTGCCGTTGACAAAACTTGAAGTGTGAGATTGTGAGACGGGAACTCGTAAGTTACAAGGAGGGTAGAGAATAGGCAAAAAACGAGAAGGGCCCACCTGTTTTACCCGATCGCCGTTATAAAAGCCTTCCACCACGCGGGCACGCGGCTGCCTCGTTGTTCTTTGGCAAATAGCTCCCGAGGCAGAAAACGCGTCATCTGCGAGGGGTCACAGCTTTCGCCCAGTCCATTAGAAAACCGAACCTGTGCCGGACAAAGGTCGAGGGGGTGGAGGGGCACACGACCGTGATCGTAAAAGGCTAGCCGAGGAGCCGGTACAGTGCACGGCACGGATGCTTTGCGGAGGAAATTTGTGAGTTGTATATATGGGTTTGAAGAGCCCTAATCCGTGGCAGGGCCCTCTCGTTGGAAGTTGGAAGAACGGGGCATCACCACAGGGTCGAAAAGCAAGCAGGAGCCCACTTTTGGTGCGCTTATGGGCAGACCTTTTGTTGTAGTTTCTACGTTGTTTGATACAACGAAGGAGGAAGGCCTTATATTATAGCAGTAATGTTCGCTGAAGGAAAGGAGGAAAAAAAAGTGACTCGGCGGCACGTGATCTCCACCGGAGCACACAAAATAAAAATTCGTGGCTGACCCGTGGGACCTTCTTTCCTCTTACGTGCTAGTGTTCTGGACCATCACGATGCATAGCCGCATTTCAATTCAAAGCACCATGCGCTACCAAATACCACACGGGCTGAGGATTTGCACCTGACACTGACCATGTTGATACTGTATATACAAGCCAATCCACTTGCCGACAACAACCTGAATATACCAAAGCAAGGGGAAAGGCAGAGGCAGGAAGTTGTGAATTGTAGGGACCCGCTGCTAAATGCATGCTGACGCGGAGGGGGGATTAGAATGAAAGTGAGTATAATATCTATCCGTTTCGGAAAAAGCATCTTGTTGACAAAGGGCAATACCGAAAAGATGAACGCATGCACCTGTCGCTATCGATCAAGTGGCGTAACAGAAAGAATCGGAGACAAATGTATTTTTACCGCGAGAAACTGGTTAACAAGGGTCAATAGAAGATTTAATCTGGCAAGAGTTAAATCAACGTACAGGCATTGCTGGGCCCAATCAGCTGTCACGCCTACACCACCGTGGTCGTTAAACCCGCCACTTGTATCAACCCCAGCTTCGGCAATTGATGTTCCCTTACTGAGTAGGCATGCCCAACCTATTGTGGCACCTATCCCCTTTCTGCCTTCTATATCCCACGTACCGCAGCTCCGCTTGAAAATCAGAGCCTCGATCTCAATAGCCCTGGGGACACGCAAGCGCTAATGCAGTGCTGGAGTTCGCCCGTTTACAGTCACCGAGTTGGTGCTCCATATGCAAGCAAATAATCGAAGCCACTGGCGCTAATGTAATTCTCCGGTGGGACGGTGACTGAAATTGGAAGCTTTTGACAGGAAAAGTGTAATGTAGCAACAATATATTCATATATTCACATGCTCGGTGTAGGCGTTTGGCCAGGCGATCGCATCAAAGCTCAATTGGACACCTCGATGGAAGTAGCGCTCCTGTACCTCTTTATAAACCCTTCCTGCCTCCTTCGAAACTTTCTCCCAGGCTTCAAACCAGGCCATTCTTGGGCTCGATCCCATTTCCGTCATCCCCGCAAACCCCATCATCAGCAAGGCGGGGAATTAATAGCACCGGGGAAAGTCCTTGAACTTGAATGTGAGATAGCACTTGGAGTTCTCATCCAGACGTCCCCCTGCCACTGACGCTTCTCTCGGCCAGACTGAGGGTCGAGACATCTCGTTAGTGGAATGCATTTGGGTCGGACACAGGGGACAGTAGTAAGAAGCAAAAACAAGATCCGCCACCAATACGAGAATCAACTCGGAGTTGCCTGTCAAGGTGCTCGACAATCCCCGCAACCACCGCTAAACCAAGACCTACGACATAATCAATACAAGAGAAAATGGTTATTTCTACTCGCACACCTAACCCTGGTCTCGTTCCTGGTCTGTAGTGAACAAAGGAATACACCTGCTCGAATTCTCTGAAGGTGCTTCTCAGCGCCTCGGGCGGAACCCCACAACCAGTGTCGTTGATCGAGAACAGTCTCTATTGCAGCGTGTGCTTCATTGCGGAGTCCACCAGGTTCGTTAAATACGTTTGCTGTCACTGACAGACCCACGCGGAGCATACTTGACAGCATTTGCAGTGAGGTTGGAGACGATAATTTTAGCCTTCCTTGCATCTCCAGTGACGTATCTTGAGGTGTCTCCAGAGCCCACGTTGAACTCCAACTAGCACCGGACCACCTCCAGCCTAATTAACATATTCGCCTTGAGGGCTTGAGGGTGTTGTGAAAACCAAACGGTGCGTGGAATACCATTTCCTTGCCAGACTCTAATCTCATCAAGTACTACAAACAATATTGGGTGATACCCGTGTGATTGGAGCAGATCACATAGGTAAGTCCCATACTTTGTGGCTCTGTACTGTAGGAGCGATATATTAAAAACGTCAAACATGGGGTTAGAAGCCCACAGATCTTCGAGATGTGGGCCGCATCAACCCAAACCAACTTTCGAAAACCTTCAGGCGTACGCTCGTCCCCCCATATATCCCTCGCTTCTTCAGAGAGATGGATCTTCGGATGAGTGACACAGTTTGCGGTTGAGAATTGGAATTGCTGATAGTGTTCATGTCAATTCAGGTAAAACCGCTGAATGACTGTATGTACTTAATAAAGGCGGGATCTAGCTTCGATAGACAGAGAGCATCTCATGCACCAAATTATATACAAAACGTTACGAGGGAAGGATGGTTAGCGCTGTGCACTGTTGAAAATTTCGGGCCAAGCGGTTCCAAACGCAAAGTCTTTAAAATCAAGTGAAACTGATCGAACGGGAGATGTAGGAGGGATTGTAATGAGAGCGGGTGAATGGAGGCCACCACGACTATCTAGGGGCACCCAATAGAGTAAGCCGCCGTCCGAGTCTCTGACCCAACCCTGTGAGTCAGGCCGTGAATACAAATGAGCGTGTAGTGGATTCAAAAAAGAGGGTGGTCGATATGAAAATGGCTCCAACACACGGATGGTGTTGCTATCAGGAATTTGTTGCTCATTGGGATTGAAATCAATGGTCAGCACATTCGCAACCTCTTCCCCTAGAGGCATACCAACACCGGCATTAGTACCAGCATCCCAGACACGAATCGTCTCGTCAGCAGATCCAGAGACGATGTGTTGTCCATCAGGAGAGTAGGCGACCCACCACACACCCTTGCTATGCCCCTCCAGAGGTTTGCCAACTGGAGCACCTGTCTCCGCATCCCAGATTCGAATCGTCTTGTCCCACGATCCAGAGATAATGTGCCGCCCATCAGGAGAGTAAGCGACGGACTCCACACCCTCACTGTGCCCTTCGAGAGGTTTTCCAACTGAAGCACCAGTCTTGGCATCCCAGATTCGAATCGTCTTGTCACTAGATCCAGAGACGATGTAGTGCCCATCAGGAGAGCAGGCGACCCACCACACACCCTCGCTATGCCCCTCAAGAGGATTGCCGACTGCAGCACCAGTCTCGGCATCCCATATTCGAATCGTGTTGTCATCAGATCCAGAGATGATGTGCCGCCCATCGGGAGAGTAGGCGACACACCACACACCCTCGCTATGCCCCTCCAGAGGTTTTCCAACTGAGGCACCAGTCTTGGCATCCCAGATTCGAATCGTCTTATCACTAGATCCAGAGACGATGTAGTGCCCATCAGGAGAGTAAGCGGCGGACCACACACGCTCGCTATGCCCTTCCAGTGGCTTGCCAACCGCAGCACCAGTCTCTGCATCCCAAATTCGAACCGTCGTGTCATGAGATCCAGAAAGGATGTGCCGGCCATCGGGAGAGTAGGCGACAGACCACACACTATCACTATGCCCCTCCAGGGGTTTGCCAACTGCAGCACCAGTTTCGGCATCCCATATTCGAATCGTCTTATCAGAAGATCCAGAGATGATGTGCCGCCCATCTGGAGAGTAGGCGACAGACCACACACCCTTGCTATGCCACTCCAGAGGTTTTCCAACTGCGGGACCAGTCTCGGTATCCCAGATTCGAATCGTCTTGTCACTAGATCCACAGATGATGTAGTGCCCATCAGGAGAGTAAGCGACGGACCACACCCAGCAACTATGCCCCTCCAGAGGCTTGCCAACTGCAGCACCAGTCTCGGCATTCCAGATTCGAATGGTCTTGTCTTGAGATCCAGAGACGATGTACCGCCCATCGGGAGAGTAGGCCACGGACCTTATACCCTCGCTATGCCCCTCCAGAGGTTTGCCAACTGCAGCACCAGTTTTGGCATCCCAGATTCGAATTGTCTTGTCATAAGATCCAGATATGATGTGCCGCCCATCGGGGGAGTAGGCGACAGATCTCACACCCTGGCTATGCCCCTCTAGAGGTTTGCCAACCGCAGCACCAGTCTCTGCATCCCAAATTCGAACCGTCTTGTCAGAAGATCCAGAGATGATGTAGTGTCCATCAGGAGAGTAAACGACGGACCGCACCATGCAGCTATGCCCCTCCAGAGGCCCGCCAACTTGAGTACCATTCTCGGCATCCCAGATTCGAATCGTCCAGCCATGAGATCCAGAGATGATATGCCGCCCATCGGGAGAGTAAGCGACGGATGCCACCCAGGTGCTATGTCCCTCTAGTGGAGTGCCTACCATGGCACCAGTCTCAACATCCCAGACCCGAATCGTCTTGTCATAGGACCCAGAGACAATGTACCGGCCGTCCGGAGAGTACGCAACGGACGTCACCACGTCGGTGTGCCCCTTAAGTGGCTCACCACTTATTGCACCGGTCTCAGCATCCCAGATCCGAATAGTCATGTCCTCGGATCCAGAGATGATCTGCTGCCCGTTGGGGGAATAGCTCATGCAAGTAATACTGTCGGTATGTCCAACCCACGACAATGGCGGTACTGGCCATGACGACAATCTCCCTCTCACCACCTCAATGCCCTTAGTAAACCTCGTTCTGAAGGTGTTTGATAAAGTCGAGCGTAAGGGCAAGAAGGGTCGGGTTGAGAGATACGTGTGTGGAGCGCTGATAGAGATGGGGGAGCGAAAGGCGGTGATGAAGCGGCAAACGTCCTGAACTCTCTCAAGTAGGGTCGAATTTCCATTCTACCACCAATCAGAACTACTCCGAGTACAAGCTGGAGCAGGACTCACCTCTGCCCAGGAAATCACACTTCGAATGCTCGGAGTACCGATTGGAACCATTCCCAAAATGCTCAATACTTCAATCCAAAATAATGGGCACAATCCTTCAAAGAATTCCTCCAAGCTATTCCACACTCGTTGATCATTGTCGGGAGCAAAACAAAGATGATTTGACCAGTAAAGAGAGCTATATTGCAAGTAGTCCGGAATGTTCCTTTTAATTCGGGATTGGAGATCGTTGATGTCCGCATTAGCGAGTCGGGAATCTTCGAGCCCGCAAATATTGAAACAGAGTTGGCGAACCATCGTCTTGAGGCAAGCGATTCCAAGTTGCACGTTTGCGTCCTGAGGGTTAATTTGATAGTCGCAGTGACAGTCATCGCTGACAAGGAATTCTGAAATTGATAAATGCCGAACACGAATCCCTCCATCGGTCCCTTCGTCTCGATATAGCAAAGAGCCCAGATCATCCACCCACATTTCTACCAGGTTTGGTTTTACTCCCGCCAGCTCTGCAATTGTCTTCTCGCAAAGGGTGCGGTATGGAGCCGTTGTCAGCAGGACTCCGATCATCCGATGGAACTCGACTTTATGATGCTCTATCCGCGACTCTAGGATACTTGAGTAAAGTCTGTATAGGGCTTCCAACCCAGCACCAGCTGAATCTTCGGAGGCTGCCCTCAAAAGCGTTGTGGGATCTTCACAATGCTCAAGGGCACGACCAAGGGTCTCGATAAAAATGAAGAGACCATCCGCCCGAGAGATAATGTTGTCCAAGAGCGATTCTTCTGGCCAAGACTCGGAGAGACCCCTTTTTCGGCCGACTAGGTCAAACACGCTTCGAGCGAAGGTTCGCATATCACCGCTGGCTTCTCGATCTGTAGCCAAATCATATCCCAAGTACGACGACTGGGTAAAGAACTGCCGGATATCGTCTTCGGGTCTGCTGGTGATGATAATTTTCAGCCACGAAACACGTGTAGCCGCGCCTGTGAGAAACCTCAGGAGGCGTGGACGACTGAGATGGTCGCCGCATTCGTCGAATGCGTCAATGACAAAGACGAGGAAATCGTTTGGGTGTTTAGGAACGCTATCGAGCAGGTCAAGCAGAAGTGAGCCCCTCATTGACTTTGGCGTCAAATTTGTGTCGTTACGAAGGCGGTTTGCCACAATCTTTCGAAAAGGGGGGAAGATTTCCGCTAGTTTGTAGATGAGGGTCGGGAGGATATTCCTGGGCTCGCTCAACTTCGGGTCATCCCTCCGGCAGAAAAACGCCCCAGCAAGCTGCTTTTGATCGTGGAGGTTCGCACAGATCGAATGAGCTAACGATGTTTTGCCGATTCCGGGTGAGCCATAGATCCAGTACGTATTGTTCTGGAGGTGATCTTGCTCAGATTTATTGGCTACCCAATCTACGATTGCTTTGAGGCGAGATTTGCGGGTATCTTGCATACATTGGAGAGTCCGGTCATAGCCAGTCTTGATAGGTTCAAGCCGGCTGAGTAGAAGCTCTTGCTCTACAAAGCCACTGAGACTGGGCTCACACGATATTGGGACAATGTGTGCTTACCTATCCTTTTGGCTAGGCGCAGAGTCTCGACATCGACTGCAGGCAGGAAATCTTCAATGACGTTTGCTAACTCTTCGGCCATTTTGTCCATCACTTCCTTGTCCTTCGAACGAATCAGCGCATCTCCTGTTCGCTCCGGATCATCAACATTTGCGAAATCCAGAAAAGAGACCGCTTACTAAATCGCCCACGCCTGACGTAACCGCATATAAAGTTTGCGATCCTTTGCATAACTTCGAACATTTGTGGGATTGTTTTATCCAAGACCTCTGTCTCTTCGCTGACGATTTCGTCTGCGACCTTGTCCGCCAAAGGCGAGACGCGCTGCAACTGGTCCAATAGGCTCGATGGCATCTGGTCGTATTTGCTTTGTTCCTCCATGAACTAAATGACCCAACGTTACCTCTACTTTTCATCCGCCAGAAGAGAGCACGAACCTCAGATGTAAGTTTGGCAATACCGGAGAGAGCCTTTGCGATCGGATCGAACTAAGGGGTGTCAACAACCTGCTGGGTTCCCATACAGGCAGAGCTGACCTCTGCAAATACAGCGCCAAGTTGAATCCCTTCTCCCAAAGTCCTCTCCATCGATTTATTCATCAGTGGCGTGAATTTCTCCATCAATCTTTCAAGTTCTTGGACCGACGAGCGTAGCGATTCCGTCTATGCGGACAATGTTAGCAGCTGGCAGAGGTGCTTTGCGGTAAAGCGACGAACGGCAGCGTCCGCAGAGAATCGGAATTCCAGAGGCACATATTTATTTCCAATAACAACGTCCTCTGCCCTTTTGTTAAGACATGAGCGGATTAATCAGTGATCAAGACCGACTCTGTACAATAAACTCATGCTTGGTGGAGTACCAATAGTCACTTAGAATCCCTTGTAGGTTGATCATTTCGTTCGCTGGTAGGTTTTTCTTCCAAAGCATATGACCGGTGATCCTTTGGATCTCCACGCGCATTTTGGATGTTGGGGAAATATCACTACAAACACAAGGCCTTCAGTGAGTGTTGATAGTGAATACAAGGGACATACGAGTGTTGGACTGGTGTCCAGGTTCGGTTATTATTCTTCAGTAATTCTATCTTCTGGTTTCCCTCAAACAACTCCAGGTGATACCTCGAATCTGTACCGTCTTGTAAAGTGATTTCTGTATGACGCACAAGATCAACGGCGTGACCTAGATTAGAGCGAAGCGCCGCACGATCTAAATACAAACTTTTGGTGGTCAGACAACAATGCTGCGTTATTTTTCTGGGTGCTCACAACGCCTTGTGTACTCGAGTGGCCATGTTGGTTTGCCTTGGAAGATTTAAAGTCGAGGATGGGGAGCCGGGAGAAGGTGCAAGGCCGGTCACATCGAAAGCTCAGCGCCAGACGTGCTTCTGAACTGCGGCCGCCCGGCTGTTATCAAATGGCGACAAGAAGCGCATGTATGTACAATCGGCAATAATGTTTACGACAAGGACGACGGCGACGGCGATGACAATGACGACGATAGATCGTGTATTCCCAGCCTGCCAATCTTCCTACTACACTGCCACCATGCCACTGTTCTACCCTAGCGCTTCCCGTCTGTTCCCCGCTCAAATGCCGACCTCAATGCAAATTGATCACTCCAATCGTACCTTCTCCCTTACAACACGCCAATTTTCCGCCACCAGCTGTCACCGAGGTGACCCGGCCCACCAGGCTTGAAGCTACTCCTCTTTCGTGTTTCCTCTTCCGAAGACGAAGACGATGGAGAGGACTCTGTCACGTACGGGGGTTCTGCTTAGCCTGGGCGCGCTTTGAGCACTGGATATATATGTTCAAGCGAGTTCGAGGGGCCGCGCCCCCGATCGGGCGAGGTCGATCAGATCGGCTGGGGTTGATACCAACACCGACCCAGGATCATGTATTTACAGTCGTAGCATACGTGTACATGCATATATCATAACAGTACAAATATATATGCACGCTGTACGGTAAAAGGTAAAAGGGTATAAGGGTACAAGTGGGGTATGGTAGAGAAGGGTACAGTACCAAATAGGGCCTGGCACACAAAGAGTACGGTACCGAAAGAGGGTATGGCAGAGTTGGGGTTTTGTATGGGAGGCTGGTTCGAAAAGATATCAAACCCAGACTCTGCGTCCGCTTGTCATTCTTCGAGCATCGACCATGCGGTCAAAGAAATGTGGCTATCAGTCAAGTCCAGGTCTACCTTGAAATAAGCGCAGCCTCTAAGCAAGAGTACTCTTCGACTCCCGTTGACGGTCAAGCGATAAGGAGGAAGGGTCGCGTCTGGAGATCAGAGTGAAGAAAATTGGGAAATGATTTTGATCAGAGGTATCCATTATGCATTACACCATTTTGCCGAAGTGCGCCCCTGCTAAATGGTCCACTTTCTCATGTTGTAAAACGCCAGCCTTTTCTTCCCCATCTTCTCGTTTGCAAATCGGCCTTCGTGTCGCCTTGATGCTGCGATTTCCATGGTTCCACATCTAGTCAACATCGCACGTGGAAGAAACCACGAAAATGACCGCAGCAGTGCCGTCCTGAGAACCGCACTCCGTCTCTCGACCACAACACCGAACCCATCTCGACCTTCTTGCCCTTTCCGCGGCCGAATGTGATTTTACGAGCACCGACAAGTAACCCGAATGGATCAACTACTACCCAACGCCACCGCTCCTTCTCAACAATACCGATTCCATGGGCAGCAACCAGACCTATCTCTCCCCTCTGTCCCTTCCCCGTCCCCGCCCCTCTTCGCTGTCAGTTCCATCGAGTCAGCCGTGGCCTTGCGTGCAGCAGGGAAGGAGACGATGACCCGGGGGGGATCTCCCGTGGCGTTGTCGAGGGGCCGGGCTCCTTCCCAATAGCTGGGGAGAGTCAGCCCAGTCGATTCGGAGAGGCTGCAGACCTAGACGAGGTAGGACCTCTCACCACCTCCGCCCGTCTTCCATATCCCCAAGGCCCCTAGTACTAACCCGCTAAACCAGGTCATTAAGTGGGTGACCTCCTCATTCACTGGATATATATACCAAACGTATTACACAAGCTACTTGAAGCTAACCCTTACGTTAAAAAGCTCGATCCTGACACTGAGATGACTTTGGAGAGGTCTCATGCGGCTTCAAAAGTAGGTTTCTTAGCTTCCTCCAGTTTCCCCTCGTTTATATGATCATAGGCACTCCTCTTCACCATTAATTATATTCTCGTATGTGATCTGTTCCAATCACACGGGCAGCACCCAATCTTTTTTGTAGCACTCGAAGAGATTAGAACCTGGCAAGGAAATGGCATTCACGAACTATTCGATCTCACAACATCGCCTCTGTCAGTGCGTACAAATGATATGAACGCGCTGGGCCCTGCTAATGCTCGCCTAGGTTGGTGGCGGCCTGGCACGAGTTGGAGTCGAACGTGGACCC
>Ga0307515_10002670_pt1 | contig 38214 bp, 38 predicted proteins | sample 17_EM_MG_FD_194513 | JGI IMG/M metagenome (GOLD analysis project Ga0307515, IMG submission 194513) | Populus trichocarpa ectomycorrhiza microbial communities from riparian zone in the Pacific Northwest, United States - 17_EM | ecosystem: Host-associated > Plants > Roots > Unclassified | place... | reverse complement strand
TCTTTCGAACAAAATATTCTGTTTAGGCTTAGTCCGCCAAGAAAAGCCGCCAGGCCGGCCGGAAAGCCGCCAGGCCCGGCCCGGCCCTCATTTGAAAGCCACCGCTAAGGCCGGCCTGGCCGCTTAGGGACACTGACTACAAGAATCCTTTCGCGCTGAGAACATACATAAATTGTTCATTAATATGATATTCGCATCAATTGAATTCCGACTACCACAAGCACCCAATTCAACTTCGTGTATCCAGTCACTTAATTCTCCCCAACCCCTCTTTGATCGTACCCTTGGAGAATAATATTTACTACAGGTGTCAAGTTATGTGTACGAAAACGACTGAAAAGAACTTGAACTGGACATATTTCAACCACTAATATGTAACGGATTGTAAATCTCTGCTGAAAAATAAGAAGATTCGATGACTCACTGACTTGCTCTATATAATTATCAGTTGCTAGGGACGGGTAAGGTGAGAGCTACACTTACTGGAGCAACGTCGCCTCGGATCCACATTGTGAAACAAAGTTAATGCAGCGTCAATTCGTGCTCTCCAGTGGAGAAATTAGCACCCTTATCCAGGAGCAGCCGAGTCACCGCCTCGAATCCGCGCTCGGAAGCAACATGCAGTGGCGTGCGCCCGAACTTATCAGCAGCGGAGACATCGGCGTCCCTGTCGAGGAGCAGCAGTACGACCGTCGCATGTCCGTTTGCTGAAGCATAGTGTAGAGGCGTTGATTTGTCGTTGTCAGCAGCGAAGACGTTAGCACCCCTGTCCAAGAGTAGTTGTACCACTGCTTCGTTTCCCAATGTTGAAGCAAGACGAATTGGCAACTCCCCGTACATGTTGGCAGTGGACATGCTGGCACCATTGTCCAGGAGTAGCCGTGCCATGGCCTCGTTTTCGTGTGTTGCAGCAAGGTGCAGCGGCATCGACCCATATTTATTTGGGACGGAAATATTGGCTCCCTTGTCCAGAAGCAGCCGCCCCATAGCCTCGTTTCCTTGTAGTGAAGCAAGGTGCAGAGGGGTCGATCCTTTGTGATTGGTGATTGAGACATTGGCACCGTAGTCCAGGAGTAGCTGTGCCACCTCCTCATTTCCGGACATTGAAGCAAGGTGTAGAGGTGTTGACCAGTCCACCGAAGTGGTAGCAGAGATATTCGCATCCCTGTCCAATAGCAGTTGTTCTACCGTCTTGTGCCTTGTCCGGAGAGCGTCCTGTAGCGGCTTTGACTTGTATATGTTGGTAGCGAAGACTGTGGTGTCATTGTCCAGAAACCGCCGCGCCACCGCTTGATGTCTGTTTTGTAATGCGATGTGTAGCGGCGTCGACTTATCTTCGTGTATAGCGGTTACAGCGGCGCCATTTTCCAATAGATACTTAACGAGCTCAACATATCCAAATCGGCATGCGTAGGACAGCAGCTTTTCCATGCAGTTGTCCAATATTTTGGGACGTAACTCAAATAAATTTTTGAACCTTCGACCAATTCCAAAGATGCAAGTCGAGAATAAAGGGTTATCGGATTTTGGCTCTGCTGAAAAGACATCCAGATGCTGCCAAAACGGGTCGTAGGTCCACTCCTCGGTCTTGATTGTTGAGCGGTGGTAGTCGAGCCACTTCCGGTAGTTAGGCTGTGATATAAATCTCTCCCACAGGTCCACCAACACTCCGGAGTCGATTTCGAGCAACGCTTCGTAGCGTGAGAAATGCAAGGGCCAGAACGTTGCTGAGTAAAGTAATAGATGGCGACTTCTGTACTCTCCCTCCCAAGTAACAACACCCTGTTCGTATTTCTCGAAATAGGTTGGAGAGCATAAATGTGAAAGACAGGTCTTCGCGATATTGGTATGACAACTGGCTTCAGTGAGCCCTTCCTCTTCCATCTTAGCCTCCAGAAACTCCTCCACTGAGAGATGTGCAAACCGGAAAGTGTCCAGGCGTTTGTCAAAGATGAGCAAGTTTTGGCAAACTTTCAATATCGTGTCCGTATCTATTAGTCTTTCGTGCATGTATTCTCCAGATATACTAATTTGAGCACTGACTGCGTCGAGAAGAGTTTTTGATGCCAGTGGTTCATAAGAGTACTTAACCCAACGAAAGGCGTTGAGGGCTAGCTGTGGTGCACTCTTCTTCTGAGCCAGTATGCATTGGTATATTTCATTGTAAGCTTTCCTCAGAGTATCCGGTAGATCCTTCAGGCTAGTTCTAATATCGAACTCGGTGGGCATTTGGCAAAGGTAGGTAATTTGCACCGCAGCAAGCTGGAACCTATGTGAATTCAAACATCAGGTACACCAGTCTATATCAAGAAGATTGCCGAACTCACATTCCCTTCGATCGAAAGCCAAGGACCTCACATATTTCATGCTGCAACTGGTCGCTAACATTACCGTGAAGCAGCTGCCCATCAGCCACGGCTCGCTCCACCGTCGTATTTATGAATTTCCGTATATCATTAGCATGATCCTCAGACTGTACGTCAATCCTAGGAAACATGCTGAACTAATTGAGAATGTCTGGGTCGTTTCTAGATGTAGCAAAGATTTTGACTAGATTCTTCGATTTCTCAATCACTAGTTTCAGTGACTTCAGCAGTTGAATACGGAATCCTTGGTCGATTTCATCCAACGCATCAATGCAAATGAATGTTTGATGGTAGATATCTGTGGTTTCAATGAGTAGTCCCTGAGTTTCTAGTAAGGTTAGTCTGGAAGATCTTTGGCCTTTTTGTTCGCGGTCCTTGTAAATGTCGGCTACTAGTTTCAAGACTCTCTTGTCATCAATTTGCACCAGCTGCTGAACAATTGTGTTCAGTATACTTTCAGGATTGCGACGATTCTCTTCAGCTCGGTTGCAGTAGAAATATGCCATCTTCGTAGAGGGTGTTTCTCTCTCCTCGTCTAATGTATCAATAACTTTAGACTTAAGTCATCTACTGTCAGAATCTCATAGCAGTCCTAGAAGTAGTGAACCACTTACGCCATGTACGTTTTTCCAGATCCAGCTGTGTATCAACAAGTTAGTAAGTCAAGAGGCTTGAGCTGCCGTGTGTTTAGCTCTGTTTACAAGGAGACCTACGAATACCTCGGAGCAAAAGTAGCTTCGATGAACTCGATGCTAGCCAATCTTGGTACTCTTTCTTCGCAAGTAGCCACTCTGCTGTGCCTTCCAGACGCTGCTCGCTGATACGCTTATGATGGCTGGTGTACGGGATGGTCGATATCCATTCAAGCATCTGGGATCTATTGGAAACTGTTGCAAGTCAGTTAAAAATTATAGCTCTGTTGCACTCTGCGTCTTTTGTATGATCTTACCTTCCAGCATCTGATTGACGTTTGCAAGGTTATTACTTAATTGTGTCGATGTTGCGCGCAATTCTTCCAGCAACTTTCTGAGTGAATTGACCTCAGCTGATGTAATAGTTAACATTTAATTCCTGACTAGCCACTAAAATTCAAACCTACTACTATGTCCATCAAGCTTACTGAATATTTTCTCGTTGTTATTTGCCGAATCTATAAAGTCAGTTCGGTATTTTAGTTGATTACAAAGCTGAATTTCATACAACTAGCTTCAGCGGCATTGGCTTCATATTCCAGTATGCGCTCGCAGGTCTCAATGTTGTCGAGATAATGGAGAAGCTCATCCACTGTGAATATACCTTTCAGGGCATTATCTGAGGATGTATCAACTATTTAGACTACGAAACCTTGCATGAGTCCCTACTTCTCGAAGCCTCGATAGCTTTTGCGACGTATTTTAATATTGCTGTGTAGACCTTCAACATCACTTTCTCAAGGCTTCTTGATATATTGGCATCTTCTTTAAGGTAGACGGATTCATAAATGGCGCACCGAGCGATAAGGTTACTAGATTTCTCTAACCCGATAAGAATCGTGTGAACCGTGTTTTCTCTGTTAATGCAGATCTGTTCAATGTTAGTAACCTTCACTATCTAAAGAAACATTGTCCGTTATACAACCTTTAGAAGGAATCTGAATGCTGCCCACGGCAGTATAGCATGTCCAGGATGGTATTGAACGGCGATATCGCCGATCTCCTTGAACTTGTCTACCCACTGCATGATCTTCATGGCGATATCACGTACTACTATATCTTCGCCCCTCCATGTAACAGTCCAAGCCCTATCACGCTTGGAAGCCATGGCTTGTTCTATTTCCGTTTGAATGCCCATTAATGTTGCCATGATATCCTGGTTATCTGCATTTGGGTGGAATCGTGCAAGTATAGCGCTCTCCGCTGAGGACAAGTGGCGGGATGCCTTAATCCATAAAGATTGCGGGTACCCGGCGAGAATCGGATATAGCGCATTATCCTATCCCTTCTTCTGTTCTTAGCCATAGTAGAGGCTTGAGGTAGGTCGCGATAGCTAGTGTTGAATATAGTACGAATTGTTTGACGTCCTACAGTGAGGTTGATGAGTTTTAGTTTTGTTGAGCGAACTAAGTGGTGGAAATCTTCAGGTATATTGCTAGTTACTTATGGTAACCTATTTGCCTACTATATAAACAACACGAACTAGCTCTGACTAACTGCCGGTAGTATAGCGCTATCCTGCCTCCTGCGGAATCAACCGCTTGCTTTCACGATTACGCACTTTGGCCTGATTCTTCCACAGGATGCATCGGAGCCTAGCCCTAGTAGACTCGTGGTAGTAAACGACAAATACAGCAGTTCTCCGCTGGGCATCTGAGAGACTGATACAGGTGGGATGGATTATTGAAGACCGGCCATCGCCACCAACCCATGTCAACTTTTATTAATTGAGATCTAGCCAGTGGTCAGAAAATACAAGGTGGAAACCAGGCAAGGGAGCCGAATGTCAGAGGGTACGGGTTCTGACGAGGCGGCCAACCAAGGTGAGGGCCGCGAGGCTAGAATAGTACGTGGCAGAACATCATATGACTGTACTCTGAGACGAGACGATGGGGTGTCACCCACAAGAGGTTGCTATCTATGAGGAGAGAAAGATTTGGTATTTGTTTGTAAAGGCCGGGCGATATAAAGTATACCGGAAAAAGAGGAAACACTTCGTCCTCATTATCATAATTGTGTATTATACTCCACGATGATACCAGTGATGCGAGCAGAACAGCTGTCAGCAGCTCTAACTGAACTGCAGATCCGAGCAAATCTAGCTGCAGATGGTGTCATTGGATCTCATGGTGGCCCTACTTGCGGAAGTACGGTAGGCTAAGATCTATCGCCGCGAAAGTAAAGGTTGGATTTTGCGGGTAGTGGGGTTGTTGGACCAAATCTAAGCGCGTAGAAATGCGTATGGTAACTTAAGGCTGCAGCCGCCAAACCGGTGGTGAAGATATTAATTGTGTCGTATCGATATATGATCGAGCGATGACTAATAATGTAACCTACAAACGGTAAGCCACATCATAGATGCTTGGCATACTGCATAGTACTTCCAATCAGCCTTACAAGGATGACTCTAATCAAACAGATGTGTAGCTGCATCCTGGATAGGGCAGAAATATATTGCTATAGTCGCTCTCGGGCGAGAAGCTCATTTTCCCAGGTTCTAGGGTTCGCTAGTAGGCATCAGCGGAGGCTTCCGGCTGACTGCTGAGGAACCGGGCAACAGTATTTGCCGGAATTACAGTACTTGAGAGAACAATTGGTACTGTATTAGCAAGATGGGCTAATGATCGCTGCAGCCTGCTGGGTTTTCGGTAGTGGGAGGCATATGGGAGCTGCTAGGTTACGTGTCGACGGTTTCAGCTTTACGATGAAGTTGCAGCATCTAGTGCCGTGATGTGTTCCAACTGGTTAGCGAACTCAAGTTAACTTCACCCACTTATCCGTTGCTCGTTGCCGCTATGTCGTGAAGTACTCATGGTCTTCAAAAACAAGGCCCCCTACCGGTGTTCTCAATAGTCCAGTCTGGTATTTGTGAGTCTTGGACTGGCCGGCCTGCACTGCCAACTCATGAGGTTCGGCCGGAAATATAGGTATCTAATTCAAGGACAATAGGTACCTGGCGGCTTTTGCATGATATCGAAACTAAACAATGGAAACTACAGAATGGACTGATCGATCGACAATATAACTTGAGAGCAGTTGGGGAAAGTAACTATACTTATTCAAAGCGAGCTTCAAGATACATGCCAAGCACCTATAGGCACCCGCTATTTATCTATTATTTCATTCCCTAAGATAATACAGGTTTCTGACGAGTTTCCTATACTACGGCTTTACCAGTCGGTCAGGTAGGACCTATATGGGTTTCTGTGTTTCGAAGTTCTCGCTGCTTTTCGTTTGATGGAGTGCAACAAGAGGTAGAAGCATTGCACATATAGACCTCACACGAGCTGAACGTAAACAGAGCTGATGGTGAGTCACCCAGTAAGGCACAAGGCACGACTTTCTTGTATATATAATATATCTAGAGGCTTCGTCCTTTTCTCTGTTCTCTCTGTAATAGTTCACGCACACGGTTCCTGTATTCCGAAAGGCCCGGCCGGCAATCGGGCTTTGACGGGCTTTTCAAAGGGTTGGACTGCGATTTGCGAAAGCCCGGGCCTGGATTTATTCACATAAGCCTGCAGGCGCTGAGGAAGCTCGGCGGCCAGCCTGCATAATTTCAAAGATGCAAGCTGCGGAAATGGGGATTCAATTTGGCTTGCATTTTAGAAGTTAATATTAAATTCCCATAAGGTAGAAATAAATACATACTCTCGACAACCAAATATATAAAAAAATGCTCTGACTCGGGAATGAGAGTTTTGGGACAAAGAAATATTGCCCTGCACGGGTAAAGTCACCAAATACCAGATCCGAAATATCTGTAGGGGCGAATTAATGGACTGTAGGTACCCGCAGCCCAATAGCCTTGTCATGGAGTGCCCTGGTCAGTTCAGTCCTAAAAAATTTGGGCCCCGAAACTTACCATCCGGTCCCGGGTACGGCCATCAGCGGACGGACTGACTATTGGGATGCCTGGGTTGAGTGATCAGCTGAGTTGACACTGTATGGTAGGGACTCCGCCGTGGACGTTGTACTATCACATATGTTACCTACGATTACAGCACAGTTACCGTTGCTATTAGTCTGAGATTATCTACAGCCGGTCAATGTTTTCACTGAGCCGGGGGTAGACAAGTCCGGACCGGATCCGTCCCGGTTTAGTCCAGTCCAGTACCAACATTTTATGAACCGGAACTGGATCAGTCAAAATTCATCCCGGACCGGAACCGGCTCAGTCTGGACCGGTTCAGACTGCCCGCTTTTACTGCTAGGTCTCAATGATCATTATTAGTAATTGTTCGATGACGAAAGCAATTCAAGAATATTCATGAAGTATCAGGCATGCTTAAAGTGGCACTACCAGTGGCAAGTGGCTGGTAGCGGGTGGAGGGTGCCAGGTGGTGTTACTTTGTGTGGTTCGGTGACTTCTTGATTGAGTTGATTGGTTCGCTCTATCTCGAGGGCCAAAGGCCCGTATATGTACAATCTCCCATATGCGTACGCGTATGCTCGATTGACCTGAGACGCATCACCCTGGTCCTGATGCATAACCTCATACAGCCACCATCTTCATACAAGTCTTCATTCTCATACAAGACATCAGACGGTGCTGAGACTCATGATCCAAGTACACATGCAACAGGTGGTGAGTGGCAAGTGGCGAGTGACACTTTGTGTATGAGTCGATATGAATGTGTAAGTCATGCTGCTGGGATTGGTGCAGACCGAGACCGTCCAGTCCGATGCCTGCAGTCTGTGGTCCAGTCTGGTCTTCGATTCTGTTGAACTGGACTGTACTGGTCCCTACCCGGACCGGGACCGTCTGGACCGGTGAAAACATTGCAGGCGGTAGACTGCGGCGACATTAACACGTATGTCTCCGCTTTTCCTTATCCCCTACATACACCAAGCACAGCCTCCTTACAAGAACTCAAACTCACCGACTTCTCACCGACGTAAGCTGCAGCAACAAACAAGTAAACCCTTGGAAGTCAACCGCACATCCCGCATCACCATACACACAAAAATCCTGATCAATACTGGAATAACCCATCGGCGTATTATACTTTGCATTCCACCTGAACAGCCATATCCTCTCCTGAGCCGGGTCGACTCGCCCCGTGATCTGAATCGAGAAATCGTACGGGTGGCACTGTCCACAGTCAGGTTCAAGAAATGCTGTATACGACGGTGCATACAGATAACAATATACACCGACCTGAACAGGATAAGCATAAACTCCATCACCTTCAGTTTATCTCACTCTAAACACTGCCCTCGTCAATCTCCGCCACCCGTCGGGGATGGAGCACGTACATCATGGCCAAGTCCGAGCCAAGTCTTTCCACTGCTGCTTTGTCGGTCAGCGCACCCTGGGCGGCAGCCCAAAGCGCGAACTTACTGCCCTCTTTGAAGGTAATGCCTTTTCCGTTGTCTTGTGTGTAAAGGGCGGCTTTTGAATTGAGATCTGACCGGTCTATGGATTTATAGATGTTCATCTGGCCGGTCTATAGATAACTACAGATATACTCCACTGCTCCTAGAATGACTAATAAATCTCTCGCATGTAAATTGAAGTTCAACCTGCATCCACCGATACAGTACCATTAGCTCCTACTGTCTGCGTGTCATGAATACAATAGTGATATAAATGAAAGAAATTACAAATCATTACTATCGCCTCCTCTCCAGGTACGAGCAACTTTAGAGGCCTGAAGAGGATAACCGGGAAGCGCCTAGATAATCCGCAGAAGGAAAGATTGATAGCGAGAACTTGAGTACACAGATGTGCATTGTGGAGGCTGTGATGAAGCAAATACAATCACCGTGCAAACCCTCGATCTTTATAGTTTACTTTTGCGGCTCAAATCTCACAAACACTGGGAGATAATTATGAATATCTGTCGCTTTCTCACTCTGCGCCAGGTATCTACAGATTTCTATAAATATCTATGCCAAGGTAGACATCTGCAAATATCCATGCCAAGATAGATATATGTAAATGTCTGTAGATACCTAGGCTTTCTCAGTGTCCCTAAGCGGCCAGGCCGGCCTTAGCGGCGGCTTTCAAATGAGGGCCGGGCCGGGCCTGGCGGCTTTTCCGGCCGGCCTGGAGGCTTTTCTTGGCAGACTAAGCCTAAACAAAATATTTTGTTCAAATGATTCTCTGCTGCCTATACTAAGAAAGTCTCCAAAGTACGAAACATAAACCATATCCAACTCAATCATCGTAGCCCTGCCATTGCTGTATTCCATCCATCAACTAGACCAAGGTATATGCAGGCCGATACAGGCTTTTTAAATCACGTGCAGGCCGGGCGGCTTCTGACCCAGGCCGGGCCGGGCCGCCCTTAGCGCAGGCTTTCACAATAGAGGCCGGGCCGCTTAGGAACACTAGGCTTTCTTGACAATTGATCTAGCTGGTCTATGCCAAGGGCGGCTTCGAAAAGAGTGACTGGGCCTGACCGGTCTACGAATCTATAGATGACCGGGCGGTCGATCTGACCGGCTGGGAACACTGACTTGGTTAGGATGAAGGATGGTCAACCCTTTCTAGACTTCACATGACGCAAAAACTTTCCTCTCCGGATATATACCTACTTAAAAGTAGGCATTGGTGGACGGGTGTATTTAGAATCTAGTTCTAGATATCCCTGTAACAAGAAATTAGGTTCAAAAGGATTCATAACACTCTGCACACAGTAAAGAGAGAAAGGCTTTTGCCCGATTTAAACCCTAGAAAAGGGTCGAATATCCTAACCGAGAACACCCAGTTCACTCATGGATCCATGGTTAGACAAGCCTGTGGTCGATTCTAGCCATCAATGGATGACCCAGGCAATCTGTGGTTGGCCTGAATCCACCACTGGACTCGAACAGCCGGCCAGGTGGGGAGAGCCCCCTTTTCTACCCTTCTCTCCCTTTAAAAACGAAACGAGTACGAAATGAATGGTCGCACACAGAAACAAAAGGAAAGAAAGAGAAAGGCTGCTAATACACTCTGCTTAGCGGCGTGGGAACTTTCGACTTCTGTAGCCGTAAGGAAGCTTATCGCTGCTTAATTGCATATCTCTATAGAAAACAACTCAGATATTTGCACGTTCCTACATCTTCCCGCTTTTTAGCCGGTTGCCTACCTAACTGCTTCCACAGCTCCCGCTGCTCATTCATCCTTCTCTTACAGTGGCGGACAAGGTGTTCCTGAGTCTGGGCCGCATGCCCGTACCACGAGCACTGATCATCTTCTCGTTGCCCAAATCGCTTGAGATACTTTACTTTCGGTGCTTACCTGCATTTCATCTGATAGCACCTGGCTGCCAGAGACTTCTTGCTACTCATCGGCCACAGGGTGTCTGTCACGTACCACAAATTTAGTAGCCAGTTACATTTGAGTCACGTGATGAAACTGTATATCCCCTTGGCGCATATTTAATGACGAGCACGCTAGCATTCGTATCAAAAATTCTACACTTATCATCCTTATTGGCTCAAGTTCTTTTGTCCTATATTGTGATAGCAATAAACAATATCCGTCCATGATCTGCGGGGGTGCCGCCCGATCAGTAACGATACCAGTTTTGCCCTTGGTATGGGAACTTTCAGAAAGCTCACCAGAGATCCTAAAAGTCTATGCACGATGCGTTCTGAACAGTTGAATTCGCTGACCGAGTGATGGGAGTTAGTTATTCGAGTGATGGTCTAATGATGTGAGAGGCTGAGCGGGGCAATCCAGCACAATCCCAGACCACACCTACTGCGACATCCAGAAGCCAACTTTTTCACACGTCATCCTTCAGAAAGAAAAATCATAGTTATTATACATGGTATCATCTTCAGGGCATTTGGCTGTGTGAGCCGGATTGAATGGACATCTTTCGACTTACTTAATGGGTTAGGGTTAACTATTCGCTCGCTGTTTGGAATTCATCAGTTACTTGATGCTTCTCTTGACCGAGTAAATACAGGGCATACCAAGATGCGGCAACACCTTAGGTAGCATTGTAGAATAAACTAGTATGAAGAACCCGGAACCTGAACAGTACTAGCTGGGAAATTGCCAGGAATTAATCCGTATCGCCCAAGCGTTTGCAACTTTCCTACGCGAGAATTTATTATGCCCTACCAAAGGTTATGCCACCACACCTTGTTAGAACTGTTCGGGTCCAGTGGTAGATACGGGCCATCATGGATGGTATCTACAACTGGCCTGCCCAACTGCGGATCCACAAGTGAACCGGGGCACCCATTTATCAACTTGTCGAAATAGCACTCCACTATCAATTGTCTTTACAATGACTTTTGAGTGAATTTCAGCAACTGAAGTTGGTTTATACTGAGAAACGGATAAAAGCAACTACATAATATCGGTACAATACAACAGTGATATATAAATGAGAATTCTACCTTCATGAATGATATTTCATCGGTGGATATACGCTGGCGATTCGAATATCGATAGAAGAACTTTTACTATTTAAAGGTTGAATGTTTTCTGCCATACAAATTTTGTGTACGTGCGCAATATAGATAACGGTCACAGTGACTGCTAGTAGATACCTAGTGAACCCCCGGGCTACTCATGGATCCACAGCTGGACAGGCTAGTTGTGGATATTGGGATATCTGAGGATGGGCTACTGGGTGCGAACAGAAAATCTCGTGATATTTGCTTATGAAACCCAATCGCAGAATAAACTTGTTCGCTCTAGTCATTACAATAAACCGTTGAAGACAAACTACCAGTATGATGAACACAATTACAAACGGTATATTCTTTCAAAGATATCAAATGTCGTTTACCACTTGAATAAGAGGTATGCCCCACATTAGGTTAGCACGTATTTATTTCCATAGTCACAAAATTGCAGAGACCTAAATACGATTCCCGATGCGGACTATGGACTTCCGTTTTAGAACAACTAACCTAATTGGAGTTGTACCGCTTTTCGAGTGAATACGGTAGAAGCTAAGTATTACGGAGAATCCTCCGGGGAAGAAATTAAAATTACCGGTGCCGATCTTCCGACAATATTAATAAACGGTGGCAGGCTTGTTGAATACCCGATTGTTTGTTTGTAATATTGCATTCGGCTGCGGGCGACCATGGCATAGTATTTTGCCAGAAATTTTCCCGTCGGTCCCCATGGGGAACCCTCGTAGTTAAAGTCATAGCTTCCCACGGACCCTGAACGCAAACACAACAGAGGGCACTATACGTGTCTTTCAGTTTGTTATCATGACCAAATCCCGCCTGCCTCCGCTCCGTTTTGCACACTCCGTGAGCCCGTGATTAAACCAGTTCAAGTCATCCCCGCAGTAATTTGATTTCTGATCATAACACCTATATAAGTTGCGCTTACCCCGTCTCGGCAAGTACATGCCAAACTTTAACCTTAACCGAACTCCATCCTGACGTCTACCTGTGACCTAATCAATCAGATATACGTGTTTGCAACCTAGCCTAGAGGAAATATAACATACGCAGGCTCCCGGCTTCCATTATATTCGCTTACGGCGAAATCCACTAGGACGAGGTGATATTACCTGCCCGGCGTTTTTACTACCGGGAAGGGGCAATAGTAACCAACCGACAGAAAACTTCACCCTGTCGGCGACCAAGAGGCCATGTATGGCGGGTCAGAATGGGTTGAAGACATACTCTCCGCGTGACTGCCGGGAAGTTGGTCACGAGTGGCTTCGAATATCACTGGCGTCCGGTGACGACCTCTCCGGATTCTCTTCTCTAGAGTATGCTGACGCAAATTTCAAATAATATGTATCTCACAGGCAAGTCGAATGTGGTTTTCTTACTGTCTACGTACAGCTGAGCATTACAAAGAAACCTCGTACAAGCGACAGCTTTACCCACCAAAGGATGCAAGAGAATCATTTTCCGGGACGTACTGAAGTGAATATCAACGAAAAACAATTATAGGGAGGTAGGCTTTTAATACAACCCGCGTGACCATGGGCGAACCTATCCAAGTCATAACCGCAGTAATTAGATTTCCCATCATATCTCATCAACCATAACCTCTCAAAATTCATATCGACGTCTCGTGTGAATTGCATCGAATAATCGTAAATGAAGGTACTATCCACCGTGAGCCGCTGAAGGTGCATTTAGATAGGGTCAACATACTCAAAGTAATTCCAGCCGTAATTAACATTAGTAAAATAGGCACCGTTACCCAAGCAGTTTACGTCGGACCACACACTATTCTCATATCAGCCTTCAAATTTGGTCGTGACCAGACAAAATGGGGCGTAACGTAAATCTCCGAGAAGCGAGACATCTACGGGAAGTGAGACACTGTCCGTGCACGATGTCCGTGCAATTCCAATTGCAATTACCCCGCCAAAAAGCCTATTTCTATATACAATGCTGCGGCCAAATGAAAGAGAAAGAATGCTGGTATCCAGTTAGCTTTGAGACAATGGTACAAGTGGAGAGAAGGCTAGATCACCATCATTTACGCAAACGCAACTGCCTTCCAACATGCAGTGTAGGTGAAGGAGGTGGTGATGACAGTGGTGATGATAACAGCACCGGTGAGTCGTTTCTGGTGACCGGTGGATGTTGGGATTGGGTAGGAGTTGCAGAAAGACTGCAGTGGCTTGCAGTAGGACGAGGGAGATAGTGCCAGTCTGTTGATGATGCATCAGAAGTGATGGAAATAACTGACTGCCGATACCGTGGAATGGGAAATGGAGCACCATCATGTTCAAATCGAACCTGACGCTTTTTGATATAAGGAGTAACTGGAAGTTTGGCTGCTTTTGCTGATGCTTTGGCTGCATGATTAGCCTGGTTTTCTGCATCCTTCTCATCACGCTCCATCATGCCCTGTAAAATCCCTTCGCCAGTCATAACTCCTGCTAGATTTCCTCTACCAAGTGTAACGGCGCGGCACGTGATATGTCCAGCGCCGGGTAACTGCACTCATGTAGTCATCGCCACGACACTTAGATCTTTACCGAAAATTATACTACTTACTTCTCCACTTGATCTCACTCGTGCGCCGTGTGCAACCTTATACATAATATCAGCCGTTTCCCTACACAGCCGGACGTGGGCTTACGCGCCCTTCCACTATTTTCGGTCTTTCAGATACCGGATTCGTTTCGCTCACAAGACCGCGCGAGTTACCTCCTTCTCAACGCGTCGCGATTTGTACAGAATCACCAATTAAACGCCAATTAACCCTCAATGCCTCCAAAGAAAGCATTACGAATTCCATTGCGCTTGGCTGACGCGCGTGCGAGCATGGAGTCTCTCCAAACGTCGATTGGACAAATTACTACCCCTAGTCCTACCGCACGCGTCTCGGTACTACCGGAGGACGAATTCATTGATGATGGTGGCAACGGCGATGCTTAACATCATCACGAAGAAGACATACCAAGCGATGAAGACGAAGAAGACAACGAAGAGCCAGCCCACCGTAAACCCGAAACGCATACCAATGATGTCTTATCCATGATAACCTACGACGACAATAAGGAGATGATGGCGCAGAATCGGATGCTTCTTAAACTCCTCTTTGAACAACAAGCCGAATGGAAAGAGGAACGCACTCGGATGCTGGCAGAGCTTGCCCGCAGTCGGCCTACCGAACGGAACGACACTTCCGGGCCGACTCAATCGAAGATCTTCAAGGTGGTCGACCTTGAGCGGTACTGCGGAGGAGCGAAGGAGTTAGATAAGTTTCTCGAATCCCTACGCTGGAACTTCGATTCTGACAAACACCTTTTCCTGAGAGGAGGCCCAGATCGGGTCAAGTATGCGATTTCCTTTCTCGACACCTGGAATTACCACACAGATGCAAGTCAACGACAAACGCAGAATACCAACCCATCTGAGAGGGCTAGCGATCTACGAGACGAGGCACATCCGTGCTTGTAAGATTTCGAACTATTCGCTCAGGAATTGATCATGATGTATGGTGATAAGGACCGACGACTCAACTCGGCAATGAAGGCTATCCAGGAGTATCAAAAATTTTCAAATGAGTCAGTCAGAGTCTACGCCAACCGAATGAAAGCGAATTGGAGGAGAGCCGGATGGAACCTGATCACGCACGATGTTGTCCTCTACGATATGGCATGGTCGGGACTACGACACGCTCAGAAAACGAAAGTTAGACCATGGATTCCAAAGGACAAGGACCGTTTCGAGACATTGGACGAACTATCTGATGGCGCGGCAGCCTCGGAATCCAAGCCGGAAGAGACGAACTCCGGAGGTCAACAGCAACAACAGTAAAGGCATCCTAACGAATCACATAAGGGCGGCGGTAAGAAACGCGAATTCCGACCTTCCATCTCGGAGCCAGTAGAAACACCACAAGCAACTCCCGACAGGCCGAAAGGAAGGAAGAAGGACATGGGGAAGTCAAACGTTAGCTTCAACCACAATAACCTATCACCGGCACCATGGGTGGCACTGGAGGTCCACCAGAGACGGAGAGAAAATGGGCAGTGCGGGAGATGCGGCGGCGATCACAAGGCGTACCATTGCACAAAATACAGTAAGGCGACCTTCCCGGAGCAGACAAAAAATCTCACACCCGGCACTGGCGGTAATCAAGTCAAACGGCAGGGATCCTTTGATAATAGCCAATCAAAAAACTAGTTTATCTCTCTGGATACCTGGCTTGGCGGGAGAGACTGCATGTGAATGAGCTGGGTCTTGAAAGGATCGGAATGCGGTCTCTGATGGCAACTTTGGACGAGATACAACCACAATGGATCGCGAAGAACTTGAGAGTGATTTTGGAACCTCCCCCGGCACCCATGTCAAGTCAATATCTATGTGGACCGAGAAAACCCGATACATCCCATACAGTCCATGAACTCTATGTTCGAGATGTACACGGAGACAGGCAATGCATTCGAGCTCTTATCGATTGCGGCGCTACAAGCATCTTCATGGCGCCCAGACTGCTTCGGCGACTTGGACTGCCATCAGAACCGGCACACATCACCACTTTGGGCCTTGATAGCCGGGTAATGATGTCGGTGAAAGATAGTCGGAAAACGACAATCTTGTGTCAGTATATTGAACATTCGGCGCCGGTTGACGAACCGGATGTCCTCGTTGTGCCTATGGTGGCTTATGATCTCGTACTTGGCCTTCCTTGGTTCCAATCTAGGAATCCTGAAATCGACCAGTCTAAAGGCCAGTTGTTAGGTTTGCGGACGCTGGTTGGGAATTCCGGAAATGAACAGACTATCACTTCGCTACCCCAGGGAGATGGATGTGCGGAAGACGGTGCTTGTAAACCACCCCTAACCGTAGATATTTAGTTTCTGGGGGCCACCGCATTCGACGACCTACTTGCTAGTAATGAGGTCGCCGCAGCATTCGCCATACAAATTGACGAGGGCACCGGTCTGCTGGGAGCATCGACAATATTGAAAGCCGTCACCTCGGAAAAATTAGGTGAGACGAGACCCGGTTGATGCTGAATGGGTGAGCAGGGAGCAGCGGCGGTAGTTGCGGCAGAAGGGGGTCCACAGGGGTACCCCGAATGACTGCTACCGGCTCACCGAGACACGAAGGGAGTGCCTGGACGACGGGGCTTGGCCATATTGTGGCGAACCGTTCCGATCCAGCCTCCTGGGACCCCTACCCTTCTCCAATCTTGCCAGAATCGTGTTGCTAGCAGAGGCTAATTGATATCAGGAGAAGGCTATGCGGAGATGGTATTCACCGATGAAGGAGTGCGTATCGCGTCTCAATATCGAGTCTTTGTGGAGGTCTTCTGCAAGACCAAGGCAGAAACACTCCCACCGCACCGACCAGTCGATCACGCAATTGACCTAGAGCCGGGGTACTAATTACCATACGGACGGATCTACAACCTATCGGAGTTCGAGCTGAAAACATTCAAAGCCTACATTGACACAAACTTAGCCAACAGCTTTATCCAGCGGTCATCATCACCGGCAGCAGCGCCTATTCTATTCGCCACGAAGAAGGACGTAGGCCTGCGGCTGTGTGTTGACTATCCGGCACTCAACTTAGGTACAGTGAAAAATCAATTCCCCCTTCCACTGATCTCGGAAATGCTTGATCGTGTGTGCGGTGCTCCGATCTTCACCAGGCTGGACCTCCGGAATGCCTACCATCTCATCCGCATCAAACAAGGCGACAGGTACAAGATGGCATTTCGAACCCGCTACGGCCAATTCGAATACCAGGTGATGCCCTTCCGATTGACAAATGCACCGGCCTGCTTTCAGGGCTACAACGACGACTGCCTGCGGCCTTATATCGACGACTTCACCGTGTGCTACCTCGATGACACACTCATCTACTCGACCAACGAAAAGGAGCATGAGGAGCACGTACGAAAAGTGCTGGAACGACTGCGGGAATTAGGCCATTATTGCAAATCTGGAAAGTGCGAATTCGGAGTCTTGGAGGTTGGCTTTCTTGGATCTGTCATCAACTCGGAAGGGATCGGTATGGAATCAGACAGGATATCTACGATCGAGGATTGGCCAATCCGGAAGTCAGTTCGGGATGTACAAGTGCTTCTTGGATATGCGAACTTCTACCGACGGTACATCCGGAAATACGGAAAGGTTACGTTTCCCCTGACAGAGCTACTGGAACGAGGAGAGACTGCAGATTCAACTAAACACAGCCAGAAGTCGAACAAACCCAGATACAAATCGGAGTGAACTTGGGATGCCGAACTCGCATTTTGGAAGCGAAAAAAGGCCGTTACTGACGCACCGATCCTCCAACATTTCGACCCGCAAAAGCTGATCATTCTGCCGACCGATGCCAGCGGCTTCGCAATCGCCGGCATTCTCAATCAGTTCGACGGATTCGGGATCCTCCCAGCGGTCAACTTCTACTCTCGAAAATGCTCCGATGCCGAACAGAACTACCACACGTACGATCGGGAGCTCCTAGCCATCGTGGAAACAATGAAACAATGGTGACACTACCTCGAAGGTGCAAATCATAAGATCTTAGTGCAGTGCGATCACAAGAACCTCGAATATTTCCAAACCTCCAAAGTGCTTTCCCGAAGGCAGGCTAGATGGGCAGAGATACTGTCCTCCTATGACTTTGTTATCGAACACCTAGAGGGCAAGAAGAACCCGGCAGATGGACCGTCAAGACGACCTGACTACGAGATTGCATACGAGAGACAGATTGAACGACTATTGGCAACGCTGGCAGCCACTGTGGAACCGTATGATGACCTCTTACCAGCAATCAAGACAGCCCAGGCCTCCGACTCGTTGGCTGCCGACGTGAACCACAGGATCGTCGGTACTCCAATGGTCGGACTCCCTGACCTGCCGAGACAGGCGGAGGACTCGAGCAAAGAATGGAAAGTCACCGCAGGAGACCTGACCTACGAAGGGAGGATATACGAACCGGCGGATGACACACTCCGTAGCCAGGTGATAAGTCTTTTCCATCACAACCCTGAATCCGGCCACTTTGGAGCTCATGAAACTGCTGAATTAGTATCTAGAGACTTCTATTGGCCTGCGATGGATTCTACGGTACAGAAATACGTCACCGGCTGTGAGTTATGCCACCGAATCAAGGCACCACGCCACGCCCGCCATGGACTCAACATGCCGTTAAAACCGCCTTCTCGACCATGGGAGGGAGTCACGATGAACTTTGTTACCGACCTTCCTGATTCAACCGCATCCAAGTACATGGGGGTCTGGGTAATAGTCGACCGATTGACAAAGATGGCGACCTACCTCCCCGGCCGAAAAGATATCGACTCCCCGGAATTGGCATGGATGTTTTTTGGACACGTGATCTGCAAACGTGGCGTTCCGGACAGTATAGTCACTGATCACGTGAATGAGTTCAACAGCTGAATCTGGAACCGGGTATGCTCTCATCTGAGGATTGATCACCGACTATCCACCGCCTTCCACCCGCAGACCGACGGCCAAACGGAACGACACAACCAGACCATGGAGCAGTACTTATGGGCTTTCTGCAATTACGAGCAGGACAATTGGGTCGACCTCTTGCCGCTGGCCGAGTTCGCATACAATAACTCTATCCACCACTCAACGTGCATGACGCCGTTCTGGGCCAACTACCACTACCACCCGTCAATGCAGTTTAAACCACCAAAGGTCACATTGAACATGCGGACAGAAGTATGGGGCGATGCAATGGCTGCGGGCCTGGAGGAGACTCACCGGCTCCTCAAAGAAAACTTGCTCGAAGCTCAAACGCGGCAATCCAAGTACGCTGGCGGGAAAGAGATGATTTTCTGGGTTGGAGACAAAGTGTGGCTTTCGACTCGGAATTTCAGAACGACGAGACCATCAAAGAAGCTGGATTACAAGCGCACCGGACCGTACACGGTAAGTAAGATCATCAATAAGAATGCTTACAAATTAGACTTGCCAAAGACGATGCGGAATCACAACGTTTTCCATGCATCGCATCTCGATTGGTACACTCCTCCAGTCACAGGCAAGCCACAATCAGAGGCAAACCCAATCATAGTCGACGATCTCGAGGAGAAGTGGGAGGTCGATAGAATCCTAGACTCGAAGCGGCGCTACCGGAAGTTACATTACCTCGTTCAGTGGGCCGGCTACAATTATATACGTATGAGTTGGGAACCGTTCCAAAACCTCGAGAATACCCAGGACCTGATCAACGACTTTCACCGAGATCATCCTCACAAGCCACGGCGGTAATATGACGGAGGATAGGAGGTCTTGGGTTGTCTCTATTGTTGCTTATACCCTTCTCTTCTTTTGGATCTCGGCCCGGTACAAATGGCGTCGGCACGGGTTTTTACCACCTACCACTGGAGGTGGAGTTTCCCCGTGCGCCGGATCCCCCGAATGACTACCGAATTGTACCAGATTGGGCGTGGGACTTCGTGATAGTACGAGGACATACGCGGGCATTTAGTTTTGAATTTTGTTGTATGTATGGGGGTTGGCAGCCTGGGAGCTCTGCCTTAAAAAGAGGGGATAATGGAACAGCGCGGCACGTGATATTTCCAGCGCTGGGTAACTGCACTCATATAGTCATCGCCACGACACTTAGATCTTTACTGAACATCTTACTACTTACTTCACCACTTGATCTCACTCGTGCGCCGTGTGCAACAGTATACCATAATATCAGCCGTATCCTTACACAGCTGGACGCGGGCATATGCGCCCTTACACCAAGTTGTCGCATATCTTTCTTGCTAGGGCGCACCTTCTGGATTTCGTTTCACATATTGTGACTTTCTGTTCTGGCAATATCGGCCTCAGTCATGAAGTACTCTACTGCGTGGGAGACGTGCAGGATGAGGTCACACAGTGTAGTGGAGGTAGCTGTTTTCGAAAACCGGAACTGGAGTGCTTGGTTGGTTTGAAGCCGAAGTTCACACTTGGTAGAGTGAATCTTTTCCGGCTCAACACCTAGAAGAGCTTCGTCCTCAGCTGCCTTGTTATGGGCAGCACATTCCTTAGCATTTGCAAGTACGGTGCGTGGATTGAATGGTTGAATTCCAGTAGCAGCAAATGCTTGATGTATGTTGTGTAAAGTGTAGGCCTCCATTCGTGCTTGCTTGTAGAGGGGCAAGAAAATGTCCCGGTTGGTACCAATAGAGGTAAGACAGAAGTAATCCTCTACTGCTGTCTTGTAGGCATTCTGGAGTGCTGAGAAAAGAACATCATCAAGGGGTTGCAGAAGATGTGTTGAGTGTGCTGGTAAACAAAAGACAATGATGTCATTCTGTTCACAGTACTTGAGGAACTTATAGTTGATATGGGATACATGTCCATCCAGTATCAGTAGTTGTGTTTCATTAGGACACCGCTGGCGACTGATTGGATCATACACCTCCGTCAACCAATCATATCCAATTGTTGTATCTGTCCAACCCTTGGGAGTAACTGCCCAACGTGCCATCTTATCTTCATCCGTAACATTCTTGTACCAGTCAAAAATATGCTTTGCACCATTGCCATTAAAGTAATGGAGAAAGATAAAGCCATCTGCTGATACAGCTTCGAGTCCAGTAATAAGTTCGCGATTACCGCTCTGAGTAACGCGTGGATTTTTCTTCCCCCGCCTTGTAATCACTTTAGTACAAGGAGAAATTCCCATTACAAAACCCTTTTCATCCACATTGCTAATAGCCTTTGGTTTTATCTTTCTCTCAGTAATCACCTTCCCTAGCTTGCGGAAATGATCTTGCAAAATAGGTGGGTTCCCTGCATAGGTACGTTGGCGATCGATACAGCTAGCAAACTTCGTGACAAGAATTGGATGTGGGTTGAGAAATTGTGTAATCCAGTTCTTGCCGATAATATTCTTCTGACCTGATTGATGTGGAATCTGACGCCGTTTTGGATCCGAAGCGAGTGCTTTGATCATACTCATAAGGTGGTCGATTCCTGCAGCGAAGCCGCAATTGTCTAACTTACGAATCCATTGAACTATTGCCCGCTCTGCAGCAGGTGAAAATATTTGCTTGCCATGATGTGCAAGCTGACGGCTGCGACGTCCATTCTTTCGGTGTCCAAGACTATATTTACTGAGATTGTACGCTTCGGCTGCTTTTTGCAATGATTTGAATGTTCCATCCTCCAAACCTTGTAGTGCACACTCATACCATTGCTCAAGATATAGCACTGGTAAGTTCGATCGCTGCTTTATTCGAGGCATTCTAGATCTCGTGTAGGCTCAGCCAGCAACTGGGAGGGTGTTGGCGGTAGCTGTGATGGTTGCGACAAACTGACAGGCGAGAAGAGAGGGGTTGGGCGTGGTCATCAACTGATTACCCGGCCGTCTCGCTTCTCATGGATGTCTCGCTTCCGGTATATTTACGTTACATAACGTTCAGGTCAGAGTTCCGCCTCTCAAGGTGCGCCTTGTCGGTTCGCCCACTCTGGGCAGCGGCCCAAATGGCGAACTTGCTGCCCGCCTTGAAGGAGATGTGGTCTCCATGGTGTTCAAGGAAATCAGATGGGTGTGGACCGGTAGGATCGATACCGTGTTCCAGGGCCTTTGCAAAAGCCTGTTTCCCCCAATCGTTGGAGTCAGATTGAACAGCGCTCTCTGTCTTCGAGATGGGGAAACCTAGCGTCCGATTGGAGACCCCTTGAGGGATTGCGCCAACAAAAGTGCTAGCCGTGAGAAAGGCTTTGAAGAGGAGGATGGTGGTGAGGTGCATCTCGGGCAGGCTTGCAAGTATTGTGAGCAGATAGACATGAGGAATACGGGACGTAGGATGACTCTTGTATCATTCTCCGAGGAGTAAAATACAGCACTAGATGAGATGAATCAGAAACAGGGTGGTGACGAGGCCGGTGAGAGAAACAGTGGCTGGCCAAGGGGACCGGCCGTTGATCTCCGGATCATTTTCTGGTGTATCTACTCTAGAGCTGCGCATACCTAATATATATTGCCCAGAGGTGGAGAGGGGCAGAAACAAAATAGCAACATCAAAACATCAATTGACTTCTCCACATGAATCCGTATGAACATGGGCGATGTAGTCGCAGCAACCAGTACTCGAAATTCCATCCTTTATCCATGCGTTTGTTACTTAGGTACAAGAACCGGTAATCGACGCACCTGTTCTTCCTGCTGGTAGCCTTACCAACCCGGAAGCTACGAGGAAAGCTTGCGATATTTCATCGGCTCGCGAAAATAACTTTAAACCTCGCGAACTAGCATGCATGCCGGCAATTCTTAGATGCCATCGCCAAAAAATAACATAGGTCATCTATCGGTTACTACACGCGAACTTGGCTAATAGCAGGATGTTGCGTAACGCACAATCCCTGTTCCATGGACCCTCGAGGCCAGGGTACAACGTGGCAAAAATGGATATTCACTCAAACCACGCGAGCACATTCAGAATTTAATGACTCACGCAGTAGCAGATGTTCTAGGCATATCATTCAAATGATCACATAAGCTCAAGTACTTTATCTTATCCAGTTATAGTAATGACAAATTCTTGACAAATTTCCACAAAAGCCAAACCACTAACTCCGGTCAGTGTCATGCTAAGAATCATTATAGTTGGAGTACGTAGCCACGAGGGCAACTAAGAATACAATGCGGATGAAGACTTTTACATGGGGCTGATGCAGTGACGATGAAAGTGAGGGAAAGAAGGAGTTTGTGTATAAAGAGGATATTTTCAAGCTCCGGATGCTAGAGGCCTTATTCGAATAATCAGCATCGCTGACTTAGTCCACTACCCTATTAATAGAGCAGTGGTACTGCTGCATTGTCAACTGAACATGTTGCTGCAACACACGATCTGTGTTCCCCGCTTGAATATACCTCACATCCCCGGTGTATTGGGAATTGCCTCACATCTATATCTAAGCGATGGAGCTACCCCACAGGATCTGGCGCACGCGTGTATGAGTACTGCAGATGCAGGTAAACTATAGGAGGTAGTATGCGATACAATGGCATTCTACAAACTTGACCCGTGTTTCTATGTCAGGATATACTCTAGACGTCCCGATAAAATCAGCATTATACGTCCTGAATGTGAATAAGATGTTATATTACTCATAGAGCATCGATATACAGTGTCCGTAATACAGGGGACAAAACTTTGGATGTTTGTGGTGCTGCCCACTTACGACTTAGCTGGTCGCTAATTAAAGTCTTAAGTGAGAGGTACTTCCTTCCCCCAGATGCAGACTACCTACAGCCAATAAAAGATGAATCGAGAAATGCACTGATCTTGCTTTCCACGGTATAATTACTTTTTAACATTGGATAAATGAATCTCAACAGCGAGTGGTGCCATGAAGGCACTCCCATGGCTGTGCCATCGCTGAAAGAAATCTGGCGAATCAAAAAGTATAGATTCTGCCTCTAGAGGTTCAAAGCGGTGTCGAACCTCCTGGTCCTACCCCCTGTTTTGCGGCTCATCTATTAATACCATGGCTGTACATGTTGGGGCTAAATCCTGGAATACTCCATATTGCACTAACTGTCATGTGGGGATACGCACGGCTGCACGTGACGTGTCCAGGGCCAGGTAACACTCGCTTTATATAGTCGGCTTGCCACATGCCTGAGATCTCTAGCGATAATCTTACCTTAACTTACCTTGATACTACTCCACTATATTGACATCCACGTTTGCAACCACATCTACTTGTTTACCTTCTTAGAAACCTATACATGGCTTATGCATTTACAATATGATAGATCGTAGACTATTGGATATGTTTCACAGTCAAGATTGCAATAATAAACCATTCCGAGGTGTCATGATACACTCAGTGCGAATTAGCAAACATATACATTCGCGAGCACAGATTGCAGTAGTGAGGTGACATAAAAACTTTATCCAATTGAGGATATTCATTGCAGACACGATTCTGTGCGAATTGAATACAGTACTTGGCCAGTGATCTATAGTGACATCTAAGAAGGTAGCATCGGCAAAAGTGCAAGTCGACTATAGGCTGCGCTACGCGCAGTCTAAAGTCATCTATAGTCGATTCATAGAGATGTGCGCGGGGGCCTATGGAACTATATATGGCTGGTGGCTGGAGATTCACCTCTACCTCTCTTTACAGCCTGGCTGTTATACCGGTACCGAGTCCGCTGGAGAGCATACTGGCACTTGAGAGCCTACTTCGAAGCCTGCTTGATAGCCTACTTGGAAGCCTACTTCATAGCCTGCTTGAGAGCCTGCTTGAGAGAGCCACACTTCAGGAGGAGTAGAGTTTTCCACGGGAAGCTTTTGGCCGATGGAAAACTCTGAGTTTGTGGAAGCTTTGGCTAATAGAAGGCTCTAAGTCTGTGGAAGCTTTGATACTAATGTTGACGTAGCCAACCTACTTGTCTAAGTGCTTCGGATACTTTGAACACCATCGCCAACATCACCATCGCCAACCACTGTGGATCAAATGCGCACTCATACGCCCACAATTGGTGGGAAGCGGACAGCTGATTCCGCTGGAAAATCTGAGTCGGAGATCTGCTCTCCCCAAAATCCAATTGTCTACCTTTCCTGCAGAATCTAAGGTTGCAATTGTTAACACTATGACCGTGAGGCATCGTGAGATCTTGTCACGGTGGGCACGCGAAAAATAAGGTTCAGACTATGATATCGACCGACGTCATGATTTCGGCCGCCGTACGCCACCGGCCACCGGCCACCGGCCACCCGCCTCCTGGTGCCTGGCGCCAAAACTCAGCAAGTCTCTGGATCGAGCACCCAGAAGCATACATACATGGGAGCATATAGTCAAGTGAGATTGGGAGTGTCTTGTCTCTTCAGAGTGTACTAGGGAGCGTAGAGCCAAGCAGGCTAGGAGTTTCCCATCGAGTGCAGTTAGGAGCGTCCTTGAGAGCATGCTCGGGAGTGTACTTGAGAATGTACTCGGAGGCGAACTTGGGAGCATACTCGGAGTGTACTTGGGAGCATCTTGAGAGCTTACTTTGGAGCGTATAGTCAAGCAGGCTGGGAATGTGTCATCGAGTGCAATTGGGAGTGTACTTGAGAGTGTGCTCGGGAGTGTGCTTGAGAGCGTCTTGAGAGCTGGCTTGGGAGCGTATAGTTAAGTAGGCTGGGAGTGTGCTATCGGGTGTAATTGGGAGCGTCTTTGAGAGCATGCCCGGGAGTGTTCTTGAGAACGTACTCAGAGTGTACTTGGGAGCGTCTTGAGAGCTGACTTGGAAGCGTATAGTCAAGCAGGCTGGGAGTGTGTCGTCGAGTGCAATTGGGAGTGTGCTTGAAAGCTTCTTGAGAGCTGGTTTGGGAGCGTATAGTCAAGCAGGCTAGGAGTGTGCCATCGAGTGCAATTGGGAGCGTCCTTGAGACCATGCCCGGGAGTGTACTTGAGAACATACTGGGAGTGTACTTGGGAGCGTATAGTCAAGCAGGCTGGGAGTGTGTCATCTAGTTAAATTGGGAGTGTACTTGAGAGCTTGCTCGGGAGTGTGCATGAGAGCTTCTTGAGAGCTGGATTGGGAGTGTACAGTCGAGCCGGCTGGGTGTGTGCCATCGAGTTCAAGTGGGAGTGTCCTTGGGAGGATGCCCGGGAGTGTACTTGAGAACGTAGTCGGAGGTGTACTTGGGAGCGTACTCAGAGGTGTACTTGGGAGCATCTTGAGAGCTTACTTGGGAGCGTAAGTCAAGCAGGCTGGGAGTGTACATTCGAGTGCAATCATGAGTGTACTGCAGAGCGTACTTGGGAGTGTGCCATGAAGTGCATTTAGCAGTTTTATTGAATGCAGCATGATGTATAGTATCAAGCGCTCATAATCGCATGCGTATCATAGTAATTTAGTCAACTTGCAGGTGCATAGGACCTCATAGTACCACGCGTCAAATATGCTATGGATTACCGGCTCATAAACAGCTTCTCTATGAGTTACGCGTCGCGTAAGGTCGTTTTTGCCGGTGATGCTAATAATAGCGATTGTTTTCCTTGCACCACGGAAAATAATGAAATATATCATCGTCCAATGAAGTTTTTACCCTGTTTTTCATGTTTCATATATGGAGGGTAGCCCGCAGGCTTTGGTAAGGCCTGTGCGCTTTTGATTTAAAAGCCAAGCCCGCCCGGGCTTTGCAATTAGAGGGCTTGGCCCTCACAAAGCCTGATAAAAAGCCCTCAGGCCGGCAGGGCCCGTTTTGAACACTGGTCAAAGCTACATAATGATATAGGCTGTATAGTAATAAGACCACTCCTTTCACCTCAACCACTTATAATTGCTTCCATGTCACCCATTTCAGCTCAAAATAGCTTCGTCAGACTCCTTGTCTGAAGAAAGCCCATACAGCCTGCGGGCTTTTAATTAAAAAGCCCGAGGCCTCGTGGGCTTTGAGATTACTGGCCCGGCCCGGCCGCCTCAAAGCCCGCCTGAAAGCCCTCGGGCTGGCCGGGCCCGTTTCGAACACTGATTAGAATTCACGGAGCGCATCATTTTCGTCCATATAAGTACTTTGATTAGAGTGCAATTGCAAATGTTGGGATAGAGTACTTAGTTTGGGGTTAAGGAGTACGCTCGCCAGTTGGTCCACGAATATTAGAGCTATAGAGACTGGGCTTATATGCCCAATTGGAATTACGGAGAGCATCATTTTCGTCCATATATAGCTCTCTGATCTAAGTGCAACTGCAAAAGTTAGCTGGGGGTATGGAAATTCCCGAATTCCATCAATCAATCAATGACAACACCCCGCTAAAATTTGCAATCAGATCAGATAGAGAGTTTCTATGGGCGAAGAGAACGCTCTCCATAGGCTCTAATTGGGCGTCTAAACCCCGGTCTCGATAAAGATACAAGATCAACGTTCAGTACAATTACACCCCGAGTCGAAGCTTACAAACTGAGACGGTACAGCATGGTTAAAATTGTTAAGCTTTGAGGCTTTGCAAGACAACTAGTTTGCGTTTCCCTGGGATATGCCAGCAAGAATTTCTTACTCAGAACATAGTCCAGGTCGGGCAAGTTTAGAAACGGCCTGACATATTTACTCTGGGGATGGCCGGCTTGATGAAAGAACAATTTCCACGTTTCTCTTGTCTTACATTGCCAGTGGGTTCCGAGCTGTTTTTAGCATGAATTCGGTGCTCAGGTATGACGGTTTCCCAGTCTCAATTCATAGCAAATTCTGGGGAAGCAGGGCTCCCTGCTCCACCCAGTTGAAGCTTCGTAGACACCAGTCGTATTTTACAATCTTGTGGGTGGGAAGGAGAGGATCCCATATTCGCCCAGCCATAATTCTAGGCCTGAAATGCATGGTGCGCCTGGAGACTTTGTACATATAGTATTCTGTTACAGACTTGATTGTATTGCGCCCATGCTTCAGAACCAAGCGTAGGATTCCCGTATGCGGTTAGCTATACATTCAGATATAACGAACTATTGTGGATCACATATCACGAACTATTGTGGATCAATTACCAAAACACCAAGTAAGAACATGTGTTGACAACGGATTCAGCCCGAGAGCCGTCGGGTATTAAAATGAAGGTTCCCGAGTGTCCGGCCGAAGTCCCCGGGCCAGTTATTTTCTCGGCTCCGGATATGATACTCTACCTTCCGGCGCCGGATATGGTATCTCCTGCTCCGGGTGTGCTGCCTTTTCTCATATAAATATGCCTATCGTTCTCTCTGTACGATAGACAATCCAATATCTTTCATCTCTCTCTCTGATTGATCTCAACAACATGAACCTACTATAGGTCGAAAAATCTGATATGGATGTGTTGAGTCATTAAACATTATGTGTTTCCCTTGTCTAGGGAGCCTTCTTAGGCACCAGCAACCATTTCCACTCACTAACTTTATTAGAGATAGACGATTAGAGAGGAAAGTTAAATACTGAAAGTGATATACTAGGTAACTGCGTTGCATACACATAATTATCTTTCGGCTGTATATGAAGATATTCCCGCACGCATGCGAGACTCCCGGAGAGGAGATACCACCCAAACCTCTCTCTATACATAAAGATAAGAAAACATTAGCTACTCCCGTACTTTATCTATCTGCCGCCGGGCGCGGGTCAAGCAGATTCCCAACACTTCCACTCTACTGAAAAAAAGCCATAGTAGTCAAACATAGCTTCATGGCGGGACAAGATTTAAGCAAAACAGTGACAACAACAGATTTCGAGCCTGTGGTCTTGATTTTTACTGCACCGGATGTTTTTGCCACTAGGAGGTTATTGTTTATCCGATGATGATGTGGGATCATTAGCCTTCCGGTCCTGGAATCCAGAATGCTTTTGGTTCGCACGATAGAGAGCGGGGGACTGTAGGTCCAGGACAAGCTAGGTAGGAATTCTCTAGAATTCGGCATGTGTATTGGAAATACGGAAGTATCTACATTTCTCTTACTAATACTTGTACTTTCTTAAGTATTCTCCTTACGATAAGATGGTACTTTATGGATAAGGATAATGTGGTGTGTGAATAACTTTTAAGACTTTTGTTATGTTTTATGTTTAGGTTGTCTAGAAAGTTCCGGTTAGAACTTGTCTAGAACCTTCGTTGTGTTCCGTTGGACGAGGGATTTCTCAGCGCTTATCGCAAAACGTGCCTAGATGGTTCTGTTATGTTCTTCACACTTCTTATGTATTTATGTACAGTTGCAGAGTGTTTCTCTACCTGTTTTGGTTATGGATCCGTGACCGTGGTCACGGACAATCACCAATTTATTATTGTGTACATAGATACTGTTTCGCCGGTTAGAGAACAGTTCTTTAGACTTGCTCAGACATCGATCGGAATACTACAATATCTCCTCTTGAATCCTCTTCTCAGTATAATCATATCTTTCGAACAATTCTTGATATCGTCATATTTGTAATACTTCTTTTTCATATACTTCTTGTGAGATTCTAATAGATTTCTTCAGAGTTTCGCTGGTGTTAACGAACAGGTTATGAGCCTGGATGAGCGATACTGATTCAAACCCTGATTATCCTCCACTTAGTCAGAATTTGTTTGATACTAACTCAGTTGCCGTCAAATATCCAGAAGTAAACAAACCTTCAAGAACACCACTCGGATCATGACCCCCTTCGCCTCATCCAGAAATACCAATGCCTCCTGGCGATTCCTCATCCTCCGGAAAGGAACCTATGTACTCTTTTTCAGTTCGTATTGACAAGAAAACACCTGTAAACATTAAACGCGATAGCATTGGTAAACATTCTGGACAGGACAACTATCAGATATGGAGTGCCTTGATGAATATTGTCCAGAAGGGCATTAAGGCATATGAAGTGGTGGTGGATGGTGTGTCTCCAGCAGACGATGCTGATCAGACAGAAATGGATGCTTTCGAGCATCTTAAACATACCGCATCAACCATATTCATACAGGTGGTCTCCCAAGACATTTTGGAGAAAATTGTCGAGTTGGAGGACCCTCACCTGATCTGGACAAGGCTTCGCACCGTATGCTATAGAGACTCGGCTTTTGCACTTGTCTCCCAGATATTGAATCTGGTCTCCCTTCCTACTCAAAATTCTGTTACAGACTTACCAGCATTTATATCCAAGTTTGAGTCCCAGTGGCTCCACCTTACGAAACTCATGAAAGCCTCCTCCGATTCATACCGAAAGACCTTTGCTACGTTTCCTAATGAAGCTAAGGCCAAAAGAGATTTTCTGTTGGGTTTTTTGGTTAAACACCATAAAAATGTGATCGATAATCTTACAACAAGAGATAGTTTGTCGTATGCTGATGTCAAGCCACGACTTATGGATATCGACACCTCCGGGATCGAAATGAATTCGGCTCTCTTTGTTTCTCAATCTTCGGATACTCAGTAGGAAGGGAAGATATCAATGAAATCGGGAAAACCAACCACTTCCTCCTCCTCTTCTTCCACGAAAAGATGCACCTGGTGCACTAAACATAATCCAGGAAAATCCAAAGGACATACCTGGAACGAATGTTTTCGTCTTCAAAAGATGAATAAGGAGAACAAAGAAAAAGAAAGAAAGGATAAGGCCGAGGAAGCAAATATTACTACTGAGGAACAAAATGTATGGATCAGATCTTTCTATTTTGACATGGCCTGTACTTCACACATGACCGCTTATGCAGGACATCTCCTTAACTACTCCGTATGTGGCGGATTTGTAAAATCCAGTTCACAAATAAGCATCCAGATTGTTGGCAAGGGAGATGTGGAGATTGACTGTGTTTTGAGAGATGGGTCGGTTTCCTCTTTTTCTGTTCGAGGTGTTTTACATGTTCCAGGGTTGGCACATCCCTTCATTTCTTGGAGGAAATTTTGGGAAACAGGATATACAGAGTTTGGAGAGCGGGATTATATTTCAATTATCAAGGGAACAGAAGTTGTTTTTGAAGCTGTTTTTGATGGAAATTTGTTTAAAATTCCTGAGACATTACATTCGGCCCATATTACTTATGACTTCTGACATCAGGCATTCGGACATTTAGCACCATCAGGAATGGATAAATCGCTACAGTCATATTCTGATGCCGATATACGAGTAAGATCTACGAATAACGTATTTTCCTTCTGCATCACAAGCCGAATGACTCGATTTCCACACATGTCAACATCGAAGAAAAATAGGAATACACTCGATCTTGTTCATTCCGATTCGAGTGGCCCCTTTCCGGTTCCGTCATATTGTAATTCCCTTTATTACATTTCTCTAATTGGTGATGCTACTAGGGTTTCGTGGGTTCGATTCATGCAACAAACATCCGAGACAACTAAGATAGTCAAATATTTTGTTGCAGAGATGGAACTTCAAAACCACAAGATTTCTGCTGCAGTTCGAACGGATAATGGTCGGGAATATGTTACCAAGGACTTGAAAGGGTTCTTTACATCAAAGGGAATTATACATGAGTTTTCACCTCCCTATTCTCCTGAGTCAAACGGAGTTGCAGAACGTCTTAATCAGACGATAGCAGAGTCACTTAGAGCTATCCTTGAAATTGCACCAACCTATGATAAGAAGTTATGGACTGAGGATGTGTTACGCTCAGTACTTATAGAAAATTGACAACCTCATTCGGCACCAAAGAATCTAGCTCCATATGAGGCTTTTTATGGCACGAAGCCATCGATGCAGCACCTTGAACCTTTCGGCAGAGAATGCTATATTCACGTACCGTATCAGAAACGAACGTATGGAAAAAAGTTATCTCCTAGGGCACAAAGGGCTATTTTCACCGGACACACCAATGTCCCCCATCATTATAGAGTGTTCTTACCCGATACAAAAAAGACTATATTATCAGCAGACATCTTCTTCCCCCCTGTTGAGATAGAAGGGGCTACGCCAATGATAAACTGTCGAATTGATCAAATTCTCAATCCTCTCCAGAGCAACACCCCATCAACATCTGGTCAGTATAGCAATAATAATAAGGATAAAACATCGGATGATATGTGGCGACAGTGGATTGATAAGAATCCTCAAAGAGCTAATGACTGAGTCGACAATGGTCATGAGATCATTGCTCCGCTAATGCGAGCTGACTTTAAGGAAGGTAAAAGAGACGGATATTTTGGCTCTCCATATTGGGTGTACGATGCCAGTGATATGGCCTATCGAGAACACCTACCCCTACAACCTGAACAACTGAACGAATAAGTATTGATCGAAGAACTCGACAGGATCGAAGACTTCGACGAATCTATTCGAACAGTTGTTCCTGAAGACCACTGACAAAAAGAACAATATCAACAATCCAACCAACGATATCAACTTCCACGAGGTATCACGCCCCCCCCAATTCCATTTCGACAGGTCGTCACTCGTGGTGGAAGAATTGTTAACCCACCTCAATGCTACGGTTTTGAGAGTAATGCCCCTGAAGCTAGTATGTGGGATGCACCTCCTCAACCTGCTACTCCGGAACCTCAACCTCTGCAAAGACTTGAAGGAAGTCAATGGGCAAATTTAAGTGTATTAACAGTTGAAGAACCAAAGTCATTCCGACAGGCCAAAGTGTCACCGCAATGGTCAGATTGGAGGAAGGCGATGAATGAAGAACTTAAGTCAGTTACGGACGATGATGTTTGGGATGTTATCCCGAAACCAACGGGGATAAAGATTGTTGCTACCAGATGGGTTTATAAAGCAAAAGGAAATGCTCAAGGAGAAGTCGAACGATATAAAGCACGGTTAGTTGCCAAAGGATTCTCACTAATGTTAGGCCAGGATTTCGATGAAATATTCGCCCCTGTGGTTCGTTACGATTCTCTTAGACTCTTACTAGCATTATCAGCATGCAAAGGATGGCGACCCCGACAACTGGACGTCAAAACTGCATTTCTGTATGGGATATTGAAGGAAGAAGTTTATATGGATTTACAGAAAGGCAGCCGGTGAGATGGAATGGTGGCAAAAGGAAAGAGGTGTATTTATGGATTGAAGCAATCTCCGAGGGAATGGTACTACCGGTTAGTAGAATACCTAGGACCTTTGAGATTTGCTATCACTGCTTGGGACCCCTGTGTTCTCGTCGACAAATCAGGGGACCTTTTCTTAGCTATATATGTGAACGATATTACTCTGTGTGGAGCTACTGGAGAGCTGAATGAGTAAACCATTAATGTGTTGAAGACCGAGTTCAAGGTCAACGACATGGGTGAGCTTAGTTGCCTGCTAGGAATCTAGATAACCTTTACCGACAATGGGATCACTCTTTCCCAGACAACTGTTATTGATAAGTTTCTGAACAGTGTTTCGATGGAAGATTGCAAGCCCGTGTCGACGCCTATCGACTCAAACCATCATTTGAAGGCCATTGAAGACGAAGACGAGAGTACCGATGCAACGGCATATCAACAAATAATCGGATCATTGATGTATTTAGTCACTGGAACAAGACCTGACCTAGCATATATAATTACTCACCTCTCTCAATTCAACTTATCTCCCTCCGCAAAGCACCTAACTGCGGTGAAATGAGTGCTTCAATATCTCCAAGGAACAAAGGATAGACACCTTTTTTATCCATGGAATAATCAACTCAAAACGACTGCGTATACGGATGCATCTTACCGCGATTGATTCGACATGAGACGAAGCATTTTAGGATATATATTTCAACTTGGGAGTGCTACTATCTTGTGGAGATGTCGAAAACTGCGGTCCGTTGCTACCTCTTTTTGCCAGGCTGAGTATATTGCACTTGCTACGACGACAAAAGATCATATCTGGTTGAAACATCGAACCCAGGAGATATTGAAAGAAGATATTCCTATGGCTCTCTTTTGCGATACCAAAGCTGCAATAGATGTGGCATATAATCCAAAACTTAACAACCGATCAAAAGATATTGAGATTGCATATCACTTTACTCGGGAACAAATCGAACAGGGAAATGTGTCTATTCTGTACCTCCCTTCGGAAGAAAATTTGGCAGATATATGTACATAGGGAATGACGAGATATGTTCATGACCACTGATGTTCAAAAATATTTGGATCAAAGTGAGAAGGGGTATTGGAAATACGGAAGTATCTACATTTCTCTTACTAATGTTTGTACTTTCTTAAGTATTCTCCTTACGATAAGATGGTACTTTATGGATAAGGATAATGTGGTGTGTTGATAACTTTTAATACTTTTGTTATCATTTATGTTTAGGTTGTCTAGAAAGTTCCGGTTAGAACTTGTCTAGAACCTGCTTTTTGTTCCGTTGGAAGAGGGATTTATCAGCACTTATCTTAAAACGCGCCTAGATGGTTCTGTTATATTCTTTACAGTTCTTATGTATTTATGTACAGTTGCAGAGTTTTTCTCTACCTGTTTTGGTTATTGATCCGCGACCATGGTCACGGACAATCACCCGTTTATTATTGTATATATAGATACTGTTTTTCCGGTGAGAGAACAGTTCTTTAGACTTGCTCAGACATCAATCGGAATACTACAATATCTCCTCTCGAATTCTCTTCTCAGTATATGCTTATCTTTCGAACAATTCTTCATATCGTTATATTTGCAATCCTGCTTTTTCCTATACTTCTTCTGAGATTCTAAAAGATCTCTTCGGACTTTCGCTCCTGTAAACGAATAATTTGCTACCTAATTTCCGCCGTCAAGTTCATACATGCTTCCGTCGTTCGAACAATATCCGGCCGACGAATCGTGAGTACACCTCAATATTTCGAACCTCACCATGACTAATTCGACTGGATTGAGAGCAGTTGGTGTAGCGGGGAAGAGTAATAATTAGTACCGTTTCTTTTTCCCATGAACTATTAGAGGGCATGTTCGCTCAATTTGTGCGGGGCCAATTACGATGTTACACAAACAGCTGCCGCCCCGGTAGCTGAGGGAGCTAATAAAACGCACTAGCGATAGGAGAGCTTGCAGTTAATAGTTGAAATGGGGATTTTTTAGACGATGTGCTATTACCTATACGCTCCCGATTCGGAGAATCTGTCGCAGTACTACTTTGGAGTCGAGCCACCGGTCAACAAGCGGTCAAACGAGCGCGGCTTACCAAACCAGGCCCGTTTATGAGAAACTGGCTTTTTACATTCAAGCCATGTGACTTGTAAACACCGGCTAGCATCAGTTTTTGGAAACGAAACCGAGCAGGATTAGAAACCACTTTTTCCGATTACCCCCAGTACCCAACCGGGGTTAGAGTTAGTACCTTCTCTCGTACTTCTACACAGTACATTTCTCCAAGACTTGATATGTAATTAATTAAACATATAGAGGAGCACAAATAACATTTTTCTGCTCTCTAGAGCTTTGGTTGTGGTTGGGGAACTGCTTCTAAGGTGGAGTTTTCGGTTGAATTTGGTGAGGAAAGCTACTATCACCAGGACTTTTGATAAATGGCTGTATACACGTATACTATCTAATAGTTATACACTTGGTTTTTCCGCTCGAAGCATTCTCATTGGTCGGGTGAACTTGCTGGGTGGTGTTTGTGGCGTATACACAGTGGCATATATACAGCAGCAGATACAGCAGTTAATATACAACACAGCAGAAACCGTGTCTAATATACAGTAGCAGATACAATGGCAGATCCACAGCAGCTGATCCACATCGGCGGACACACAACGGCGGATACACAGCAGTGGATACCAGCGTGGGATAAACAGCAGCAGATACATAGCGGAAGATACAGTAGCAGACTTGGATATACCATGGCAGATATATATACAGTGGCAGATATACAGCCAGGTATACAGTACCAGGTCAAGATACATACCCACAGCGGCGGATATATAGAAGTAGTTCAAGATACACAGCATGATATACACCGTGGTGGATACACAGCGGCGGATACACAGCAGCAGATATACAGTGGCAGATGAACAACAGCTGATACAGTAGTGGATATACAATACAGTAGACACAGTGGCAGATAGACAGCGGTGGATACACAGCGGCGGATACACAGCGACAGATACTCAGCAGCAGATACACAGCAGCACCAAATCAAGATACACAGTGGTGGATACACAGCAGAAGTCTAGGTGATCTGCCTGATATCGCAACAAGTTCACCATGGTCATATAGGGCTTAATAAGTTGCCGGATCGAATCCTGGAGGCGGCAAAGCCGCCACCGGTGTTGGTTTACTCTATACAGTTACATTGAGCGTCAGAACCCTCTGTCCTCTTTACGGGGTATCACATAGCCCACATCCCATTCCATAAAAAACCTCAGCGGTAAAGGGGCGAGGCACACTGTCAAAAATAACACCCTATTAAGCCGGTGCGAATTATTATACTCCCGCCGAATTTTCCGCAATGGTAGTATGTTCAGTTTCGAAAAGGTAACCGGCCGCTGTTACCGCCGCCACTCCTTAAGCCTCTCAGGAAAGCCACTCGCGCACCTCCCTCCCTTACATTGTCACCTTCAAACCTTCAACTATCCTAATCAGCCCACCATTATCCCGCAGGCGGGGGGCGGAGATACAGACCTACCATATCCTCTAAAACCCACTTAACCCTCTCCCTCTCCCCCCTAAAATGCCCCCCCGTAATCAGCCACTCCCCCTTAGTCTTCGCACAATCAAAATCTACCCACACCACTTCTCCCTCCCCCGTAATCAATACATTCCTAGGCATAACATCCCGATGCAATACCCCCGCTTCATGAATCCTCCCCAACGCCCCCACTGTCTTATCGACAATCTCTGGTGAGATGCTCGCTTCGGTGAGAGGGGAAGAGTGTATGTATTCTAGTAGTAGTGCGTTTAGCGGTTCATCAGGTAGTAGTTTCGGAGGAAGACCGTCGATATACGACGCGTCGGCGATGCGAACACAGCCATAGCAGTAAGGCACAACTCTGTCCCCTGGCGGGCGCATGCTGAGTCCATAGTGCCGCAGGGACTTGTAGGCGAGATATTCTGGGGTAAATGAATCGCGCTGGTCTGGGAGGCGAGGCTTATACTATCTTTGTCAGTAGTGTGTAGTTGAGGGAGGAGTGGGCGGTTAGACAAGTTTCAGGACGCGTTGTTTCGCGTGAGGGCCGACCGAAACGAGGAGGACCGTGGCACAGGGGCTGTCGTTCAAGACTGCGAGAAAGCGGCAGTGGAAGTTGAAGATTGTTGGGAGGGAGCGAAGGGATGGGCGTTGATGACGGGGAAGCGGGAGCGGAGGGCGGTAGGAGCGCCGGGAGAAGAGCGGAAGGGGGGAGGAGAGGCGGCTGATAAGGAAGCTGGGTGTTGCAAGCAGTATGATGGCTAGGAGGAAAAAGAGAGGGAGAAGAAAGAGGAGAAGAGGAGTTGAGGATATGGGGAAGAGCTGCATTGCGGGTGTGGGGTGGTGTATGGGCGGGAAAGGGATGAGGTCATAAACGAGCCGCATCTATAGCCAGAATCACGTGACGTTCCAGTTTCCACGGGAGCATTCTGTTGGTGCAAGACGCAACAGGCGCTCGATCATGAGCGTGTTTCGGGACACTTGATTGAAACTCGATTGAGTGCAGTGCAGTACTCCATGTTGCGGGCAGCCGAGCCGGTGTGACAAGATGGCAAGATTCACGATCGAGCACTCATCAGTTACACCCTGCACTTCCCCGCCATCCCCGCACATCGTCCCACTGGCATGTCTCAAACCCTCCACACCTACCTCACCGCCTACCCTCCTCCCCCCGCCCCGCTAGCGCCGGAAGTCGCCTGCAAGCGCCCCTCCAACACCTCCTCCGCCGACTTCAGCTACGACGACATCCACCTCCCCATCCCGCGTATCCCACACTTCTCCCTCGCCCACCTCCGGACTCGCTTTGGAACGCTCCTCTCAGCCCACCTCCCCATCCCACCCCCCGCCACCGTCTCTCCCCGCCGCGCCGCCCCCCTCCGATGCGAAAACCAACTCAACACCCTTTGCGTGCGCTCCGTTCTCCTGCAGCTCGACCGCGCACTGTCAGTCACCCCTTTCCCCGCGGGCCACACGCAGATCACAGACCAGGAGGGGGATTCCCTGCGTGCTGGGTCGAAAGGCGACCGCATCGGCACTACACCAACCGGTCAGATACGGCTTGTTGGCGATTTAAAGCCGAGCTGGAATTGGCGCAGCGAGTGGGCGGAGGAGGAGGATTTGACGTTGAAAGAGCAGTACCTGCAGGTGTTGTCCCAGGTGCATTATTATATGAACCAGAAGGAGTGCAGGTGGGGGTATGTACTTACCGATCGGGAGTTTGTGGTGGTGGAGAGGGAGGGCCGGGAGTATGGGAGGGTTAGGGTGTCGGGGAGTGTGAAGTGGGAGGGGGGC
>Ga0307515_10002669_pt1 | contig 38215 bp, 27 predicted proteins | sample 17_EM_MG_FD_194513 | JGI IMG/M metagenome (GOLD analysis project Ga0307515, IMG submission 194513) | Populus trichocarpa ectomycorrhiza microbial communities from riparian zone in the Pacific Northwest, United States - 17_EM | ecosystem: Host-associated > Plants > Roots > Unclassified | place... | reverse complement strand
GACCGCGTGCGCGTGGTGCGCCGCCGCGATCAGATCCGCCGCGTCGTCGGTGTGCAGCCGCGCCGCGCCCGCCGCGTCGTTGCCGACGTGCGGCCCCAGCCGCGTGGCGAGCGCCTCGGGCAGCGCTGCCGCCGCCGAGCCGCGGCCCAGCACGCGCGCGACCTCGCCGTCCTCGGCCGCGCGGGTCACCAGGCGCAGGATCGGGCCGCCCTCGCTGCGCAGCGCGCGCAGGGTCGTCACCGCGGTCGCCGGATCGGCCGCCGCCAGCACCAAGGCCGCGCGCTTGCCGTCGTCCGCCGCTGCCAGCTGATCGCGCAGCGCCGCCACCGCGGGCGTGATCGGGATCGGCGGCGACGCGTCGCGCGCGCCGGCGGTCAGCGCGCTGATCGCCTGCTGCACCTCGTCGCGCCCCGGCAGCTGCTCGTCGTCGCTGGTCTCGAGCAGCGAGCGCGTCCACTTGCCCGGGCCGAGCCGCTCCAGCTCCGAGCGCTGCAACTTCCCGGTCGCGGTGTCGCGCATGACCCGCGTCCGGCGCCCCGGCGTGGCGACAGGCGCCATCGGCGGCCGCCGCGCCGCGGCGTCGCGCAGCCAGCGCAGGTACATCGCCTCGGCGCGCGGCACATCGGCCGCGATCCGCATCGCCCGGTCGTAGAGCGCGCGGGCGATCTCGGCGGAAACCTCGAGCTCTCGCGCCGACCGGTACCAGTCGAACGCTGCTGCCTCGTCGCTTCCGCGAAACCACCGCTCTCGGCTCATCAACGCGCCCCTTGCGTCCTCCCCTCGAGGACGTGTCGTTGCGATTACTACGCTGCTCCGTGGGGCGATCCTCCCCGTCCCACCTCGGTAATTTTCGTGGTTGCGGCTACGCTTCCGTGGCCTGCCACACACGGATCCGCGTGGTTATGGCGCGGCGGATCGCGCCGGCCTGGCTACTCCGCGCGTGAGGTGTGGCTGGCGAGCGACGACGGAGGCGCGACCGCCCCGGGGCGTGCGCCACACCCTGGGGCGTGCGCCACCCCTGGAGATCACAGCGTTCCGCGTCGGGGCGAGCCCGCCCGCACGTCGAGCTCGTGTCGTCGAACGGCGGGCGCGACGACCCCCTACCCGCGCGTGCAAGCTCCCACACGAACTCAGATCTAGCTTCGCGCGAGCAGCGCGTGCCCAGCCGACACACTGCGCGGAGGCGCAACAGCCGAGGAGCGCCTCACCGCTCGCCGGAAATCCCCGAGGCCGGGAGTTCGCCGGAACACCGGTTGCTTGCGACTACTCCCATGGCCGATGTACGCGCTGCAACGCTCGCAGACCGCTCCGAGATCCTCGGGATGATCGGGCAGATGATCCCGGGTGTCGACGCCGAGGCGCGCTGGCGATGGCTGTACGAGAGTAACCCCGGCGGCCCGGCGCTGACCTGGCTCGCGACCGTGGGCGACCAGATCGCCGGCTGCACGTCGTTCTTCCCGTATCGGCTCTGGCTCGACGGCGCGATCGTCCACGCCGCGCTCGGCGGCGACGGCTACGTGCGCTCCGCGTTCCGCCGGCAAGGCCTCGGGTTCGCGCTGCACTACGCGTCGCGCAACGCGATGTACACCCACCGCATCCAGTGCATGTACGGCGCGCCCGGCGCGATGAACGTGACGCCGCTCAAGCGCGGCGGCTCGTGCGAGATCGGCCAGGTCGTGCGCTGGGTCCGTCCCGCCGTGCAGCTGCTGGGCAAGCTCGGCGCATCGAGCAGCGCCGCGGAGCTCGTCGCGATGCGGCCCCACGATCCGCGGGTCGACGAGGTCTGGGCCGAGGCCCGGTGGGACCTGCGGCTCGCGGCGGTGCGCGACGCCGCGTTCTACACCTGGCGGTTCCTCGAGGCGCCGGCCGGCCGGCAGCGCGCGTTCGTCATCGTCGAGCGCGGCGCACCGATCGGCGCGTGCGCGGTCGAGCCGACCCGCGGCGGCAGCGCGCTGACGATCGTCGACCTCGTCACCGTACCCGGCGCCTGGCACACCGGGCTGCGCGCGATCGTGCGCCACGCCGCCGAGCACACCCGCGCCGACCGCGTCGACATCAAGCTGTTCGCCACCGACGGCCGCCACCGCCACCTGTGGCGCTCGGGGTTCACCGAGCGCGAGACCAAGCCGTTCCTGTGCATGATCCCCCGGGACGGCGATCGCCGGCTGCTCGATCCCGATCGCTGGTTCTACACCGGCGCGGACTCCGACCTCGACACGCTCGAGGCGTCGTCGCCGGTGCGCCGCGCGACCGCAGGCCTCGCGGAGCGACCCGCGGCAGCCGCGTGGCTCGCGTGACGTGACCCGGCGGACGCGGATCAGTCCAGCGAGCAGGTGAACTCGAACACGAGCGCTGGGAAGTTCGACGTGACGCCGGTCCTGGTCTGCGGGCGGAAGCAATTGCAGCGCAGGGTACCGACCTGGTTGAGGTGCTCGGCCTCGGCGTAGAAGTTCACCAGCCATGTCTTGTCGCTGCACTGCACGACGACCTCGGAGTCCGTGGTGGACTCCGCCGCGGACTCCGCCGGCTCGACGTCGACCGCGGCGCACCCCGCGGAACCCAGCATGGTGAGGAATACGGCGTTGATGATGACCCTTGCGTGCATGATTGCCTCCCTGGGCGCCAGGCTCCCTCCGCGCGGGGGTGCCCGGCTGCCGCCGCGCCGCGTCTCACCCCGGCTTCACGCACCCGCGCAGTGCTGCAGGCGCCGGTCGAGGAACCGCCGCTCCGCGTCGTTGCGGGCGAGGCCGAGCGCGGCCTCGAAGTATCGCCGCGCGGCGTCGCGATCGCCGCGCCGGAGCTCGAGCTCGCCGAGCGCCGCCGGGTAGAACGGATAGCCCGCCAGCCGATCGCGATCTGCGATCGCGTGGAGCTCCTCGAGGCCGCGCGCCGCGCCGTCGCGCTGGCCGATCGCGACCGCGCGGCTCAGCGCGACCACCGGCGACGGCGCGAGCGCCATCAGCTGGTCGTACAGCGCAACGATCGCCGTCCAGTCGGTGTCGTCGAGCGTCGCCGCGGCGGCGTGCACCGCGGCGATCGCGGCCTCGACGTGGTACGCGGTCAGCTCGGCCCCGGTGGCCGAGCGCTCGAGCAGCGCGAGCCCCTCGGCGACGAGCCCGGCGTCCCACCGCGAGCGGTCCTGATCGACGACCAGGCTCAGCTCGCCGGCGGCATCGAGCCGGGCCGGCAGCCGCGCGGCGTGGAGCGCCATCAGCGCGGCGAGCGCGCAGGTCGCCGGAGTCGCGGCCGGTGGGTGCTCGCGGAGCAGCGCGGTCAGCCGCATCGCCTCGTCGCACAGCTCGGCGCGCACCGCGGCCTCGGGCGACGCGCCGTGATAGCCCTCGTTGAACAACAGATACAGCGCGCGCTGCACGGTCGCGAGCCGCGGCGCGAACTCGGCGTCGCGCAGATCGAACAGCCGGGTCGCGCTCGCCAGCGCCTTCTTGCCGCGCGAGATCCGCTTCTCGATCGCCGCGCGGCCGGTCAACAGCGCGCTCGCGATCTCGGCCGCCGGGAACCCGCACAGGATGTTGAGCACCAGCGCGAGCTGGGCCTCCTCGGGCAGCCGCGGGTGGCAGCACGAGAACATCATCCGCAGCTGCTCGTCGCGGATCGTCGGCGCGGCGAACGCCTCGTCGACCAGCGGCGCGAGCGTCCACTCGCTGTCGAGCAGGCGGCCGAGCTCGGGGGCGAAGCTGTGCGCCGTGCGCTGGCGGCGCACGATGTCGAGCGCGCGGTGCTTGGCCGTGGTCATCAGCCACGCCGCCGGGTTGTCGGGCACGCCGCGCAGCTTCCAGACCTCGAGCGCGCGGCAGAACGCGTCCTGCACCACGTCCTGGGCGAGTGCCAGGTTGTGGACGCCGAAGATCCGGGTCAGCGCGGCGACCATGCGCGGCGCCTCGCGCCGGAAGCACTGCTCGGGGAGCTCGGCCGCGCCCGGCGACGCCGGTTCTCGGGGCAGTCCGGCGCGCGGGGCCATGTCCCCTGGGTAGCACATCGGACCGCCGGGCCGGGCGCGCGCCGAGGTCGCGATCAGGACGCGCTCGAACGCGCGTAGCGCAGCACGAGGTTGCCCGACGAGTACGGCGTGGCCTCGAGCAGCTCGAGCTTCAGGCGCTTCGACACCCCCGTGAACAGCGGCCGCCCGTTGCCCAGGATGACCGGGCCGATGATGAGCTGGTACTCGTCGATCAGCCGGTGCTCGGTGAGCAGCGACACGATCGTGCCACTACCGAAGATGATCATGTCCTTTCCGGACTCGTGCTTCATCGCTTCGATGGCTCGCGGATCGAGCTCGCGGACGACGTGGGAGTTGTTCCACGTGACCTGGTTTCGGGTCCGCGAGAACACCAGCTTCTTCGACTGATTCAGCATCCGGGCCATCGCGCGGAGCTCGGGGGTCCGCCGGCCCGGAGCATGGGGATCCGGCGCGGTCTCGGGGTCGCCGGTGACGTGCGGCCAGAAGCTCTCGAACATCTGATAGGTCCGGTGCCCGAACAGGACCGTGTCGTACTCGGCGCGGCCGGACATCGCCGCCTTGTCGATGTCCTGATCCGGAACGGTCCAGTCGAGCTTGCCGTCCAGAGTCGCAAAGTAACCTTCCGCGCTGACGCGGTTGAACATCACGATTCGTCTCATGGGTTCTCCTGGTTGATCGGCGCGCCGACCGGGCGGATCTCGACCGAGCCATCGCCCGCCAGCATCGGACAGCCGCGGGATAGCGCCACCGCCTCCGCCAGATCGCGCGCCTCGACGATGATGAAGCCCAGGACCATGTCCTTGACCTCCAGGTACGGGCCGTCGGTGACGACCTTCGACTTGCCGCGGACCACGCTGCCGCTGGGGTCGAGCGGCTGGCCCGGGTTCTTCAGGTGACCGCCGGCCTCGAGCTCGCGGATCCAGCGCAGCCAGATCTGCAAGCTGTGCTGGGCGCGCTCCGGCGTTCCCATGGCCTCGCGCTGATCCGCGGCGCTGCTCCGGAATAGATAGACGAACTCGCTCATCTGTCATGGCCTCCTGCTGGGGTTGCAACCCTGCGACGTCCGGGTCCGGCGCCGCCGGACAAGTTTTTTCGCCGGGGCGCGCCGGGAGAGCCCCGACCGAAGAATCCGGAGGCTACTTGCCGGGCGGGCCGTTGGAGCCGCGCGCGTTTCGCTCCCAGAACACGCGATCGGCGTAGCCCTGGATCGCCCGCTCTCGCTCGGCCTGCGCGATCCGCTTCTCCGCGATCAGCGCCAGGTCCTCGGCGATCTCGACCCCGACGTAGCGCCGGCCGAGCTTGCGCGCCACGACCGAGGTCGTGCCGCTACCCAGGAACGGATCGAACACGACGTCGCCCGGATTGGTGCTCGCCAGGATCAGCTTGGCCAGGAGCTTCTCGCTCTTCTGGGTCGGATGTTCCGTGTTCTCCGACATCGACCAGAACGGGATCGTGATATCGGTCCACAGGTTCGACGGGTGGGTGTCGCGGAACTTGCCGTCGGGGGTCGCCTGCCAGTCGCGCGGTGCGCCCGCCGCGTCGCGGTACGGTGCGATCACGCGGCGGCGCAGCTTCACCGCCTCGACGTTGAACGTGTAGTCGGCCGACCGGGTGCAGAACCAGATATCCTCGCTCGCGCTCTTCCAGTTGGTCCTCGCGCCGCGGCCCTTCTCGCGCTCCCAGGTGATCCGGTTGCGGACCTCGAGCCGCCGCGACGCCGACGCGAAGATCGACGCCGACGTGAACCAGTCGCCGCAGATGTACACCGTGCCGCGCGGTGCGACCGTGGGCAGCACGACGTCGAGCACCTCGTCCAGCCACGCGGTGTAATCGTCGACCGGGCGGCGGCGAAACGTCCGGTCAGCGAACCGCTTGTCGAGGTTGTACGGCGGATCGAGGAACACCAGGTCGGCGAAGCCGCGCGGCAGGTGCGGTGTCACGTCGCGGAAGTCGCCGAGGAACGTCCGATCCAGGTGGTCGTGCGCCGCATCTCCGGCGCCGGCCAGCCGGGGCCGCAGCTCGGCGCGGTCTGCCGCGGACAGGCGCAGCGTCCGGTTCCTGGGTGCGCGCTCGCGGGTCATCATCGCAGATCTCCCGTTCCGCGCATGGTGGAACGCCGCGATCGCCCGGTCAAGCCGGGGTGGGTCATGGCACAATGGTGCGATGTCGCGTCCGGCCACCGCCGTGTTCCTCCTGCTCGCGGCGTGTGCGAGGCCCGGTTCGGCGCCGGTGGCCCCCGCGTCCCCCGCCCCCGAGCTGTCGCCCGCGCTGGCGCCGCTCGCGTGGTGGCTCGGCGACTGGGACGCCGACGACGGCAACGGCAGCGAGCACTGGATCGCGGCCGCCGGCGCGATCTACGGCGTGGCGCTGCACGGCGAGACCTTCGAGGTCCTGGTGGTCGACGACGGCGACGGTCCCGGGCGTCCCGACGGCGTGCTGCGGCTGTTCGCGATGCCCGACGGCGCGCGTTCGGTCGAGTTCCGCCAGCGCGCGCTCGGCGACGGCTCCGCGACATTCGCCAACGATGAGCACGACTTCCCCAAGACCATCACCTACGGACTCGCCGCAGATCGCGCCGGCCTCACCGCCGTGCTCGGCGGCGGCAAGCAGATCGAGTTCCGGTTCAAGCGCGGCACGCGGTCGCCGGCCCCCGAGCTCGAAGCCGCGGACCTCGCGTTCGCCGCCGCCACCGCGCAGCGCGGCGTCGACGGCTGGGTCGCCGCGTTCGATCCCGGCGGCGGGATGATGCGCAAGGCCGGGCGCATCGAGCACGCGGCGATCGCCGCGGCGATGGCCCCCACCCTGAGCTCCGGCCGGCTCGACTGGGCGCCGATCGCCAGCGGCAAGTCCGGCGAGCTCGGCTTCACCGTCGGCAAGGCCACGTTCACTGGTCCCCGGCCCGAGGACGGCTGGCGCAGCACCTACGTCACCATCTGGCGCCACCAGCCCGACGGCAGCTGGAAGGTGTTATTCGATACCGGCCGGCCGGTCCAGGGCAGCTGATGCCCACCCCGGATCCCCTCCCAGGTTAATGATCCTGGCAGACCCCAGTCTCTCCGACCCCGGATCCCCTCCCAGGTTAATGATCCTGGCAGACCCCAGTCTCTCCAGTTTACCGCCGCCTCTCCCTACCGCCGCCTCTCCCAGGTTGGTGATCCTGGCTCCGCCGCCCTCCCCGCGCAGCCTCTCCCAGGTTAGTGATCCTGGCCGCCCCCGCAGCCATCCTTGGTCGCCTCTCCCAGGTTAGTGACCGGCGTCTGTTACCACCGCCTCTCCCGGGTTGGTGATCCTGGCTCCGCCGCCCTCCCGCGCAGCCGTCCTTGGTCGCCTCTCCCAGGTTAGTGACCGGCGTCTGCGGCCGAGCTCTCAGCCTCCGCCGGTTGCCGCCGCGGAATGATAAGCCTGCAGAAGGCAACCAGTCCGTCTCGGCGAGGTTTGAGCCGACGGGGCATTCCACCGGGTGTGGTGTCCGAAATTTGTCCGAATATCGGACGAGCCGGACAAGATCGTCCGGTGGTCGGACGCGAGTCGCTGCAACCCAGCGAAATCATTTCGCGTCGATGTTGGCGGCATTCTTGAACTAATGCTCGGCATGTCGCTACCTCGGCAAGTGCTTCCCTGCGAGTTCTATCTGATCACACGGCGGTGCACCCAGCGCCAGTTCTTGCTACGGCCTGATGCCGCGACAAACAACGCGTTCCTGTACTGTTTGATCGACGCGGCACAACGGTATCAGGTCGATGTCCTGCTGACGTGCGCCATGTCGAATCACCATCACACCGTGATCTTCGATCGATTTGGCCGATACCCTCAGTTTGTGGAGCATTTTCATAAGATGTTCGCACGCAGCCAGAATGCGCTCCGTGGCAGGTGGGAGAACTTCTGGTCATCTGAGCAGAGCTGTGTTGTAAAGCTGGTCGACCGCGACGCCGTGATGAATAAGCTGGTATACACTGCGACGAACCCAGTCCTGAATCATCTGGTCGACCGAGTACATCATTGGCCTGGCGTCAACGGTCTCACTGCACTCTTGACCGGACGCTCTGTGCAGGCAAGACGTCCGCTGCACTTCTTTCGACCGGACGGCTCGATGCCGTCCGAGATCAAGATGCGATTGGTGATCCCGACCGAGCTCGGTCCGGAGGCCGAAGTGCTTGCAGAACTCCGAGAACGTGTTCGCGCGGTCGAGATCGAGCAAGATGATGCGCGACAACGTACAGGCCAGCGCGTATGCGGACGACGCGCGGTGCTCGCTCAGTCGTGGCGCGGCCAGCCCACGAGCGACGAGCCGCGACGAAACCTGCGTCCGCAGGTGGCAGCGCAGAGCAGGTGGGCTCGCATCGAAACGTTGCTGCGCAACCGGGCATTCGTCAAGGAATATTCACTCGCGCGCCAGCGCTGGCTCGACGGCCTGCATGTGGAATTCCCACCTGGCACATACTGGCTGCGACGGTTCGCACACGTGCCCGTGGTCGAGAATTGAATGTAGCCTCTATCGTTGTCGATCGCGAGCGATGTATGCGCGCTGGCGATGAATCGATATGCCTCGCAGTAGCCAACGATTGCTCGATGACTCTGGTCGGTCGCGTCAGCTCTTCAAAAAATCTGACCTTGGTCAAGTCGTGAACGCGGCCGCGAACCCAAGCCTTGGTGAGGTTCGGTGGGGGTCGATGATCGTGGTTGAGTCGGCGGCGATGGGGACAGTAGCTTGCGCCAGAAACTCTCCTTGGTGGGACGGCGCGGCGGGACGGCGGGCGCGCCGGCGTCACCCAGAAACGAACCATGGTGGGGACGGGGATTCCGGACTTCGGACGGGGATTCCGGACTTCGCGCACCTCGAGACCAACGCCGATCTAAAGCAGCGACGACTTGCAGACGTTGACCGGGCCGACCAGGGCCACGCTCACGCCCTGGCTCAGCGCGCGGCCGTGACGGAACCCGTCGGCCAGCGCGGCGCAGGCGTCGCGCAGCGCACCGAGCTCGACGTCGAGCGCCTCCGTGGGTTCGAGCTCGAGATCATCCTCGGGAAAGTTTAGCCTCACTACGCGGCGAGCCGCGTTGGCCGGTCGACAGATGCGCTGCAACTATTTCTGAGCGATGCACGGCCACTCGACGGATTCCGGCGATGGCCGATGGATCTCCAGGCGACGATGTCGTGCACACCGGCGATCGACTCGAGCTGCGTTTGATGCCACTCGGCAGCTGCCACGCGGACCCGTCGCTCCTGCGGCCCGTCTGGACCAACCTGATCGACAACGCGCTGACGTACTCGCGGGACCGCGACCACGTGGTGATCTCGATCGGCCGCGAGATCCGCGGCGGCGAGGTCGTGTACTACGTGCGCGACAACGGCGTCGGCTTCGACATGGCGCACGCCGGCCGCCTGTTCGGCGTATTCCAGCGCCTGCACACCGCGAGCGAGTTCGAGGGCACCAGGATCGGGCTCGCCAACGTCCGTCGGATCATCGAGCGCCACCACGGCCGCGTCACCGCATCCTCGGAGCCAGATCGCGGCAGCACATTCGAGTTCACGCTGGGAACAGAGGTGACGTGATGGCGCTGAAGCTCTTGATCGCAGACGACGATCCCGACGACGCGAGGCTGGTCGCCCACAAGGTGCAACGCGCTGGCTTCGTGATCGAGTGGCAGCGCGTCGACGAGGAGGCCGGCTTCACCCGCGAACTCCCCAACGCGGACCTGGTGATCTGTGACTACTCGATGCCGAGGTTCTCGCCCGTCCGCGCTCTCGAATTGATCCGCGAGAGCGGGCTCGGCACGCCGCTCCTGCTGGTGTCCGGCAGCATCTCGGCAGAGAGTGCGAACCGGATCATGCGGCTCGGCGCCGTCGGTTACCTTCTGAAGGACAAGCTCGAGCGCCTGGGCGAGGCCGTGACCGAAGCGCTCGCCGCGAACACCCGGTAGAACCCAGTCCCACGCCGGCGCCCCCGGCAGGTATGCGCGGTGCTCGCGACAGGTCGAGAGCAGCTGCCCTTGGAAATTCGCCCCCTTGGGCACCGTTGGTCATGAAGCTAACCCCGGGAAACCTGGCGAGTTCGAGACCCAGCAGCCCTGACATACCCGGAGGGGCGAGATCCCCTGACGGAGGGGACGAGGTCCTGGTTGGCCCAACCGCGGAGGGTCGGGAGGGGAGGGTCGAGGCCCGGCCCTGACAATTAACCATGGAGGGGGCGCGAACCATGGAGGGGGCGCGCGCGGGGCCTGGAGGGCGAACCGGCGAACCCGGAGGGGTCGACGCGCGGGAGGGCCGAGGTCCTGACATTAACCCCAGAAGGGGCTGGGGCGAGGCGCGGGGGGCGCCGAGGCCTGACATTAACCCCGGAAGGGGCGCGAGGGGCGAGGCACGGCCCTGACATTAACCCCGGAGGGGCGAGGCAAACCCCGGAAAGGGCGCGAGGGGCGAGGCACGGCCCTGACATTAACCCCGGAGGGGCGAGGCACGGAGGAGGCACGGAGGGGCGAGGCAAACCCCGGAAGGGGCGGGGCGGGGCGGGGCGGGGGCGCGGAGGGGCGAGGCACGGCCCTGACATTAACCCCGGAGGGGCAGCGGCAAGGGCGACGCACGGAGGGGGCGAGGCAAGGCAGAGGCAGGGTCGGTACCCCGAATTCGTGTATGAGAGCAGGTGGAAGAACCGGAGGCATCGATGCGAACCCTGAAGCGACGGCGGCTGATCCATCTGGGCGCGATCGTCACCCTGCTCGCGTTTGCGTGCGCGACGGACAAGGCGGCCAGGCTCGAGGCGGGGATCTCGAAGCAGGCCGCCGCCGATGCGACCCAGCTGGCCCTGCACCGCTGGCCGGTGGCGCCCGCCACGACGAGGGCCGTGGTGATGATCGTGCACGGCGCCTCCGAGCACGCGGCTCGCTACGATCGCTTCGCGCGCTTGCTCAACACGAGCGGTTATGCGGTGTATGCAATGGACCTGCGCGGCCATGGCGGTACGCGGCTGCGCTCGGGCGCCTTGCTCGATGCCGGCCCCGATGCCTGGAATCACTTCGTCGAGGATCAGAAGTGGCTCCGCGAGCTGATCGGCCGCGAGTACCCCGGCAAGCGAGTCGTGTTCTTCGGTCACAGCATGGGATCGGCGATCGCACAGGACTACATGACGAGGTATGGCCGGAGCGTCGACGCGTATGTGCTGAGCGGCACGTTCTACGGTCCGCCGGTGCCCGACGAGGTGCTCAAGGCTGCCGACGATGCGGCCGGCAGCGCGCCGCTCGAGCCGTCGCAGATGTTCATCGGCGTGTTCGCCGGCTTCAACAAGCCGTTCTCCGACAAGCCCGGGTTCGATTGGCTGAGCCGCGATCCCGCGGAGGTCGCGAAGTACGCCAACGATCCGCTGTGCGGCAAGCCGTTCGGCAACGAGCTGACCCGCGATCTGTTCCGCGGGCTCAGCCGGATGCGGGCGCCGGAGGTGGAGACCAGGATCCCGAAGGACGTGCCGATCCACATCGTCAGCGGCGACCAGGATCCGGTCGGCGACAACACCAAGGGTGTGATGGCGTTGATCGATCGCTACCACGCGCTGGGCTTGACCCGGGTCAGCTACAAGTTCTATCCCCAGGCGCGCCACGAGCTGCTGAACGAGACCAATCGCGACGAGGTCCAGAAGGACCTGCTGGACTGGCTGAACGCCCTGTAGCGCTACTGGAGCAGGTACCCGGGGTGACGGCGCACGAAGGCGATCCCCTTCCTCGCGGTGCCGCTCACCAGGTCGACGCCCTTGTGCGCGACGTCCTTCACCGTGCTCCAGGCGCCGCTGAACGGGTTGTAGCCGCCGGCGACGCCGTCGAGCCGCGCGAGGTCGATGGTCTCGAGCTGGGGATTCATGCCGTCGCTCAATGCAGGGCACGTGCCCACCACGAAGCCTCGGCCATACAAGAAGTTAGCGCGGTGGCGGCGCGCACCACCGGCTACAGATTGCTGATCGCCGGTTACGCCCTGGGCTCGCGCCGGATCGCCTCGAAGTCGAGGCCGAAGCGCGCGAGGTACTTGCGGAGCCGATCGGCGTCGTTGCGGGAGCTGCGGTGCGCGAGCGAGCGGGCAAACAGCGCGCGGCCGGCGGCCGACAGCGACGGCGCGGCGGCGCAGGCAGCGATGACGTCGGCGAGCTGCACCCGATCGAAGCGGTCGAGCTCGTCGGCGCGGGCGCCGAGCAGGGCGGCCAGGCCGTCGTCGGCGGCGCCGGTGCGGGCGGCGGCGGTGAGCCGGGCGATCTCGGCGGCGACCGCGGCGTCGTCGATCCGGCCGCCGTCGGACAGCGTGGCCATCCGGCGGAGCGCGGCGTTGAAGTCGCGGAAGTTGGCGTGCCACGGCGCGGTCTCGGCGAACCGGAGGAAGCCGTCGCGCGCGGTCCGGGCGAACGACACGCGCACGCCGAGATCGGCGGACAGCCGCTCGAGCTCGTAGTCGAGGTTGGGCGCGAGGTCCTCGGGCCGCTCGCGCAGCGCCGGGATCCGGAAGCTCCACAGCGCGATCCGCGCGAGCAGGTCGTCGCGGAACCGGCCGGCGCGGACCGCGGCGGCGAGATCGCGGTTGGTGCCGGCCACCAGCTGGAACTCGCTCGCGACCTGCTTGTCGGCGCCGAGCGGGTAGAACCGCCGGTCCTCGATCGCGGTGAGCAGCATCGCCTGCTCGTCGCGGCCGAGCTCGCCGATCTCGTCGAGGAACACCAGGCCGCGGTCGGCCTTGCGCAGCAGCCCGCTGCGCGCCTCGGCCGCGCCGGTGAACGCGCCGCGGGCGTGGCCGAACAGCACCGACATCGCGAGGTCGCCGCGCAGGGTCGCGCAGTTGACCGAGACCAGCTCGCCGGCGAGGTGCTGGCGCGCGCGCTTGAGCTCGTAGATCCGCGCGCACAGCGCGGTCTTGCCGGTGCCGGTCTCGCCGGTGAGCAGCAGCGGATCGCGCGACCGGCTGGCGACCTGCTCGAGCTCGTCGATCATCCGGTTGAACGTCGGGTTGCGGGTGTCGATGCCGGCCTTGAGCAGCGACGCGCCGCGCGCCTGGCGGGCGCGGAACCGCGCGGCGAGCCGATCGTACTTCGCGAGCTCGAGGTCGATGACGTCGACCCGGCCGACCCCGCGGCGCTGCGCGGCCGGATCGCGCGGCCGGGGCGACGATTGCAGCAGCACGCCGGGCATCGCCCGGGTCTCGCACAGAAGGAACAGGCAGATCTGGATGACGTGCGTGCCGGTCGTGATGTGGAGGTAGTAGTCCTCGCTCGCGGTCCGCCACGGGTAGGCCTCGGCGTAGCGGTCGAGCGCGGTGTAGACCTCGGAGAAGTCCCACGGGTCGGCGAGCGCGAGCTGGTGCAGCCGGACCTCGACATCCGGAGCGACCTCGGCGATGTCGGTGATCACCTGCCGGGCGAGCCGCTGGGCGTCGCCGGCGACCAGGAGCTCGAAGCGATCGATCGGGAACTCGGCCTGCTGGCACAGCGCGACCGACGGCCGCCAGCGATTCCACCGCGCGGCGGCGTGGCCGGCGTCCAGGGTCGTCCCGAGCAGCCCCAGGACGACGGTCTTCTTCCGCGCCATATCCCAAAGGATAATACCCTATCGTACAGGCGAAGCTAGGAACAATCAACCAGCTGATATCGCAGGACATTCGCTGTGGTCTGCGGGCTGCACGATGGCTCGTCACCATGACGAACCACCAGACGCTGTCGACCGAGAACGTTCCGATCAAGGCGTGGACGCAGGGCGTCCCGTTCGAGGCCGAGGCCGAGGCTCAGCTGCGCCGGGTGGCCGCGCTGCCGTTCGTCCACAAGTGGATCGCGGTGATGCCGGACGTCCACGCCGGCATCGGCGCGACGGTCGGCTCGGTGATCGCGTGCAACCGCGCGGTGATCCCGGCGGCCGTGGGCGTGGATATCGGCTGCGGCATGATGGCGGTCCAGACCTCGCTGTCGGCGTCGCAGCTGCCGGATGATCTGCGCGCGCTGCGCACGGCGATCGAGGCCGCGGTGCCGCACGGCCGCACCGATCGCGGCGGCGCCAACGACCGCGGCGCGTACGGCACGCCACCGCCGCGCACGGTCCAAGCGTGGGCCGAGCTGCAGGACGGCTACGAGACCATCCTGGCGCGCCACCCGAGCGCGAGCCTGGCGAAGCGGGTGAACCAGCTCGGCACGCTCGGCACCGGCAACCACTTCATCGAGCTGTGCCTCGACGAGGCCGGCGGCGTGTGGGTGATGCTGCACTCGGGCTCGCGCGGCGTCGGCAACCGGATCGGCTCGTACTTCATCGAGCGCGCCAAGCTCGAGATGCGGCGCTGGTTCGTCAACCTGCCGGACGAGGACCTCGCGTACCTGCCCGAGGGCAGCGAGCTGTTCGACGACTACCTGCACGCGGTCGCGTGGGCGCAGCGCTACGCCGCGGCCAACCGCGAGCTGATGATGCACGCCGCGATCGACGCCGTGCGGGCGACCGGCCTGGTGCCGGAGTTCACGGCGCAGCTCGCGGCGGTGAACTGCCACCACAACTACGTGTCGCTCGAGCACCACTACGGCGCGAACGTGATCGTGACCCGCAAGGGCGCGGTCCGCGCGCGCGCGGGTGAGCTCGGCATCATCCCGGGCAGCATGGGCGCGAAGTCGTTCATCGTGCGCGGCAAGGGTAACCCCGAGTCGTTCACGAGCTGCAGCCACGGCGCGGGCCGGGCGATGAGCCGGAGCAAGGCGAAGCAGACGTTCACGCTCGCGGATCACGAAGCGGCCACGGCGGGCGTCGAGTGCCGCAAGGACGCCGACGTGATCGACGAGACCCCGGGTGCGTACAAGGCGATCGACGACGTGATGGCGGCGCAGGCCGACCTGGTCGAGATCGTCCACACGCTCAAGCAGGTCGTGTGCGTGAAGGGATAGCAGCAATGTCGAAGACGGAGCGAAAGGCCATGACGATGACGGAGAACAAGCGAGACCTCGTGCTGCCGCCGGGCAGCTACGCCTACATGCAGGACGTGACCAAGGGCGTGGTCAAGACCTATAGCGGCCCCACGGTGATAAACCCGACCGCGCAGGAGCGCCCGGTGATCTACGACCCGGCGTCGAACACGTTCCGCGGCATCGCCGCGCTCGAGGACGCGATGCGGATCGCGCCGATCGCGGCGGAGGGTCACTACATCATCCTGCGCAACCCGGCGCGGGCCAACAAGCACCCGGACGAGGGCAGCGCGCAGCCGAGCGCCGAGCTCGAGATCGGCCGCGCGATCATCGTGCCGGGCCCGGCGACGTTCGCGCTGTGGCCGGGCCAGGCGGCCGAGGTCGTCGAGGGCCACCACCTGCGCTCGAACCAGTACCTGCTGGTCCGGGTCTACAACGAGGACGAGGCGCGCAGGAACTGGAGCAAGGCGGTGGTCAAGCCGGCGGCACCGGAGAGTGGCGCCAGCGCCAGCGCCGATCCGGTCGCGGCCCCGCCGCCGGATCTCACCGTCGGCAAGCAGCTGATCATCCGCGGCACCGAGGTGTCGTTCTACATCCCGCCGACCGGGATCGAGGTCGTGCGCGAGGCCGGCAGCGAGCACTACGCGCGCGAGGCGCTCACGCTCGAGCGGCTCGAGTACGCGATCCTGGTCGACGAGAACGGCAAGAAGCGCTACGAGGTCGGCCCGCAGGTCGTGTTCCCGCTGCCGACCGAGCGCTTCGTCGAGGCCCGCGACGACGCTGGCCGGCCGAGCAAGAAGTTCCGCGCGGTCGAGCTCAACGAGATCCAGGGCCTCCACATCAAGGTGATCGCGGACTATACAGAGGCCGGCGCGGCGCATCGCGCGGGCGACGAGCTGTTCATCACCGGCAAGGACACGGCGATCTATTTCCCGCGCGAGGAGCACTCGGCGATCAAGTACGACGGCAAGGCCAAGCACTTCGCCACCGCGATCCCGGCCGGCGAGGCGCGCTACGTGATGAACCGGGTGACCGGCGAGATCCGCACGGTGCGCGGCCCGGCGATGCTCTTGCCCGATCCGCGCAGCGAGGTGATCGTGCGCCGCGTGCTGACCGATCGCGAGTGCGCGCTGTGGTACCCGGGCAACGCCGAGGCGCTGCACTACAACCGCGACATCCGCACGCTGATGCACAACGTGCCGACCACGCGCCACGGCGTGGTGTCGGAGGGCGACGTCGAGCGCGGCGGCAAGCGGTTCGGCACCAAGCCGGGCGGCGGCGGCGCGGCCGCGGCGATGGAGTCCAGCCGGGTGAGCGGCGACCAGGCGCTGGTCGCCGACGAGTTCTCGCGCGCCAGCACCTATACCCAGCCGCGGACGATCACGCTCGACAACAAGTACCAGGGCGCGCCGCAGCTCACGGTGTGGACCGGCCACGCCGTGCTCGTGGTGTCCAAGACCGGCCGCCGCCGCGCCGCGGTCGGGCCGACCACGCTCCTGCTCGACTACGACGAGGGCCTCGAGCCGCTCGGCCTGTCGACCGGGACGCCGAAGTCGACCGAGCGGCTGATCGAGACCCCGTACCTGCGGGTCGAGAACAACCAGGTCAGCGACGTGGTGAGCGTCGAGACCCGCGATCACGTCGGCGTCCAGCTCCAGCTGTCGTACCGGGTCGACTTCGAGGGCGATCCGCTGCGCTGGTTCGCGGTCGAGAACTACGTGAAGCTGCTCTGCGACCAGGTGCGCTCGGTGCTCAAGGCCCAGCTCCGCCGCCACGCGATCGAGGACCTGTTCGCGACCGCGACCGATCGGATCCGCGACATCGTGCTCGGCGCACCGGGCAGCGACGGCGGGACGCGGCCGGGCATGGCGTTCGCGGCCAACGGCATGCGGCTGGTCGATGTCGACGTGGTCAAGGTCGCGCTCGAGGACGACAAGATCCGCGCGCTGCTCGAGCAGGCGCAGCACGACGTGGTGCGCTCGAACATCGACCTGTCGAACCTCGCGCGCGAGCTCGGCGTGACCCGGCAGCGCGAGGCGATCAGCCGCGAGACCGCCGAGATCAAGGCGGCGACGCGGGTCCGCCAGGACGAGCTCGGGCGCGAGCTGGCAGCCAGCGAGCTGGCGACCGCGCTCGCCCGGATCGGCAACGCGCTGCGCGAGTCGGCGGAGCGCGGCAAGCTGGTCGAGGCCGAGCAGGCGATCGATGGCCAGAAGGTCGCGGCCCGGCTCGATCGGGTCAAGCGCGAGCGCGACCAGGAGCTGGCGTTCGTCGCCCGCGAGCAGGCGCAGCACATCGAGCTGCTCCGCGCCCAGGCCGAGACCGCGGTCCAGCGGTTCACCGCCGCGTCGGGCAACTTCAGCGAGGCGCTGCTCGCGCTCGGCCGCCACGACACGCTGGTCAAGGTCGCCGAGGCGTGGGGCGTGCAGCGGCTGGTCGAGGGCGAGTCGCTGGGCGACACGCTGTCGCGGCTGTTCCACAACACGCCGCTCAAGCCGCTGGTCGACAAGCTGGTGCTCGGCAACGGCGACGCGCGGTAGCGTTCGCGGCGCGGCGCTGGCGGACCGCGCGCCGGCTTGGTAACACGCGGCCATGGCCACCGAGCAGGTTCTGGTCGAGGTCGCCGGCGACCTTGCCACCGTCACCCTCAACCGTCCCGACCGCCGCAACGCGCTGTCCGAGACCATGCTGCGCGATCTCGGCGCGGCGCTGACCCGGGCGGCCGGGGCACCCGGCGTGCGCGCGATCGTGCTCGCCGCCGCCGGCCCGGTGTTCTCGGCGGGCCACGACTTCAGCGACATGATCGATCGCGATCTCGACGGCATGCGCCGGCTGCTCGGCGTGTGCACCGAGGTCATGCTCGGGATCGCGCGGCTGCCCATCCCGGTGGTCGCGCGCATCCAGGGCATCGCGACGGCGGCCGGCTGCCAGCTGGTCGCGAGCTGCGACCTCGCGGTCGCGGTCGACGAGGCCAGCTTCGCCACGCCGGGTGGACGCGGTGGCTGGTTCTGCCACACGCCGCTGGTCGCGGTGGCGCGGGTGGTCGGGACGCGGCGTGCGCTGGAGCTCGGCATGACCGGCGATCCGATCGATGCCCGCACCGCGCTCGCCTGGGGGCTGGTCAACCGCGTCGTCGCTCGCGCCGAGCTCGTCGCCCAGACCGAGGCACTGGCGCACGCCGCGAGCCGCGGCAGCCTGGCATCCAAGGCCGCGGGCAAGCGCACGCTGTACCGTCAGGTCGAGCTCGACGTCGAGGCTGCCTACACCGACGCCATCGAGGTCATGGCGCAGAGCGCGATCACGCCCGACGGCCGCGAATCGATGCGCTCGTTCATCGAGAAGCGCGCCGGTGTGTATCCAGCCGCGGGCTGACGCGAACGGACCGTTCCCGCCGCGCGCGGTGCTGCAAAACATGCGCGGCTGCGTTCACCCTGGCAGGCGCCGCGGTTTGCGGCAGTCATCGAGTTGCGGAGATCGCTTCGTCCTCGCGTTGGCCAGACCATGGGGCTACGATCGCAGAGCGTATGCGCGCGAAGCGGGTCGTGTGAACGGACGTGCGAGTCGCCGGCGTCCGACGGGGTGGGTGAGCTACGCATGGGCGCTCCTGGCGATCACCCTGGCGCTGCTGGCGCGGTGGTTCGCCGACCCACGCCTGGGGTCCGAGCAGCTGCCCTACGGCTCGGTGCTGGTGGCGGCGACCATCGTCGCGTGGTTCGTCGGCTTCCGGGCCGCCGCGGTGGTCATCGTGGTCGGCGGGATCGCCGCCAACTTCTTCCTGCTGCCGCCGCGGTGGAGCTTCGAGTCCGGCGCGGAGCACCAGAGCTGGGGGCTGGTGGTGTTCATCTTCCTCGGCAGCCTGATCTCCGGCGTCGGCGGGTTCGCGCGGACCCAGCGGGTGCGCGCCGAGGAGTCCGCCGACGCGATGCGCCGCGCCGAGGCCGCGCTGCGCGAGGCCCATGACGGGCTCGAGCGCCGGGTCGACGAGCGCACGGCCGAGCTGGCGCGGACCAACGAGTCGCTGCGGGTCTCCGAGGAGCGGTTCCGGCTGCTGGTCGAGGGCGTCAAGGGCTACGCGATCCTGCTGCTCAACGACGCCGCCGCGATCGTGGCGTGGAACCGCGGCGCCGAGCGGCTGTTCGAGCGCTCGGCCGACGTCGTCGGCGAGCCGATCACGAGACTGATCCCCGGGCTCGACGGCGCGGCGCTGCTCGAGGCCGCACGCCACGGCGCGGCCGAGCGCGAGGCGGTGCGCGGCAACGGCGCGGTGTTCGTGATCGAGCTCGAGATCTCGCGCCTCGATGCCAGTGGTGTGTTCGTCGGCATCGTCCACGACATCTCGGAGCGCAAGCAGCTCGAGCAGCTCACCGAGCAGCGCCAGCGCCGGGCCGAGGAGCTGCGCCGCAAGGCCGAGGAGCTCGCGGCCGACAACCGTCGGATGCAGGAGGCGTCGCGGCTGCAGACCGAGTTCCTGGCCAACATGAGCCACGAGCTGCGCACTCCGCTCAACGCGATCATCGGGTTCACCGACCTGATGCACGACGGCCTCGCCGGGCCGATCGCCGAGCAGCAGCGCGAGTTCCTCGGCGACATCCGGACCAGCTCGCGCCACCTGCTGCAGCTGATCAACGACGTGCTCGATCTGGCCAAGATCGAGTCCGGCACGCTCGAGGTCGTGCCCGAGCCGGTCGATCTGACGCGGGTGATCGGCGAGGTCCGCGACATCCTGCGCGGCGTGGCGACCGAGCGCAAGCTCGAGCTCGAGCTCCAGCTCTGCCCCGAGCTGGGCAGCGCCACGGTCGATCCCGCGAAGCTCCGCCAGATCCTCTACAACTACGTCTCGAACGCGCTGAAGTTCACCCCGGAGGGCGGCCGCATCGTGATCCGCGCCGCGGTGACCGGCGCGGTGTTCCGGATCGAGGTCGAGGACACCGGGATCGGGATCGCGGGCGAGGATCTGCGCTCGCTGTTCGCGCCGTTCCGCCAGCTCGATGCGAGCACGACCAAGCGCTACCAGGGCACGGGGCTGGGACTGGCGCTGACCAAGCGGCTCGCCGAGGCGCACGGCGGCAAGGTCGGGGTCCACAGCGTGCGCGGCACGGGCAGCACGTTCTGGGTCGAGCTGCCGCGCGAGGCGGCGGTCGCGCCGGCGCTGCGGGCGGCGCAGCGCTAGCCCGATCCGCATGTGGAACGAATGCGCCGGCGTCAGGGCGCGGGAGTCGCCGGAGCCACCGGAGCCGCGTCCGGGGCCGGGCGCAGGACGCCGACGATCTGGTTGCGCTCGTCGAGGAATCGCCGGGCCGAGGCCTGGACGGCGGCGCTGGTCACCCGGCGCAGCACGGCGTCGAGATCGATGCTCTTCGTGAAGTCGTCGCGGTAGTAGTAGGCGCTGCGCAACCTGCCCTGCCACCAGCGGTTGCTCTTGAGGTCGACCTCGCGCGCGCGGCGCAGCTGCTCGGTCACCTTGGCCAGGTACTCGGGGCCGATCCCGACCCGGGCGATCGCGCGGACCTCCGCGAGCGCCGCCGCCTTGAGCGCCTCGACGTTGTCCGGCGCGCAGCCGAACGAGATCGTCAGGTGGCGGCGCTGGACCGGCTCGCGGGTCACGAACGCGCTGGCCCGCACGCCGTACACGCCGCCCAGGTCCTCGCGCAGCACCTCGCGCAGCCGGATCTGCAGCACCATCGACAGGATCTCGGCGTCGCGCGCGCCGTCGAGGGTCCAGCGCAGCGGGGCGCTCATCTCGAGCTCGACCCGGCTCTTGGCCTCGGCGCCGGCGGTGACGGTCTTCGCGATCCGCCCGGTGGGGTACTTGACCCCGACGTCCTTCCAGCGCGCCTTGCGGCCGGCCGCCGGCAGGCTGCCGAGGTAGGTCTCGACCAGCGGCTGAAGGGTCGCGAGCTCGAGATTTCCGATGAACACGAACGTGAAGCCGCCCAGGTCGGCCAGCCGCGCGCGGTAGATCGCGAGCGCGCGGTCGAGATCGACCTGATCGATCATCTCGGCGGTCACTGGCCGCCGCCGCAGGTGGTTGCCGCTGGCCACCGCCTGCATCTCCTCGCTGAACGCGATCTCGGGCACCGCGGTCCGGTGCTGCAGGAACTCGCGCTGCCGGTCCTTCCAGGCGGCGAACGCGCGCTCGTCGCGGCGCGGCGCGGTCAGCTTGAGGTGGAGCAGCTGCAGCGCGGTCTCGAGGTCGGCCGGCCGCGCCGACCCGGAGGCCTGCTCGCCGAGCTCGGCGATGAACACCGAGGCGGACGCGACCTTGCCCGCCAGCGCCTTGCGCAGCGCCACGGCGTCGAGCTCGCCGGCGCCCGACGCGTCGGCGATCTGGCCGGCGAACCGGGCCTGGACGAAGTCCTTGTCGGGCACCATCGAGGTGCCGCCGAGCTGCCAGCCGGTGAACAGGATCTCGTCGTTCTGGAACGCGGTCGGCTTGACGATCACCCGCACGCCGTTGCCGAGCGTCCACACCGTCGCGTCGGCCGCGGCGTCGTGCGCGGTGGCGACGACCTTGCCGGGCGCCGGCGGGTGGGCGAGCAGGCCGTCGGCGGTGTCCGGCGCGGCGGCGTCGCGCCACGGCTCGACCGGCGCGGCCGTCGCGGCGGCGGCGAACCCGCGGACCTCGGCCTCGCTCGGCAGCGCGGCGTCGGCCGGCGCGCTGATCGTGATCACCCGGCCGCGCCCGCTGCCCCAGGTCCGGGCGAGGTGGCCGAGCTCGTCGAGCGTGATCCCGGGCGCCAGCGCGCGGACCTGCTCGAGCTCCCACGGCCGGCCCGGCATCTGCTCGGCTTCGAGGAAGTTGCGGCTGATCTCGGCGGCGATCGACGGCGACGGCGCCTTGTCCCACTCGCGCGCGGTGGTCTCGGACCGCGACACCAGCCGGCGGCGGGCGCGCTCGAGCTCGGCGGCGAGAAAGCCGTGGTTCTCGACCCGCGCGATCTCGCGGAACAGCATCGTGATGGTCTCGCCGAGCCGCCCGGTCTTGGCGCCGGCCCCGCGCCAGAACGCGTCGCAGGTCCGGGTCAGGCCGGTGGTACCCGACGACGCCTGGGTGAACGGCGCGCCGGGATCTTGCGCGAGCTCGCCGAGCCGCGCGTTGAGCATGTCGTGGTAGAGCCGCTCGACGAGCTGGCGCCGGAAGTCGCCGACGGTCGTGTCTCGCCGCGTGTCGAGCTTGTCGTACACGGCGACCTGCGTGGTCGGGATCTCGCGATCGGTCGCGATCGTGACGGCGAGCGCGTGGTCGTGCGGCACCGGCAGCCGCGCGCGATCGCGCGGCTGGGCCGGCTCGACCAGATCGCCGAACCGCGCCGCGATCTCGCGCTCGATCTCGGCCGGATCGAAGTCGCCGACCGCGATCACCGCCATGTTGTGCGGCCGGTACCAGTCCTTGTAGAACCGCACCAGCTTGTCGCGCGGCGCGCCCTTGATCGTCTCGGGCAGCCCGATCGGCAGCCGCTCGGCGTAGCGCGAGCCCTGGAAGATCACCGGCCACTGCTTGTCCCTGGCCCGGGCGTAGCCGCCGCGACCGAGCCGCCACTCCTCGAGCACCACGCCGCGCTCCTTGTCGACCTCGGCGGGATCGAAGCTGACCTCGCCCGCCCAGTCGCGCAGGATGTCGAGGCCCTTGAGCAGCACGTCGCGCTTGTCGGTCGGGACCAGCAGCTGGTAGACGGTCTCGTCGAACGAGGTGTAGGCGTTGGCGTCGGCGCCGAACCGCATCCCGGTCTTCTCGAGGTAGTCGATGATCGCCTGCCTGGGAAACCGCCGCGTGCCGTTGAACGCCATGTGCTCGACGAAGTGCGCCAGACCGCGCTGGTCGTCGTCCTCGAGCACCGAGCCGGCGTTGACCGCGAGCCACAGCGCCGCGCGCTGCTCGGGCTTGTGGTGCTTCATCACATAGTAGGTCAGCCCGCTGGGCAGGCTGCCGCGCTTGATCTCGGGATCGAGCGCGACGACCGGATCGACCGGTGCCGGCGGCGCCGGCGGCGGCGCCGGCGCGACCACCGCTGCGGGTGCCGGCGCCGCCGGCACCGACGTCCGGTTCGACGACGGGCGCGGCGATCCGCACGCCGCCAGGACGAGGAACGCAACCAGAGCGGATCTACGCGTCATGACTCCCCCGAGCCGGGATGGTACCGAGGGCGTCACCCGCGCGTCCAGCGATCCCCGCGTCCGCGCCCCGGCACGGGGCCGCCAGGTCGAGCGCTCAGCGCGGCGACCGCGACGCCGCGGGCACGGCCGACGGTGCGGACGGCGCAGCCGCGCCGGGCGCCGGGCGCAGCACACCGACGACAAGATGTTTCTCGTCGAGGAACTGCGCCGCCGTCGCCCGGATGTTCGCGCGGGTCACGCGCCCAAGCATCGCGTCGTGGTCGATGAGCTTCGCGAAGTCCTCGCCGTGGTAGTACGCGGTCCGCAGGCGGGTCTCCCACCACAGGTTGGTCTCGAGATCGACCTCGCGCGCGCGGCGCAGCTGCTCGGTCACCTTGGCGAGGTAGTCGGCGCCGATCCCGGCCCTCGCGATCGCGCGGATCTCGCCGAGCGCCGCTGCCTGGAGCTTCTCGACGTTCGCCGGATCGCAGCTGAACGAGATGCCCAGCTCGCGGCGCTGGTCCGGCTCGCGGGCCAGGGCTGCGTACGCCGACACCCCGTAGACCGCGCCCATGTCCTCGCGCAGCACCTCGCGCAGCCGGATCCGCAGCACCATCGACAGGATCCGCGCGTCGCGCTCGCCGTCGAGCGTCCACCGCATCGGCGCGTTCATCGTGAGCTCGACCCGGCTCTTGGCCTCGGCACCGGCGGTGACGGTCTTCGCGATCCGCCCGGTGGGATACTTGATGCCGATGTCCTTCCAGTGCGCCTTGCGACCCGCGGCCGGCAGACTGCCGAGGTAGGTCTCGACCAGCGGCAAAAGCGTCGCGAGGTCGAGGTTGCCGACGAACACGAACGTGAAGCCGCCCAGATCGGCCAGCCGCTCGCGGTAGATAGCGAGCGCGCGGTCGAGATCGATCTGATCGAGCATCTCGGGCGTCACCGGTCGCCGCCGCAGGTGGTTGCCGGTGACCACCGCCTGCATCTGCTCGCTGAACGCCATCTCGGGCATCGCGTTCCGGTGCTCCAGGGCATCGCGCTGCTGCTCCTTCCAGGCGGCGAACGCGCGCTCGTCGCGGCGCGGCGCGGTCAGCTTGAGGTGGAGCAGCTGCAGCGCGGTCTCGAGATCGGCCGGCCGCGCTCTGCCGCCGGCGAGCTCGTCGAGCTCGTCGAGACCGATCCTGACGTACAACCCCTTGCCGGCCAGCGCCTTGGGCAGCGCCACGGGATCGAACGCACCGGCGCCCGACGCCTCGGCGATCTCCGCGGCGAACCGCGCGTGGACGAAGTCCTTGTCGGGGACCAGCGACGTGCCGCCGTGCTGCCAGCCGGTGAACGTGATCTCGTCGTTCTGGAACGCGGTCGGCTTGACGATCACCCGCACGCCGTTGCCGAGCGTCCACACCGTCGCGTCGGCGCCTGCGTCGCGCGCGGTGGCGACGACCTTGCCGGGCACCGGCGGACGGGCGAGCAGGCCGCGGGCGACGGCGCTGTCGCGCCATGGCTCGACCGGCGCGGTGGCCGCAGCGCTGGCGAGCGCGCGGACCTCGGCCTCGGTGGGGAGCGCGGCGCCCGCGGCGCCGGCGATCGCGATCACACGGCCGCGGTCGCCGCCCCAGGTCCGCGCGAGGTGGTCGAGCTCGCCGAGCGTGATCCCGGGGAGGATCGCGCGCAGCTGCGCGAGGTCCCACGGCCGGCCCGGCAGCTGCTGCGCGGCCAGGAAGTGGTAGGTGAGCTTGGACGCGATCGCGCCCGGGGGGTACTTGTCCCATTCGCGCGCCCGCTGCTCGTGCCACGTCACGATCTCGCTGCGCGCCCGCTCGAGCTCGCTCGGCAAGAAGCCGTGCTGCTCGACCCGCGCGATCTCGCGGAACATCACCGTGACGGTGTCGGCGATCCGTCCGCCCTTGGGCGTGGCACCGCGCAGGAACCCGTCGCAGCTCCGGGTCAGATCGGTGGTGCTGGACCACGCCTCGACGAACGCCGCGCCCGGATCCTGCGCGAGCTCGGCCAGGCGCAGGTTGAGCATCCGGTGGTACAGCATCTCGACGATCGATCGCCGGAAGTCGCCGGCGGTCGTGTTCCGGCGGGTGTCGAGCTTGCTGTAGATCCTGATCGACGATGTCGGCAGCTCGCGATCGGTGGCGATCGTGACCGCGAGCGCGTGATCGTGCGGCACCGGGATGACCGGACGCTCGCGGGGGGGCGCCGGCTCGACCAGATCGCCGAACCGCGCCGCGATCTCGCGCTCGAGCTCGGCGGGGTCGAAGTCGCCGACCGCGATCACCGCCAGGTTGTGCGGCCGATACCAGTCCTTGTAGAACCGCACCAGCGTGTCGCGCGGCGCACCTCTGATCGTCCCGGGCAGCCCGATCGGCAGACGCTCGGCGTAGCGCGAGCCCTGAAACAGCACCGGGAACTGCTGATCTTGGACCCGGGCGAACCCGCCGCGGCCGAGCCGCCACTCCTCGAGCACCACGCCGCGCTCCTTGTCGACCTCGACCGGATCGAAGCTGACCTCGCCGGCCCACTCGCGCAGGATGTCGAGGCCGGTCATCAGGACGTCGCGCTTGTCGGTCGGGACCATCAGCTGGTAGACGGTCTCGTCGAACGACGTGTAGGCGTTGACGTCGGCGCCGAATCGCATCCCGGCCTTCTCCAGGTAGTCGACGATCGCCTGCCTGGGGAACCGCCGCGTGCCGTTGAACGCCATGTGCTCGACGAGGTGCGCCAGGCCGCGCTGGTCGTCGTCCTCGAGCACGGAGCCGGCGTTGACCGCGAGCCACAGCGCCGCGCGCTGCTCGGGCTTGTGGTGCTTCATCACGTAGTAGGTCAGCCCGTTGGGCAACCGGCCGCGCTGGATCCCGGGCGCGAGCGGGACGACCGGATCGTCGACCGGCACCGGCGCGGCGGCCACCGGCGGCGGCTTGTCAGCCGGCGCTGCCACGAGCGGCGGCGGTGACGACCCACACGCCGCCAGGACGAGAACTACCACCACAGCGGATCCGCGCATCATGACTCCCTCCGATCCGAAGGCTCGATCGTCGCGACCCCGGGGCCGCGCACGGGCCGATGACGACGAGAGTAACGAGCGCGCGATCAGCTCGTCCAAGCGATCCGCGCGTCCGCAGCTGGCACGTGCCGTCAGATCGCGCGCGCGGCCCGGCGGCTCACCTCACGTGCGACCGAGACCCCACGCGTCGGCGAGCCGCATCGGTCGATTGCCGCTCTCTACCGGCTGCGGGCGCCACCGCCGGACGCGGCGGCCGCTCGCCGTGGGTTTTGTCTTGACTTGAATTTGAAACTTATTTTCAATAATACGGATGACGTTCGCCATATCTGCCCCGAGACCGACCGACAGGTCCCACTGCGATCGACCACCCGAACCCGCCCGCCGCCGGGCCGCGCTGTGACCGCCGCGCTGGATCCCGACGAGATCGTCGTTCGCTGGCGGACGCTGCGCGCGTTCCGCCCCACGGTGCGCACCTGCGAGGCCGCGGCCGAGCTCGGCGTCACCGAGGCCGAGTTGCTCGCGTCGATGGCCGGCGACGGCGCGGTGCGGCTCGACGCAAACCCCGGTGATCTGCTGTACGCGCTGACCGAGGTCGGTCGCTGCACGGCGGTGACTCGCAACCCCGGCGCGAAGAGCGAGGTCCGCGGCCGCTACGCCGGCATCGAGCTCGGCCCGCGCGCCGGCCAGGTCACCGGCGAGCGCTTCGAGCTGCGGGTGTTCCTCGATCACTGGCGCCACCTGTTCGCGCTCGAGCAGCCCGATCCGCAGCGCCGGGTCGCGCGGCGCCGCAGCATCCACGTGTTCGATCGCGCCGGCGCCGCGGTCCACGCGATCTACCTCGAGCCCGAGGGCGATCACCGGACCTGGGACGCGATCGTCGCGACCCGGGCGACCACCGCGCCGCTGGTGCTCGAGCCCGCGCCGCTGCGGCGCGACCTGCGGATCGACGCGGCGATCGACCGCGCGGTGCTGCTCGCGGAGTGGGACGAGATGCAGGACACCCACGAGTTCTTCCACCTGCTCGCCCGTTACGGCGTGACCCGGACCCAGGCGCTGCGGCTCGCCGGCGAGACCCGCGCTCGCCAGGTCGCGGACGACGCGATCGAGCGCGTGATGGAGGCGGCCTCGGCGTCCGGAGATCCGTTGATGATCTTCGTCGGCAACCCGGGCTGCCACCAGGCGTTCTCCGGCGCGATCGACCGGGTCGCGCGCCACGGGCCGTGGCTCGACGTGCTCGACCCCGGGTTCAACCTGCACCTGCGCTGCGACCGGATCGCGTCGAGCTGGGTGGTGCGCAAGCCGACCCGGGCGGGCGTGGTGTCGTCGCTCGAGCTGTTCGATTCCCGCGGCGAGGTCCTCGCCCTGGTGTTCCGCGCGCGCGGCGATCGCGAGCGCCCCGAGGACGCGGCGTGGCGCGCGCTGCTCGCGGGGCTACCCGGGTGGCAGCCCGGCGCGCCGCGATGACCTGCGCCGCGCGCGGTCCGTGATCGCCGTCTGACGGTGCGAGGATCCAGCACGCTGGCGTGGACGCCGCGCCGCGTCGCGCCGGGGCTCGGGTGATCGCGCGGTGCCGGGGCGCGGCCGCTCGCCGCGATCGGCGTGAACGCGGCGAGCTCGCCGCCGTCTAACGGATATGAGCCGCCTGCTACCCGCGTCGTGTCTCGCCCTCGGCTGGCTCGTCGCGGGACCGGGCGCGGTGGCGGACGCCCAGCCGTCGTGCACCGGCGAGTACGCCGAGGACCTCTCGGCGCTATCGCAGCACGCGCGCACGATCGAGAATGCCACCGCGTCGTACTCGTACGCGGTCCGGACCTCGGCGACCTACGAGTGTGTATCGTACGGCCGCGACGGCAACCTCAAGCGAGCGCGGTCGTCGACCCAGGCTCACGGCACCGCGTTCGGCTATCGCCGCGACGGCTCCGACACCCTGCTCTTGACCAACGAGCACGTCGCGAGCTGGCCGGATGTCACCGATGAGGAACACGCCGTGGAGGGCATCCCCGCGGGCTGCAAGCGGGTATCGGACTCGCTCAAGATCGTCGAGAACGATCACGACGACTACGCCGCCGACGACATCGCCCTGACCCGCGTGGTCGTCGATCCCGCGCTCGATGTCGCCGTGCTGCGCGCCCACGCCAGGCTGGAGATCATCCCGTGGCGGATCGGCAAGAGCGCCGCGCTGGCGCCGCGCAACGTCGTCCAGGCCAAGGGCTTCCCGCTGGGCGCGTTCCAGGCGACCAACGTCGGCAAGGTGGTCTCGCCGTACGACCACGACGTCCAGGGCAACCGCAACCACGACGACTTCGTGGTCGACGCCCTGCTCAGCCGCGGTGGGTCGGGCTCGCCGGTGTTCGCGGTGTCGTGCAAGACCGGCGAGTTCGAGCTCGTCGGGATCTTCCACGCGCGCTACACCGGCGCCAGCGCGCTCAACGTCGTGGTCGCGATCGATCAGGTGCGCGAGCTGATGACCACGCTCAAGCGCTCGCCGCGGCCGGTCGACCGCTCGCTCGATCTCGACGCCGCGGCCCGCGCCCACCTGATCGACCGGGTCCGCCACGATCCGGATCCTCCGTACTTCCCGGTCGGTTCGCTGGTCGCGTCGCTGCGGGTGCGCGGCGACGGCGCGCTGGTGTTCGCGGTGTTCGCCAGCGACTTTCCCCGGACCAGCCGGCCGCTGCTCGCGATCGAGGACCTCGCCGGCGGCGACCCCAAGGTGTTCGGCGCGCCGGGCGCGGTCTACGTCGGCGGCCCGGCCGGGCTCCACGCCTATCCCACCGCCGACGCCGACGCCGAGACCCAGGCGCTGCTGTCGCGGACCCTGGTCGCGCTGCGCGAGGCCGCGCTCGCCGCGTTCGACTATCGCGACGCGGCGCGGACCACCGCACCGTCGCGCACGGCGTTCGATCGGACCTCGGCGAGCAAGCGCGCGCTGGAGCGCACGCTCGACGCCCAGCGCGAGACCGCGCAGGCGATCGTCGACCTCGCCGGGCGCGACACGCCGAAGGCGGCGGCCGCCGCGGTCGGGCTCGCCGACATCGAGGCCGACCCGCCGGCAGCGACCGCGCCGGCCAGCGCGCCGGCCAGCGCGCCGGCCAGCGAGCCGGCCAGCGAGCCGGGCTGAGCCGATCTCGGATCGAGTCGACGGATCGCGTCGACGGCGCCTGCCGCGCGCCGGCGTCATCGGTCATGATTCCGGGCGCATGCCGGAACGCATGCCCGGCCGCGGTGCGATGTGAATTCGAAAGCAAGACCCGGAGTGCCCGCCTGCTCGGCGGGGATTAGGTTGGCTTCGTGACCCGCAAGGACCACACGAACCACCCAAGGGAGACCCGAGACATGCTGGCGAACACCGATGCGCTCGCGACCGGCGACGACGCTCGCTGGGCCGCGCTGCGCGCCCGCGATGCCACCGCAGATGGCACGTTTGTATATTCCGTCAAGACCACCGGCGTGTACTGCCGCCCGTCGTGCGCGGCGCGGCCGGCGCGCCCCGAGAACATCGCGTTCCACGCCACGACCGCGGCGGCCGAGCGCGCCGGATTCCGGCCGTGCAAGCGCTGCAAGCCGGACCAGCCGCCGCTGGCCGAGCGCCAGGCGGCGCAGGTCGCCGCGCTGTGCCGGCTGATCGAGTCCAGCGATCAGCCGCCCACGCTCGACGAGCTGGCGAGCCGCGCCGGGCTGAGCTCGTTCCACACCCACCGGCTGTTCAAGTCGGTCACCGGCGTGACGCCGCGGGCGTACGCGGCCGCGCACCGGGCGCGGCGGGTCCGCGGCGAGCTCGCGACCCGGGCCACGGTGACCGAGGCGATCTACGGCGCGGGCTACGGCTCGTCGGCGCGGTTCTACGAGGCCGCGGGCGCGGTGCTCGGCATGACGCCGACCGCGTACCGCGCCGGCGGCACCGGCCTGGACATCCGGTTCGCGATCGGCCAGTCCACGCTCGGCGCGATCCTGGTCGCGGCGACCGAGCGCGGGGTGTGCGCGATCCTGCTGGGCGACGACCCCGAGGCGCTGGCCCACGACCTCGAGCGCCGGTTCCCGCGCGCCCGGCTGGTCGGCGCCGACGCCGGGTTCGAGCGGCTGGTCGCGCAGGTCGTCGGCCTGGTCGAGCAGCCGGGGCTCGGCGCCGAGCTGCCGCTCGACATCCGCGGAACGGCGTTCCAGCAGCGGGTGTGGAAGGCGCTGCGCCGGATCCCGGCCGGGAAGACCGCGAGCTACGCCGAGATCGCGCGCCGGATCCGGGCGCCGCGCTCGGTGCGGGCGGTCGCGCAGGCGTGCGCGGCCAACGCGCTGGCGGTCGCGATCCCGTGCCACCGCGTGGTCCGCACCGACGGCGATCTGTCGGGCTACCGCTGGGGCGTGGAGCGCAAGCGCGCGCTGCTCGACCGGGAGGCCGGGCGAACGCCCGGACGGGAGTCCGGGCGCGACGCCGGGCGCAAGCCATGACCGCGCTGGCCCGCGCGGCGCCGGCGGCCACCGCCTCGATCATCGCCTCGAGCACCGGCTCGACCGACGCCTCGAGCGCCGCCTCGAGCACCGGCTCGATCGCCGCCTCGAGCGCCGCCTCGAGCACCGGCTCGAGCACCGGCTCGGCCGCCGCTTCGATCGCCGCCTCGATCGCCGATCGCGTCGCCGCGGTCGACGCGCCGCGCCTGGCCGCCGAGCTCGACGCCCAGGGCGCGGCGGTGGTGGAGCGGCTGCTCGCGCCCGACGAGTGCCGCGCGCTCGCGGCGCGCTACGCGGGCGAGGGCTTCCGCAGCCGGGTGGTGATGGCGGCGCACGGCTTCGGCCGCGGCGAGTACCAGTACTTCGCGTATCCGCTGCCCGGGCCGGTCGCCGAGCTGCGGGCGAGCTGGTACCCGGTGCTGGCGCCGATCGCGAACCGCTGGGTCGCCGGCGCTGACTATCCCGCCGACCACGCCGGGTTCCTCGCGCGCTGCCACGCCGCCGGCCAGGTCCGGCCGACGCCGCTGCTGCTGCGCTACGGCGAGGGCGACTACAACTGCCTGCACCAGGATCTCTACGGCGAGCACGTGTTCCCGCTGCAGGTCGCGATCCTCCTGTCCGAGCCCGGCCGCGACTTCACCGGCGGCGAGTTCGTGATGACCGAGCAGCGGCCGCGCATGCAGTCGCGGCCGATGGTGGTGCCGCTCGGCCAGGGCGACGCGGTGGTGTTCGCGGTGCACCATCGCCCGGTGCAGGGCGTGCGCGGCATCTACCGGGTGAACCTGCGGCACGGCGTCAGCCGGGTGCGCTCGGGCCAGCGCCACACCCTCGGCGTGATCTTTCACGACGCGGCGTGACGCCGCCGTCAGCGCCGGGCGTGGGCCGAGCTCGCCGGCTTGCCGCCGCCGAGCCAGCTCCGGATCGCGGGCTCGATCAGCTGGCGGCGCGCGATGCACTGGTCCATGCCCTCGATGGCCTGCTGGACGGTGCGGGCGCCGCCGGGCAGCGCCGCGAATGTCCGGGTGACGTAGTCGACGATCTCGCCGCGGCGCCCGGGCGAGCAGCTCGCGGTGAACAGCCCGGCGAGCCAGGCCTGGCCGGTCGCGGTCCCGTCGGACGGGATCCGGCGCAGGATCTGGGCCTGGTGGGTGCGAAAGTAGTGCTGCGCGGCGACCCGGTTGGCCTCCTCGCGGGCGCCGAGCAACACCTGCCCGGTATCGCGGACGTCGAGCCGGGTGTCGAGCACGAGCCCGAGCGCGACGGTCTGGTGCTTGACGTCGCTGGCCGACGCCAGCGCGCCGATGATCGCGCCGCGGCGCGCGCGGTCGGCCTCGGTGAACGCCTCCTGGAACAGCCGCGCGAACACCTTGGGGCTGGCGTCGGCGGCGATCCCGAGCACCGCGCCGCGGATCCCTTCGGGCAGCTCGCGCCAGCGCCCGGACAGCTTGACCGCCTGCGCGATCAGCGCCGGATCGCGGCCGGTGCGGCCCGCCGCGTCGATCAGGTCGTTGCGCATGGTCTCGACGTCGAGGCTCTCGCCGTCCCTGGGCGCCAGGCCGGCCTTGCGCGCCGCCGGCCCGAACGTGTCGCGGAGCCAGGCCTCGTAGCGCGGGCGCAGCTCGTCGGGGATGAACGGGCGCAGCCCGAGCGCGGTCGTGACCGCCTCGCCGACCGAGAACCGATCGCCGCCGGCGAGCTGCCGGGGCACGAACGACAGCGCGAGCGGAAGCGGCAGCTTGCCCAGCGACGCCGCGCTGATCACGTCGATGAACGCCGTGCGGCGCTCGGTCGGCGCGAGCTCGGACCAGGCGTCGCGCAGCGCGGCGACCTGGGCCTGGGTGTACGCGGTGCGGTAGTAGCCGCGGCCGCCGAGGTTCGCCATCACCCAGCGCGGGCACGGCCCGGCCGGCAGCTCGAGCGCGCCGCTCGGCGCGTCGAGCATCGTGCAGGCCTCGCCGCGCTTGCCGGCGCGATCGAACGCCACGCACACCGGCACGATCCACGGCCGGGTCGCCGGGGGCACCGGGGCACCGGGCGGCACGTAGCGCTGCTGGCCGAGCGCGATCCGCGGCGGCTGATCGCGCTCGCACGCCAGGGTCGCGGTGATCTCCGGGGCGCCGGGCTGCTCGAGGAAACTGGCGAACGCCGGGCCGACGTCCTTGCCGGCGGCCTTGCTGATCGCCTGGGCGAACTCGGCCGAGGTCGCGTTGCCGAACGCGTGCAGCGCGAGGTAGTCGCGCACGCCGGCGATGAACACGTCGTGGCCGAGGTAGCCCTCGAACATGTTGAGCACGCTCGCGCCCTTGTCGTAGGTGATGCCGTCGAACGCGTTGAGCACGTCGTCGGGCGTGACGATCGGCTGGCGGATCTGCCGCGCGCTGACCAGGCTGTCGTTGTCGAGCGCCGAGCTGCGCACGCCGACCTCGGCGAGCTCCTCGTGCCAGGTCGGCTCGAACCGCGCGGAGATCTTGCGCTCGGCCCACGACGCGAAGCCCTCGTTGAGCCAGATGTCGTCCCACCACGCCGTGGTCACCAGGTCGCCGAACCACTGGTGCGCGAGCTCGTGCGCGGCGATGAAGATCCACGCGTACTCGCGCTGGCGCGAGCCGTGCGCCGGATCGAGCAGCATGTTGGTCTCGGCGAACGTGATCAGGCCCGCGTTCTCCATCGCGCCGAATCCCACGGTGACCGGGATCGCCAGGATGTCCATCTTCTCGTATGGGTAGGGCGAGCCGAAGAACTCCTCGAGCAGGTCGATCAGCTTCGCGGTGGTCCGGGCCGCCCACACCGTGTCGGGCGCGCGGTCCTTCATCGCGATGATCCGGACCGGCGTGCCGTGCTGCGACGCGCCGGCGTCGACCACGTCGAACGGCCCGACGCCGAACGCGACCAGGTAGCTCGGCAGCGGCCTGGTCCGGGCGAACGCGACCCGCTTGCGCCCGCCGCCGAGCGGCTGCTCGCGCGTGATCGGCGTGTTGCTGACCGCGACCAGGCCGGCCGGCACGTCGAGCGTGAGCTGCCACGGCACCTTGCTGTCGGGCTCGTCGACGCACGGGAACACGCGGCGGGCGTACAGCGCCTCGAACTGGGAGTAGACGTAGGCCGCGCCGGCCACGACCTGCTTGAACGCGCCGGTGGTGTTGAGCAGGTCGTAGGTGCCGGTGTACTCGAGCGCCAGGGTCCAGCTGCCCGGATCGAGCGGGGCCTGGGCCCGGAGCTCGAGCAGCTCGTCGCCGTGCGGCGTCGCGATCAGCGCGATCTCGGCGCCGGCGCGCGCGGCCGACGCGCGCTTGATCGCGAGCTCGTGGCCGTGCAGCCAGATCACCGACGAGCGCTGCGCGACCTCGCCGGTGATCGCGATCGTGCCCTCGAACCCGGCCTGGGCCGGATCGATCGCGAGGGTCGCGGCGTAGCTCGCCGGCACGAAGTTGCGCGGCAGGCGCAGCGTCGGGACCGGCGGCTCGAGGCCGCGCGCGGCGGACGCGGCGGCCGGCGCACGCGACGCCACGACCGCGGCGGCCGGGGCCGGCGCAACCGCGGCGGGCGACGCGCACGCGGCGAGGCAGAGGGCAGCGAGGAACATCCGCATTCCTGCACTGTATCTCTGCCCCGCCGGGACATTGGCGCCGAAACGCAGATCCAACGATGCGCCAAACGATGCGCCAGACGATGCGACAGGTGCGACGTGAATTTCGGCCGCACCTGCCGCGCCGATGGATCAGCCGCTCACATCGGCGGTGGGGGCGCCATCGGCGGGGGCGCGATCGGCGGGGGCGCGAGCGAGACCACGCCGAACATGCCGTGGGCCTCGTCGTCGGGGCCCGCCGCGAAGTACAGCGCGTCGGGCCGGGCGTTCTGCACGCCGGTGCCGAGCGCGATGCCCCACAGGCCGTCGATCACGATCGGCGCGCGCGCGGCGTCCATCAGCTGGCCCAGGATGGTGCCAGTGGCCGGATCGATCGCGGTGAGGTGGCCGTCACCGAAGTTGCCGACCACCAGCGCGCTGATCGGCATCATCGCGCCGCCGACCACCGCCATGCCCCACGGCGCGTTGAGCTCGTTGCCCTTCGCGGTCCACAGCAGCTTGCCCGAGACATCGAACGCGGCGACGAAGCCCAGGCCCGGACCGGTGACCTCCTCGGCCTTGTCCGCGTCCTGCTTGGCGTAGGTCACGTAGACCGTCTCGCTCCACGCCCAGACGTTGAACGGCGCGAACCCGTCCGGCAGGTCGGGCACGGTGAACATCGGCGTGGCCAGCAGCTTGAAGCTCTCGTCGAACACGTCGACGCGCGCGTTGTGGAAGTCGGCCGCGAGCGCCAGGACCGGGCCCTTGACCATGTCGCCGGTGGCGCTGCCCATGGCCATGCGCGGGCCGTGGACCGTCGCGACGCCGGTGTAGCTCGCCATCACGTCCGAGCGATCGACCAGCACCGACCCGCCGGTCGGGTTCAGGTTGGTGTTCACGCCGATCAGCTGGCCGTGGACGCTCGCGAAGATCAGATTCGCCGGGCCGCAGGTGGTCTGGTCGTGGCCGTTGATCTGCATCGCCATCGAGTCGTTGGTCGCGACGCCGGTGATGCCCTCGCCGAGGTCGATCGAGTCCGATGCCGGCTTGGTCGACGGCTTGCCTGCGCCGTCGAAGATCGAGACCTTGCCGGTGCCCTCGTCGGCGATCCAGAACATCCCCTGGAACGCCGCGATGCCCCAGGCGTTGATCAGGTTCGGGGCGACGTTGGTCGCGCCCAGCCCCGGTTGGTCCGCCGTCAGGCCGGTGACCGCGAACGCGTTGCTGATCCCCGTGCCGCCGCCGGTGCCATTGCCATTGTCGCTGGTATTGCCGTGATCGCTGCCGGTGCCGAGATCGGTGTTGCTCCCCGTCCCCTCGCCCGACATGCAGGCGCCGACGAGCAGGAGCGAAGCGAGCGCGCTCGCGCGAGCGCCACTGTGGAGTGCCATGATACATCCTCCTGCGGAAAACCCGCGACCCGACGTTTTGCAGGCGGTGCGCCACTCGCCGTTCGCTTGAGTTTCCATCACCTGGCGATCCAGCTCGCCGTTCGGCCGGGTCGACGGCGCTCGGCGCGCGCGGCGCAAACGCCGGGTTGTCGTCGCGGCGCGCGACCTCGGCGGTTCTCGTATGCAATCGACATCGGGACTGGCGACGACCGGCCGAGATCTGCACTGCGTGAGGGAGGCAGATCGAGAGTCGAGACCCGCAAGCTGAATCAGCGCGCCCCGGGCCGCGGGCCACGCTGTTTCGGCGCGGCGGCCCGCGCGCGACCGCCGCGCCGCGCGAGCCCACCGCGGCCGTGATCTCGAGCAACTGCGCCGCGCTAGCTCGCGCGACGCGGTTCGCGATCGCGGCGGCCCATCGCGTGCAATGTCGCCCCGAGCGGCCATCGCCGCATGACATCGAGGAGGGGAAACACATGACGCAACTCAAGCAACGTCTCGGGCGGCTCGTCCGCCCATCGCAGTCTGTCCAGTCGCGGCCGTCGCGCGCCATCAAGCTCGCCGTGATCGGGCTCGGCGTCGCGGTCGGAGCGACGTCGGCCGTCGCCGCGATCGTCGCGGTCTCGGGCGCGATCGTCCTGGGCGCGCCGGCGAGCGTGGTCCTGGGCGCCACCCAGAGCGACGTCCAGATCGTCGGCTTCAACGAGAAGCAGTGCATCACGCTGATGAAGGACATGGACACCGACCACGGCACGATCCCGGCCGGCTCGGAGGTCAGCTGTCACTTCTTCCACAGCGACCCGGTGAACACGTCGCTGCTCGCCGGCAAGGCGCGGTTCGACAGTCACATCATCGACGTCATCAGCGGCTCGGGCAACCTCGACAAGTCCGATCCGCCGTGCCGGCGGATGGGCGTCGCCTACCCGGTGGCCGGCACCGAGGGCAACCGCGGGCTCGAGGGGTTCCAGCCCAACGACCGCTACCAGATCATCGACGCCGGCTTCGGCATCCAGATGCAGATGGACGTCCCGTCGTTCTCCGATCAGCTGCGCGTGATCACGTGCTGCGGCGACGACGGCGAGGCCCACGAGTGCCCCGCGCTGCAGGACTGAAGACGGCACCGCGTCAGTGGTCGTAGCGCTTCTTCTTCGGGGTCAGGCCGTACTGCTTGGCCTTCTCGAAGAACGTCCGGACCGGCATCGCGAGCAGGCCGGCGGCGCGGGTCTGGTTGCCGCCGGTGGCCTCGATCGCCTCGCGGATCCGCGTGATCTCGAGCTCGCGGACCTCGTCGGCGAGCGGCCGGAACCGCGGCGGATCGCCCGGCGCCGGGAGCGCGACGCTCGGCACCGGCTGAGCGCGCAGCCGGCCCAGCCGGTCGCCGAGGTCGTCGGCGACCACGACGTCGGTCGCGACCGCGGCGGCGATGTACTGCATCAGATTCTTGAGCTCGCGGACGTTGCCCGGCCAGCTGTGCGCGAGCAGCATCGCCATCGCGTCGTCCGAGATCAGCATCGCGCGGCGGCCGTTGCGGCGGCAGGCGTCGTCGAGGAACGCGGCGGCCAGCAGCGGCAGCTCGCGCGGCCGCTGGCGCAGCGGCGGCAGGTGCAGGGTCGCGGCCGACAGGCGAAAGAACAGGTCGGAGCGGAACCGACCGGCGGCGACGTCGGCCTCGAGGTCGCGGTTGGTGGCCGCGACGATGCGGACGTCGACCTCGCGCTCGCGCACGTCGCCGACCCGGGTCACGCGGTGCGACTCGAGCACGCGCAACAGCTTGGCCTGGATCGCGTGGGCGAGCTCGCCGACCTCGTCGAGGAACAGCGTCGATCCCGACGCGGCCTCGATCAGGCCGGGGCGGCTGGTGAACGCGCCCGTGAACGCGCCCTTCTCGTGGCCGAACAGCTCGCTCTCGACCAGCGACTCGTGCAGCGCGGCGCAGTTGAGCGAGACCACCTGCTTGCCGGCGCGCTGCGACTGCATGTGGATCGCGGTCGCGATCAGCTCCTTGCCGCAGCCGGTCTCGCCGGTGACCAGCACCGGCAGCCCGGCCGGTGCGAGCCGTTCGATCAGGTCGTAGAGCCGCTCGACGGTCGGATCGGCGACGATCACCCGCTGCGTGCCGATCGTCAGGATCCGGGACGCGTGCTCGACCCCGGCGGTGCTGCCGGGCCTGGCCGAGACCGCGGCGTCGCGGGCGCGGGCGATCAGCGCAGCGCCGCCGTAGCCGTCCTCGGGACAGGTGACGTGGCCGATCCGCAGCGTGCCTGGGTCGAGCCAGGTCCGGATCCGCGTCGCCACCGCGACCGCCTCGTCCGCGCCGGCCTCGGGCAGGAGCACGTAGAGCGCACCGTCGCCCGACCACGCCACGGCGTCGATCCGCCGCAGCTGCGCGACCACCGCGTGCTGGATCACCATCAGGTCGCCGCCGGCGCCGAGCAGGCACAGCACCGAGAACGGGCGATCGCGGCTCACCGTGCGCTCGAGCTCGGTCGCGACGTAGGTCCGGAACGTGGCCATCTCGAGCACCGCCGCAGAGGTCGCCTCGGACGACGGCGCCTGGAACACCAGGCGGGTGCCGTGGATCGTGATCACGTCGTTGGGCTGCAGCGTACGCCCACCGGTGATCCTGATCTGGTTCACGTAGGTGCCATTATGCGAGCCAAGATCGAAGATCGAGACTGCATCACCGTCGAGCGCCAGCCGCGCGTGCTGGCGCGACACCGAGCGGTGAGCGATCCGGAGGTCAGCGTTCTCTGCTCGGCCGATGACAACGTCGCCGGACGCCGGCAACAGAAACTTCCACGGCGCCGCTCCGCTGAACACCAAGAGATG
>Ga0307515_10002668_pt1 | contig 38232 bp, 42 predicted proteins | sample 17_EM_MG_FD_194513 | JGI IMG/M metagenome (GOLD analysis project Ga0307515, IMG submission 194513) | Populus trichocarpa ectomycorrhiza microbial communities from riparian zone in the Pacific Northwest, United States - 17_EM | ecosystem: Host-associated > Plants > Roots > Unclassified | place... | reverse complement strand
AACAAAACGAGATTGTATCCCTGTTCCGAATCGTCGCCTGGTAGTAGGCTGTCGAATAGGTACAGGAGAACGACATGGTTGATCTTGCGCAGATCGGAAACCCGCTCAAAAAGCTGGAAGATTTGTTGGCAGGCACAAGCCCTGGTCTTCTCGATCCTCAAGTCAATTTTGAGGATGAGTTCAGGACGGAGCTCCAGAAGCTGGTAAAGGACCAGAACTCCTTAGAGGTTCCCCGCTTGATCGAAGAGGTCCTCAAGCAAGCGGGAAACCGGGTTGGACAGCTCGAAGAGAGGACAAACAAGCTTTCCCAGGCCATAGACCAAAGAGCCCTCGATCTTTCGGGTTTCGATACGAGGCATGAGAAAGTGAATGCGGCACTTTCAAACGCTGAAAGCGAGTCTGAGGCGTTTCGATTAAGCGTGCTGGAAAAATTGAACCTGGATGCAGCTAAGAACCTTTGGATAAAAAAGTCGAATGAATACAAAAAATCATTCTATAGTTCGTTAATACTAATTGTAATCTTGCTCATATCGCCTATATTGTTCGTAATATTTTCTCATGAAAGTATAATAACGTATATATCGTCAGTTTAGGCTGACGTTTTGAAAATGCCAGTCCCGGAGGAAAGTAAGAGCGGTGTGTTTTATCTTGTTCTTCTAAGCATAATAGCGTTTGTGAAGCTTCCAATCGCGTTTTATTTTTGGATCGTAAAACTGGTTGTCCGGTATAATTCTAGGACATTGCTGCTCCTCGACGACAGCGTTCAGAGAAATACGATGCTGGAGACCTATCTTTATCTTGCTGAGCAGGACGAGGGCGTTAAGAATGATCGAGCGATAATCTTGGAAGCACTGTTCCGCGCGATACCAGGCCATGGCAATGAAGCAAGTGAACCCTTCGCAATCGCGGACCTTCTAAAGGCAGCGGGAGGACAATCGAAATGATTCTTCACCATGCCGCATCTAAATCATCATCGGCAAACGTATCTTTTCCAAGCAACGCTTTTCGCCAGAACGCTTCGGCATGGCCCTCATAAATCTCTTCAAACTCGGCGAGGCTAGAGTTGTCGCCAGTGACAGCGAGGCGCGCATGCTCTACAAAGTCCCTCGCGCAATCAGTCAGCCGAAAAAGCTGGTTATACATCGGCCTTTGATCAACGTCGGTCATGAGAGTGTGCGCGACCAGGGTGTCGCGAAATGCCTTCAGGTTTTTCAGGCCACTCCGCCCAAAGGCACCCTTAAAGGTCTTCGAATATGCAGCTGAGGCTCGCGCCAGGGCCTTTTCGCAATCCCTCTCGAACACGCTCGCGTAGGCCATGTTGTGTGGAGCCCATTTGCGGGCGCGCAGCATCAGTGTCTTCTTACAACGCTCCTGCCTCAGGAGACGAACCAACAGCGGGATGGATGCCACGTCACGCTGATTAACCGGCCTATGCTTCGTTCCGACATCGTAGAGCCTGGCGAGATGCATTGAAAGATCGAAGGCCAGACTTTGCATAATTGTGTTGTAAGCTTCCGCGCCGGCAACCTGCTTATCTGGTAGACCTTGAACGATCTTGTTGCCCGCTTCCATGGTAGCTTCAATGCGAAGCGCGTTCACGATGTTTTGATAGAGCAGTGGAATCATCCGATCGATGCGAGCGATGGCATCGGACGTCTTTAGCGACACAGGTTTCCTGCGCTTCGGCATTCAGTGAGCTCCAAGAAACAACCAAAACGGGGTGTCTATGGTTCATCGTCTATCATTGGTTTGCTGCCCGCTGACAATCGCAAGAATCAACGAAGCCGGAGAAATCGTCGCTTCATCCATCGGTTCGGGATTTCTTTGGCGACATGAGGAACGATGTTACCTCATCACAAATTGGCACAACGTTACCGGGATCAATCCAGACAGCGGAAAGATGCACGGTAGCTTCATCCCCAACGTCCTACTCGTAACGGTCAAAGATATTGTATCGCATGCGGGCGAAACGTCGGAAGTTCGAAACCTGGTGGTGCCAGTATCACTTTACATGGACTTTGGCGGCGCTCCGAAATGGTTGGAACATCCTCGAAGAGGAGAAGTCGATTGCGTAGCCGTGCCGATCGAATTCCCACATGAACACACGAAGAGCTACGCAATACAGGATTGCGGCTTAGAGACTGACTTGCGGCCAGAAGTGGGAATAGATTGCTTCGTAGTCGGATATCCCCGGGGCATGGAGGGTCCACGCAAGACGCCGATTTGGAAACGCGGGACAATTGCAACGGAACCGGAAGCGGGCATTGATGGTAAGCCAATGCTGCTGATCGATACCGCGACACGAAAAGGTATGTCGGGCTCGCCTGTGATTTATCGTCATCATGGATACCAAGACGACGGCTTCACGATTGGCAAGAACCAAGGACTCTTGGGTATCTATTCGGGGCGTATTGGCGAAGACGAAATCGGCGTTCAGCTTGGGAGAGTGTGGAGAGCCAATGCTATTGATGAACTGATGGCTTCGGGCGTCCAGGGGATCGACCCAATGGAGCAATGATCGCCGCAACCCTATCTCGATTATCAGATGCTCCGGTCAACCTTGGATCATAGACGAGCCGCAGGCCGCGAATTCAAAGATTGGCCCGCCGATGCCGAAAGGCGGGCCAACGCTCGTCATCGGGCGACGGCTTGGTCGTCTTCCGGCCGTGTATATTCCGGCCAAATGCCGGCCGTCTCCCCCAGGCCGATCACCAGTTCGTCGCGATGGTCGGCAAGCGCGCTTTCCATGAAGTGATTGACGAGGAAGTTGACGAGCCGGCGATAGTCGGCGTCGGGCATGTAGATCATTCGCATTCTGCATTCCTGTATGCTGGTTGAACGCGAGCTTCTTGAATCATTCGAGAGGTCGTGTGAATCCCCAAAAAGTCAATGATGACAATTAGATAAGTCAGTATTGACTTAACCTCGGCGTCACGCGCATATTCGGAACACAACTTCCGGGAGCCACAATGATTTTCGTGCTAGGTATGCTTTTCTTTGTGAGGGCGCTTGACCTTGCTTTGATGGTCGGCGTCGTGCTGGGATTGGTCGGCGCGCGATGGTATTGGGCAGTCGGCTTAGGAATAATTTGCACGATCATTTCGGCGATCGTCATGGCTCATCAAACCATCGGTTCGGGCGGATGGAGTTTCACCCTGGTCATCGGCCTGCCGTTGTTCATGCTTTGGTATTGGTTGGGAATGGTGCTTCATATGTTCTTGATCTCGCCGCTGATTGGTTCCGTGTGGGACTACGTTAAAGAGCGTCAAGCAACGCGTCGATCTCCGCCATGAGCGCCGCTGAATAGGGTGTGGCGGCCGGAATGTCTGCCTCGACAATCGTGAAGTCGTCGCGGACACGCTGAAAACGGGCCATAGCTGACCGCTGAGAGTCATGAGCGGTTTTCGAGTCTTCCGGTGCCGGCGAGGTCGTTGTCGGCGCTGTGTGAGTCACTGTGGGTTGTTTCCTCTTCGTCTTCGCCGTGACGGCTGCGCGCCTGGCGTTGTGATCGTCTTCGGTCGCCTTCCTGAGATCAGCCGAGACGTGGTGAATCTTGTCGGTGCCGAGAAGCCGGCGAGTGCGAGCCGCTTCCTTCGAACAATAGCCGTGCCAGCCGATCGCGTCATAGAGATCGGTCACGTCACATTGCCGGCCGCTGCCAAGGCCTTTGACAATGCCGCCCGCTTTCTTGAGGACTTCCCGGAAGAGCTTGAGCGTGTCGTCGTCTGTCGCCGGAAGAATAGCTGCGCCGTGGCAATGAAGGCGCTCGTTCGCGCGCGTGAATTCAAACAGGAAAGTAAGTGGCACGATGTAGCCGAACGCTGCCTTCGACGCATCGTTGATAGCTCGTGAGAGAACGCGTGCCGGATCGGGCGACGCCAGGACCCGGACTCGCGGCCTTGGGCCGGAAGACCCGGGGTCAGGTCGATATCGTCGAAAATGTCGGAGATAGGGACTGGCATGGATCTGGCCCTTCGGTTGCTGTAGTCGTGGTTGATGTTCGATCGGTCAGGCATGTGGCGGCAAAGGGGTGCCCGCCAGCCTGGTCTTGATCCAGTCGGTGACGCGGTAATAGCGCAAGGTTAGCTGCGGGCCGAAATTCATGTAGAACGGCGCAGCACTCAGCGGCTCGAGTTTCAGAGAGAGATCCGACTGTGGCACGCCCCTTGCCCATTCCGACAGGATGCCGCCAAGCATGCTGCCCGTCGGTACGCCGCGACCCGAAAGCCCGGTCAGAGCAACGACGCCCGCCGCCAGGTCATAGAGACGCGGCACGGTACGGTATTGCATGTCCAGCTCGCCGAACCAGAAATATTCCCAGCGGATGTCCTGACTGATCTGGGGATGCAGCCACTTCAAGCGGTCACTCATCACAGTGCGGGTATAATCCATGTCCCGACCGCGCCGGCCCATCGGAAACATTGAAGCGACAATGCGCCCCTCGGCATTGTACTTGTAGACGTAGATATCACCGCGGCCATCATGAATGGTGGTATTTTGTGGCAGGATCGACCGGCGCTCGTCTTCCGATAGTGGCTGCGTGGCAGCCACGAAGACCCTCTGGATCTTGAAGGTTTGGTCCAGCCTCGGCCATCCACCTACGGTGTAGGCACCGGTCGCGAAGATCACCTTGTCGGCAACGACCTTGCCCTTGGGGGTACGAATGGCCCATCCGGCTCCCTCCCGTTCGCAGCCAGTCACAGGCGAATTCTTGTGAACGACGCCGCCTTCTTGGATCACCGCGCGCGCAAGACCCCGGGCGTAACCGAGCGGGTTGAGATGCCCCGCCTCCTCGTGCAGCCAGCCGCCGTAAAAGCGTGGGCTGCCTGTGATCCGTGCGACCTCATCTCTATCGAGCGCGCGTGTTTTCGCCCCGACGGCGTTGTAGGTGCGGACCTTTTCCTCTATCGCCTTCATCATGCCGGGATAGGGTGCCCCCATGACATAGCCGTTCTGCTGCCATTCGCATTGGATCTGGTAGCGCTCGATCATGCTTGAAACGCGGTCATTGGCGCGGGTTTGCCGGGCGATCAGCCTTTCGGCCCAGGGTTCGCCCAGCATCTTGCGCAATTCGGGCAGGCTGTAATGAGTGAAGGTAGGTGTGCAGTGGCCGGCATTGCGGCCGGACCCGCCGAAGCCGACCTCTTCCCTTTCCAGCAGCACGACGCTGATGCCGTCGCGGGCAAGTTCCAGCGCCGTGGTCAGTCCTGTATAGCCGCCGCCGACGATACACACATCGGCCTTGACAATGCCTTGCAGCTCCCTCGTCTCGACAGCCGGCGTGGCCGTTGCATACCAAAGGGTCGTTTCGAACGGTGAGAATCTGGTCATGCTGCTTCCCGTCAATTCAGATCGCTGCGGGCGTCGAGTGCATCGCGCAGGCCATCGCCGATGAAGTTGAAGCTGGTGACGGCAAGCGTGATCGCTACGCCCGGAACGATCGCCAGCCAGGGCGCGCGGTCGAGATATTGCTGCGCGCCGTTCAGCATGTTGCCCCAGCTCGGCAGCGGCGGCTGGATGCCGTAGCCGAGGAAGCTGACATAGGCCTCGAGCAGGATGGCGCGGGCGACGGTGAGCGTCGCGGCAACGATGATCGGGCCGATGGCATTCGGCAAGAGTTCGCGAAACATGATCCAGGTGTTGGAAAGGCCGAGCATCCGCGCCGCCAGAATGAAATCCCGTTCACGCAACGAGCGGACCTCGGCTTCGACGATGCGGGCAATCTCCATCCAGCTCGTCACCGCGATGATGACGGTAATCATGAACGGGCTAGGCTTGATGAAGGCAGCCAGTGCCAGCAGCAGGAAGATGCTCGGGAAGGACAGGAAGGCATCGACGAAGCGCATCAGTGCCGCCCCTACCCGTCCACCGTAATAGCCGGCGCAAACGCCGATGAAAGTGCCGATGATCGTGCTGAGCAGCATGGCGAAGAAGCCGACGAGCAGCGAGATGCGCCCGGCCATGAACAGGCGGGCCGCGAGATCACGGCCGAGCGGATCCGTTCCGAAGATGTGATGGCCGGTGAGCGGTGGTGCGAAACGGGCGCGAAGGTCGATGAACAATTCATCGAAGGGCAGCAGATACGGTCCAATTACGCAGGCAAGTGTCAGGACGACGATCATGATCAGCCCGATCATGGCAAGCCGATGACGGGCGAAACGGCGGAAGGTGCGGTTTTGCCACCAATGGGACTTGACGGAGCCGGAGACGGAAACGGTTGCGGACATGATCTTTCTTCCTAACTCAACCGGATGCGCGGATCGACGAAAGCGACGAGAAGGTCGGCAATGAGACTGCCGAACAGCACGAGGATGGCGGAGAACATCAGCAGGCCCATGACGACCGGGTAGTCGTTGTAGCCGAGGCTATCCAAAAACAGCCTCCCCATGCCCGGCCAGGTGAACACCGTTTCGGTGACCAGCGCGCCGCCGAGAATGGTGGGCAGTTGCAGACCCGCCAGCGTGATCATCGGCAGGAGCGCATTGCCGACGACGTGTTTCATCAGCACCCGCCGCTCCGACAGGCCCTTGGCCTTGGCGGTGCGTACGAAATCCTGGTTGATGACGTCCAGCGTGGCGGTGCGCATATAACGGCTCCAGACTGCCACGTTGACGAGCGCCAGAACCACGGTGGGCATGATCAGGTGGATAGCGTAGTCAGAGACCGAACCGTTGCCGATCATGTACATGTTGCCGGCCGGCAGCCATTTCAGCTTGAGCGAAAACAGGTAGATTGCGACGAGGCCGAACCAGAATGTCGGGATTGAAAGCGCAACCATGGCGCCGACAGTCGCTGTGTAATCGAAGATGGAATAGCGTTTCGTGGCGCCCTTGATGCCGACCCAGGTGCCGACGGCGATCGATAGCACGGTGGAGGAACCCATCAGCAGCAACGTCGCGAAAAGGTGCCCTGTGATGATGCCCAAGACCGGCTGGCTGTCTCGATAGGATCGTCCCCAGTCTCCCTGCAGGAGATGCCACAGCCAGTCGAGATACTGGATGGGCAACGGCCGATTCAGGCCCATCTGCTCAGCGATCCGATCAAGCGTTTCCTGACTCATGCCGGGCGTCAGCGCATATTGCGACAACGGCCCGCCTGGCGCCAGATTGAGGACGGCGAAGCCGATCATCGACACCAGAACCAGAAGGATCAGGCTTTGCCATAGGCGACTGAGAAGATAACGCAGCATCGCAGTCTCTCCGAAGGTTATCGGGATACGAAGTCCCTGATGTCGAATGCCTCTTTCGCCCTCTCCTTAGAAAGAGAGGGCGAAAGAGGATTTGCTTCAGGATGCCCAGTACCAGCTTCCGGGGTTCCAGCTGTCGATGCGCACGTTGACATTGTAAGCGATGCCTTCGGCACCATTTTTATAGCCACGGACCGTGGCGTACTGGAAGATTGGCAGGAATGGCAAGTCGGCGCGCATGATGTCCTGAATCTTCAGGTAGATCGCCTTGCGCTCCTCCGGCACGAAGATCTGGCCGCCCTGATCCAGAAGCTTATCGACGTCGGGGTTGGAATATTGCCAGGTGTTCTGGCCCGCACCGCCCTTGGCGCCGATCGATGTCGATTTGAAATAGTCTGATGTATCGGGATCGGCACCCGTCAGGAAGTCGAGACCAACGACGACGCTGTCGAACTGCGACATCATCCAGTATTCGCCCCACATGACGGCCGGCGGCAGGTTGGAGATCGTCATCTCGACGCCGATATCCTTGAACGATTGCTGCATGAACTGCTGCACCTGTTCGCGGATGTGATTGCCGGCCGTCGTGGAATTCGAGAACGACAGCTTGATGCCGTCCTTGGCTCGGATACCGTCGCTGCCCGGTACCCAGCCGGCATCGTCCAGGACCTTCTTGGCCTTTTCCGGGTCATATTCATGCTTTGGCAGATCCGGATTGGCATAGAAGGACTGCTGCGGCATGTAGCTTTCGGTCGGCGTCGGCAGGCCGTAATACAGGGCCTCGATGATCGTTGCCTTGTCCAGTGCATGATAGAGCGCCTGGCGGACGGCGAGGTCCTTGAACTGCGGTTTCTCCATGTTGAAGGTCACGGATTCGACCGTCGAACCAGGCACTACCAGCACGGTCTTACCCTCCAGCGCCTTGGCTTCCTCGTAGTGATCCGGCGTGATCCACTGGAGGCCGGCCACGTCGATATCACCGGTCTTGAACTGGGTATAGAGTACGGTCAGGTCCGGAATATACTTGTAGATGATGCGTTCCAGATAGGGCCCGTCGCCGAAATAATCCGCATTGGCTTCGAGGGTGATGTGGTCGCCGGCAACCCGCTCAACCCATTTGAACGGGCCGGTACCGATGGGTCCATTATTGAAGGGCGCAGTGTTCTTGTCTTTCTCGGCGCCCAGCACATGCTTGGGAACGATGAAGGTGGAGGCAAGGATCGACGGATAGGGCGCGAACGGCTTGTCCATCTTCCAGGTGATTTCGGTCGGCGAAATGACGGTCAGTTCGCGCACCAATTCGTGACCGGTCTTGCGCCAGCTGCGGAAATCGGGATCGACCATCAGTTCCAGCGTGAACTTGACGTCTTCGGCCGTGAACGGCGTGCCGTCGTGCCACTTGACGTCGTCGCGCAGCTTGACCTTCCACGACAGGCCGTCGGCGGAAATGCCGCCGTTCTCGACGGTCGGAACTTCGACGGCCAGCGCCGGGATGAACTTGCCGTCTGGATCGATGGCGAAGAGCGGATCGAACAGGCTGAAATGGACGCCTTCATCCACTTCGATATGCAGCATGTGCGGATTGAAGACGGTAGGCTCCTGCGAGAATCCGACGATCATCTGCCCGGTCGGCTTTGCAGGCGGTGTTGCTGCAAATGCCTGATCGCGGCCGAGAAGGCCCGGCATGATCAGACCGGAGGCCCCGGCCAGGGCCATCATAGTCAGCGCCTGACGGCGCGTCGGATTGAGAAGTGCATGCTTCTTTTCGTCAGACATCGGTCTGCTCCCTTTGCTGTTGGTCAGTCACTGTTCCATTTTGTATTTCTGCACGTCATGCGTCTGCCTTCTTTTGTCCGGGCAGATTTTAGAAACCGCTGATCAGTTCGATTTTCGAACCGTCGGAGAAGCGGGAGAAGCGAAAATCCTTGGGGTCGACGACCGGCGGCTTGCCGGTGACGATATCGGCCATCAGTCTGCCCGCGGCAGGGCCGATGCCGAAGCCATGGCCGGAAAAGCCGGTGGCGATGTGGAAGCCGGGAATCTGGTCGATCGCCGAAATCACCGGCACCGCATCCGGCGTCACGTCTATATAGCCGGCCCAGCGCTGGGCGATTTCCGCCTTCTCGAACACCGGAAAGGCCTTCTTCAGATTGGCGAGCGACAGATCCGATAGTTTTGTCGATGGCTTCGGATCGAGCACGCGATTGTATTCGAACGGGCTTGCCTCATCCATCGACCAGCGGCTTGGAAGGCGCGCCTCGTCGAGGAACCGACCGCCAAGCCGGAATTTCAGCGACCGCCACTCCTTGCTGAGCGCCGGTATGAAATCCTTGGCATAGTGAAAGGATTTCGGAACGATATCGACGATGTTCTCATGCCCCGACGCAATCGTGTAGCCGCCGTCCTGGCGCTTGCGCACGGCGAAACCCATGGACCAGATAGCCTGATCGGGGCCGCCCTCCAGCGGCTTGGTGCGCAGCACCGAATTCATCACCTTCAGCTGCGGCAGGTCGATGCCGAAATTTCCGGCAAACAGGCTCGACCAGGCGCCGCCGGCAAGGACCACGGCCGAGCATGCAATCGGGCCGCGCTCGGTGATGACGCCGGATATCTTTCCGCCGGATGTTTCGATACCCCGTACGGCGCATTCCGTCAGGATCGCAGCACCCTTGTCGCGGGCGGCCTCGGCAACCGCGGGCGCCGCCTTCTGCGGTTCGGCGCGACCGTCGGCGGCGGTGTAGAGCGCGCCCTTGATATCCATGTTCGCGTTCGGGAACATGGCCTTGAACTCGGCGGCGTTGAGCATCCGGGAATCGAGCTGGTAACCTTCGAGATTGCGGTTCCAGCGCTCGTGATCCGCGAACTCCCGATCATTGGCGCAGGTGAACATTATGCCGGCACGTTTGTAGCCGGTGGCCCGGCCGGTCCGCTGGTCGAGATTGCTCCAGAGCCGCAGGGCCTCCGCCATCAGCGGCACCTCTCGCGGATCGCGCCGGGAGATGCGAACCCAGCCCCAATTCCGGCTCGACTGCTCGTGCCCGATACCACCCTTTTCGCACAGCGCCACCCGCAGGCCGCGCTCAGTCAGTTCCAGTGCCGTCGAGGTGCCGATGATGCCGCCGCCGATAACGACGACATCCACCTGCGTTGGGAGATCGGCATCGCCATGGACGGGAACGACATAGGGGCCTGGCATATCAGTAGGATTCCTCAAGCTGGCAATTGATGGTGAATTCCGCGACGCTTGCCTCATTCGGCAGGTCCAGCAGCATGGCAATGACACGGGCGAGATCGCGCGGATCGGTCATCTGGTCGTCCGTGCGCGATGTCAGGCCGCGCGCCATGTCGGTGGCGACGAAACCGGGGCAGACGGCGGTGGCGCGGATACCGAGATCCCAGCCGGCATGGCGAATGCCGTGGGCGAGCGCGACGGCTGCGAACTTGGAGAGCGAATAGAGCCCTGCACCAGCACTCTTCACCCGCTTGCCGGAAAGCGAACCCAGAATGATCACCCGTCCGCGGCCACTCGCGCACAGCGGCGCCCAGGCAGCCTTGGCAAGCCGACGCGGGGCCTTGACGTTGACCGCCATCGTCATCTCAAGCTCGTCTTCATCGGCCTCGATGACCGTTTTCGGAATCATGATGCCGGCATTGGCGATGATGGCGTCGATCCGGCCATACGATGCAAGTACATCCGCGACCCAGGCGGTTTCGCTCTGAGGATCGGCGGCATCATAGGCAAAGAGTTTCACCCGGCCGTGATCGGCCCAATCCGGCAAGACCGGCTGGCGCATGCCGAGCGACAGGCACCAGCCCTCGCCGTAAAGAGACCTGGCCGTTTCCAAACCGATGCCGCGACTGGCACCCGATATCAACGCTACACGCTCTGCCGTCATGGCACGATCTCCGGAAAACAGTGGTCAGGATAGAGCGGCGATCCGCCGATAGGCCCTGCGCAGGATATCTGTCAGCAGGCGTTGCTCGTCTTCGGGAATGAAGCTGAAGAAGTCCCTGGATTGCTGTGTGACGATGGCCCGCACCTGCACGGCGAGTTCTGCGCCCTTTTCGGTGATATAAAGCTCTTGGGCCCGGTTATCGTCCGCTGATGTCTCGCGCGTCAAAAGCCCGTGACTTTCCATCTGATCGACCAGCCGGCCCATGGCGGACCGGTCCTTGAGGATGAGCTGGGCAATCACTGACGGGCGAATTCCCGGATGGCTGTCGACCATCAGCAGCGTGGTGATTTTCCCCGTGCCCTTTGCGACGTCGCAGCCTTCCAGGCGCTGATCGAGATCGCGCGAGACCGCCATATTAACGGTGCGGATGTAGAAGCTGAGCGTATCCTCCAGCACATCCAGATCGATGTCGCTTATGGAGACAGGTGGCGTTTTCTTTCGCTCCAGCACGGTGACAAACTCCAATGAATCAAAGGGGTAGCGTTACTGTTCTTCGGTGAAAAACAGAGGCTTCAATCTTAATGCTGGCAGTTTCAGGCTGCGTTCCGAGCGTGATGATTTGCCAGATAGTGGATAAATGCAACTATTTTTTTGATAGCGCCGACGATATTTTATTCAATGCCGAAGATTGCCTGCTCGATAGGCAGAACGCGCGCCGAAGCGAGGCAAAATGATAAAAACCGCCCCGATTTGCATCAGGACGGTTTGCGGCGAACTAAAAAAATTGCTGGCTGTCAGGCAGCCGGTTCCCACTCGCTGCCGGGGATCGCCGACACGAGCTTGCGGGTATAATCATGACCGGGCGCGCGAAAAATCTGCGAGGGCGGGCCGTATTCGACGATCTCGCCCTTGTACATGACGGCGATCTCATCGCAGATCTGGCTGGCGACGCGCAGATCGTGGGTGATGAAGATCATCGCCACCTTGGTCTCCTTCTGGATACTCGTGAGCAACTCCAGAATCTGCGCCTGGATCGACACATCGAGCGCCGATACGGCTTCATCCGCAACCAGCAGGACCGGGTCGAACATCAGCGCCCTGGCGATGCCGATCCGCTGGCGCTGGCCGCCGGAGAACTCATGCGGGAAACGGTCATAGGCGCCCTCGTCCAGCCCGACCAGCTTTAGCGTCCTAAGCGCTTTTGCCCTGGCCTCGGGCACCGACACCCCGTGCGCGACCGGGCCGATGGTCAGCACCTTGCCGATCGTATGGCGCGGGTTGAGCGAGGCGAAGGGGTCTTGAAAGATCATCTGGATATAGGGCCGCATCGAGCGAAACGCATCGTTGGACATCGGTGCGATGTCGCGGCCGTCGAACAGGATCTTTCCGCCGTCCGAGTCCATCAGCTTCAAGAGGATGCGGCCGAGCGACGACTTGCCGGATCCGGATTCCCCGACGACGCCGAGCGTGCGGGCCTTGCTGATCGAAAAGCTGACATCGTTGACGGCGCGCACCGTCCGTCCCTTCGAGAAGAACCCGCCGGAGGTTCGATAGGTCTTACTCAGATTGGAAACCTCCAGCACCACGGGCGTGTCGGCGGCCCCTTCGCGGTCATGCGCGGTCATGCGCGGAACGGCGGCGATCAGACGTTTCGTATAGGGATGCGTGGGCGTGTTCAGCACGACATCCGCCGGACCCTGCTCGACGAGGTTGCCCTTCTCCATGACGATGACGCGATCGGCAATCTCCGCGACAACGCCGAAATCATGGGTGATGAACATGACGCTCATCTTCTTGCGTCGCTGGATCTTGCGGATCAGATCGAGAATCTGCGCCTGGGTCGTGACATCGAGCGCCGTCGTCGGTTCATCGGCAATCAGGACGTCCGGGTCGAGCGCCAGCGCCATGGCAATCATGACGCGCTGACGCTGACCGCCCGACAGGCGGAAGGGATATTGATGCCGCAGCAGCGTAGGATCTGGCAAGCCGACCTCGTCGAGAAGTTCGAGGACTTTGGCAGCGCGGCTTTCAGGCGTGCCTACCATGTGGGCCTCCATCACCTCGGTGATCTGATCGCCGATCGTCATCAGCGGATTCAGCGCCGAAAGCGGGTCCTGGAAGATGATCGAGACAGCACGGCCCCGTAGCGTACGCAAGGTCTTTTCATTCGCCCGGATCAGATCGACGCCCTTGAACCAGATGCTTCCGTGGGTAACGGCAATCACTGGCGACAGCAGTCCCATGATTGCATTGGCGGTCACGGATTTTCCCGAACCGGATTCACCGATGATGCAGAGAATTTCTCCCGATTTCAGATCGAAGGAGATGTTGCTGACGGCGTGCGTCCGCTCCATGTTCCTGGGTAGACTGACGGTCAGTTCCTTGACGGACAGCGCTATGCTCTCTTCAACGCTCGTTCGCACCGTTTCAGTCTGTAGCATGGCCGGTCCCTTTTTAGCCTTCGAGTGTCACTGCGGATTATGCAAGAATGATGCCGAGAATACATTTTATGCAAGAGCAGCTCTCCGAGATGGCGAAATCGCAGGGCAGTGCCTCGCCGAGAACCTACACCTCTCTCCTGGCTCCCAGCCAACTTGCCCGAGGAATATATCTCCATCCGTAAGGTCTTAAAGGGATTCGAACGTTCGACCCCACTCTTTCACAGCTGAGTTTCATTCCAGGTGTGACTTGCCGAACGCCTTGATGGGATTTGAAGGACCATTCCGCGATTCCTTGCCTGCGATTCCGTCTGTGTCATTCACAATGAAGCTCATCTTACGAAATCGAGCCTCCCCCTTCCTCATGGCTGATCACGGTCCACCTGCTCGGCGAGAGGAAGACCCGTGCAAAAAGCCGGTCTCGAGCCGAGCGGGGCACTTTGCCCAGTGCTGCCCTAGGGGGAATACGGATGGCTTCGTCACGATCGAGCAGATGCATTCCCTCTCCGGGCCTATACTCGCGGGTGCCTCGGCACGATATAGAGGATTTCTCGCAATCGGGATGGGATTGGATTGAGCCATCCGACCGGCAGGGTCGGCGCCGGAACCGGAGATCATGGTTTGTCTTTAATCTATGGCGGCCGTTCAGATCCCATTCACCGTAACATAGGCCGAATAGAGCGAGGTCGTGCCGGTTATGAACAGGCGATTCTTCTTCGGCCCTCCGAATGCGAGATTCGAGACGAATTCGGGGATACGGATCTTGCCGATGAGCGTCCCGTCAGGATCGTAGCAGTGCACGCCATCGGCCGCGCTGGTCCAGAGCCTTCCAGTAAGGTCCACCCGGAAACCGTCGAACATGCCCGCCGTGCATTCGGCGAAACGGTCGATCGGTGTCAGGCTGTTGTCGGCGCCAACCGCCAGCTTGCGGATGTGACGGGGACCGCCCTTCATATGCGATGCTCCAGTGTCTGCGACATAGAGCAGGCTTTCGTCCGGCGAAAAGGCGAGGCCGTTGGGTTTCACGAAATCCGTTGCGACTGCAATCACCGTTCCATCGGCATCCACCCGGTAGACATGGCAGCCGTCGATTTCCTGTTCTCCATAGTCGCCCTCATAGTCGTGCATGATTCCGTACGAGGGGTCGGTGAACCAAATGCTGCCATCGGATTTCACCACCACGTCATTCGGGGAATTCAGCCGCCTGCCCTGCCAGCGGTCGGCGATCACCTCGTCTCGGCCGTCGAAGCCAATACGGGTCACACGCCGTGTCAGATGCTCGCAGGTGATCAAGCGGCCCAGACGGTCCACCGCATTGCCGTTGCAATTGTTCGACGGCGCGCGAAACACCGAAACCTGTCCAGAAGTCTCATCGTAGCGCATCATGCGGTTGTTGGGGATATCGGAGAAAACGAGGTAGCGTCCCGCCGCGAACCAGGCAGGGCCCTCCAGCCATCGTCCGCCGCTCCACAGGCGCTCAATCCGGGCATGGCCGACGAAACAGGCCTCGAACCGGTCGTCGAGGACTTCGAAGCCTGTCCCCTCGATGATACCAAACATGCCCTTGCCTCTCTTCGAATTCGACTTTATGTTATCGATAACAGCATCGTGCGACTGATCAAGTCTTTTCGGCCGCATCGTCTTCGTGGCATTCAACAATCTTGCGAATGCTCGCAGGCTTCGTGAACGACGGATCGGACTTGACGCGCATGCCCAACGACAAATCCTCTATCAAGGAAGCTGGCATCATTGGCCAGGCGACGATGGCTGACGTCGCACGCCATGCCGGCGTATCGGCGATGACGGTTTCGCGCGCGCTCAAACAGGATCCAAGGGTCTCCAAGACCACCCGCGAGAAGATAGAGGCGTCGGTCAATACGTTGGGCTATGTCCTGGATCAGTCGGCCGGCAGCCTGTCATCGGGTCGCACCGGATTCGTCGTGGCGCTCGTGCCGTCCATCAACAATTCGAACTTCTCCGATACCGCGCGGGGTATCACCGACGCGCTGGAGAACAGTGGCCTGCAGCTCCTTCTCGGTTACACCGACTATTCGATGGAGAAGGAAGAGAAGCTTATCGAATCGATGCTTCGCCGCCGCCCGGAAGGCATGATCCTGACCGGCGGAACCCATACCGATCGAGCACGCCGCATGTTGGCCAAGGCGGGGATTCCCGTCGTCGAGACATGGGAAATGCCCCCTTCCCCCATCGACAAGGTCGTCGGCTTCTCCAACGGCGAGGCGATGGCGCTTCTGGTGCGGGCCCTTGCCACCGAGCGCGGTTATCGCCGCTTCGGCTACATCGGCGGCACGACCGAGCGGGACACGCGCGGCAATCTCCGCAAGGAAGGTTTCCTGCGCGCGCTATCCGAGCTCGGTCTGCCGCAGGGCCGCGTCATTTCGTTCGGTATTCCGCCTATCTCTACCGAACAGGGCGGGCAGGCGATCGTTTCGATGTTGGAGCGCTGGCCGGATACCGAAGTCGTCCTTTGCGTCTCCGACCTATCGGCCTTCGGTGCGTTGATGGAGTGTCGCCGGCGCGGCATGAATATCCCCGGTGATATCGCGATTGCCGGTTTCGGCGACTACGAGATATCGGCGTCGTGTCACCCGCGCATTACGACCGTCAATGTCGGCTGCTACGATATCGGACGGCTCGCCGCCAGTCGTATTCTCGGCGCGATACGCGGTGAGCGCGACGGGGCGGAGGAGATCACCCTCACCCCCTATCGCGTCATTTTACGTGAAAGCGCCTAACATCGATCAGGAGATGTCGATGAGTTCATTTCGGGAAGTCCCGAGCCTGACCCATCAGGGCGCGCTGAAGGCCCTGGCCGCCGCCGTTCACAAGGCCGAGGAAATGGGCGTGCCGCAGAATATCGTCATCGTCGATACGAGTGGTGTCAACCTCGCGAGCATCCGCATGGATGGCGCCAAATATCTGTCCATCGAAACGGCGACCGGCAAGGCGCGCTTCGCGGCCTCGCACAATGCGCCGTCAGGCAACCAGTCCTTCGAGGCGGGCGTGGTCGTCGGCATCGTCACCAAGGGTGGCGCGACCAACCTGCCCGGCGGGTTGCCGATCCGATTCGGCGGCAGGCTCGCGGGCGGCATCGGCGTCGGCTCCGGTACGGGCGAACAAGATCTGCTCGTCGCGCGGGCGGCGCTTGTCGCGATCGGGGCCGACGAAACTTAACCGCCTCAGAAGGCGATCTGCACCTTCATCGAACGGTTGCGATCACCCGCGACCTCGAAAGCTTTGACGGCATCGCCGAGATCGTAGACCTTCGTCAGCAGCGGCTTGAGGTCCACACGCCGCTGGTTGATGAGATCGACCGCGAGCCCGAATTCCTCATGGAAGCGGAACGTGCCGCGGATCTCGATTTCCTTGGCGACCACCATGTTTTGCGGAATCGAGATGTCGCCGCCCAATCCGAGTTGGACGAGAACGCCGCGCGGTGCCAGCGCCTCCAGTCCCGCGCGAACCGCACGCTCGTTTCCGGATGCCTCGAACATGACGTCGAAGCTCCCTTTATCCGCACCATAGGCCGCCAGCTGCTCCGGGTTTTCCGCCACGTTGATCGTGCGGTCGGCGCCGATCGCGCGTGCAAGCTTGAGCACGCCATCGGCGACATCGGTAGCGACGATTTCGCGCGCGCCGTGCGCGCGAGCGGCAATGATGGCGAGCGCGCCAATCGGCCCGCAACCGGTGACCAAGACTCTCTTGCCCAGGAGCCCGCCGGCGCGATTGACCGCATGTAGCGTCACAGCGAAGGGCTCGGCCATGGCGGCCTCATGGATCGAGACGCCGTCGGCGATTTTGTGGCACTGCCAGCCTTCCGCGACCAGTTGCTGGCGGAAGGCACCCTGGATGTGCGGAAAGGGCATCGCGGAGCCATAGAACCGCATGTTCAGGCACTGGTTCTGCTGCCCTTTCAGGCAGTAGCGGCAGTTGTTGCACGGTCGGCTTGGCGAAATCGCCACCCTGTCACCGACCGCCAGGTTCGAGGCCCCTGCCCCGAGCGCGGTCACCCGTCCGGCCACCTCATGGCCGAGGATCATGGGTTCCTTGAGCCGCACCGTGCCGAAACCGCCGTGGTTGAAGTAATGCAGGTCCGAACCACAGATACCGCCCGCCTCAAGAGCGATCTCGACCTGGCCCGGTCCGACCCTTTCGGCCTCCCTCTCCTCGATACGGAGATCCTTGGCTGCGTGAATAACGATGGCTTTCATCTCAGAAACCTCAAATGACCGGTGTTACGAGCGCGCGGCCGGCGAAATGGGCCGCGAGGTTGTCACGCACCAATTGGCCCATGGCCTTGCGCGTCTCCACGGTGCCCGAGGCATGATGCGGCTGCAGGATGACATTGTCGAGCGTGAGGAAGCGCGGGTCGATATTCGGCTCGCTATGAAACACGTCGAGCGCGGCCCCCTTTATCTTCCGCGATTCGAGCGCATCGAGTAGCGCTGCTTCATCGACGGTCGTACCGCGCGAGATGTTGATGAGGAATCCATCCCGGCCCAGGGCCTTGAACACATCGGCATCGACGATCCCGTAGGTCGCTGCCCCGCCGGCAAGCGTGACGATGAGGAAATCGGCCCATTCGGCCAGCGCCGCCAGATCAGGTTCGAAATCCCAAGCCAGGTCGTCGCGGGCGGCAGTGTCGAAGTAGCGGATTTCGCAATCGAAGGCGGCGGCCCGGCGCGCGGTCGCGACACCGACGCGGCCCATGCCGGCGATCCCGATCTTCTTGCCGAAGAAGCGCGTGACGAGACCCATATTGGCATTCGCCCACTGCCCGGACTGAACATACGCATGGCCATCCGGAATCTGACGGCACAGCGCGAGCGCGAGCCCGATGCCGATGTCGGCGACGTCACCAGTCAGCACGTCGGGCGTATTGGTGACGCGGATGCCGCTGGCCCGGGCATGTGCAAGGTCGATCGCATCGGTCCCAACCCCATAGCATGAGACGATCTCCAGCTTCGGCAGTTTTCGCATCAGGTCCGCCGAGGCTCCGAGTTCGCCACGTGTGGCGATTGCCCGGACATCTCCGGCATGGCTAGCAATGAACGAGTCACGATCCTCCGCCAACCAAACCATGTGGACGTGGTAGGCCGACACAAGATCATCCATATCCCATTGCGGATAGGCTCCCATCATCAGGATTTCTGGTTTCGACATGGCCCCCTCCTCAAAAATGCTGTTTGCGACTTGCAAATGTTATCGATAACATATATCCCGAAACTGCGATGTCAAGGCCGGAAGGATTTGACTATTCGGCGTCAAAGAGGCGAAAACCGCCACACAACACGCTCGGGAGGAATGTTACGGATGTCTCGACTCTTCGATCTCGGTGGCACGATCGCGCTGGTGACCGGATCCAGTCAAGGAATCGGTCTGGCGCTTGCGGAAGGGCTTGCCGCCCACGGCGCCCGGATCGTGATCAATGGCCGGGACACAGCCAAGATCGCCTCCGCTGTCGCGAACTTGAAAGCGAAAGGCCATGATGCGCATGGCGCTGCTTTCGATGTTACAAGCAAGCAGGTCGCTGATGACATTGGCCGGATCGAAAGCGAGATTGGCCCCATCGGCGTTCTCGTCAACAATGCCGGTATTCAGTTTCGCTCGCCGCTCGAGGACTTTCCGGCCGACAAGTGGGAAGAACTGCTGAAAACCAACATTTCGAGCGTCTTCTACACAAGCCAGGCGGTCGCCCGGCATATGATCAAACGCGGCGCCGGCAAGATCATCAATATCGGCTCGGTGCAGAGCGAAATGGCGCGGCCCTCGATCGCGCCCTATACCGCAACCAAGGGCGCGGTGAAAAACCTGACACGCGGCATGTGCGCCGATTGGGCGAAATATGGCCTTCAGATCAATGCGATCGGTCCAGGTTACTTCCGCACACCGCTCAACCAGGCTCTCGTCGACAACGCCGAATTCTCCGCCTGGCTTGAAAAGCGCACGCCCGCCGGCCGCTGGGGCGATGTCGAGGAATTGGTAGGGGCGGCGGTATTTCTCGCCAGCAAGGCATCCTCTTTCGTGAATGGACACATGCTCTATGTCGATGGCGGCATTACAACCTGTCTCTGAACCAGTGGCCTATGTGGTCATGGGCGTCTCTGGCTGCGGCAAGAGCCTCGTCGGCGACGCGATCGCGAAGCATTTCGGCGTCGAATTCGTCGAGGGAGACGCATTGCATCCGGAAGCTAATATCGCGAAGATGTCGCAAGGCATCCCGCTTGACGATGCTGACCGCCTCCCATGGCTCGATCGCATCGGCGCTGCGATCCGGGCATCGCTGGACGACGGAAAGGATATCGTGATTTCCTGCTCTGCCCTCAAGAAAATCTATCGCGACCGGCTGCGGGACTTCGTCGACGGCCGCCTGACCTTCGTGTTCCTCGACGGTTCAGAAGCGGTCCTGACTGCGCGGCTGACCGCGCGCAACGGCCATTTCATGCCGGCTTCACTGCTCAAGAGCCAGCTTGCGACGCTGGAAAGACCGATCGGAGAGGATCGCGTGATCACTGTGGACATTGCCGGGTCGCAGGTGGACGTTATTGAAAACGCTCTTGAAGAGCTGGGAAATTGCACCCGCTGAAGTGGGGCCGGAGGAACTATGTCAATAACGGATCGTGTCCAGGTCGCTGTCATCGGCGCGGGCATCATGGGATCGGCGATTACAACCCGGCTTCTCGAAACGGGCCATGAAGTGCATGCTTTCGATCCAGACCGGCAGAAGGTAGCCGCTCTGGAAGCCAAGGGTGCGACGGGTGCCGCCTCGGGAGCCGACGCCTGTGCCGCGTCGCAATTCGTCATTCTCAGTCTCAACCACGCCAACATTGTCCGGGCTGCGGTGTTCGGGAAAGATGGCGTGGCGGAATCGGCGGATGCCGGCAAGCTTCTCATAGATATGTCCTCGATCGACCCGGCCGACACCGCCGACATGGCTTTGAGACTGAAAACCGAGACCGGCATGGCGTGGGTCGATTGCCCGCTTTCAGGCGGCATGCCGGGCGCGCTTACAGGCAAGCTGACGATCATGGCAGGTGGTGACGCGGGAGATTTCGAGCGTGCTCGCGAGGTCATGCGGCATCTCTCCGCCAATTACACCCTGATGGGTCCATCCGGCGCGGGCCAGACGGTCAAGCTCATCAACCAGTTGTTCTGCGGCGTGCTGTTCCAGGCCGTCGCCGAGGCGGTCAAGCTCGCCGAGGCCGGGGGCGTGGATGCCGCCCGCATTCCCGCCGCACTTGCGGGGGGGCGTGCGGACAACAGGATCATGCAGGAATTCATGGCCAAGTTCGCAGCGCGCGACTACACGCCAACCGGCCGCATCGATAACATGCTGAAGGATCTCGATTCCCTGCAGGCCTTCGCGATGAAGACCAAGACGCCGATGCCGATGGCTGCACAGGTGGTGGAGATCAATCGGCTGCTCTGCGTGGCTGGTCTCGGGCCTAGGGATTCCGCCGAGGCAATGAGACTGCTCGACGGCTTTTCCGACGTACATTGAATCTATTTGCCGCGGGGCGAAGCATTTGCGCTTGACTTCCACAAAATGTTATCGATAACATGACTGCGGATGAAAGCTCTGGGAGGGGCTATGACAGATCAAGAGACATTGCTGGAGTTTCGCGAGATCACCAAGATCTTCGGTGGCACGCGCGCGCTCTCTTCGGTCTCGCTGGACCTGCGCAAGGGCGAAATCCTCGCGCTCCTCGGTGAAAACGGCGCCGGCAAGTCTACTCTCATCAAGACACTCGCTGGCATCTACAAACCCGATGGCGGCGAGATCCTGTTCAAGGGCGCAGCTTATCATCACCGGCCACCGAAGCCCAACGAGCGCCAGCCAGTCGCCTTCATCCACCAGGATCTCGGCCTCATCGAGTGGATGACGGTCGCCGAGAATGTCGGTCTGGCCCAGGGCTTTTCGATGCGTTCGGGTATCATCGACTGGCGCGCCACCGAACAACGGGCGCATGAAGCTCTGAGACTGGTGGGCTGCGATTTCGATCCTTCCACCCGCGTATCCCAGCTTACCCGCACCGAAAAATCTCTTGTCGCGATAGCCCGCGCTCTGGCCGTCGAAGCCGATATCCTCGTGCTGGACGAACCCACTGCCAGCCTTCCGGCGGACGAGGTGGACAGGCTGTTCAATGCGATCCGCCCGCTCAAGGCGCGGGGCGTCGGCATGATCTATGTGTCGCATCGCCTGGATGAGATTTTCCGCATTGCCGACCGCGTCGCCGTGCTCAGGGACGGCAAGCTGGTAGGCCAAAAGCCTGTCACTCAAACCAATCCCTCGGAACTGATCGAGATGATCGTCGGCCGGCCGGCTGCGGAACTATTCTTCCGTGCCGACACAATCCCGGGCGAACCGGTCGTTCTGGTGCGGGATTTCGCCTGCGAGGGCACGGCCGCCGTCTCCTTCGATGTCCGGCAGGGCGAGTTGCTCGGCCTTGTCGGCTTGCGGGGCGCGGGGCACGAAATGATCGGCCGGGCTCTCTTCGGCGGAGAGACATTCACCGGCGCGGTTTCACTGCACGGCAAGCTGCCGGATCTTTCCTCGCCGATCGCGGCGATGAAATCCGGTGTCGGGCTGATCGCGCGTGATCGCACGGAGGAGTCCGCGGCAATGTCGCTCTCCATCCGGGAAAACACTTTCCTCAACCCCAATGCTTCAGGACGCGGCCTCTTCTCGCTTTTGTCGCCAAGGAAGGAAGCCGACAATGCCCGCACCATCGGCGCCTCGGTCGGCCTGCGTCCGAACGATCCCGATCTCGCCATCGAGGCGTTGTCGGGCGGCAACCAGCAAAAGGTCGTCGTCGGCCGCTGGTTGGCGACCGGTCGCAAACTGCTGATCGCGGAGGATCCGACGGCGGGCGTCGATGTCGGCGCCAAGGCGGACATCTACCGGTTGATCGCACACGCACTCGAAGCGGGCCTCGCGGTTATCGTCGTCTCCACCGATTTCGAGGAAATCGCCCATATCTGCCACCGCGCGCTGGTCTTCTCGCGCGGGGCCATCGTTAGCGAACTGAGCGGTGCGGATTTGACCGTTCAGACCGTCATCGCCGCGGCCTCGGCCTCGGAAGCGGCTTGAGAAGGAATCACCTAGAATGCAGTCCATCCAGTCCACGGCGCTCGAGCCGACCCGCAGCGAGATCAAGGGGCTTCCCTTCAGCAGGAAAGTGGCGCGCTTCGTGCCGGTTTATGGTCTCGTACTCCTGACGGTTGCATTGATCCTGATCTTCTCGATCCTGCTGTCCAATACGTTTCCGACGCTTCTCAACCTGCGCTCGATCATCTCCAACAAGGCGATCATCGCGCTGCTGTCCCTGGCGGCGATGATCCCGATGGCTGCCGGCCGCATCGACCTGACGATCGGCTATGGCATCGTGCTCTGGCATATCCTGGCGATATCGCTGCAGACCATGTACGGCTTTCCCTGGCCGATCGCTGTGCTCGTCGTGCTCACGCTCGGCGTCGTCTGTGGCTTCCTCAACGGGCTGCTGGTGGAAGTCGCCAAGATCGACTCCTTTATCGCCACGCTCGGCACGGGCACTGTGCTCTATGCCATTGCGCTCTGGCACACAGGCGGCCGTCAGGTCGTCGGCATGCTGCCCGATGGCTTCTACGCGCTGAATGGCACGATGCTGTTCGGCCTGCCGATCACCGGCTTCTACGTGCTGGGGATCGCGGCGCTGATGTATGTCGTGCTCGAATATCTGCCGATCGGCCGCTACGTCTATGCCATCGGCGCCAACCCCAAGGCTGCGGCGCTCAACGGCATCCCGGTCCGCAAATTCGTCATCGGCGCGTTCATCGCGTCCGGTTTTCTCTCGGCGCTCACGGGCGTCCTGCTCGCCTCAAAGCTCAGGATCGGCCAGGCGAGTGTCGGCCTCGAATACCTGCTGCCGGCGCTCGTCGGCGCGTTCTTGGGCTCGACCACGATCAAACCGGGCCGGGTCAATGTCTGGGGCACGCTGGTTGGCGTCATCATTCTCGCGGTCGGCATATCAGGTATCCAGCAATTCGGCGGCTCGTTCTTCGTCGAGCCCCTGTTCAACGGCGTGACATTGCTCGTCGCCATCGGCATCGCCGGCTATGCGCAGCGCAAGAAGGGCGTGGTGATCAAGCGCGCGCCCGAACCGAAACCGGAGGCAGGCTGAAGCCGCGTCCGTGAGACTAAATGTTCAAAAGGAGGAGGAACAAATGAATCGCAGAGCTTTCCTAAGGGGCAGCGTCGCCACATTGGCGCTGATCGCAGCAACGCCGGCGCTCGCCGACGCCATGGCCGATGCCAAGGCCGTGGTCGAGAAATATGCCACCAAGGTCGATAAGTGGGATGGCCCGACGACCGGTCCCAAGGCTCAAGCCGGCAAGACCGTCGTTGTGCTCGCCGGAGACATGAAGAACGGCGGTATCCTCGGCGTGGTCAACGGCATCCAGGAAGCCGCGACCGCCATGGGCTGGACCGTAACCGTGCTCGACGGCGCGGGTTCAATCGACGGCCGAACCGGCGCCTTCGGCCAGGCCATGACCCTCAAGCCCGACGGCATCATCATCAACGGCTTCGATGCGGTCGAGCAGCAGACAGCCATGGATGAGGCGAAGAACGCCAAGATTCCGATGGTGTCCTGGCATGCGGCTTCGGCCGTCGGCCCCGTCCCCGAAGTCGGCGTCTTCGCCAATGTCACCACCGACGCTATGGAAGTGTCCAAGGCAGCGGCCGACTACGCCTATGTCGATGCCGGCGGAAAGCCGGGCGTCATCATCTTCACCGACTCGACTTATGCGATCGCCATCGCCAAGGCCGACCGGATGAAGGAGGAGATCGAGAAGCTCGGCGGCACGGTGCTCGAATATGTCGACACGCCGATCGCGGAAACCTCGCAGCGCATGCCGCAATTGACCACCACACTCTTGCAGAAATACGGCGCGCAGTGGACGCATTCGCTCGCCATCAACGACCTCTATTTCGACTTCATGGGACCTTCGCTCGCCGCCGCCGGAATAGCTGGCGACGGAGCACCCATCAGCGTCGCTGCCGGCGATGGATCGGAAAGCGCCTATCAGCGCATTCGCGCCAAGCAGTTTCAGAAGGTTACCGTTGCCGAGCCCCTCAATCTGCAGGGCTGGCAATTGGTCGACGAGCTCAACCGCGCTATCGCGGGTGAGAAGTGGTCTGGGTATGTGTCTCCCCTGCATGTCGTGACATCAGACAATGTCGAGTTCGATGGCGGACCGAAGAATACATTCGATCCCGGCAACGGTTATCGCGACGAATACAAGAAAATCTGGGGCGTTTGAGTAAACTCCCAAGGGCGGGTGTATTCCCATTCGCATCCGCCCGACTTTCGCTCCCGACATCATTCGATCTTCGTCGCCCCGGGCCGGGCGACCGCAATCTATTGAGGCAATGCAGACATGATCATCCGTTACGCGCTCTTCGAAGGCAGCATCCATGAAGGCCGGGAGGCTGAATTCCGGACCTTCGTGAAGGAAAAGCTGGTGCCGCTCTGGACCCGTTTCCCCGGGGCCGAGGAGGTGCGCGTTCTCGATGGCATCGACCGGGATGACGGCGCGCCCGAATATGCCTTGGCGCTCGCCATACGCTATCCAGACATGGCGGCGGTCGATGCCGCCCTGACATCGGACATCCGCTCTCAGAGCCGAGAAGCGACGGGCGAGTTGCTCAAGCTCTTTACAGGCCGCGTCCATCATCATGTCTTTCGCGCGCATCAATATCTCTAGAATCACGTCCGCCTGCTTGGCAAGATCAGCCCGATAGAGATTTGCGAACCGCTCCAGCGGAAACTGCCAGCCATCGGGTGTCTTTCCCTAGTCGTGATCTCAAAAGCGAGAAGCTCGTCGAATAACCTTGATGACTTGCTCTGCCGCCGGCTTCTGCGGCCCGGATTTCTGTCTCATCTTCGCTTCCTTTGATGGGGCTACGATGAACCAGAAATCCTCTCTTCTTAATTACCAGCTATTTGTCTCAAGGGCGTTGATGGCGGACAGCCTGGTCTTCGCTCTGAAGGTTCTTCATTGCGGAGGAACGGACCGATGATCAACTAACGCGAACATTGGAACCCGATCGCGTTCATGTAGACCATGACCGGCCCGCCGTTCGAGAGCGGCAAACCTACACGAGGCTTCGACTGTTCGTTAATCGCCAGCTGAGACGTTTGCCGGAGTTTGTCAGGTTCCCGTAGGACCTGATTGCGATTTCGCCTTGCCTTCCGGACGTGAGACATTGTCATGAGCACGATCGTTATCATCGGGTCGGGCAAGATTGGATCCTCGAAGAACTTCTGACTCAGGTTTTCTTCCCAGTTCCTCTGGTGACCCGCCGCACATGAACGATGGTCTTGCCACCCAGTTGACGGCGTCTAGCGAAACTCGAGCCCGCGTCGGAGCAGACAGCCAAGAACAAGATATCCGCACATTGCGAAGAGCAACGTGCACACTCTGCTTCCCCCGAGTAGCAGTCGAAGAATTTGCCTTTTACGGTGACGTCATATGGCAGCGCAACATATCGCTTGCCAGCGGCGGCTCATCCACGACGGTCTCCTCGGCCGAGGCAACGCCAACGTTCAACGGCAGGCCGCAGTTTACGGTGCCAGTGATCGCCACAGATATTCCAAGGCTCCTTATACATTGTCCACCAGCCTCCTCAGTTCATCCTAGCTGAGGAGGCTGAAGGCTTGTACAGAAGTCGAGGCGGACCGATAGTCGCCCTGCCAACCGGTTTGGCAACACAGCCGATTACCAGGATACCCGAAAATGACCGTATCTGATACCGACAACGAACATACCAATCTCCATGGCCGGGGCGAGCCCGGCGCCCGCGAAGGCGACTTTCGCACGGCCCTGATTACCGGAGCGGGGGGGCCCGACGGCATAGGCTTTGCGATCGCCCGCAAGCTTACGCAGAAAGGTCTCGCCGTTTGCATTACCGGCGCCAGCGAACGAATTCATCTGCGTGCCAAAGAATTGCGGGCACAGGGCTACGACGTAACATCCCATGTTGCGGATCTCACCAAGGCAGATGAGGTCTTGCGCCTGCGGAAACTGGTGGGGCCGGTCGATGTCCTTATCAACAATGCAGGCATGGGATCCACGGCGACGCCAGCCGTGCAGCGTGACTTCCTGGCTCTGAGCGAAGCCGATTGGGACATCGGAATAGACGTTACCCTCAAGACAGCGTTTCTGGTCACTCGCGCCTTTTTGGAGGCGATGATTGAAAAGCGGCGCGGGCGTATAGTGAACATCGCCTCTGTTACCGGCCCCCTGGTTTCCAATCCAGGAGAGGCTGCCTATTCGGCGGCCAAGGCAGGAATGGTGGGGCTCACCCATGCCCTGGCGCTCGAAGTAGCGCGATTCGGAGTGACCGTGAATGCAGTCGCCCCCGGCTGGATCGAGACAGGGTCCTCTACCGAAGACGAGCGGATGGCTGCACGGCACACACCTCCGGGACGCGCTGGAACGCCGGATGAAGTCGCTGCTGTCGCTGCCTTTCTGGCTTCTGCCGAAGCCAGCTACGTCAATGGCGCAATGCTCGTCGTCGATGGCGGCAATGTCCTGCAGGAACGCAAGGTCCAATTGCCCTGAACGCCAATCATTTTCACGAGAGAAAACAGGCTTCGCAAGGCCGATTTCTATATCAACGGCCGATGGGTCGCGCCGGTCGCCGTCAATGACTGCGAGGTGATCAATCCTGCCACCGAACAGGCTTTCGCCATTATTTCACTCGGATCGGCTGCGGATGTCGACAGCGCCGTGCTGGCGGCGCGGCGCGCGTTCGGCAACTGGAGTGAGACTGATCGCCAGCCATTGCCCCGCGCTTCGCCGCCGACAATGGGAAACATGGCGCGGGTAGTGCCCTGGGTCGTGGCAAATTCAAGGGCCGGCCCGATGTCGGCGCGGATTACGCAAGCCTTGCTCAGCTTCGGCGGGCCGAGCGTTTCGGCCGCACCCAGGGTCGACATGTCGAACATATCATTCTCAGGCTTCATGCGTGATCCGTCCATCGCAAACTGTGATCCTGATGCCGAGTGCCGCGATCTCGTCGGGTGGGGTCGCTTCGATATCGCCGGATAGCAGCACGAGGTCCGCCAGCATTCCGGGGCGCAGCGTACCCGTCCTGTCTTCCATATGGCCGGCATAAGCCCCGTTGCAGGTGAAGGCTGCCAGCACCTGCGGCAATGAGCCGTTGATCGGGCAGGCCCTCGAGATGCGGCTTGCGCCTCAGTGCCGTCTGGATGCCAAGCAGAGGATCGATCGGCACGATCGGCCAGTCGGAGGAGAAGGCAATTGTCGCGCCGGCTTCGGCCAGCGCCCGCCAAGCATAGGCATGCCGCGCGCGATCCACGCCGAGACTGCGGCTCGTCGGGGTCTCGCCCACCGGCGCGTGCAGCGGCTGAAACGAGGCAATCACCCCCAGTTCGGCGCATCGGCAAAACTCTCTGCGTCGAAAATCGGATCGCCTTTGAGGCCGGGACGGTCGGCATAATCCGCCAGCATGGCTGCCGTGCCGCTTTCGATGACACCGTCGACAAAGATCTTCACCCGCCCGCATCTTCCGGCGGTTCGATGCCGGACATTCCCAGCATCTCTCGCCCGCCCGAGGTGCGCAGTTCGAGCACGGGAAGCAGCGCAAATTTTTCGCGCAGTTCGCCGGTGGCCAAACCTGTTTGATCCCATGTTTTGATGGTGCATTATTTTCCTTGGAATGGAGGGAAGCACTATGGGCCAGGTTCTACACGGCAGCGCCACGACGACTGAGGCAATCCGTCGAGCAATACAAAATAGTGAAGAGAGCCTGAGAGCGCTTTCGAAGCGGCTATGGGATCAACCAGAAGACGGTGGCCAAATGGAAGAAGCGGGCATCGTTGGCCGACCTGCCGACAGGGCCGAAAGAACCGCACTCGACGATACTTTCAATGGAGGAGGAAGCCGTTATTGTCGCCTTCCGCAGGCACACGTTGCTGCCTCTTGACGATTGCCTCTATGCGCTACAGCCGACAATCCCGTATCTGACGCGTTCATCCTTGCATCGATGCCTGCAACGTCATGGCATTTCCCGCCTGCCGGACGTCGAAGGTGACAAGGAGCCGAAAAAGAAGTTCAAGAGCTACCCGATTGGCTACTTCCACGTCGTTATTGTCGAGGTGCAGACGGCCGAGGGCAAACTCTATCTCTTTGTAGCGATTGACCGGACATCCAAATTCGCCTTCGTGGAACTCTATGCCAAAGCCGGAAGGATGAATGCGGCTCAGTTCCTGCGCAATCTGATCGCTGCCGTGCCCTATAGCATCCACACCATCCTCACCGATAATGGCATCCAGTTCACCAATCGGGAGCGGCATAAATATGCCTTCCATCACATCTTTGACCGGGTCTGTGACGAGAATAATATCGAGCACCGGTTGACAAAGGTGAAGCACCCCTGGACCAACGGCCAGGTCGAGCGAATGAACCGAACGATCAAGCAAGCGACTGTCAAGCGCTTCCACGACGACGATCACGCCCAACTGCAAAAGCACCTTGTCGACTTCATCGACGCCTACAACTTCGGGCGAAGATTGAAGACGCTCAAGGGCCTCACGCCCTACGAGTTCATCTGCAACCAGTGGACATCCCAGCCAAAACGATTCAGACTAAACCCAATCCATCAAATGCCGAGACTAAACAGATAGTGCTTTCCGATGTCGCCAACGGCGACACCGAGCAACACATCGCGAAGACACTTGCCAGGCTTCGCGGCCGACCGACCTAACTCGCCAAGATAGCCGGGTTGAAGGCAGCTTTCAATCGCCTGTAATGCAGAACAACGGAGACCGATCTCGCAGGTAACCGATTGCGCACACTTTCGCCTTTGTGAGAACAGCCGAAAAAGAAGCGCGGTCGTTGAAGGCAGAATGAACAGCGAATACATAACGTCCTCGTTGGTCAATTAGTCCAGAGCCGCTGGAGCCTCGACCTGTCACCAAAGCTGATGCAAGAGTCCCGCCGGAACAAGAGCCGACAACATCATATGCGATGGACTGTACTGTGTTCTGCTCAATTTCGGAGTTGTAGTGCAGCCTGAAAAACTGTTTGGTGATCGGGTTAAGTCCGCACTTCTGTTGGAAGGGCTCAACGCCAAAGAAGGACAACTCCGGATCAAGTTGTCCCGCAAATTTAACAATCGCTATGTCATGACCAAAAATCTATTGACGTATTATCCCTCAAATACCATCACCTTAACGGCGTTGAAAAGTGGATATTTGCTTCTGCCGCGATTAAACCCGGGTATTACTTGAACCCGGGAAAAAACTTGTTGGTCCCTGGAGTTAGGACGCAGTGTGCGGCAGTGATGACAATGTTATCTCCAATCAAAGTCGCCGAGCATTGCTGACCCTGATTTGAATTTCCATTGTCGGCATAAAGCTTTGCAAGCTGAGGAAGCGGAGTCGCAAGAGGCAGCGCGCCTACTCCCATGAAGGGGGGCGGTAGTACACCCCCACATGGAGGTATTACATCCAGTCGCTTGTCCATTGCAACGGTGTGGATCTGCTTGGACGCATAATCGTAAATAACTGCCGTTGAGGCGGCGTCTCCGCAACTTGCGACATTAAAATTTGCTACGGCGTCCGGGTAAGCCTCCAGGGTTGTTAAGTCGTCAGTTTGCGCCAGCGCAGAACCAAGCCCAAGCACCGTGGCGAATAAAATCATTGCGATTCTGAACATGGCACCTTCTCCCAAGTGATCGCGCCGAAGTCGTTGACGAGGTGATCCCTTACGGCTGCATCATGGTCGGCGACTGGCAGAAGGATCCGCCCTGGAAAAAGAAGAAGAACCGGGCGTAGCGACATCGTGCGGCGGGTGTGTGTAACATCCGCCGCTCTTCGTTTTGAGTTGGGATTATAGATATTGCACCTGGGCTCCGGTCATGCAAAACCTTGCCTGCCATTACAAGGTGCATCGCGAATCGGAGGTTGTGAGTGAGTCTGAGCCTGGCAAAGATCGAAGCGCTGGCTCCCGATCAAGGCTCGCTGGATGCCGCCCGCAAACTGATGAAACCGTCGAACTGGCCGACAACGGCCGAAGATGGCGCGGGCCTGCTCTGGGGCGAATGCCAAGGCTCCGGCGCCACACCCTATCGGATCTGCGTGACCGAGATCGGTGCCGGCTACAAATGCACTTGCCCCAGCCGGAAGTTTCCCTGCAAGCATTCCCTCGCCCTGATGTGGATGCGCGCCGAGGGCAAGGTGGGCTTCACGCAGGGCACGCCGCCCGACTGGGTAAACGACTGGCTCTCGCGTCGTCGCGGGACAACGACCGGCAACGCCGCGCCCGCCACAGATGGACCGAAAGCCTCCATCGCTTCGACCAGCGAGGCCGAAGAGATTGCCGACCCCAAGGCCGAAGCACGGGCGGCAGCGGCCCGCGAGCGCAACAGGGCGGAGCGCGAGGCATCCATCGCCAACGGCCTTGATGAACTCGACAACTGGCTATCGGACCAGGTCGATGCCGGCCTTGCCGCATTTTCCTCGAAATCCTCCGCGGCATGCCGCGTGATGGCTCAGAGGCTGTTCGATGCCAAGGCGTCGGGACTGGCGCTGAGAGTGGACACCCTGCCAGCCCGGCTTTTTTCGCTTCCCGAAGCCGCCCGACCCCAGGCGGCGATACAGGAACTCGGCGCGTTGCATCTGATCGCCGAAGCCTATCGGCGGCAGGATAGCTTGCCGGATACTTTGAAGAGCGATGTCCGCCAGGCCGTCGGCTGGAATATTCAGCGCGAAACGCTTCTCACCGATCCCGAGGCATTGCGGATCAGCGGCAGTTGGAGGGTCTGGGCGACGCGCAGCGAAGTGCAGCCGGACAAGCTTCGACGTATCGAGACATGGCTGCACGGTAGCGACCGAACGGCGGTCCTCATCGAATTCGTGCCCGTATCGACCGGCTCCGCGTCCGGTGGCTTCAGCGTTGGCGATAGCTTCGAGGCGGAGTTGGTCTTTTATCGCTCTCCGGTGCCTATGCGCGCGATCATCGCGCGTCAGATAACGGGGTCGGAACCATCGGATGTGCCTTTGGCTCTACCCGAACACGACATCGCTACCGCCTATAATGGCTATGAGAATGCGATGGCCGAGAAGCCATGGCTGGGCGACTATCCGCTGATGTTTCGCGGCGCGCGCCTGAGACGATCGGGCGAAACCGTCTGGCTGCATGATGAGGCTCTCACGCTTCCCCTCGACAAATCGCAAGCTGCTGCCGCGTGGCCGCTGCTGCAATTCGAGGCACTCGATGGCGCAGGAATATGGGATGGCGCCAGCCTCTCACTTTGCTGGAGCGAGACCCCGCTTGGCAGGTGGACAGCATGACAGTGCAAGATATCAAGGCCTTCATCCTTCCACGCCTGCTCTCCGGCGTCCGCGACGGGATGCCACTCGAGCGCATCGGCGCCAGCACCTCGCTTCAGGCACTGAGCCTCGCCGGACAGGCCATGTGCTTCGACAGGCCAGCGCGCCCGGCGCAGTTTCTTGTCGAGGAAGGGGTGGAGGATGGACGCCGCATCATTCCCGATGCGGCGCGCAAGCTTCTGATCCGGCTGATGACGGGCAAAGGTCCGGCTTCGAACACGCTTGCTGCGGCAATTGCCCGGATCATGGAATTGGGATCGCTTCGGCCGCACCCCTTCGACCTGCCGAAGCTCGAGACCTTTGTGAAATCGCATGCCGAAGCGCTTGGCGCCGAAGCGATGGCCTTCTCCCAGCGTGAAGCACGGGCCGAGCAGAAACAGAGCTATTTCGCGCCCGACAAGCTTACGGACGAAACATGGATGCTCGCCACACCTGCCGCAAAGACGAGCTATATCAGCGCACAGCGCGCTGCAGATCCTGCTGCAGCACTTGCTTTGCTCGAAGCCAGCTGGAGCACGGAGAGCGCTGACAGCCGGCTGCGTCTCCTGGGCGCGCTGCGTGCAGAACTTTCCGAAGCGGACACACCGTTCTTGGCCGGACTTGCCAAGGATCGCGCGCCGCGTGTCCGCGAACTGGCCCAGAGGATGCTTGCCAGATTGCCGGGTTTTTCGGGCGACGATCCTGCCCTTCGCACAGCACTCGAACGCATCAAGGTCAGCAAGAGCGGACTCGTCTTCAAGAAGGCGTCGCTGACGCTGGAAATCCCGGCCACGGTGCAGCATATGCCCGGCTGGGTACGGCAGACATTCGAGGGTGTTCAGTTCAGCTCGCTCGCCACGGAGCTTTCCTTGTCCGAGGACGAGATCATAGATGCCGCACAGAAAGATGCGCCAATGATCCTGGCCTGCGTCGTCATGGCGACCGAGGAGGCACGCCTAGACCTCCTGGAACGGAGTATCGCGCGCGCGGGAGATATCTGGACCGAGATCGCGTTCTCTGGATTGGAGGATCTGCCGGACTACACAAGCGAGCAACGGCGGCGCTGGGCCGATATTGTGGTTCAACCCAAATCCTGGAGTGAAACCAAAACGTTCTGGACGCTGGGAGTACTAGTCAAGCTGCTTGAAGGCTCGGCCTCGGAAAGGCTGATGCGCGACCTACTGGCCAGCAAACCCTGGCTCGCCTTCAGAAAAGATTCGACTTTGCTCACGCCCGACATCATCGAGAACCTGGCCGTACTCTGCCCGCCCTCGGTGCGCCCCATGCTGCGTTCGGAAATCGCTTCCCTCGATCCCGCCAAGACCAATTCCGCCAATCTCTTTCTCGATCTCATGGACATTCTGGAGGCTAGACATGCCTGACGCACAACTCCGCCGCTCGGCCGAGGACATCTATGCCGGAGAACTCACAGCACTCGCGAAGAGTGACGACCGGGTAAGACCGGCCAACTGGAAGCTTTCGCCACAAGCGGTGGTAACCTATCTGCTCGGCGGCAAGACGCCGGACGGCTCCGCGGTTTCGGCCAAATATGTCGGCAATCGGCGCCTCATCGAAACCGCGGTCGCCACGCTCGCCACCGACCGTGCGCTGTTGCTGCTCGGCCTGCCCGGCACGGCAAAGTCCTGGGTGTCCGAACATCTCGCCGCCGCCATTTCCGGATCGTCGCAGCGCCTTATCCAATGCACCGCCGGCACCGACGAGAACCAGATCCGCTATGGCTGGAATTACGCGTTGCTGCTCGCCAAGGGTCCATCGAGAGAGGCGCTGGTGAAGACTCCATTGGTGCGCGCCATGGAAGACGGCACCCTGCTCAGGCTCGAAGAACTGACCCGCACGGGCTCGGATGTACAGGATACGCTGATCACGGTGCTATCTGAAAAGACGCTTCCGGTGCCGGAACTCGACACTGCGATCGATGCCCAGCGCGGTTTCAACATCATCGCCACCGCCAACAACCGCGACAAGGGCGTGAACGAACTGTCCTCGGCGCTCAAGCGCCGCTTCAATGTCGTGGTCCTGCCGTCGCCCGCCACGCTCGAGGAGGAAACCCAGATCGTCGTCAAGCGGGTCGTCGAAATCGGCACCAATCTGAGCCTGCCGCCAATTCAGCCCGCCGACAAGGAACTCGCCCGAATCGTCATGCTCTTCCGCGAGATCCGCGAGGGCAAGACGCTCAACGGCAAGACCAAGCTCAAGACCTCGACCGGCACGCTGTCGACCGCCGAGGCGATCTCGGTCGGGGTCTCCGCCTGGGCCGAGGCGGCCCATTTCGGCGACGGCCGCATCAACGCACAGGCAATGGCGACCAACATCGTCGGCGCCGTGGTGAAGGATCCCGTCCAGGACAGCGTGGCATTGTCGGAATATCTCGAAACCGTGGTCAGGACCCGCGATGGCTGGAGCGATCTCTATGGCGCGATCCGTGAGGTGATCTAGCCGATGAAGCGCAAGGCGCATCTTTTCGGCATCCGGCATCACGGTCCCGGGTCGGCGGCGCTGCTCAAAGGCGCGCTCGACGCGCTCGATCCCTCTTGCGTGTTGATCGAGGGTTCGCCGGAGGGCGACGCGCTGATCGAGTATGCCGCGCTGCCGGGCATGAATCCGCCGCTCGCCATGCTGTTCTATGCGGCCGACGAGGCAGCCAATGCCGTCTTCGCGCCGTTTGCGGAATTCTCGCCGGAATGGGTCGCCATGCTCTGGGCACTTGAGCGCGGCCGCCCGGTGCGCTTCATCGACTGGCCGGCTGCCGTGTCTCTCGCATTGACCAAGGTCGCGCGTGAGGAAGGCATTGCAACGCTCCAACAGGATGACGCCGAGACCGACGAGCCCGAGGCGGTAGAAACTTCGGCCGTTGAACCGCCCACGCTACGGCTTGATCCGCTCGATCTCCTTGCGGAAGCTGCGGGATATGGCGATGGCGAGGCGTTCTGGAACGGACTGATCGAACAGCATGGCGGCAGCCAGTCGCCGCTCGATGTCTTCGCATCGATCGAAGCCGCGATGACCGAGGCGCGCAGCCATCAATATGAGGCGGGTGGCATCGGTGAGGCTGAACAGTTGCGTGAGGCGCGGCGTGAAGCCTTCATGCGCGGACATATCCGCGAGGCGCTCAAGCAGAATGAGGGCGAAATCGCCGTTGTTGTCGGTGCCTGGCATATTGGCGGATTGAGAGCCGAGACAACGGTCGCCGAGGACCGCGCTGTCATCAAGGACCTTCCGAAAATCAAAGTGGAAGCGACCTGGGCACCATGGAGCGACGGCCGGTTGAGCTATGCCTCGGGCTATGGCGCGGGCGTTATCTCCCCTGGCTGGTATCGTCATCTCTGGGGGCTCTATTCGTCAGAGCGCCACGATGGCCCGGAGGCCTTCGCCGCACGCTGGCAGGCGCGGACAGCGGCGCTCCTGCGCGAGGAGGGGCACGCGGCCTCGACGGCATCCGCAATCGAAGCCGCCCGTCTTTCACTCGGCCTTGCTTCGATGCGCGGCCTTGCCGTGCCGGGACTCACCGAGATGCGCGACGCCTCGCTCTCCGCACTCTGCCATGGCGACGACGGCCAGCTCGCCGTGATCGAACGCAAGCTCTATATCGGCAGCCGCATCGGCGAGATCGACGAAGCCGTGCCGCAAATGCCGCTGGCGAAGGATTTCGAACTCTGGTGCCGGAAGACGCGCCTCAAGCCGGATGAAACGGCGACCGAAGCCAAGCTCGACCTTCGCAGCGAGGCCGGCCTGCTGAAATCGACCTTCCTGCACAGGCTAAACCTGATCGACATAGGATGGGGACGGCTGATCGACGCCGAGGCAGGACGCGGAACGTTCCGCGAGATCTGGCGCCTCGCCTGGGCGCCGGATATGACGGTTGGGCTCGCCGAGGCGCTGATCTGGGGTCTCACGATCGAGCAAGCCGCAGCAGTCGCCACGATGGAACGCGCCCGAAAGGCCGACGGAATTGCCCGGCTCTCGGAACTGGTGCGAGGCGCGTTGGTCGCGGATCTACCTGAGGCAGCGAGCGCCTGCATCGATCTCCTGCAGGCCGCGGCGGTGCAGACAAGCGACATCACCGACCTGATGACGGCGGTGGCGCCGCTCGTTCGCATCGTCCGCTATGGCACGGCTCGCAAGCTGCCCGAAGACGAGTTGCGGGCTCTGATCGTAGCGCTGAGCGCGGAGATCAATGCCGGCGTCCGGATCGGCTCGCATCAACTCGACGACAGCGCGACTGCCGCACGCGTCGCTGCCATGCGCGCCTACGACGAGGCGCTCGGCCTCTTCGGTGACGCCGACCTTCTCAAAGATTGGCGGCGCCAACTGGCGATCATGATCGATGACGAGAATGTCGTGGCAGCCGTGGCTGGTGTCAGCCTTCGACGGCTGCATGATCTTGCATTGTGGGACGAGGCCGTGGTCGCAGCCGCCTTCTCCCGCCATATCGTCGGCGAGACCCCGGCGCGCGCCGGTGCCTACGTCGAAGCCTTCCTGACGGGATCGGCCGAAGTGCTGATCCAGGACCAGGCGCTGCTCTTCCTTATCGATGAATGGCTTTGCGCGCTGGACGACGAGGTCTTTGTCGAAAGCCTGCCGCTGCTGCGCCGTGCCCTTTCCGGCTTCGACACTGTCGGCCGTAAGCGGATGATGGAGCGCATCGCCGGCGGACGCCGCGAACCGGTGGCGGTGGAAGCCGTGGTCGAGGACAACCCCGCTTTCGAGCGGGCGCTGCCGCTGCTGAGACAAATCCTGGGGATGGACGCATGAGCGAGGATGAACGCATCCGCCGCTGGAAGCTGGCGCTCGGCGGCGAGGACATGGACGGCCTCGACGAGCGCGACCAGCGCCTGAGCCGGGCGCTCTCTGCGCTCTATGAGACCGAAGGCCGTAAGGGACGCGGCGGGCTCGGGGCATCAGCACCGAAGGTCTCCCGCTGGCTCGGCGATATAAGGGAGTTCTTCCCCGCACCTGTCGTGCAGGTCATCCAGAAGGACGCCTTCGAACGCCTCAATCTCAAGGCGCTAATGCTGGAGCCGGAATTCCTCTCGACGCTCGAAGCCGACGTGCATCTGGTCGCCGATCTGATCTCGCTGCGCGGCGCAATGCCGGAAAAGACGATCGAGACCGCCCGCATGGTTGTGGGCAAGGTCGTCGAAGACCTGATGAAGCGACTTCAATCGAAAACGGTCGAGAAGCTGACCGGCGCACTCAACCGCTCGCAGCGCACCCGCCGCCCCAGGCATTCCGATATCGACTGGCCCCGCACGATCCGCGCCAATCTGCGTCACTACCAGCGGGACCTCAATACCGTCGTGCCGGAGACCCTGGTCGGCTTTGCCCGCAAGACGAGGACCCGCGCCGATCTCGACCACGTCATGCTCTGCGTCGACCAGTCGGGCTCCATGGCACCGTCAGTGGTCTATGCCTCGATCTTCGCCGCCGTCATGGCCTCGCTGCCCGTGCTGTCCACTCAACTCGTCTGCTTCGACACCGCGATCATCGACCTGACGGAGGATCTCGCCGACCCGGTCAAGGTCCTATTCGGCATCCAGCTCGGCGGTGGCACGGACATCAACGCAGCGCTGGCCTATTGCCAGACCAAGATTGAGCATCCGGCAAAAACGCACCTCGTGCTGATCACCGACCTCTATGAGGGTGGGGACGCGGCTTCGATGCTCGCGCGTGTCACAGCACTCAAACAGTCAGGCGTCAACGTCATCGTGCTGCTCGCACTCTCGGACGACGGTCGGCCAAGCTATGATATCAGGCACGCCGGCGCGATCGCCGCCATGGACTGCCCGGTATTTGCCTGCACCCCGGATCAGTTTCCCGATCTCATGGCGACGGCGCTAACGAAGCAGGACGTCGGGCAGTGGGCGAGTGCCAATGGGATCGAGTTGGTTCGAGGCAATCAAGCATAACGAGCGATGAGAAAGTGCCGGAAAACGGCGAATCGCAACGGACGCGTTCTTTTTCTTGAACGGGAAATCAACCCCGGTGTAAGGAGAAGGCATCATGGAGAGTGCATTTTTCCTCATCGGTCTGCTCGCCTGGCTACAGGTCAAGCATTTCGTCGCAGACTACCTCCTCCAGCCGGGCTGGATTCTCGAGGCCAAGGGCGATTTCCGCCGTGCGGGCGGCTATGCCCACGCAGCAATCCACGTCGCAGGCACCATTCCGGGGCTGCTGCTGTTTGGACTGGGCGGCATGACGGTCGCGGTGCTGGCCCTCGGTGAGTTCGTGGTCCATTTCCTAATCGACCACTTCAAGGCAATTTACTCGCGCAATCATCCAGCCGCCGTGAC
>Ga0307515_10002667_pt1 | contig 38233 bp, 8 predicted proteins | sample 17_EM_MG_FD_194513 | JGI IMG/M metagenome (GOLD analysis project Ga0307515, IMG submission 194513) | Populus trichocarpa ectomycorrhiza microbial communities from riparian zone in the Pacific Northwest, United States - 17_EM | ecosystem: Host-associated > Plants > Roots > Unclassified | place... | reverse complement strand
AACTATGACCTACTAAATGACGTCGTCGTCATTCTATTTGTCACCTATCTGATGTATATAGAGAGCTTCTAGAGCCCTCTTTAATAGACAGAGTCATCATCCTTATTCTACGTTCAACAAGGATTCACTAGAACTTGCTGCAAGCTAACTGTTATTGAAGATCATTAGCGGCCTGCTAGTCGCCTGAATAATCTGCACGTCTAACCGAGCCAGTGATGGTAATAACTATATAATCATAATCAGCCCCATGATTCCGATCATCATATAATCAAAGAAGTTGATTCTAAGTTGGTTATATAGTTATATTGATTACCTTTTTTTGGCACCAACCTACACGTGGCAACTCACGTGTGACAACATACTTGCTCTAAGCCTCTACCCAATACTCTACTTCTCGCTCTTCTTATTTCCGTTATTTCCGTTATTTCCGTGGCTGATTATATATTTATATTAATGTAACATAATCAGCAGGTGCGGTTATGATTAGATAGCTATGTTCCTGATAATACAACATAATCATAACTAACCGGTTATTGCCATCACTCGGCCAAGCATTTCTAAATCCTTCGCAAATCACACATGTGGCGAGAGGATCTAAGCTTACCTCATACCGATAGGCGAAGGATCAGATCCTTTCAGTCAGCGTGCATGAGCTTACTCGATCTTCTTTCGTTCCTCCGAGTTCTGCAATTTCAAATTTCTGTCTTTCGCCGCGAAGGTGGGTAATCCAGAGCAAAAGCTGATGTGCCAAGGAGGCTGGGCGAACAGCGGTCATCGCCAACCAGAGTCATGCACAGCCTTGCGATCAATATTTGTTGAAACGCGGGAATCGCCGGCCGATCAAATCGCCTAGCCTCAGATTCTGGCGGAACCTGCTAGCCGCTGGTCGAGTACGATAATATCTTTGCTCAGCCCTGAATGTGGCAGGCGATGATTATGCGGGGAAACCGAGGTGGCTGTCGTTTTCGCCGGCGAGGCGAAGCGAAGCGAAGCGGCAGATAGTGGAAGCTTGGAGATAAACTAAGAATAGCTTTTCGCGTGGGGATCGAAAAGCTTAGAGGCTGTCGGCGGATGGCGGTGCTGCCGATGCCTCCATCAAATTGTTGTTTCAGTTTCGTCTGATATCAAAACGGATGATCAGACAAGGAGGATTCTTGCTTGCAGCTGTTGCGGTTGGGCTGGATGGCAGTTGAATGGTGCCCAGAGTCGGATAGAGTATGCGAATCCGTACTGACAGCAACGTCCAGACCAAATTGCGGTACACGCGACAGGGCAAGGTGTTGGTGGCGGTTACGATGAGCAGTACAAGTTTCACTACCGCGGCATCGCGGAGGGGTTTCATGACAAGTTGGTGGCGCTGCGGCAGCGTGACTGACGGCTTGGCACGGCGCTTCTTTCAAGCTTTGCGAGCGAAATGCAGGTGATCTGAGATCGATACGAGGCCGATAATCAGATGTTCCGAATCTGGGAGGGCATCTGGCTGCTCCTCGAAAAAGCAGGGCAGCGAGGACATTACCGCATCATGCGAATGTGCGGCTAAGGATCGCCTTTCGTTGCCTGGAGAGCCATCTCCGATTTCAGCTAGAGAGCATGAATGACTCTTCGGCCTCATGGCGGGTGATTTCGCTCATATGATGGGCGTGACTTATCTAAACTCATCCAAATAAAATAAATTGGAGAAAACATGGCTCCAGCACTCCTTATCATCGACCTACAAAACGATTTTGTTTCTCCATCTGGAGTCCTGAAAGATAAACACATCCCAATCGCTGAGCTTCTCTCCCACCTCGGCTCTGCCTGTGCTGTCTTCAAAGCTCACCGATGGCCCATCGTTGCCATTCGCTCCGAGTATCTCGACGCCCAGATCAACTCGGACTCGCAGAACCCAGTTCGCTACCTGTCACGTCCACCGGGTGATAAATACCGCGACGTGCCTACGAATGACAAGCATCTATCCGGCACCCACACCGGAAAACGCAAGTTCTGCGCTCCGGGCTCTGAGGGCGCAGCGTTTCCTGCAGCTGTCCAAGAGCTGGTGACGGAGTACAGCGATACGACCATCACAAAAAAATGGTTCTCCGCTTTCACAGATACCGAGCTGCATGCATGGCTGCAAGATAATAAAGTAAAAAATGGCCCTCTGTACTTCGCAGGCGTCACAGCGAATAACTGCGTCCTGGCTTCGCTTACAGACGCCTTTTTCTACGGATATCAAGTACGCGTAATCCGCGAGTGCGTGGCAGCCACAAATCCCAAACTGTCTCAAGACGCCTTCAAGAAAATCGAGCGCTATTACGGTAATGTGCTCGGCATACAGACGCTCCTCTCCAGTGCCGACGCTTCTGCGAGCACAGCAGAGCCGGCTGATCCTCGCCGCACCCTCTACTGGGTCAACGGCTCAATCCCAAGCTGGCGTGTGATGCTGTGTCTGGCCCGCAAGAAGCTCCCGTACACGCGGAAGCGCTTGCATGTCATGTCTACGCCAAAGGAAACGCGCTCTGCCGAGTTTGCAGCCATAAACCCCCGCTACAAGACCCCAGTGTTGATTGATGAAGACGGAACCGTTGTTATCGAGTCCATGGCTATCCTACAGTACCTGGAGACGTACTATCCATCGCCTGAGCCCTTAATGCCACAGCCCGTAGAGAAGGAAAGTTATAAAACGACCTTGCAGCGCTTTCATGAGTCCGAGAACCTGCATAATGTTTTTGAAGACATCGGGCTCTTGTACCTGCCGAACTGGAATGAATCACCGAACAGAGAGAGAATAGTAGATGCATACCGCAATACGATAGCTGAGCTGGCGTTTTGGGAGGGATATCTTGTAACGAGCGAGTTCGTGGCTGGCAAAGTGTTCTCGTTAGCGGATTGTGCTCTCTATCCGTGCTTAGCATATCTGGTTCACCGGGGCCTGGATTTGGATACAGAAGGATTTGCTATGCTGAAGGCCTATCATGAAAGGATGAGAGAGATGAGTTGTGCGGTGGAAGCATTGCCGCTCAAGTATGAAACCGTTGGGAGGAACTTGTTCTTGAGGATATATGAGATTGCGGAAGGAGCACCGAAAAAGTGATCCGAACCATATGACATGAAAATAATAAAACCGTGACACATGAGATTCTAAAGGAGACTTTCCAAGATCGGAAAGAGTATAACTATGGTAACTGAATGTCTTACGAAAGGTGGTTGTTTTAGAGATACACCCTGATAGGCTGATGGTTGGAGGCTCAAGGACAGCGTAAGCTCCAAGCCATGTTACCGTAGAACTAAATGATCAATATGCATGCGACAACTTCTCCTAATAGATTTTAGAGACATCATGGAATGTACGGAACGCCACAGCAAGTGGTAACCGGGATGATAAATAATGAATTAGTAAAAGTCTACTAGAGTCAGACCGCGATCGGGTCTTCAGACTCCGAGGCTTAGTATTTCGGTGATTTCATTTGTCCCGACTGCTGGCCTGAAAACCGCCGCGTCTTCTGGTCTAACTACTTCATTCCAACCTTCTGTTATGTGTTATGATTGGGAAGCCGAGAAGCGCGCAGATGATCATGCGGTTGGACAAGTGTACACACGGCCTGTTTCACTTGTCTCTTTTGCATATCCCCCGCGACGGCACTCAGGTTATGGCTTGCGACTTAAGGTTCTTGGGTCTTTGTTCCATTGGCCTCTCCGCAGAGGGGAGAGCAGTGCACGGAATGCTGATCTGAGTCGCGAACGGTCTTGGCTAGCCTGGGCAGGCCATTATGTAACCGAGCTGGTTTGCTGGAGGCCTGGCAGATAGATCGATTGTTGTGCATGTATTCAATGCGTGTGAAGATCTCCCTTGAGGCTATAATGCGTCCGGGTTATATGCAGAAGTCAATTGTTCGACAATCTTTGTCTCTCTTCGGAACAGCAGATTACCGATATTTTATCCCAGACGCGCGAATTCCCACAACATTAATCGTTTTGCACGAGTCGCGTTGCATCGCTTAAAGTTGAGGTTTGGGTAGGCTGAAATGAAGTTTCAATATCTAAAACTATTCACAGTAGCCTGCACTCCTGCGAAAGAAGAGGGCCGTAAGCATAGCCAGGCAGCTATGAGCGCACAACGGGCATCTGCTTCAGACCTGTGGAATGTGCTTTCCACGTACAATTGTGCCGAAGGATTATGGACTTGCAGTGCATTAATTGAACTGCGTGCAGTTTTGCAGCACGAAGCAGTGATGGTGCTAGTCCGTTCTTCGCATTTTCTCTTTTGGAACTAGAGAATGCAAGAGAAGAGTAGCTGCCGCAATATCCCTGCCACGAGTTTGGCGGGGAGCGATGAAGGCTGAGGACCTTCCCACTTAGGTTTCAGACCAGCCAGCGCGCACGGCCGCCTAGGGGGTTTCTCCCAGCAAATGAAGTCTGTAGAGCAGAAGGAGAGTAGCGTAGCGCAGGCAAGGAGGTTCGCAATTGCACAGATAACAAAGTGCTCCAAACGGGAAAATGGTGGGCACAGGCGAGCTGTTAGCATGGTCAAGGTCAAGGCAGGCCATGGTCGCGCGGCAAGCAATAGCACACGACGATTCGACAGGGCCTATGGCCGCGTCGCGAAGGCCGTGGAGCGGAAGACGCGAGCAAGCTAGCGGCTGCTGTTCCCAGCCCAACGGCCAAGGCTTGCGCAGTCGGAGTGTGCAGGGTCCCATCGAGCGGTTGATCTACCTCACTGGGAGCGTGGAGGCACATGGCGAGCGGGCTGTCGGGCAACTTTATTGGAATTGATTGGTGGTGAGAGACTATTGGGACGGGAACTCCGCATCTTGGGAACCCGCCAGCTGCGAAGGACCAGCCAGGCCGTTTGGTCACCCATGCCCACCATCTCGGTTGCGGAACGGCCGCACCGAACCAGAGAAGGCGAAGCCTTGCCGACGGGATTCCACCTGTGTGGTAAGTCCATGGGAGAGCTGCTGGTGCCCTGTACATGTAGGTACGGAGGGGCTAATCTCACAACGTGGAAGGACGGCAGTGCCAACCGTAGCGAAACGGACGCTGCATGCATGCGTATGTGTGCGAGTGCATGCACAGTTCTTGTATCACAGCAGCCTCGTCAACTCAAAGGCACAGTAGAGAGCAGGTTGCTTCCAACCGAAAAGTCCAAGCTCATAAGCCGGTGAGGATGGAGCCTTGGAGCTTAGCCTTGTGACGTGCGACTTGCAGTAGCGACCATTATGTCGCTCGCGCGGTAAGCACCATAATACGCCGTGAATCCTTCTCATCTCGCGGGGCTCCTCTTACATGCCGGTTGGCCTCGATGCCTTTTGGTAGCCCGTTGCAAATCGCAATTGTGTCCAACGCCTGGGAAGGCTGAGGCATGCAGGGATGCACCAAAGCTTTTGCGAGATTGGAGAATGCTGGAGTGCACAGGGTCCCTGATGGTCTTTGCTAGGACCTTGGCAGCCGCTTGTTACTGGAGTGGTGGGGCGGTGGAGATTGCGACGTGCTATTTATGGGACCCCTGCGTCGAATGCGAAGGGAGGCGGGGGGTGGAAGTGGCGGTAGCGAAGGGATGCCAGTGTGAGGGAGAGAGGGAGTACGCATGTCGCGCGGACAGACTGCACCCCGTATTACGCCTCGGCTCTCACCAACCAGCAGCTGCCTTCCCGCAAGCGTCAATTTCGCCGGGCCAACCCGGCGCGCTGCTCAGGTTTCAGTGCGCGTAGGTTTTCTAACTTCAGGTCACAGACCAGCGCAACGACTCCCCGCAACGGCAAACGGGTGTATCAGAACCAGCAACGCAATGGCTGACTCGAATGCGATGGCATGACAGAGACAAATTGCCAAGGGCTCTCTTCGCGGGCATGGGCTGGAGGGGAAGACGCTCGTTCTGCGTCTGTCGCGTTCGGGCCAATGGCCGCCCGATCGGCTATCAAGAGCCATCGTCGTGCGCTCGACATGCAGCGGGCAAATTTGACAACCGGTGCTAGCAGAGTCCGGCGTGCAGAACTGCCAGGCAGAGACCCGGGCCAGGGGCAACGCCGAACCTTGACGCTTCTGGCGAAGGCCAGGAGAGCGAGAGCGCGCAGAGTGGCATGTCGCGCGGGCATCGCGCACAGTGTGGTGGGCAAAGTGTGGGCATGTGGAAGGCAAGTTGACCTGCTCGCTCATCGTCCCAAGATGGATGACAGCATGAGGGAGGTGGAGGGTGGGTGGGTGGACTCGTTTCGACAGCACGCACGGCAGCAAATGGCTAATCCTTCGGCGGTAAGCGGCAGAGGGTGAGAAGGCTGAGGGCTGAGTGTGCATCGGAGGGTTCAAGGTGTGGCCCGAAAATAGCGTGCTCCCGTCCAAGCCACTCTCCTCTTAGAACAAACTGGAGCGGGAACGGTCCGCAGCCTGGCCTGACTTCAACCAGGACTGCCTGGGAGCATGGGGGGGGCTTGCTGGGGCATGTTGGGTGCGCTCGGGACCAACCCCCAATTTTGGAGCTTATCCCCTCTGGACTGCCTGCCCGTGCGGCTGCTGGAACTGTTCGGTTGCAAGCCCTCAAGCCATGCCCGTCCTTTCAAGCTTCAACGTCTGATCGAAAACTGCTGTCATGAGAGCCTCCTGTGCACTGCCATTGGCGTTCCTGGTCGTCCACTGAAGGGCAGGACCAGTCAAACCTTGCAGCAGCAGCTGCACCTCATCGTTCCCAACAGCCTCCTAGCTCTCGATTAGCACTAATATCATCGATGTCTGCTCGGTCCAGCACAGCCTTTAGGTATTTTCAGACCTCATCGTCCCGGCCTCTCGCTCCCAGCCTCTAGACTGTTGGCGCAGCATCTTGTACTGCAGTAGCTATCGTCAGAAATCCCGATTTGGAACGGCTTCACCACCCTATTTGGCTCGAGATCCTTTTGTACTGGATCTCCCCCGGTCCATGGTGCTTCTTCATTCCATCCGCTCTCTGCGCTTCTCCACGCTATTTCTCCATGAAGGGTCCGAACGCTCTCAGAGAGAAATGAGATTTGGCCCACTCTTCGACCAGATTGGGTTTCACCCCCCGACTGCTATTCCGTGGAACCGATTGTAGGCGCAGTCTACTCCCATTCGAGGCGGTCCACCACCAGAAATAACAGACTCTCCATCGTCCACTTGGATATATACCCTTTCGTCGCGATCAAGCCATGTCGGATCCCATTGAAACGAGCGGCCGCCCATTGGCATCCAACCTTCCACCTTCCTCTGAAGGCACACCTCAGCATTCCTTGACTCGTCGTAAACGACGTCGCAGTTCTCAGTCCTCTAACGATCTCATCGGAGGGACAAAACCTTCCTTACGTCGTCGTCTAGGAGCCACAAAGGAGGCGTCTGGCCCCCACACCCGATCCTCCCGTGACGACATGCAACGGTCGCCCAGCCCTACGGAAATGCAGCAAGAGGTTAACTATACGAGGACCGGTCGGATCAGTAAGGCTAAGAAAGGCCTCAAAGTTCATCACTGCGAATGTGGGAGGGTAAGTTAACTCTTTTTATCTTCACTTGTTTTTGCCTCAGCCTTGCCGAATCTGGCTGGTGTCGCATGGCCAGCTGAATACGACCGTGTAATTCAACGCTACTGTCGCTCCATATGACTTGTTACGGTGTAGCTTCTTTTTAGCTTCTCCACACGTTGCAGTCATCTCAGCTTCTTTTCTCCTCGTTGTGTTCATTCGCAGTGTTTCGTGGCGTTATGGCTGACAGTTTCTTAGTCGTACACACGAGCAGAACATTTAAGGTAAGTAAACGACCTACTTCAATCATTTGTGAATATCGAGCTAATGCGTTCCCCCAGGCGTCATCAGAAGAACCACAACCAGGATGCGCTGGTATGCGATTATCCAGAGTGTGGCAAGACATTCTTCAGACCGGATCTTCTACAGCGGCATCAAGAGAGACAGTAAGCGTTTCAAAAAATCAATTTTCAGTGGTTTAGTACTCACATGAAAATAGCGATGGGACTGGGAAAGACGAGTCCCGCAGGAGTTCAGTATACAGTCAAGGCTCAGGTGCTGAACCGGAACCGCCAGTTACAGCTACCGTGCCAACGATGTCCACGGCCGAGATTATGGTCTCAATCCCTCAAACCATCGATACACCTCTCTTTCCACCGGTCTCTGCCTCTCCAATGCCAGAACCAACCTCAGATCCAAGGTATAAGCCAGCTCAATCTCGTACTCCTAAGACTCCGTCAACTTTTGGTACTTTTCTTCGTCCAAGTTCCAAGTGAGTTTCAGTCTGAAGCAAAAAGAAATCATCAGCCTTCGGCCTTGAAACTTTTTTCTTTACATCTATATGCTGTTTTCGTATTCTTCTATTGCGTAATTGAACAGTAGCTAATAACAGGGCGTAGGTTAATAAAGCAACGGCACTATAGTCTTTCTGCTTCTCGCCAGACTTCAGCTGCCATCCCTATCGGAACCACCGACTCATTCGCCTCATATCCCATAAATTTCACGGACCCTTTTAGCCCATCACCAAATTATTCTTCCTCCAGTGGGTATGCGTCTCCAGGACCAGGGCATGACTTTATAAACATGTTCCCCACTCCGCTCTTCGGACCGGGCTCCAACCGCACTCGCACATCATCTAACGCTTCATTTATCGAGCCCTGGTCATATCCATCGACACGCTCTCCTACATCTGCAACGTCAACACTTCCGTTCTCTTACACCAACGGCGAAAAGAGTCCAGCCACCCACTCAATTGGACTTGCGATTAGCATGGCCACTTCGTACCCGACGTCCAACATTCCGATGCCTGCCCCTCCAGATCCAATGTCTAGTTACATGATGTTTCCGAACCCATTGAAAACGGTTCAACAGCGAGACGAGGAGGAGCGGGTTATTTTGTTCCCGGAACAATCTTTCGGTATGGGCACCGATACTTACCAATATGCTCAATATCTTGACAATTACTGGAGACTATTTCACCCCTCATTCCCAATCATACACAAACCTACATTCCGCGGCGCAACCGAATCTCCGATGCTGAAAGCAGCAATACTTGCCATTGGTGCGCAGTATACCGATGATGCAGCTGCTAAAGCAAAGTCACGATCCTTGTATGATCGGTGCTTAAAATTGCTAGATCAGGTATGAATTTGTGCTATGAATACTCTTTGTCAAGTGCTAATTTTCCTGCTCAGCGGGACTTGGATATTGCGCAGACACCGCGCCTATGTGATTTCCAAAGTTTGTTCCTTCTCGAAGTTCTTTCGCAGTACCGAGCGCGGCGAGTGGCTCAAAAACCCGCAAAAAGGTTCGAAGAGATGTACCAAAATGTCTAAGACCCACCTCATAATCACTTAAACAACTCTACTGACTTCTCCCAGCTCTCTCGTGAGACGCAGCTTGTCTCGGCGAATGCTGTCGAAAGTCTGTCTAGTCTTGCTCAAGCTTTAGATACCAATCAACATCACCAATGGTGCCAATGGATCGATTTGTCCAGTAAACAGCGCCTCCTCCTTTGCTGCTATATTCTCGAGACTCAGCAAGCAACTCTTATAGCTCGCGCTCCACAACCTTCCATCATATCTCACGTTTCTGGCTTCAATCTCCCGCTCCCCGCTTCATCAGTCCTGTGGGACGCGGCAAGTGCTGTAGACTGGGTTTTGGAGCTCCAACAGCAGCCTCAACAGCCGAGTTACGTGTGTGAGGTGCCTGCAGAGCTAAGCATGTCCAGCTCTCTCCCTCAGCTTGACGTTTTCCAGTCTTCGCTTGTTCTTGCTGTCCACTACAACTACTTCCATAATCCGACGCCATATCTCCATGCTCCCTCGTATCCCGCACTTAACCATGTCCTTGATCAGTCACCACTCACACAATATCATCTCCTCACTGCCCAACTCCTCCAACATATACCTCTCCGCGCACTTCTAGCTGTCTCTGGGGAATCCTGGATTCTATCGGAGAAAGTTCCATCGATCGCAGCATTTACGGGACTTAAGACAACACTTAGGACGTGGCTAAACGAGTTGTGGACACCTGATATGGAAAGCCAGGGATTGAAGCCAGTAAAGGCAGCGCTGCAAACAGCAATAAGCCTCTTGCACCATACAATGACAGCTCCACGGCAAACGCTGCTGCTAGAACCGGGTGCGGAGATGAGTCTGTACTATGCAGCACTCGTCCTTTGGGCCGTTACACTCGCAGCAACCGCGCGGCAAAACGAAGCACAATCCAAAGCCCAACCAACCCGCCATCCTCAACATCGCTCTCCCACTCAAACCAAGCGTCCCTCCCAGGCTCAAGTACCGCTCCTTTCTCAGGCTTCCAACGTCCCTGGACCGATAACGCTTGCCTCCCAACCTTCATCCCAGACTTCTAACCCTGGCCATCCGAGCGCTATTGGCCTCCTTCCATCTGCACTTACCTCGCCAGTACTGCCTTCAAACACTACCAGCATGCTATACTCGGAAATCCTACCTACTTCCCTCAATTTCCTCCGTATTGCTGCGGTCGAGACAGATTTCCTAGGCATGGCCGCACAATTGCCACAGAATTTGGCACAATGGCAGCATGGTGTCGGTGCATTGATGCGGTGGGTGAGAGTGAGACTCCGAAGTAGAGCTGTTGATGGCAGGGACAGTGTTGTCAGCACTTTATCTGTCGGAGCAGTAAGAGGGGAAGGGCTCGGCGAGTTGCTGGACAGTGTCGTGGGAGCTTTGGAAAAGATACTAGGAAGAGGGTGGGAGGGTTGGGGTATCTAATACCTTCCTCCCACGTTCTATATTCTTTTTTCGTAGCAGGCGCCAGCATTTTCTGGTCGCTGCTCTAATAGGGTTTGCTTCCCGCTTTTTTTGGGTTAATTTCGGCTTCTCACTCTCATGAATTTTCTCACGGTCTATTATACCCCCGGCATTCCATTCTTACTAAGCTAGCTAGTTGTCAGGCTTGAGGTACTGTTCTAGTGTATTAGCACTGCAGCAGCTTTCTTTTTTTTAGCTTATGCCTCTTCAACTGCTTGCTTTTTTTTGGAAATTTTCATGACTCTTCTCAACACGGGTTTTCTCCACGGATTGGATACGACAAAACGGGCACTTGGGCATAGTGAAAGGCATTAGGGCAAGCCATCACGGCTGGAAACCACTCACGACTGGCGTTGGATTTGTATACCCCGTTTTCCGATTTCCTTACTTCTCTTCATACACGAAACACAGCGATGTTTTTTTGTGCGTTTGGATTTTAGGGTGCTTTCTGGGATCACGCATGTCACGCGTTATGTACTTTTAAAACTTCTGATTTTGCGATCGCGCGTTTCGCAAAATGTTAGCTATAGAGCGCTCAAGGAGCCTTTCTCGATACAAGTAGTGTCATAAGTAAATCAGACTTGTTCGGCGATGTGACACTCTTACTCTTTTGGTCTTGAAATTTTCTATCTCGTCGCCATTTTGTTGCTTTTATATTTGCGGTCCTTGCTCACCAAAGCTAGAGTATTCAAGGACTTAATTAATCTTAATATCCAACACGGATTATCTGCAGGGTCGTACTTAGCAAAGTGGGATCCCAATCCACTCATAATGGTGGTCCACCATAGTGAACGAGAATCTACATCCGCTCTCAACTCTACCAACCCAGCACCAGAAGGCGAAAGAGTCCGACTCCAGCCCACCTCCCACACACCCACCCAACAGGTTTCTCGGCCATCGATAGTCTGCAGCCTTTGACGCCTTCTAGAATGTGTGGTGGTCTAAGGAGTTAAGCGTGATGTGAGATGGGTGGGCGAAGTGGCGAGACAGGAGGGGGAGAGGTAGTAAGACGTCGGCCAGGCATCGATCACTACCATACCAATGATGGATTAGGGATGCCTTAATATAGATTCTCGTGTACATAATAAGGCTATAGAGCCTCTCGTAATAAAATGTATTTATTATTATTATTACTGCTGTTTTATAAGTTTAAACAATCAGAATATTTAAATTAAAAGCTAATATTAATAATATTTAAAAAGCGCTTTAAAATTTAAACTTTATAATTTAAGGGCGCGTTCGGTTGCAGCTCTAGATTGAATCTGGAGGCTCCAGAACCGAGTTAATCTGGAGCCTCAATCTGATCTGGAGGTGACTGTTCGGTTAATCTGGCGACTTTCTGATCTGGAGCTCCTCTAGATCGGTAACCGCGTCAAATTCGCACGCTTTACCGTATATAGTAGTTAAACTTAAGCTCTTAGCGTTAGATTAATCTAGGGCTTTTTTCTCTAGATTAATTATTAAGTTAAACCTAGAGCTTTACTTATGCGCCCGTCCACTAATCTACTATACCCCTACTGCTACCGCCCTTACCAACGACGGTATTACTATAGCTGCTGTAGGCCCTATACGATGTCCTCTTCTTAATTCTTTCTATCGCTATTTAGATCTAATTAGGTAGAAAATATTACTAATTTTAATCCTTATCTAAGGCCTTTTTATTAGAATAATTAACCTATAAGAGTATATATATTAGATCCTATAAGAGTTGCTTAAGTTCGCGAGTACTCTCTATTATTTTGGCCGTATGGCGATATAGTGTGGGATATATTACACAACCGAACAGTTAGCTTTATTTTAGATTGACTACAACTACCTCTATAGTCTTTAACGAAAACTCCCCTCACTAAAATCCATTTCTGTCTTTGGACTTAAGCAGCCGCCGCTTTAACCTAAGCTGAGGGTGAGCAGCCCTGCTGAAACTGAGCAACCCTGAGCACGCCCTGAGCACGTAAGGAGGGGCCCGGTTCTGGGCCCTTAGGGCCCAAATTTGGGAATCGGCTAAAGATGCCTAATATCGCCTTAAACCAAAGTTTTAACCAAGACTGCTGCCTTAGACTTAGCCACCTCCTTTAATCCTTAAAACCATCGCTGACGTATTTATACTTACCCCTTATCCCAACTAAACTAATAACTTTAACTTGACTTATATCCAGCTTTAGATTTTAGGTTATTATACCGCAATTATTATTATTAAGATTATTTAAAATAGCTATATAGTACAAAATATTCCTTATTAACTATCGTTTTATTCTTCTAAGTGTTTTAGTAGCATTTCCGTGTTAACTTCCGGCTAATAACTGTATAGTTTTCCCCTTTATATTTACCGCTCACAACTGTAAAACTATAAGGTAATTGTCCGAAGGATTTATACGCACTTTTAAATAAACCCTATAACACGAATAGCTAGAATAATTAGATTAAATGGCGCCTTTAGATGCTTTAGGAGCGGACTAAGACACACTAGTTAGAGAGGGGATCTAATAGACCCGCTTTACCTGGCATAAACTTAAATACTCCTTAAATAGCGACCCAGACTTTATACTAATGCCGCTTAGTATAGTATAAGGGGCCTAAATTAGATAGTATAGGCCTTTATAAGTTAACCTAGGAGAGTATATTTATACGGACGCAGCCTAATAGGGAAATAAGGGAGTAAATTAAATAGGTTAGACTGCGTGGCGCGGGCTTATAGGAGCATGGCTCGGTAAAAAGTAAACCAGATTAAATAGTGTCAGCTAGGTTTAACCTAAGTTGCGTAGATTATTATATAGACACAGCCTAATTAAGAGCAGAGGGGTTATATTAGTGGGCCCCTACCGTCTAAGTAAGCGGGGTAGGTATAACTAATATGGTTTTAATAAAGACTAAGGAGCTAGATAAGATAGCGCTAATATTAACTGGTTAGCAGAGCGGTATAGATCTAAGGGAGGTATAGCTCTTGGGAGCGTAAGGGGGCTATAGTAAATAGTATTTATAGATTAACTAAGGGGAGCAGTATTATACGGAGACGGCCTAATATAGAATAAGGGGGCTGGATTAGACGGTGTGAGCGTTTATAGGTAAACCGGATTAGATAAGTCTGGTATTTAAAAGTTAATTAAGTAGGGTAAATTTATATAAGTATAAATAATGGATGACGCCGGGGTCGGATTTAACAAATTATAGTACTTTTAAGCTAAACTACTAGCGTAAAGCCCAGGGGAATAGCTTAGTAATATCCTTGCATAGGTTTAACTAAGCGAAGCCGGCTTATACGGACGTGGCTTTAATTATAAATAATAAGGCAGAATTAGACAGCTCTAGTCTTTAGAAGGGCAACTTTATATAAGTATACTGGATAAAACTACAGGAATATAACTAGATTGTATAGTGGCGGCACTCCTTAAACCTAGTAAGTGGGGCAGGATCCTATAAAGCGGAGAGCATTTAGGTATTATTAAATAGTACTAGCCTTTATAAAGTTAAGAGGATTAAGCTAACCTAGCCTAGATTAGATAGAATTTATAGATTAACTAAAGAGACTAGAGTTACGCGGAAATAGTATAGCGGATAAAAGGGCCTAAATTAGGTCGAGCGAGCTTTTACTAACTTATACCTTCTTAAAAAATTAATATAGAAATAGACTTAAAAAAGGAGTAAAGGTTTAGAATACTGGCTGTTTTATATCACCCTTATATAAAAGCTTGGATTTCTCTAAGACTATAAGGGTAGGTTTTAGGCTTAAAGATTAAAAACTCCCCTATAGTAAGAGTATACCGCTTAAACAACCTTTAGCAATCTAGTTTAGATGGCTGCTATAGGACCCGCAGAAAGTACACCTAGGGCTAATAACACTGGCTACTTGCTCTATAGATATTAGTAAACTTAGCGCTATAATATATAAGGTTATAACTAGACAGCTATATAAATTTAATCTCTTTAAGGACTGGCCAGCTAAACTAGCTACGGTTGCCTAGTAGTAGAGGGCCTCCCTAGTATATAGAATAAAGGGTGTTTTAGAATATGTAGAAGCCCTAATATAAAGGCTGGGTTGGATAGTTCTAGTCTTTAGAAGTTAATTAAGTGGGCAAATCTATATAAACACGGTTAATAGAGGATAAAGAGATTAGATTAGATAGTAATAGGCCCTTCTCTTAGTTAAGCGAGTGGTGCAGAATTATGTAAGCACTGTTAGGTGGAGACTAAATTGGATAGTGCTAATCTCTATATACTAAGAGAAGGTTATAATCTTATATAGAAGGATTAGGAATCTATAGAATAAGAGAGCTAGATTAAAAAAGGCTAATTTTAATATAAGTAATGCAATTCCGCAGGCACCAGACTATTAGAGGGAGTTAATCTATTCTTAAAAACTATAAGTAACCATTTTTATTAAAATTTATAATTATGCGAAGGAGTTAATACAGCATTTACGGCTATACCTATAGCTATAAGGGCGAAATCTTTAAACTTATAAGACGACATAATATTAGTATATAAAAATAGCTTTATATAATAGGTTACGACTACTCTTTATTTCCTTATAGCTACTATAAAGCATCTAAAGAGCAGTTTTAGTGCAATAATTAATGAGCTGTAAGAGGAAAATGGTAAACTAACTTAAGAGCTAAGTAAATAGAAGGATGAGGCAGCCGCAGAATTAAACCTTAGAAAGAGCGTTAAAGATATAAGTTAGCTTAAGACTTTTAATTAGGGACACCTTTATAAACCTTTAACTACTACTATAAAATAGCTAAGAGCTTTTTATAGTATTATTTAATAAGGCAATAATAGAGTCGTTATTACTAATAGTGTTAGCGATGCTATTATTATAGAGATTAGCTAAACTGGTTTTATGGAGCTTATAGGGAGTACTTATATTAGGCAATTTGGCCTTTTATTATAATAATTAACTGCTAACGCCTCATTAACCTACAAAAATAGTTTTAGCTTAAATTAAGAGTGTAAGAGGTTGGGCGTATATTAGAATAATAAATTTTTTTAATAACCGCTATAATAAGAAATTGGGTTAATCTATATTTTTATTATAAAATAGGGAGCCTTATTATGGGAATAATTTCCCGTTATAAGAGGTGAATGTGCCCTCCTATAGCACGGGCAAGGGCGGATAGCTATTAATATCCTTTTTTAGCTATAACTTATAGGTCGTGCTAATTAGCATAACCTGTATTATATATGCGCCTAAACATTCCAAGCCTTGGTTATATCCTTTCTTATTAACCTCCTAACCCGTATCCTTCCTCTAGCTTTAAATATAGCGGTAATATAAGAACGCTATTTATACTACTACCACTAAAACTAAGGAGTATAGTCTAACTTTACCCAAACGTAGTAAACTCTATCTATTTTATATATTATAGGGTATAGCAAGCAGTATAGGATATAAGCGCTGCTCCCTACCTACCCTTAATCTATCTCAATACCTAGGAGAATTAGGCAATTCTATTAAAAATTACTATATACCTAAACTATAACTCTCTAACCTATATAAGCGTTAACATTTAGAGTAGTATCTACTTTAACTAAATAAAATATCGTAGCCTCTATTAAAAAAGTAAAGGCTTAGCTATTCTAGTAAATCTTAACTACTAGTAGTATTTTAGAACAACTTATTAAAGATCTGGTTAACTAAACGCGTGCTAAGAGAGCTAGACTAAAGGAACACTTAAGCTCCTCTAAGCCCGCCCTATTTATTGTCCCAATGACCCTACTAGCCTATTACTTAACGCGCTCTCGCTAAGCTAAAGAAAAATTACTAACCTATCTAATCTACTGCTGAATCCTTCTACTATTATATACTAAGGCGATTAAAGGATATAAAGCTATTTGCTAGATATAGTAGTCCAGACCTATTAGACCTAAGGGGCGTATATATTACTAGATACTTACTAGTACTAGGGCTAATTATTTTCTCTTAAGTACCTAGAACCCGTTAACCCTCTTAATTATATAATAAGCTTAAGCCAGTCTAGTTCTTAGGGTTAAAAACGGAGTTTAATATCTACTTTAAATACTAAACCTACTATAAATACTATAACCACTAGAAATACCTAGCCCTATAACTGTGATTTTTAATAGAACCTCATTAATGGTGGCATTTACCCCCATTAATATAAGTACCTAAATAGTTGAGTCCTATTACGGCCGGATAATTAGGAAGAGATTAACTAAAGATTAGCGCAACCTTGACCCTCTTTATTACTATTACAATTTTCTAGTAGGAAGTTTAAAAAATTTATATAAGCGGATGTATATACCTTTAAAGAGAAATAAGTGGCGGAATTAATAATTCTAATTATTAAAGGCGATATTAGGGACGCTAAATGCGTTTTAGGAGAAATCCTATTTATAAACCTTAACTATTTAATGGATAGTATACTTATACCTAGCAACCTGGACTGCTATTACGGCGTATATCCTAAATAACTTAACTAATAAGTCTATAACGAACTTAGTGGCTATATTATTCCTTTAACGCAGTATAATCTTCCTATAGTGCTAAACTTTTTTCTAGCAGCGAAGGGGCTAGATAGATCTTTAGCTGTAGCTAGATAATAGGCTAGCTATAATAGTATATTAAGTACTAGAGGGATATACAGTCTTTAGTTATACGGGTAAGATAAACCAGTGTATAATAATAACGCCCTTATTATTACATTAATCTATTACAGTGGCACCCTTAAAATATATACTAGCTACCTTCCTTAGCTAACTAGTCCTGGAGGTTGGCCTAAATACTATATAACCCAAATAAATACCTAGGGTATAACTAGAAATCCTAAAACCTTTTAGTAGGGAGCTCGCGCGTTTAGGAACGTGTAAGATTAGGTAAAAGAGTAAAGAGATAAAGCAATTGCGCGTGTAAATAAGAAGGCAAATAATAAATTTACTAGAGCGCTATCCGCTAGATTAATTGACCTTAGCATAGTCTCTAGCTTTGCAAGTAAAGCTATTGCTTAAGCCTCCTAAACTTTATTAGATGGGCCTTATATAAGCGGGTCTTTAAGCTAAGAATCTTAAATTACACTAAATAAGGTCTTAAACGTAAGCATAACTGTATATTAAGAGTTAGATATATTAATAGATAAGTTTATATTAGATTATAGTCTATTAGCAAAGCGCTTAAAGCTACATAAGCCTCGCGTAAGAAATCGCAATACTAGTAAATCTAGCACTTTTAAAAGCAATATAACTGCAGCTTAGTAAAGCAAGAGGTAGAATTGGGCAAATAGCTTATTTTAGTGTCACTAAGGCTAGACAGTTATAAGAAAGTAAAAGGAGAATCTAGCTAATACGTGGGTATACTATAACCCAGGTTAGCTAGACAGAGAAGGCAAGAAATAGAGACGTTAGGTATTAGACACTGGCGAAATAAAATACTATTAATTATTAAGTAATGGGGCGCTAAAAGTCAAAGACCCCTTTAATTATATTCTAGCCGGGTTTCTTTAACTAGCAGCTTGTAAATAGACAGTTGTATATAATAGAAGGTTATCCTAGTATAGGTATCTAAAATATATATAGACCAGATAACCGTTTATATATGCTAGTAGGTGTACTTAAGGCGGTAACTTAAATCGAATTAATAATATTGTAAAAAAATAGCAATAGTAATACTTAAAATAGAGGTATATGTTGCAGATATAATAATAAAAACAATAAAAATTAGTTATACTCCGCTTAAAGCTCTTTTTATGTCCATTTCCACCATTCTTAGTCCTATAATCTGCATTCCCGATTTTCCTTTATACATTTCTGGTAACCCCACAAGGACGTTCTATAAGAGTATTTTTTTTCTACCTAACTCCCGTTCTCTCGCCTATAACAATATTTAACTTCTATTATAACCTTAGAGCCTATCCTACCGTCCTTATACTATATAATCTTAACTGCTATAAAGGTTGCTTTAGGTAAGGCTTTAAGTATATTAAGGTACTGGAGGCAAATAACTTCTTCCTAGGGTGCGTCTTGTAACGCTTTATCGCTATCTAGCTTTAAAGACACTAAACTTAAGTTTAGGAGGAGCTGCAGCTATTTCTGGAAAAGCTCCGCAAAATATTTTTCCGGGATCTATTACTTTTCCTAATTTTATAGTTCTACTTCTATCCCTATTAGGGGATAGATCTTCTAATAGCTAAATAATACCCGAATATTTAGCCTATAAAGCTTTTCTAGCTAGATTGCGGGCACATTCTAAAATTATAGATATTTGTTTAGCTAAAACTAATAGTGGAATAAAGCTATGACCGGAAGCCTACATAGAAATTTGGACCTTATTTATATATTAACTAAGCTTACGGAGTATTAATATAAGCAGTATAGACCTTTCTTTGTAAATGCTAGAAGATATAGGGAGTATAGTAGTAATATATTGTACACTAATTCCTAGATATTATTTGGTAAGTTAAGAAAGCAAAAGTTCTCTAATTAAGCGTTAATCCGTATTGTAGAGTTAGCCATTATAGGGTGCCTATAGTCCACTAGGACAAATACGTGTATTATAATATAATTTTTGTAAATTGCTGCATTTGGGGTTATATTATTAGCTAATAGGATTAATTAGATTGCTCTAATTAATAATCTCTAAATTATTCAGCCCTTACCTGGATTTCTTTACAATACTTAATATATATAAAGACGACGGGATAGTTAGTAAAATAGATAGATAGATTAAAAGCTTAATATAATCTTAAATATACATATTAGGGAGGTTATTATGCGATTTTATAACTTATCTCGTTGCCCTTAGTATAAGGGGGTACCATAAACGGGGCAGACACCCTTTTTGCTAGTATGGTTTTTAAATAAGTAAGTCTTTAGACAAAGTAGCTGGGCTATATTATAAATATACTAATAGAGAGGGCGTCTAGCCCGTTTATAGTACCCCCTTATATATATATACATTACCGCGGCAAAGCTTAGACTATTAGCCAATTAGGTTAATTAGATTATAAAGGCAGCCTTTACCTTATCTTAGTAAGCGACTTAAAGTATAGGCATTTACGTCCTCTAAAGGCGGAAGCCAACGCTTATTAGATATGGCTTTATTAAGACCTAGCAGGGATTATAACTGCTTAACATTAAACCAGGAGTTATAATGCCGTTAGTAAAGGGATTTAAGAATCCTATATATAGGCTGTATAGCCTCTAGGAATAAAAGCGCCCCTAATTAAAAGTTTAGATAAAGAGTTTTACCTTAGAGGAGTAAGTTAGCTTCGCGGACTAGCCTTTACGTTAATAATGTTGTGTTTTAGCTCTAAGCGATATAGAGCTAATAGGGTTTTCTGTCTAGAAACTCTAATACCTTAATAAAGATCTGCTAATAGCTTAAGTCCAGGTCTTAGTTTTTTTGTTTATAATAATCTATCTAAACTCTATAATAAGTAAAAGCCCTAGTTAGATTGTTCCGGCAATAGAATAGTAAGCCTACTAGCTTTTAAGCTAAGGAAGTTAATACCCATAAAATCTCTAGGACTTTCTTAGCTTTAAACTAGTTAGGTATAGGTTTAGGGCGGTTAATCCTTTCCCTTAGTATATATGTTAAAAGAAGCTACTCTTCTACCGCAACTAGCTCCGATAGTTTAATCCATTTATCTATAGTATTAGCAATAACTAGTATATATATAGGTTTATACTAAGTAAAACTTCCTATAAAACCAGGCCTTTGGCTAGTATAGTAGCGCCTTACTTTTATACCTAATAGTATTTAGCAGCACCTCTTTAAACTCGCATACCCTTTATTCTTAAAGGCTAAAGATTAGGCGCAGAGCAGACAATATATAAATGTATAAAGGTTATAATAAATGCCGTACAGTAATAATGTATGCTAGATATATTATATAGCTATATAGTTCTCGGAATCCATTCTCCCTAGTTATATCTCTAAGCTAGTTATTAGCGAAGTTAGGCAGGTACGTCGCGATAAGGTTTTAAAGTTAGAGGGATTTTTAGGAAAGGGACCCTAATAAATCTATGTTGGAGCAAAACCTAAAAGTATTAGTTAATAAAAGAGTAAGGTATAAATAGGTCGGGCAATAAGCCATTCTCGCGTAAGTAAGAAGCATTAATAAGAGAGTATAATAGGGTAGTAAGGGTAGGTAGCAAGCTAAATAGATACCTTTATTCTATATAGCTATAGGCGTAACCAGCTTCCACCCCCCCTTAAAAAAAAGTAGATTTCGCTTCAGTATGCGGGCTTACTTAATTACCACTAACTGTATATAGTAATTGTAGTAAACGCCTATAGCTATATATAAGGGCCATTTTGGTTATCTAGGAGAACTATCCTAAAGATTAAAGGACACGACTCCCTTTTAACAACTAAAGTTTCTTTCCTCCCCCTTTTTACCTACGCCTACGCCTATATTATGGACTTATAATAGCTACTAAAACGCAAATATAGCGCTTAAATTTAGCATTATTATAAGGGTGGAAACCTTATAATATTTAATAAAGATAATAATATTATGGAGCGTAAACAGCTTTAAAGATCTAAAAAGGGCTTAGTAAGTCTTAACGAGATAAGCAATAATACTTTTTTCTAAAGCTTCCTAAGTCCAACTTACTCTTGCTATATGCATTTAAATCATCTCTATTCTTCTCCAGTCATCTCTAAACTACTTCTCTTAAGTTTTAATCGCCGCCCTATAGTCTAATAACACGTTTCTCTTTCCCTTCACCTCCCAAACTCCCTTTAAACGCCCTTTTCTATTTAGGCATTAAATAGCGTTTAACCTAGGACTATACCTGTGCGCTATAAGATCCTTTCTCTCCTTCTTTTTACTCCTATAGGTGCTTCCTACTAAATGCCTTAAAAAACTATAATCTTTAAGCAAAATATATACCAATACAATATCATCAAACGCGGTATAATTTCTTGCCGCTAGGAAATTAGGAGTTGTCTATAGGATTAATCCTAAAAGAGTGCTAAAAGAGTTTTACAATAGTAACGGGGGTGAAATTAAACGTTAAGTGTATTAGCAGCTTAGTTCGCACCCTAATATTATAAAGCTACTAGATACCTAAACGGATGGCTCTATTATTCTTAAGCAAGGCAACTCTATATAAAAGATTTATTAAGCTTCCTCTATAAACAAGATACTAATTTAAATAAAAGTTTGCTGGCTAAAACACGCAGCTAAAGGCTATTAGCATTTATATAATTGTAATATTATTTATAGCAATATAGGATATAACAATCTAATTCTAATAAGGGATGGCCATATAAAGTTAATTAACTTTAAAGGCTGCAGTATTAATAGTGGACTAGCAGGTTCCTGCTATAAATAGTTTAGCTACTGCCTATTAGTGCCTAAAGTGAGTTAACACACAGATATTTTTATATTTAGTTGTATAATCTACGAAGTTTTTACTAGGAGACCACCATACTACAAGCTTAAAGTATTAAATAACCGGTATAGGTAGGTTAAAGAGCTGTATATAAATAAACACTTTCCCAATATTATAAATATTCCCTTTAGTTAGTTAATACAGAGTTGCTAGGATAGCGACTTTAGCTCTATAAATAAGGTTATTTAAAAGCTAAAAGCATTTCGCCCTAGGCCCCTTAGTTTATAGGTTATTATAAGCAACTAGGTACGCAAATGGCTTTCTCCCCTTCTATAGTTACCAAAAATTATATAAGCTATTATAGTTATTAAAAGTTTCTATCCTTTCTTCTTCCCCTAACTCTGCCTCTCCGCCTAAGCGTTATTTAAAATAACTTGCTATAATTTCCTTTCTACTAAAGAGCCTACCACCTAACTATTCTATATTAGCAGACCTAGCCAAAAAAATCCACCTATTATTTATAAATATTTAGCCAGTATATATAGGAATAGAGTACGGCCCGCCTTACCCATTTAACTTAGTAGACTTTAAGCGCTACCCCTAAGTTACGGTATATTAGGCACTAACCTCCTTTCCTAGAAGGAAGCTAATCTAGACTTATATTATACGTCGGATCTTTATAAGGAGAGCCTAATTTTAGTAACTAAGAACATCTCTTATATAGGCGTGTCTCTATCTTATATTAAACCGGCTTTATATACTCACCTTAAATAGTAAGAGTTATCCTATAAGTATATATAGTAAAGAGTTACGCCTAGTCACCTAACAGAATAGGAGGGTAATATTTAACCTAAGGTATTTATTAATAGGAACGGTTAATAGGTTAAATAAGTATAAGGCGGTAGTAGGAGGAATGCTAATAGTGTATTAAGATAATAAATTGTAAGCTTTAAGAGTATTCTAACAGTATACTGGTGTTTTAAGGATAAAAAAGTGAGAAAGATAGAGGACGTAAGAAATCGGCTAGCAGCTAACTTATTGCACTAATAATGCTAAGCGGCCTTTCTAACTTACAGAATAAAGTGTTAATCGGTATATCGCTGGCACCCGACTGCGCCCCTTTATTTACCACGGTAAACAAGGTGGCTAGTATATCCTTTAGATTAAGTATTGCCGCTAGCTAAAGCTATAAACTAAACTTAGCGTAAACCTTTAGTAGTATTAGCAACTAAAACATTCCTTTATATAAGCAAATATAACTAAATTATAGTTTAAACTATATGCCCTCCTTCTAGTAACAACGGATAATTAAATAACAGAATACTGCTTATAAGGGGATATACTAAGTGCCTAAAAACTAGAACCTAGTAAGGAACTAAAATATAGCCCTTCTGGATAAGAAAAAACCTATAGATAGCTAAGAGGAATAGGGCCTAAATTAAACTTCCTTTATTTAGCAAGAGTGGTTAAGAACTTATATAAACTTAAGCTATTTTAAGAAGTAATTGGTGACGTTAGATGGCTTAATGATTTTAGGTATAGTGTCTAGGCATTTCCTTAGTATAGGAGGCTGGGATCTCTTAGCGAAGGACTATAAGACTTAGTATTTCCCCACTACTCCTATGCTATAACATCTACTATTTTATCGGACCCTTTTAAATTTCTAAAATATCTAGTAACCATTTTGGAAGCTAAGGAGGTCTAAAAATAGCATTAGGCTTATACCTTAACTAAATTAACAGTGCACTAAAGAGGGCTTTCTAAGAGCACCTAAACCTATATCTAATAACTTCCTACGTCTAATAACTTCCCACGTCTTGCTACTTAGATCTATTATTAATACTAAAAATGTGGATTAAAGGAAATTTTCGTCATAGGGGATATTAAAAGGTCCCCCCTCTTAGTGTAAGGTTAATTTTTCCTATATCTGACTTAAGTCTAACATTTCTCGCAGGCTAATAAGATGGCGGAGGAAAGGAGGCCAAATTCTTTAATGTAAGTGCTTAAGCTATATTATAAAGGTTTAATTCTAAGGAAAAAAACTCTACAGCGTTGCTGACACTTTTAGCAATAATAGTTCCATTATTACCCTATTAAGTAATACTATAAAAGATCTCCAGTTATACTATGGCAGTACAGTATTAGTTAAAGGGGAAAGAGGAAAATATACCCTTTTAGTTATACTAGAGGACAATAATCTAGAGGATAGTAGCGCTAAGGTAAATTAGGTTATCTAATATAATCTTTAGATTAGGCTAAACAAGTATATTTCCGTTTACCTATGCTTAAATATTAGATTTATATATCTATCTCTTCCTTAAAAACTAACTGCTAACTTATTTTTTAAAGGTCCAGCGTATTACTATTCGCCCTCTTATAGATACTATTTAAGGCATTACTAGTTCACTATTTAATAAATTTCTTACTTTATACTTTTAAGAAGCCTTTTAGCTAGTACACAAAGGAGATAGCTTTATAGCTTATTACGGTATATAGGCAGTTAAATTTAAGGTTATTAAAGTAGAACCTCTATAATATGGCATTGTTAGGCCGGATACAGTTATTTATAAAGGCGAACTAATTTAGCGTAAGGCCAGCCGGTATAGAACTAGAGTATTAATACAAAACTAAAACTTAGCAGGAAGGATGCCTCTATAGCAATAGTAGATATTTAGGCGTATATAAGTTAGAAAAAGCAGTGCTCTTATCTACAAGGTTATAATAAAACCTCCTAATTTTAGTAAAGCATCCCTGTTTTTAACTCTAGACAAATATAGGAGAACTATAGAGGGAGCTTCGTTCTTTATTTTAAAATCCTATTATAATCTTACTTTACTGCATATCTTATATACTTCTCTAAGTCTAATTATCTCTAAACTATAAGGTGGAGACTCTATAAGGTAGAGTTGTTGCTCTAAATAAATCTATATACAAGCTATTACGTAATTAAAGGAAGCTTTCCTAGGACAATAAATAATAGGCTCTTAGCTACTAAGAAGCCCTTAAGTTCCAGTCTATTATAAAATTGGCTTTAGTATAGACTTTACCTAATTCACCTTAGCTTTAACTAGGGCTACTATTGCACCGCTAAGATAATATGTTATTTGTCAAACTTTACAAAGTATAGACGTAGGCGCTTATTAGGCTTGGCGCTCTCCTCTTTATTAATTAGGTAGATATAGATCCCCTACCTTCTATCCGCCTATCTCTCCGTCTCCCTTACTCTCTCTTTATCTCCCTTACTCTCTCTCTTTATCTTTCTTACTTTCTCCGCTATCTTTCTAAAGCCATTTAATCCTATTTAGTTTGGCGAGCCTACTTATATTAGCGCTGTTGTTATCTTTCCTGCGCCTCCCTTTACAAACCGTTCCCGTCTTTAGTCTTTATTTGTGCTAGTAGCTATAAGTAGCATATATAGCATTCCAGAAGAGCTCTTAGATCTTATATAGTTATTTATTAATATTAACTTCTACTTACGGGATGTCCGCAGGACCTATAAAGCACTTAAGCGCGTCTCCCGCAAGACCTTTATAGATACCTTTATATATAAAGGAAGCCTGCTAATTATTATAGACGAGCTAGACCTTAAATACGTAATGGAACTGTTAATAAGCGTATATAGGACATCTATTATATTAGCTTATATCTTCTCCTATAACTAGGCAACCAAAAAAGATCTATAAAGTTAGGTCTACTAGGTCCCTAAGAATCTAGCTTATATTAATTAAACTGTGTTTCCCTAAATTATATTATTTTAGGAGAACTAGGCCAAAATCTAAGAAACCAATTTAGATATGGAAATGTTGGCAACTATTATTAAAAACCTAGATTGTTAAGAAATCACTATTAGGCTCCCTAATTTCCGCGATAGCGATTGGTGAGACACCTACTTAATATATAGATTTAATCGACTTTTATAAGAGAATGGCGTACTATTAGTTTACTATATGATGGCTAGAAATACCCTTAATTATATCGGCCAGATCTTTAGGAGGGTACTCGCGGTAATATAAGCGGCGGAACGCGATGTAGAGGTCATAGGTGTTGCTATTTCCTCAGCATATCCTCCGGAACGGAAAACGGAGGATTTTAAAGATGGGATGTAAAAGTATATTGCTTTTTATAAGGCACTCTTAAAAGATATAGACGTCAGTTTTAAGGTCTAATTACGCCTAAAACCTATAGTAGCAGGATTTAGTAACCTAAAGTCATTGTATAGCGGATCCCAATTATATTTTTTAATAAGGCTTTTCCAGACGGCTAAATACCTTAAACTCAACACCCCTCTACGGTGTGCGTTACGAGATACTATTCTATTTAGAAAGTTTATAAACCTACGCCGTTTATATTTGCGGTCCTTAGACCTTAGTAATAATCTAGCTAAGTTAGTTAAGTTCCTTCTATAACTGCTAAAATAAATAGAATTAATGGAATTGGCTAAACTACGTTCCAGCTTAGAGAATTATTGAATTTACTTCTTAACTACCCTAACTAATTATAATCTGTTTTTCCAGTTATGCTTTTTTATATTAAGTTTCGACGAGCTATATAAAAAGGGACTATGGTATCTTAATAGATGTATAGGCGCATGTCTACTAGAGTTAGAGAAAGTTAAGAAGGGTTTCTATTAGCTGCTAGAGTTGGTTATAAGGTTATATGTTTGGTAACCATTTTAAGGTCTACATAGCTGTGGGAAGCTGCACTAAAGCTAATGTTTTAGCCGTAGTAGATAATTAACTAGAACTTTCTCCCTTTGTTAAATATGCCCTCGTAGGTAGCGACTTAATAGCGCGCGCGCGTTATGCAAAGAAATGTTCGGTGTTAGTAAAGATGTCTATCTTTCTTAGTTTCCAGTCATTTTATCTTAGCGCTACTAGGACTACTCTACTTGAAACTAAGATTAATTAGGTAAAGCCTATGCTAAGCGCTGTAGGGGGTGGGACAAAAGTTAAGCGGTGTATTACCTTAGCAAGCTTATTACCTTAGCACGTATATCCGCAAGCGGATATCGCTAACCTTTTTTATTAAAAAGTTGATTCTATAGTCTGAGGGACTTTTATAGATTTTATTAAGCGACGTAACTTATTTTGTATATAGAGCAGTTACCTTTTTTAATGAAATTGTTAAAGCTACCTAAGTAAGGTCTAGGGCTGTATATAGGCTTAAAAAAATCGTAAGAACTAGCTTTATAATTGATTAACTTTTAGGCCTTATATATACACCCTCTCGTCAATTCCGGTTATTAGCGCTTTTAATTAAGCCACTAACTAACACGAATTTAGTCTATCCGGCTTGGCAGCTAAATATTAGAAAGAGACTGCTAAATAACCTTACCTAATAGTCAATTTAAAGCTTTTCGACGCCTCTGCCAGCCGCATTATAATTAGGTGTATTAGTGAACTCTATACGGTAAGGAACTTAACTTAAAAAGTCTACTAATTAATAATACGTCTTTTAGTTTCCTACCCCTCTTCTAAGCCACCAACGCGTTATTTATAACAATCCTCAACTTCCTTAAGCCTCTATTACGACCTTCCTCAAGCCTTTATCGCGACCTTCCTTAAGCCTCTATCGCGACCTTCCTTAAGCCTCTATTACGACGATTGCCAGCTCTTGCGTCCGAATGACCTTTCCAGCGGTAATTAGTTTAAAAATGGCTTGCTTTCGTCCTGGTGACTTTACAGAAGTTGGAAATAGGCCCTTAGATGTATTAATTACGCTGTTAAGACGGATATTAATGGCGGTGGTCTAGATAAGGTTTCTGCGTTTGGGTAAATATTAAGTCTTGGCGCAATTGTAAGGGACTTCAGATAGCTCTATAGATTTAAGTATAAAGATGTTTATCTGCGCCTATTATAAGTTAATACTATCCTTACTACTTTTTATACTAAATTTGCATATTCCTATAATAAGTTCTAACTAAAATCTTTTAGATTTTATCCTTAAAGGTATTTACTATACCATCTCCTAGGTATAATCCTTCCTATATAGAAGGAACTCTAGAACCTACTTTACCTAATCCTTCTAGAGCTTTACTACGCCTTCCTAGCTTTAGAAGCTTCTTTGGCTTATTTGCTCCTTCCTTACCTAGTAATATAACTGTGCCGAATACTCCCTTTACTTACTCTACTGCATCTAGTCCTTCTACTTTAACGCCAAACCGTCACATTTGCCGAGCAATTGCTTATCTTAATAGATGGGAGAGACGTAAGGAATAGGAGCGGGAGGAGCGAGCTGTAGAACGTATTTAACGTCACTGACGGCTTTAGGAAAGCAACCCTTAAGCGCTTGTTCCTTACTCCCTAAGATATATAATTAAAGGCCTTTATTGCTACCTTTAAGAACCTATCTCTCGTATTACTGCATTGGTTAAGCAACTATATTCTACTATCCACTACATTGTTAATAAAGCACAGACCCCGATATGTAGTGGCTATCGCAATGCTCTTGCATACGGCTCGCCAATTTGGTGTCAACTAGTTAATTTCCTAGAATTGAATGCTTGGGCGCGTCGCCTTACCTACTTAGAGCTTTTCTTCCACGCAGGAGTCTCTTGTTCCGACTCTACAGTTGCCTAATATCTTAAGAAGGAGGGCTTTTAACACTACGTTGCTTATGCAAAGCCCTGGCTTACTGTAGCTCACCGTCGCGTCCGGCTAGCATTTATATTAGCTTACCGTCACTTCCAAAAAGATAATTAGTGGAGAGTTATGTGGACAGATAAGGCAGCTATACATTGTGGTGGGCACTAGCGGCTTTATGTCATTAGAAGACCTAATGAACAATTTCTTCCTAACTGCCTCCGTCCTAAGTTTACTAACATACCTCATACGATGGTATGGGCTGCATTCTACGGTGTAGAAAAAGGGCCTCTATTATTTTGGAACAAGAAAGAATGGGGTAATATTACGGCGTAGGGCTTCCTGGATTACATATATCCAAAGCTTAAAGAATTCTATAACTTCTACAACTCTAAGTATGGTATGTATTTCCCTAATCACGAATTTGGAAGTACCCTAACAATTATATAAATGGACGGAGCTCCCTGCTATAGAGCTTGTATTACCATTACCAAGTTCTAGAAAGATAATATTAAGTTACTTTAATAGCTAGCAAACAGCCCGGATCTTAACCTAATTAAGGCCGTTTAGAATTTAATAAAGACTTAATTAGCTAAGTGGAAGCCTTGCCTATTAACAAAAGAAGTAATGTAAGCAGCTATTAAATCTAAGTGGGAGAATCTGGAGGCCTGCTACTTTGAGGATCTAGTTGCTTCTATGCCTGCACGCCTTTAGGTAGTAATTAAAGCAGAAGGGGGACCTACTAAGTGGTAGAGGACAGTAGAAAGCTTAGAGGACGATTAGGAGCTTAGAGGAGACATTTAGACACTCATTTAATTGCTAAGCGTTGATTTTAACACTCATTTGGCTACTGTGACTTCAGAAATATTTATATATAGGCAATTTACCATACAATCATTAGTTTTAAAAAGCTTTATAAATTTTTAATATTAAGGTCTTTTAAAGCTCACTGTTAAGACGGGGAAACTTATACTAATCTATATGAGGATTTCCGCCCGAGAGGCGTCACTAGTAAGGCGCTAACAACCGGAATTAACGAGGTGGTGTATACCTGTTGCGACATCCGTTGCCTAAATTTGTATGGGGATATATATAATCTTTAACAAAGTTAATAAAGCCAACTATGTAAGGTCTAGGGCTGCATATAGGCTTAAAATAATCGCAAGAACTAGCTCTATAATTGATTAACTTTTGCGCTTTATATATATAAACCCGTTAGGACGTTATAGCTAAGCCTATAAGCCCGATACCGTTAAAAACGGGGGGTTTTTTTTAGCGAAAATGATCTTAACTTTAGGCAATTGTGGGCTAATTTAGACCCGATATTTATGAAATGTTAAGTTATCTCTCTAATTGATTAACTTTTGGTAGTATTTTAGGCCGTTGTGGTTAAGTAATTTAATCGCGAATATAGGGAAAATCATAAAATAGGATTCCTTCGTGTGGCAAGTTTTTCATAGACTTTTCGTATATGTACGCCTTATAAGCCAATCTAGAGGCTCTATACTATATAGAGCTTAGTGTTAAAGCCTCTGGTTAGTGCGGTTGCTCGGCAGCAAGGGCGCTAGCGCCTTATTAACGCTTAGATATCAAATAACCGCTAGTTAAACCGTTTAACCACTTACAGCACTTAATATACCCTATCTAACGTATATAGCACGTCCTCCCTTATAACCTTAAGCTAGTCCTTTACTGGCTTATTATTATTAATATTAAGAACGCATATAAGTGTTACGGCGCTGGTGGAAAACGGTGGATTATGGTAGACGTTATGGTAGATTTAGGTCACGTGAGCCTACGTGACTTGAGGACCGCATATAACTTCGAGCGGCGCTGCCCTTCTTCTCCTTTTCTTTCTCTAGCTTTGGATCCTCGTTTATAGACAATCTAATCATACAGGCTTGCATACGTCCTCCTTGCTGTGCTTATGCCTCGATTAACTGAGTCGCTAACAATAAGTGGATAAGTAGTAGTAATTTAAGGGAGGACTTTAATAGAGAATTTTCCTATCCCTTCGCCTGGTAGCGTCCTACGAGAGTTAGGACGTACGCGAACATCAGAATCAAAAACACGCGTATAGTCACGAAGCCTTGATCCCATTGATTCTATTGATTAGCTCTTATCAATAACCGTAGGACACATTTTACTAGGTAAAGGGATATGATTAGTAGCTAGTTAATAGAGGAAGGGTAGAAACCTATAGTTATAATGTTATATATTACGGCTTTTTGCCTAACTTCCTTAAATAAATATATATAGGTGTTTTTGGTGGTGGCCTTCTATAGTATTTCATCGGCATCGCAATATTAACGCGTTTGATAAGGCTTGCTAATAAAATCACGCTAGCTAGGGTGCCTGCAGTATGCTAACCCAGGTAGGAGCGCCCAAAGCGCCTAATACGAAAAGTCCGTTTTGCTATATAAAGGGATGACGCTGTCTATAAGTGCTACAAAACTCGCTCAGACGTAATTCCGGTGGTTTTGTATAAATATAGTTAGTTAGGTTACGGACCGATTAAAAATCCGCACTAACGGAATCACGTCTAAGCTTGCTGAGGTAACTTTTGGCCCAAAATTAACGCTAAAAGTTGATAAGCCACCTCCTGACGCACAGTCGTACGTGTGGTCCGCGTAGGGGTTACTTAGCAATATCTACCATATTAAAATAAGTAATTCTATATAATTTGTATAGGCGATGCACGCTATAAGAATAGATCTATGGTAGTAGAAAGTTGGTAGCAGAAAGGGAGAGGTAGAATATAGTTTAGTTTAAGGTAAACTATAAGCTACTTATCTATCCAATAAATATACTAGACGTAGAAAGGTTTGGTGGAAGTATTAAATAAAGAAGGTAATTCTTCTCTTATAGGGGAGAGCTGCCCTATGCCGTATCTCTGCAAATATAGAATAAATGGGAAATCTCCAGGCATTTTAACTCTGTCGCCCAACGAGCTCTCTCTAGGCAGTTTAACTCTATTACCCAACGAGCTCTCTCTAAGCAATTTAACGCTCTCGCCCAATAAGCTCTCTTTAGGCAGCTTAACTTTGCGTAAATAACTTCTAAGCTAGAACTTATGTAGTAATAGTAATAAATCTCTATAATAGATTTAGGAAAATAAAAACCCTTTAATTTTATTATACTTATAAACCGTCTATATCTTAAGCAAATATCCTACCCCGAACTTTGGTTAAGTGTTATGGTATAAATTTTTTGGTATCTTTGTAATCGACGCCCTTTATAAAGAGAGCATCGCGGAATAGCCGAATTCCTAAGTTTAGAACTTTCTGGGTGGCTAACTTTGTCGCTAGCTATGTTTGATTTAAATTATTTCTAAATAAATAAGGTAGATCTAGCAGAATGTTGCTTATAATCTATTCTAAAATGCAGAGTTCTGCACACGGAGCAGTTAAACCTTAAAGAAAATGTATATTGTTGTAATATTTTCACTAGCCTCTAGAGCACGCAATAATCGCCAGAGGAACTGCACTGCTACTAAAAATAGATGATTTAAAATTGCTACTTCTAACTTTATAGAAGCCCGTTTTTGGTTAAATCCAATTAGTTTTTATATATAGGGTTAACTGATATTATAAATCCTATAGTTATTATTAAACAAAGAGAGTACTTAATTATGGGAGAAACAAGAGTACGGAAGTTAAAGAACGCCATTCACATCGCTAGTCTTACGGGTATTAAAAATGGTGTGTAACCGAATAGGGAGTGCTGTACTAAACCTTATTATGTGCTAACTCTAAGTCACGGGTATTTAAGCAAACCTATAATATGCCGCCACAAAAACTCGGATCACTGCAATCTGTGTCTTAATCTCCCTATTCAAAATGTGCCATCTTAGCGCATTAATCCTTACATCTATACCACTCGCCACTTAGGTTTTATATAACATAATACCTCTTATTTATTAAGTCTGCGTTAAAATACCCTTTAAATCCCTAGCCAAACCGCTTTTTAGCCGCTGTTAGGTTAACGTAATTAAACGTTTTAATCTAGATATTAACTGCCCACAGTTAGCACGGTTTGTTATAACGCAGCAAAGTAACATACTAAGAGGCTCCTACTCTATACCTTAAATTTCTACAGGCTTTTTCTCCGCGCTTTAAGTCTTTACAGGCATTTTCTTATTACGCTAAAGCGCCTCATAGAAATTCTTTTCTATTAGATTTACCTGTATAATTTTCTTCTCTCTAATACGTGCCACTAAAGCAAGTTAGAATCTTAGGGTCGGGAGTTTAAAGGAGATAAGGTAATTGGTGATTACATTCGGCATTAGATAATGTTAGTCCCCAAGAAACTAGAATCCAACAGTTTAAGCTAGACATGGCGGTAAGTTTAGGGCAGGTTTAACTAAGCTTAAGCTAAAGAAGGCGGGATAGGGACGTACAGATTTTAAATTATATCGCGATAACATAAAGTGGGAACCTTTGTTGTAACGAACCGTGGAGTTAATTGGCCCGCAAGCGGGTGACTAACTATATCCGTAGTGCACAAATTAAAATCACGTCTAAGCGTGTTCCGCAATGTTTATTAAGAAATCCAACATTTTTTACAATTTTCCCTATATTTGCAGTTGAATTTCTTAACTACAATAGCTTAAAATATTACCAAAAGTTTATTAATTAGGGAGACGACCTAATATTTTATGGATATTAGGTTAAAATTAGCTTATAATAGCCCAAAGTTAAAATCAATTTCAATTTAGTGAAAAATTGCGTTATTAAGGACTCCGACCTAGCAGATATTGCAATGGACGTCGCATATATAAAGTCCAAAAGTTCATCAATTATAGAGCTGGTTCTTGCGATTATTTTAAGCCTATATACAGCCCTAGACCTTAAGTAGGTGGCTTTAATAATTTCATTAGAGATTATATATAGCTCCTATACAAATAATAGATCTTATAAAAGTTAAAAAAAAGGTTAGTGATATCCGCTAATTAATTCTACGGTCTGAGGTTACTGAGGTAACACTCCTAACTCTATTAGTTAACTGTCCGGGCTTATTATCTAACTATTATATCTAGGCTTACTAAAGGTAACCCATCACGTAGAAAATCATATTAATCCGTAACCCCTTCCTTTATTCTAACCATCTATACCTTATCGCCTAAAAGCTTATTGCGATTATATCTAATTCTTCCACCTTCACCGTTATCGCACTTTCTCTTTAGCCACTACGACCTCTCGATATTGCGGTTAAATACTTTTTCGCACGCTTTACATGGACCGCATTTGAATAGACATTCGTAGAAAACAATTTTGCCTATAGTGAATAAGATGGCTAGGAATACGCGGCTTATAAGGGCGGTCCATAGTAAGTTATTAGGGCTGTAAATAATTACATACTATAATATCTACTGACAATTATAAGTGACGTTTCTTTCCATAACCACCAAATTTGTATAGGAAAATAAGCCCTCTAGCCAGTCGCCGTTGTACCCTATGTTTTAGACAGCCCTACCCTAATCTAACCTCCGGGCTTAGTCCCATCCAGACTAGAACCTAGATAATTAAAGTATTCCTTACAAAGCATATACTGCGGATGCCTACGAGATTGGCATACTTTCCACATTATATTACACCCGTAATAGTTGCATTTTTAGTAACGGTGCTTGTTATTTAAATGACCACAATTACTTTTACGGTAAGTACTAGATCTACTAAAGCTTTTAAGCGAAACTAGCTGGTATACTAATCCAAACGATTAGAAAAAGGAGATATATAAATACATAACACCTACAAATACTGTAACACTAGCTAGATTTTTTAGATCGGCATATAATGTAAAAAGACTAGAACAAAAGTGTACTTAGGGATCTCGCAGTTATATACCTCTAAGACCCCTATACGCCCTAGAGCAAACTAAGTTTAACTCTCTATAAAGCTGCCTAGGCTTAAGGTAGCCAAAATATTGTCTTCTAACTCATTACTACTATTTAAGTCCCTCAGCTTACCTTAGCGAGCTTAGACGTGATTTTTTAGCTAGTGTTGGAATAACCTATGCTGTCTTCCGAATTGCAAAATCACGTCTAAGAGGCTTTGGCGAGTTTTGTTAAAAGCATAAGCAAAAACCTTAGTTTTAGCAATTTTATACGGGGATTTCCTCTATAATATAATAAAATAAAGTCTTTAAAAGTTCATAAATATATCTTAGGTGGCTACTTTATATACTAACAGCTTTAGAATTATAATATCCCCTCCTAAATCTGAGATTAATTTTGTTAAAGTTAAAATTCCCGTTATTAAAAGCATAAGCACCTTTACATACCCTTATATACGGGCCCATATAAGGTATAAAAAGCCTAAAATCTTATAATTTATAGAGCTAGATCTCCTGAGTAATTTAATATAATTTTTACCTTAAAATACGTTGTAGGGAGATTAATTAATTTTGTTAGGGTTTATAAGTTTTCCTTACAAAAAAAGCTTATGCTTCTATATAAATCTCGCCAAAGTCCCTTAAACTAAGAAATCGATTAAATATCTAAAGGAGTTTAGCGCGCCAGCGTAATCGATTTCTTAGTATAAGTCCACTGAGGTAATCCTTTAGCTACTTATGATTAAAAATATGGCGATCCGTGGGTCGTCTTCCTTTAAACAAAGGCCATATAAAGACGTTTTGTGTTGCAATTTATAAGACATTTTCTAATATATAAGTGGCAGTAGCGTTTATATTAACGCTATAAGATAGCGCTAGTGTTACTGGTCGTAAATTTAGCTTAGTACTGCATTTACAGATTCTAAGATCTTTAAAGGAAACCCCGCTTTTTAATTGCTAATTCTAATGGCTATAACTTAAGCTATAGCGGCAACCCATATAGCACTAAGCTTTAATTGCAGTATCCTAAATTGGTATAACCCCGAAAGGCGGCTAGGGGCTAAGAGGGGGATGCGGGTAACTCTTAGCATCAATCTTAGTAATATAAAGGAGACGTAGTTTATCCTAGCGACGCATTAACTAATTCCCGTTATTACTAAGCGTAATATAAGCTTTATTATAAAGATTCGAATGGTCCATAAATGACTGCGCTAACTGCGTCTAGACCGCCGCTTTAGGCGAAGTTAGTGGCAGATTGTTAAGTAGTGTTATTATCTTTGGTAACAGACCAGTAATTGCCAATCCTAGCTATAAAGACCTAAGGTTTAGTCTACAGATTGCCATTATCTTAATAAAAGTCCCCTATGCGTTGCCTTCATTAATTAAGGGAATAATTTCGTTAGTAATCGGATGGAGCTACTTACTAGCTATATTACAATCTATGCTAGGCTCCCAAAATGTCCCATATAAAGCTGAAGGTATTACATAAGGCATACAGCTAAAAGCCATATAGTGTGGTAGATGCTCTTTATTAATAAGTAAACTAGGGCCCTTAGAGCCTAAGGCACGATCCAAAGGCAGTGACGGTATATGTAGATGAAGTAGCTTAATAGCAGATCTAAATCTATTCTGCTTAGGAAGAGTTAAGGCTGCAATAAATGCGGCAATAAATTAATCCTTAAGATTATACCGCGTAGAGAAGTTATGGAGGTATTAAAAAGCTTTGTTTAAGGTTAGAGGTAATAAGGGTAAGCGTATTAACGGATTTTTAGTATAGAAGCAATAAAGTCTAAGAGTTAGGTTTCGGTTAAGGTGTATTAACTATAGGGGATAATATAAACGGTTGGAGCGCCTTATAACTGCCTTCCATCTATAACCCAGAGCAAGGAGTGCCGCCCACTAGCGTGCCTCTGCATTATTAACTTTTCCAATTATAATATTAGTAGTACCACTCTTGAACAGATGGCCGTTGTCTACTATTTTAGCCATATTGTCTGTGTATTGCACTTTCCCCTTTAGCGGCTTTTCCCGCAATTTAATAAGTTTAATAGATAGAATATATGCCTATCCAAAAACCAGCATAGTAAGGCAATTTGTTTTAACAAAGGTATTAATAGCGGATCCTAAACCCCTTAACTTATAAATAAAAGAATCTGTGAAAAAACAGGTTGCTAAACAGGGCATGCCAATAATAATCCTTTAACTGGCTAAAGACTTTACTAGTAGTTCCAGATCATAGGTATCTAGGGTGCTGATAGTCTATTACGATCCTCCTTTAAGAAATAATTGTCCGTTCTTTTTAGTCTTTAGAAGGTCCTAGTGCCTAGGTATCGCCAGAGTCTAGTATAGAAATTTTTGGAAACTATTAAGTAAGGCAGGAGATAAGGTTAGTGCGCAAGCTTTGTTATATAGATACCACCACTTATTTTAGCTCTTCTCTAAAACTTCCGTAGAATATTAAGCGCTTAAACAAATAGAGTCCTATTTTATAGCGTTTTATACAGTCTAGCGTCCATTATTAGTTACCGCAGGTATTAAAAAAATAGTTTACTTACTACTAATATTTATTCAAAGATCTAAGATAAATAGATATTTTAAAAGTGCTGGGAAGGATTATAGGAGTCTTTAAGAGCTATAGGAAAGGGTAGTTACTTCTACTTAAGGACATCCCAAGATAACAATGCCCTAGGATGCCCCCACTAAACCTAAAATAGAATAGCATACAGCTGCTGCAAACGTGTTTAGCAATACCAAACACTGTAAACAATAGAGTTTATCCATCTCGCACCTAACCTCTCTTTAAACATTTTCCTACTAAATATCCCCTATAAAAGCGTTATCTTTATACTAGTTATAGCCTATATAAGGTTACAGTAGAAGCGTAATTCTGCTTTAAATAAATAGTGCAAAGATTTAAGCCATTCCATTATAGGTTAGTGGGGGCATCCTAAGAGACATTTCCTGTAGGGATGACTCGCTAAGTAGCTAAGGCTCTTTCTGGCCTACTACGCGATTTTAGTAATATTTACCAACTTAAAGCGCTTATTACAGGGAATTTTTCACGTATATATAATTATTAGAATAGGGTATTTATATACAATTATTCACAGCTATTAACCGGTTAGTGTGAGCATTAGATTCTAAACCCCCAGCCTATAATCTATTGCTAATTTTTTCCCGCTAAAATAATATACTCACCTGTATAATCGGCTTCCGCTTTTTTTGCACGCTTCTAAACTCTATCCTATATCTGCAGCACTTTTAGACGCACCTTACCTAACTTATCTTAGTGGCCTACGGGTAAGTTTAAAATGTTTAAATTTTTTTTAATAGTGCATAATCTTAATAGCTGCCTAACGACGTCAAACGTATAGTAGATTACTAACTAAACAGTTATATTTCTGACTTAAGGCAAATAATAGGTAAGTAGGGCCGACCCTAATATAAGACCGGTTGTTAATATTCCTTAGTAAGCTTAGCTAGTGCCACTAGGGCCACCTATAGTATTACAAGATGTTTTAGGACGTATATTAAATCCAAGTCCGCTGCCTATAGCATTATAAGATAATCTAGGATGTATATCAAACCTAAGCCTACCGCCCGTAGCGTCCTGCGGCTTAATTTCGTCTCTTAATAATGTCTGGGCCGGGTAAGGATCGGACGTCCTATTTATCCCGTCTATGTCGCTTATCTAGCGCAATGCCACTTGTGTGGATTTGGCAGTCGATAGTGCTTAGGATGCTGAATACCACCATTACCTATAATAGGACTTCTATATAAATTATATAAG